>OLPO01001574.1_pt1 | contig 15284 bp, 11 predicted proteins | sample 1672831 | NCBI WGS metagenome assembly OLPO01 (sample SAMEA3136728, study PRJEB25190) | human gut metagenome
CTCTGCAGGATGCGATGAAGTCAAATACTTCCGACTCAACAGGATTCACAACATCGGAATCCACTGAGAAGACTTCCATCCTTCCGGATAAGATTGATCTGTCAAAAGAGAAAGTCGCTGTATTTAAGGCAAAATAAAATGGATAAAAGAAGGGAGAAAGTCATACAAAAAAGTCTGGCTTTCCCTTCTTTTTTCGTGTGTAAACTTTTTTATCTGTTAACTTAAACGATCAAGTAAAAACTGACGAATTTGCTTATTGGTCTGCGGAATATGCTTCAAAAACGAAAAAAATATTCGAAAATATGGAAACAAAAATTGACAAAGTGTACGAAATATGTTAACTTTAAACCAATAATATAATGTCAGATAAAAAAAGGAGAAATTCCTTCTTTTTTTGTTGCTGATATTACAGTAAAATCTGAAGATGAGACACCAACAGATGATTTGTTCTGTAAACAGTGAACACACTGTTGTGTTCGGAAAAGAGATACACAGATGGCATTAAGACGTGAGAGAATGAGGCTTGGTGACATGCTCATCAAGCAGAATGTACTGACTGAAGATGAATTAAAGAAAGCCCTGGAATTGCAGAAGGGAAGCGGCAAGAAAATCGGTGAAGTTCTGGTAGATAATGGCTTTATCACTGAGGATATGATCGTTCGTGCCCTCCAGATGCAGCTGGGGCTTAAAGTCGTTCAGCTGACAGGCGTGACGATCCCGAAAGAGGTCCGAAATCTGGTCAGTGTGGACATTCTTAAGAAATATACCTGCATTCCCTTTGAACTGGATCCCTACAATGCCAATATCCTTCATCTTGCAATGGCAGATCCGATGGATATGGCTGCGATCGACGACATCTCTATCGTGACAAACCTGCAGATAGAGCCTTACATTGCTACAACCAGAGATATTCTTGCGGCAATCGACAGATGCTACGGCGCATCGGAGACACTGGATGCAGCCAGACGATTTACTCAGGAGAGGGCACAGCTTCGTGGAGGAGCAGCAGACGACGATACAGATACAGATGTAAGTGATGCACCTATTGTACAGCTGGTGCGTTCCCTTATTGAACAGGCAATCCGCCAGAGGGCCAGTGATATCCATATCGAAGCTCTGGAGAACAAAGTACGCGTCCGTTACAGGATCGACGGTGCACTCTATGAGCGTATGGTATATGACAACAGCCTTCTCCCTGCAATCTCCACCCGTATCAAGATCCTTGGAGGTATGGATATCTCAGAGAAAAGGAAACCTCAGGACGGACGTATGTCCATTATGGTAGACAGACAGGACTATGATATCCGAATTTCCTCTCTGCCTACTGTACACGGAGAGAAGATCGTAATGCGACTCTCTTCAAAACTGAACCTTACACGTAACAAGAAAGATCTGGGACTTCCACCCGATGAGATGGAACGTTTCAACCATATGCTGGCCAGTCCTTTCGGGATCATTCTTGTAACAGGACCGACAGGAAGCGGTAAATCCACTACCCTGTATACAGCATTAAGTGAATTAAATAAAGAAGCAGTCAATATCGTAACAGTAGAGGATCCTGTGGAGGCAGATATTGAGGGCATCAATCAGGTACAGGTCAACAACAAAGTAGACCTGAATTTTGCGTCAGCCCTTCGTTCTATTCTCCGTCAGGACCCGGACATTATTATGATCGGTGAGATTCGAGACAGGGAGACTGCTGCTATTGCAGTACAGGCATCCATAACAGGACATCTGGTTGTCTCTACATTGCATACCAACAATGCAGTAGGTACTCTGAACCGTATGGCGGACATGGGAGTGGAGAGATATCTGATCGCAGATTCTGTTGTAGGAGTTATCGCACAGCGCCTTGTGCGTAAGCTGTGCAGCCACTGTAAAAAAATGCGCCCTGCAACCTCTGAGGAGAAGAGAGTGTTGAGGATGAACACACAGGAGGACGTAAATGTCTATGAACCCTGTGGCTGTGATTTCTGCAGCCATACAGGATATTACGGGCGTATCGGTGTGTTCGAGATCATGGAGGTCAATGACGAGATCCGTGATCTGATTGCAGAGAATGGCACAACAGAGGAACTGGAACGTGCAGCCAGAAACAGCGGTATGCGCACACTGAGAGAGAATGGTATCAACTATGTGCTGAACGGTACCACCTCTGTGGAAGAGATGCTTAAGGCATCTTATGAATAACGTAAGTTTACAGACGATTAATTCTACAGACCATTAATATAGAAGGAATTCCTGCGAACCGGAGCTCTCCGGAGATTCTCAGGGAGTTACGAGGCAGATTAGGAAATATGTATAATTTAGACGAAATACTGATACAGTCAGTGAAGGTAAGGGCTTCCGATATCCACCTGACAACCGGCAGACCGCCAAGCTACAGGATCGATGGTGTACTGGCTCCCATAGAGGGAGAACGCCTTACCCCGCAGATGCTTGAAGACATTCTCATGCCCCTGATGGATGTCCGTCACAGAGAAGAATTACAGAACAATGGACAGACGGACTTCGCATATGCCATCTCAGGTGTGGGACGTTTTCGCGTAAATGTGTTTAAACAGAGAGGAACACTTGCTTCCGTTATGCGAAGCCTTCCTTTCAATATCCCGGAACCTGAGGAGCTTGGTATTCCTGCAGAGGTAGTGGAGATGACCACGCGGAAAAGAGGTCTCATTTTGGTAACAGGACCGACAGGAAGCGGGAAATCAACTACACTGGCTTCATTGATTCATGTGATCAACAGGAATTATCCTTACCATATTATTACATTGGAGGATCCCATCGAATATCTGCACAGACATGATAAATCTGTGGTAAACCAGAGAGAGATCGGCAGTGATTCAACGAATTATGCACAGGCACTGAGGGCTGCACTCCGAGAAGACCCGGATGTGATCCTGGTAGGAGAGATGCGAGACCTGGAAACCATTTCCACTGCCATCACAGCGGCGGAAACCGGTCATCTGGTATTTTCCACCCTTCATACTATCGGTGCGGACAAGACTATCGACAGAATCATCGATGTATTCCCGCCAAATCAGCAGCAGCAGATAAGGATCCAGCTTGCCTCTGTATTAGAGTGCGTTGTATCCCAGCAGCTTCTCAAGAAAGCAGACGGAAGCGGCCGTGTAGCTGCACTTGAAATACTTTTTGCAAATAATGCAGTGCGAAACCTGATCAGAGAGAGCAAGACCTATCAGATCTCATCTGTGATGCAGACCAGCAAACGTGCAGGAATGCAGACGATGGATGATGCACTGTATGACTTATATATGAGAAAACTGATCGATGCGGACAATGCAGTGACATATGCCCAGGATCCGGTCAGCATGAACAAAAAAGTCAGCTTTGACTTCTGACAGAAACTCGATCTGTCAGACACCCTGAGCCTGACTGAGAGAAAGAAGTGATAAAATGCCGGGTTTTACCTACGTGGTAGTAGATAAAAAGGGAAAAGAGAAAAAAGGAAATATTGAGGCTGACACCAGAGAGAAAGTTATAGATATCCTGAAAAATGACGGGCTGATTCCTGTCTCTGTAAAAGAGCAGGGCGCCCTGAACAAAGACATAGATTTTTCCATAGGAAAGAAAGTAAAGCCAAGAGATCTGAGTGTATTCTGCCGTCAGTTCGTCAGCATCACCCAGGCAGGTGTCCCGATGAAGGAAGCCCTGCAGATGCTTTCAGAACAGACAGAAAACAAATGGCTGAAGCGTGCCATCTCAGAGGTACTTCTCAGTGTGGAGAAAGGAAATACACTGGCAGACTCCATGAGAGGCCAGTCAGATATTTTCCCGCCAATGCTTATCAATATGGTAGAGGCAGGTGAGAACTCCGGAAGCCTTGAGATGGCTTTCTCACGAATGGCAGTACAATTTGAGAAGGAAGCCAAGCTGAAGGCAACTATCAGAAAGGCAACCATCTATCCGATCATTCTGATTATTGCAGCGATTGGAGTTGTGGCTGTTATGCTTCTGTTCGTTATTCCCATCTTTATTGATATGTTTGCAGATCTGGATGTGGAGATGCCGGGAATTACCATGTGGGTTATGAATACCAGTGAGTGGATGACAGAACACTGGTATATGATCCTGGGACTGATCATTCTGGTAATCGTGGCATATAAGATGATTTATAAGACAGAACAGGGCAGACTTGCCATCGACAGGGTTAAGATGAAGATGCCCTTGTTTGGCAAGCTGACAGTGAAGACAGCCTGCGCACAGTTTGCAAGGACAATGAGTACATTGCTGTCGTCGGGTATCTCTACTATTGATGCACTGGAGACAGTGTCTAAGATCGTCAATAACATCCATTATACAAATGCGTTGCTGAAAGCACGTGAGGAAGTAATGAAAGGTATTCCGCTGTCAGAACCGCTGACTGCCTCAAAGATATTCCCGCCTATGGTGTGCCATATGACTGGAATCGGTGAGGAGACTGGTAATATTGAGGATATGCTGGAGAAGCTGGCGGATTACTATGATGAAGAGGTGGAGATGACTACCCAGAGTGTACTGGCGGCTATGGAGCCGCTGATCATTGTGTTTATGGCTGTTGTGGTTGGTACGTTGGTTGTGGCGGTGGTTTCACCGATTGGGGCTATGTACAGTGGATTGGATAATCTGTAATAAAAGTCCTGGATTGCGATTGGGAACCGCAATAAAAGTTTCCGAAGAAACAGGATGTGCTGTAGTCTGGCATAGGAGACTGCATTCATCAGATATATACACACACTAAATATGAAAAGGAGAGATGTAAAATGTTCAAATGGTTTAAGAACAAAAAGAAAGATAACAAAGGTTTCACACTTGTTGAACTTGTTATCGTAATCGCAATTCTGGCAATCCTCGTAGGTCTGCTGGCACCACAGTACACCAAATACGTAGAAAAATCAAGAAAAGCAGCAGATGCAAGCAATATGGATGAGATGGTTAAGGTAATTAAGGTTTATGCGGCTGATCCGGCGAATGAGTTGGCAGCAGGTCAATATACAATAAAAATTACTCCTGCAAGTGGTACTTCAGTAGAAGTAAAAGCTCTAAATGCAGCCGCAGATGCAGCCGCAACTATCACATATAATGAACAAAATCATAATACAGGATTGGGAAAAGAACTTGAAGATTCAATTCCGTCTTGGTATAAAACAAACACAAAATCTCAAAAATGGGGTGATGCTGGAAAACCTGCTGCTATTAGTGCAACTGTAACGGTTGGTAAGGATGGCGGTACTTCTGTGACATATAATGAAAATAAATTTGACAATTATATGAAAACAGGTTCAGAGGCAAGTAAATAATAATTTGTATTGTAATTATAGTGAGGTATAAAAATGTTTAAAAGAAATAAAAAGGATAATAAAGGTTTTACACTTGTAGAACTTGTAATTGTAATTGCTATTCTTGCAATTTTAGTAGGATTACTGGCACCACAGTATACTAAATATGTAGAGAAATCCAGAAAAGCAGCAGATGCAAGTAATATGGATGAGATGGTAAAAGTTGTCAAAGTTTATGCAGCAGATCCGGCAAATGAACTTCCTGTAGATAATTATACAATTAAAATGAGTGATACTGCTACGGAAATTACAAGTGGCAATGCAAAAAATACGGGTTTGGATAAACTTAAAGCGGAGATGGAGAAATCAATTCCTAAATATACTGATACAAAAGTAAAGTCTAAAAAGTGGAATGATGGTGCTAAGGGGACTATTATAGCAGTTGTTGCTGTTGGAGAAGATGGTGGTACAAGTGTGACATATAGTGTAGAGGGTCATGATGCAAAAAATGATCCATTTGCAAATTATATGAAGACAGGTACTGACGGAATTCAGTAATAAAAATTTGCATATCACATTATTTTTTTAATCCGCTATAGCTTATAAAAAGAATTAGATTATAATGATATCAAGCTAAACAATGATTTCGGGAATCATAAGGTATATACCATATGATTCTCGAAATATTAATATGATTTACTACAAATAACGAAGTCTGGCAAAAATTAATGTTTCACTTCAACAGAACAAGGCTTAGAAGATGCCAAATAACGATAAAAACGAAAGGATTTTCCTATGCTCCTTTTTTTAGATTTACTCCCATACATAGTTATTTTTATATTCGGAATTACCATTGGAAGTTTCCTGAATGTCTGCATTTACCGGATTCCGTTGCATGAGTCCATTGTGACAGCGCCGTCTCATTGTATGACCTGTGGGAAGAAGCTTAAGTGGTATGATATGGTTCCAGTGTTTAGCTGGCTGGTGCTTGGAGGAAAGTGTCGTAACTGTGGCTCTTCGATTTCGCCGCAGTATCCTGTGATCGAAGCAGTGAACGGGTTTATCTATGTACTGATCTGTGCAGTTAATGGTCTGAACAGTTTCAGCCTGATCTATTGCCTGATGGCGTCGGCTCTTCTGGTTTTGAGTGTGATTGACTGGCGGACGTATGAGATTCCTTTTGGAATCAATGTGTTTCTGTTTGTCCTTGGAATTGCGATGGCTGTGCTTGACAGGGGGAATCTGGTGGAGCATCTGATTGGGATGGTCTGTGTCAGTGGTGTGCTGGAGATTCTTTATCTGGTGAGTGGCGGTGGCGCAATCGGCGGGGGTGACATTAAGCTGATGTTTGCCTGTGGTCTGATCCTTGGATGGAAGCTGATCTTGTTGGCTTTTGTGCTGGGATGTATTATTGGCTCTGTGGTCCATATTATCCGCATGGTGAGGAAGAAGGCAGGGCGTATGCTTGCCATGGGTCCTTATCTGTCAGCCGGGATTTTACTGGCTGCTTTGTGGGGAAATAAGTGGATCAGCTGGTACCTGTCATTAATTTTTAACTGAAAATCATAGAATTTTTCAGTTAGAAAAATGAGTTTTAAAATGTTTTATCTGTTAAAATTTATTTTTGTAATTGAAAAAGGGCGGTTGTCTGTAGAGGGCAGCGGCTCATACGGAGGAAAAATACAAATGGCGAAAATTTTGAGTATAGAGGCAGAGGCATCTCAGATCAGGGTTGCGGAAGTTAAAGTACGTGGCAAAAAGGGCAAAATCCATAATTGTTTCTGTATACCGGCACCTCAGGGGGCTGTGGAGGATGGACAGATCCGTGATACAAAAACTCTCGGGAAGAATCTTAAGGCAGAGCTTTCCCAGAGAAAGATCAGGACAAAGAAAGTATATTTTGCCACAGGTTCTACCAGGATCGCAAGCAGGGAAGTCCGTATCCCTTTTGTGAAAGCAAACAGAATACAGAGTATTATAGAGGCAAATGCCACAGATTATTTTCCCATTGATGTGAGTAAGTATGTGCTGTCCTACAGTGTGGTCGATGTGGAGAACCAGAAATCTGAGGACGGGAAGGAAGAGACAAAGCAGTACCATCTGATGGTTTATGCCGCTCCGAAAGCAATCTCAGCAGCTTACAGTGAGTTTGCGGAGAATGCAGGGCTGACAATGACAGGGATTACCTACACAGGTGACAGTATTTATCATTCGGTAAAGGATGAGTATGCAAAAGGAACTCATATTCTGGTTAAGGTGGAATATACGGGAACTAGCATTACGATCATCCAGGACGGCGAGCTGACCCTCCAGCGTAATATTAATTACGGTGTGGACAGTGCGGCAGAGACAGTAAGGGCTTTCCCGGAGTTTGGAGACAGGCTGGATGCAAATGAGGCTCTGGATGTGCTTTGCAGCAGAAAATGTATCAATCCTTTCCTTGACATGGAGTCTTTTGACGAAGAAATCTCTGATGAGGAGAGAATGCTGGAAACTGCCAGAGCTGAGGTGACAGAAAGCCTCAGATACCTGATCGGAAATATTTCCCGTATTATGGACTATTATATTTCCCGTCATACGGATACAAACTTTGATTCTATCGTATGCTGCGGTCTTGGCGCGCGGGTAAAAGGGCTGATGCTCCTTCTTACCAATGAGCTGGGACAGCAGGTGGACGTATTACAGGAGTTTAAGAATTTTGCCCTGCCTGCTGGCGGGGACGCACAGGAAGCCTGCCTTTACGCTGCAGTTCTTTCATCGGGTACTTCAGGCGTAAACCTGATGGACAAGGTCAACAGGAAGAAGAAAGAAAAGAAAGAGACTTTGAGCGGTGCCATCATTATCTGTGTGGTCGGAACAGTGGCAGGAGTTGTGCTGACAGTTGCAGGATATGCAAACCGTATTTATCAGCAGCATGAGCAGGAGCGGCTGAATCAGAGAATCTCAGAAGAGAGCTCCATTGAGGAGATTTACAGTGCTTATACCAGTGCAAAGGCACAGTATGACAATTATCAGAATATGTATCAGTATACAAATACCCCAAATGAGGGACTTAAGAATTTTATCGAAGAGCTGGAAGAGAAAATGCCTTCGGATATTACAGTGGAGAACTTCAGCTCTACAGGAACGCAGGTCAGCTTTTCCATGCGTGTAGGCAGCAAATCGGCAGCAGCGAACACGATCATGCAGCTTCGTACCTTTGAGAGCCTGTCTACTGTAACCACTACAGGAATTGACGAGGCTGAGGATGGAACCGTATCCTTAAGTGTACTCTGTACATATTCAGATCCGGCACCGCTGGACAGCTCAGGAGAGTAATAGGAGGCAGGATTAATTATGGACATGAATATTTCTATGCGTGATAAAAAAATACTGCTGATGTTTCTTGGAGTAGGTGTTTTTGCAGCAGGATATTTCTTCGGATACAGACCGCAGATGGAAGAGGCACAGAGCATCCAGGCATCAACCGAGCCTTTGAAGACAAGGCTGGATGACCTGCTGAAGCTGGCTGCTGACAGGGATTTTTATCTGAAAGAAACAGAAGATATCAATGCAAAGGTCAGCGAATATACATCTGCATTTCCGGCAGATATCCGTCCTGAAGACGGAATCGTACTTTCCATGAATATGGAAAATTCCCTGGACATGCAGATCTCCAATGTAGGTCTGGGCACAAGAGAGTTTGTGGCTTCCCTGGACGGAAGTACAGAAGACCCTCTGGCGGGTCTGCCTGACCAGACTCTCTCAGAGCAGGCAAATGAGCAGACCCAGTCTCAGCTTGATGAGATCGAGGGCACAGACGTAGTCGGAGAGAATGAGCGTCAGGCTGCCTCCGATGCAGAAGTGGAGAATCTGAACAGTGTGTTCACCAGTCCTGTACTCTACCGGACACAGGATACCATGCAGTTTACGGGAACTTATGCCAGCCTGAAGGATATGGTTGACTATCTGGCTGACCAGACAGGCAGGATGACACTTGATAATGTAAATGCCTCCTTTGACTCCTCAACAGGAAATCTTTCGGGCAGTATTACAGTAAACCTGTTTTTCATGGCAGGAACAGGCCAGACTTATACAGAGCCGGATGCAGGAAGCGTAGCATACGGAACTGATAATATTTTCGGAACAATAGAGTCTGGCAAAAAGAGCAAAAAAAGCAAGAAGAACAAAACGAAAGCCGCAGAGACAAACGCAGAACAGGCGGCTTCCGACACCGGCGCTGACGGCCAGACAACAGACAGTCAGGAAGGAGCAAACACGCAGGACGCAGCCGCTGCTGAGGCGACTGGACAGGCGCAATAGGGAAAGTATGTTAGAGGGGAGAGAAATCAGAGCCCCTCTAACTGTGTTTTTATGACAGAAGGGAAGGGAGCATAGACAGTTGGACAGAAAAAAATATAATAACTCAAACGCAGGTATGACACTGCTGGAGGTTATCGTGGCAGTAAGCATTTTCTCCATAACTGCGATCGTGCTCCTGCAGAGCTTTGTGACGTCAGGTAGGATAAACAAGAAGTCCAATACTTATATGGAAGCAACTACTGTGGCACAGAATATTATGGAGGAAATTAAGGCGAAGAAATTTGAAGAAGTTTCGCTGGCCTTTAATTATCCGGTGGATAGTACCGGTTATACGAGACTTAATTTTCTGAATACTCAGGTTGATAAAGTGCTGAATGGTACATTAGGAATTAAAGAAGTTTTACAGTCTAAAGATGAGAGTGAGAATGCAGTATATAAAGACGTCAGTAAATACAGAGAAGGTGTAGATGAAAAGAATATAACAGCATCTGTGATTTCTAAGGATAATGGTAAAACTTATGAATTTAATGCAAGAAAGTCCGGAGAGAATGCTTCGAAATATTTTTTCGAACTGACAAATGTGACTAATAATCATGAGTCATTTGATGCCCTGGTTGAGTTTGATGGAAGTTCAGATTCTGGATATAAGAAGAAAACAGTTACAAATAATGAACAAGGTAAGAATGATTATCTGTCACCAAATATCTCAAATCTGGATACGAAATCTAATATTCTTTTTATTGTGCCTAAAGAAAAATATCTGGATAAATTTGAAGATATGGTTAAAAAGCAATATCAAGTGGCACACACAAAATGGGAAAATGACAGAGACAAATATTGTGGCATTGGTGGTTCAGAAGGATATAAGGAACGGTTGAGTGAGTTTACAAGTAAACATCCAGAACCAGAACCGCTGTCTGCGGAGAAGGTTTTTAACAGCGCAAAAAAAACTCTGGTTGTTACGTTAGATTATGAAGAAGAAATCGGTGAAGTCAAGGTGAAATTTAAATACAAAATTGACGCACATGATTATGTTTCGGAAGATAATCCGGTTTACGGTCGTATGGATTTATGTAAGTGTGGCGGTGATACAGATAATGAGGGAGATTCCGATGAGTACTTCTGTACGATAAATACGGAGAAGGATTATACACAGGATCCGGAAAATGAATTAAAGAATATTTATATTTTCTATTATCCCAATTATAATTCTACAAATGCAACAAAAGCATTGGATACAATTACCTTTGAAAATCTGAATAACTATCCTGTTAATCTTTATGTCAGCAAACAACAGGACGAAGAAAGCAAAAAGGATAATTCGCTGGCCAGAAAAGAGAATATGTATCGTATGTCTCTGACAATTAAGGAGAACCCATATATAAATGAGAAAAAAGATACAAACTGGAACACCAATTCCAGTCTGTTCAGATCACAGACAAAGCTGCGTACAAATCTTGATTATAATATTTCTTATGAGGTATTGGATCGTCCCAAGATCAGCCAGATGAAATTAACTTATCAGGGAGTTGATGCTGGTTCAGGAAGAGAAAGAAATGTTTCCGGTACCGGAGCAAAAAATATTCTGAGTTTTAATGGACTGGATGATAAAGAGGAAGCAGACAGAATATATACCGTTAAGGTCAGCGTGTATAAAGCAGGAGCTGCTGAAAAGAATTTTTCCAAAGAGGATTTAATTGTATCATTAGACGGAGCAAAAGAAGATTGATGTTTCTGGAGAAAAGAATGAAAAATAACAACTGGAATTACAAAAAAAATAATAAAGGTTTTTCATTGTTTGCTGTAATCGTTGCAATTGCCTTTACAGGTATTCTTGGAATGCTTGTAGTATATATAGCAATGTCAAACTTCCATATGAAAATTACTGATTGGAAGGGAAAAGACAGTTTTTATACTGCGGAGCAGGCTATTGAAGAAATCCGGGTAGGTCTTCAGGAAGTGGCTGGTGATGCCATGTCTGAGGCTTACATACAGGTTCTTGAAGAATATGAGGGCAAAGCTGATAGTGATACTCCTCAGGATGAGGAACGCCAGTTGATGTTCTGTAAATTATTTTACACGAAATTAAATGACAAATTACAGGAGATATTAAATAGTTCTCATCCTGTTACAGACAGTATATTACAGGATAAATATGTGGATTTAAAGGTTGGAGAGAATGAAACACTCCAAATTGTAGATCCGGCACTGGTGGTAAATCCAGATCCGGCAACACAATCTGATAAGATTACTAAAAAAAGTAAAATAAAATTAAATAATATGAAGGCAATCTATGTTGATCCAAAAGGCAGAGCCTCTATTATAAAAACGGACATATGGATAGGGATTCCCGAGGTGAAATTTGCAACACCATCTACACTTCCTGATCTGATGAGTATGGTTGTTGTTGCTAATGGCGGAATTGTGTGTGAATCAGATCCTGATGTTAGTACAGAAGGAAATAAATTATCCGGAAGTATTTATGCCGGAAAAATAGATAATGAAAACTTAGAGAACAAATCTGCTAATCAAAAAGATGTCAGCATTCTGGTGAAACCAAACGGAAAACTTTCTGTCTTATCCGGAAAATATCTTGTTTGTTCAGATGAGGTCAATGTTGGGGCAAATAGTTCCTTTACCAGCCAGTCAGGAGTTTCTCTCTGGGCAAGAGGACTGACTTTAAAGGCTGCAACTGTTAATCTGCTTGGAAATACATATTTTTCAGATGATTTAACAGTCGCATCAGGAGGCACTGCAAGTGATGTTACAATTGCAGGGAATTATTATGGGTATGGTTCTGTAGAGTCTGCAAAAGATTCTAAATGTGAATTTACAAAAACAGGAGTATATGATTCTTACAAAGATAAAGATTTAAGCAGTGCAATTGCAATTAATGGAAAGTCTGCAAGATTGGATTTATCCGATGTGCAGAAACTGATGCTGGCAGGAAAAAATTATATTTCTCAGTCAAGTGATGTTAAGACAGGAGAAAGTATTACTGTAAAGGGAACGCAGTTGGCATATCTCGCACCTGCAGAAATACTGGGAAGCGATGAGACGGACAGCAGTAATTTTACAAATCCTATGACATATGAAGCATGTGAACAAAACAATCTGGATTCGGATTCTGTTCCTGTAAAGTGGAATGCACCGGTTGAAAGCTGGGATAACAGAACCCTGAGTCAGATAGGCGTATCAGAAACAAAACCAATTCAGAAAATATATGATCAGAAGGAACAGGTCGTTTATTTTTATCTGAATTTTGAAAATGATGAAAATGCCGTTTCATTTATGAGTATGTACTATCAGAAAAATCCTGAAATGAAAAAAAAGATGGATCAATATCTTTCTTTCTATTTTCAGGGAGAAAATTCTGGAATTTATGTGAAAGACAGTCAGGCTTATCTGATGTATGTTACAAATGGAAATATTCTTTCCTATGAAGGCGGAGAGAAAGCAGAAGGTAATCTGCACGAAGCAACACATTCTCAGATGTCGGCAAAATTACTGAATGACCAGATTCGTTATCAAAATGAATGGTATGCACTTAACAGAAAAATGGTAGAGGACATGGGCGATCTGGAACAAAATGTGAAAGACCCGGATGATCCTGCTTCGGGACATGATGAAGATTCAATTAATCAGAGTGTGTTTGATAACCTTGTTAATGAAAAGAAATTACGGACATATGTTGAGCATAAGTCAGATAAAATATATCAATATCCTGAAGGCAGTAGTTCACCAAGTATCATAATGGCTAATAATGCTTCAAATTCAAAGTATGGTATGACTGGTACAGGAAAGACACTTGTTATTACTTCTGATATGACTAAAAATTTACGTTTGGTTGTATGTACTGGTGATGTACAAATTGAAGGAGGAGTCAATTTCCAGGGAATTATTATGACAGATGGAAAAATTACCCTACAGCCGAAAGCATGTCTGGAAGCAGCACCTGTAGAAGCAGCAAAGATATTCCAGCAGCAGATAGATGACGGAGCCGGAAATATTAAGGCTCAGGATTTCTTCTGGATGGGGGATCAATATGTATTAGGAAATACAACGGATACCTCTCAGAATGCAAACAAAAATTATACCACATATGATCTGGCAGATTGCGTAACCTACAGAAACTGGAAAAAAGAATGATTTTATGTGTAAACCACAAAACGAAGAAAAGGGGTGGAAACAGATGAAAAAGAGAAACAGGGGATTTACTCTTGTGGAAATGGTTGTCATAATCTCAATTTTTGTGATACTTCTTGGAATCATGGTTCCATCTCTAAACTCAATATTAGGCTTCAGGGTGCAGAGAGCTGCTAATTCTATTGCATCCGCTCTGGACAAAACCAAAATAGAGGCATCTAACCGTCTTGTAGGAGAAATGATGTTAGAGAGACGTGAAGATGGTTATTATATCAGTTACATTATTGATCGTGGGAAGGTAAATGGAAAAGAAAATATAAAATGGAATGAGGATGAAGAAAAAATTGCTCCCTCAAAAACAAGTATAAGCTATAAAGTGGAAGGGGGCAATGAGGCGAAGGAAATGACAGTGGGTGAGAGTCTTATTATTACTTATGATCGAGCAACCGGTGCATTTTTGCCTTTGCAGAGTCAGAATGAGACATATTGGGATAAAGATATTTTTCAGGAATTGCGAGATGGTAAAAGTATCTTTACTGGTGAAGTCTATTGTAATCAGATTATTGTCAGTGGTGGAGGAAGAACGAGAATAATTAATCTTTTGAAAGATACTGGCAAATATGAAATTATCGCAGGATGACAGATTTTATTTGTATATGAAATATGTCTGATAAAACGAGAGTATAAAATTTTGAGGGAGAAACGTTTATGAGAAACCACAGCAGGAAGCACAGATTGAATAACAGTGGGCTGACATTAATTGAATTGATTGTTGCGATTGCTATTATAGCTATTTTTTCCGGTGTTGTGCTGACTTATATAACATCAAGTTCAAATTTTTACAGAAATACATCAAGTAACTCTAAAGTTCAGATGGAGACGCAGGAAACATTTGATAAAATCGAGGATATGATTATTAATGCCAATAGAGGTATTTACTATGGCTATGGTCGAAACAATCCTATTACTTATGATGATATTAAATCCAATAATAAAGTAAATAGTACACAGGATAAAATTTTTGCTGTTTATGAGTCACAAAAGGATAATTTGGATATACAAAGTATAGATGATGAAGAGTTGCAGACAAACGATGATACAAATGATATTCAGACTTTTAGTTCAAATATCAATATATCATCTGGTAATCAAACAAATTATCAACCTCAAGCAGAAGATATAATGTCTTTGATGTACTGGGATGCTACAGGTGCCGAAATAAAGTATTATCAATATAAATATGGAAGCACTGGGTGGAAAGAAGATGATTCTGTAGAACAAGGGCAAATTTTGGCAACAGGTGTGTTGGATTTTCGTTCTGATATAACGAAGGTGTTAACAGATAACATTGTGAGATTTCAGTTGACAACACAGGTTGGAAGTAAAGAGGTACAGACATTACATAGTGTTAGTTTGAGAAATGAAGTAGAAGTATTTAATAAGACAGATGTAGAACCAACGATAACGGCAACGCCGATACCAACGATAACAGCAACGCCGACACCAACGGTAACAGCAACGCCGACACCAACGGTAACAGCAACGCCGACACCAACG
>OLPO01001583.1_pt1 | contig 15236 bp, 9 predicted proteins | sample 1672831 | NCBI WGS metagenome assembly OLPO01 (sample SAMEA3136728, study PRJEB25190) | human gut metagenome
GCTGCGGGAGCTTTGCCCGCATCAGTCCGCTTCGCGGACAGCTTCCCCCGCGGGGGAAGCCTTAGAACCAACCTGCGTCAATTTGTCAAGCCGTCACATCCTCAAACTGACTGTTGTACAAATCGGCATAGAACCCGCCGGCTTCGATCAGCTCGTCGTGGGTGCCCTGCTCGACAATGTCGCCCTCGCGCATGACCAGGATCAAATCGGCATCGCGGATGGTGGACAGGCGGTGCGCGATGACGAAGCTCGTGCGGCCCTGCATCAGGCGGTCCATAGCCGTCTGGATGCGCTGCTCGGTGCGGGTGTCAACGCTCGATGTCGCCTCATCGAGGATCAGGATGCGGTTGTCCGCCAAAATCGTGCGGGCAATCGTCAAAAGCTGCTTCTGGCCTTGGCTGACGTTGGAGGCGTCCTCGTTCAGCTCCATCTGGTAGCCGCCGGGCAGCGTGCGGATAAAGTGGTCGGCGTTTGCAGCCTTCGCGGCGGCAATGACCTCCTCGTCCGTGGCATCCAGACGGCCATAGCGGATGTTCTCCATGATCGTGCCCTTGAACAGCCAGGTATCCTGCAGCACCATGCCGAAGCCCTCGCGCAGGTCGCTGCGGTCAAAGTCCCTGACGTTGTGGCCGTTCAGCAAAATTTCGCCGGAATCCACATCATAGAACCGCATGAGCAGCTTGACCATTGTGGTCTTGCCCGCGCCGGTGGGGCCGACGATGGCGACCTTCTGGCCGGGCTTGACATTGCAGCTGAAATTGTGGATGACGGTCTTTTCCGGCGTGTAGCCGAACTTTACATGGTCAAACGTGACCTGACCGTCGATGCAGGCGGGGTCGGCGCGGCGGGCGGGGTCGGCCAGCTGGTCCTCCTCAGGCTCGTTCAAAAATTCAAAGACGCGCTCGGCGGCGGCGGTCATGCTTTGCAGCATGTTGGACACCTGCGCCAGCTGCTGGATGGGCTGGGTGAAGTTCTTGACGTACTGGATGAACGCCTGAATATCGCCGATGGTGATGGCGCCCGCTGCGGCAAAAATGCTGCCGACGATGGCGACGGCCACATAGCCCAGGTTGCCCACAAAGTTCATGATGGGCTGCATCAGGCCGGACAAAAACTGCGATTTCCACGCGGATTCGTACAGCTTATCGTTCGCGGCGTTGAAGTCATCCAGCACGGCGGCCTCGCGGTTGAACGCCTTGATGACGTTGTGGCCGGAGTAGACCTCCTCGACCTGACCGTTGACAACGCCCAGTGTCGCCTGCTGCGCCTTGAAATACTTCTGGCTGAACTTGACGACCACCAGCACCAGCGCCAGCGAGACCGGCAGGATCAGCAGGGCGATCAGCGTCATTTTAGGGCTGATGGACAGCATCATGATGAGCACGCCGACCATCGTCGCAACGCTGGTGATCAGCTGGGTCACGCTCTGGTTCAGGCTCTGGCCCAGCGTATCCACGTCGTTTGTAATGCGGGACAGCACCTCGCCGACGGTGCGCTTTTCAAAGTAGGCCAGCGGCAGGCGGTTGATCTTTTTGCTGATCTGGTCGCGGAAGTCGTAGCAGACCTTCTGCGACAGGCCGGACATGAGCCAGCCCTGAATGAAGCTGAACGCCGCGGACAGCAGGTACATGCCCAGCAGGAACAGCAGCACCTTGCCGATGTAGGCAAAGTCGATGCCGCCCACGCCGCGCAGCTTGGCGATCCAGCCGGTGGCCAGCGCCGTGGTGGCCTTAGCCAGGATCTTCGGCCCTGCAATGTTGAAAATGGTTGACAGAACAGCAAAAACAATGACGACGACCAGCGACAGTTTATACTTGCTCATGGCGGCCAGCAGCTGGCGCAGCGTGCCCTTGAAGTCCTTGGCGCGCTCCGTCGTCATGCGTCCGGGTCTTGGCATATCACTCACCCTCCTTCTGCAAATTCAGTTCCTTCTGGCTCAGCTGGCTGCGCGCGATTTCCTGATACGCGGGGCAGCTTTCCATCAGCTGGGCATGGGTGCCCTTGCCGACGATGCGGCCCTCATCCAGCACCAGGATCTGGTTCGCGTGCAGCACGGTGGAGATGCGCTGCGCCACAATAATGACCGTGGCGTTGTCAGTTTTAGCCTTCAGCGCACGGCGCAGCGCCACGTCGGTCTTGTAGTCCAGCGCCGAGAAGCTGTCGTCAAACAGATAGATCTGCGGGTGCTTGGCAATGGCGCGGGCAATCGAAAGGCGCTGCTTCTGCCCGCCGGAGACGTTGCTGCCGCCCTGGGCAATCGGGCTGTCGAAGCCCTCGGGCTTAGCGGAGATGAACTCCGTGGCCTGGGCAATCTCGGCGGCCAGCTCTGCGTCGGCGTCGGTGATGTGGTCGCCGCCGAACTTCAGGTTGGATGTGATCGTGCCGCTGAACAGCACGCCCTTCTGCGGTACATAGCCCAGCTCGTCGTGCAGCTGTGCCTGGGTCATGTCGCGCACGTCAACGCCGTCAATCGTCACGCTGCCCTCGGTCACATCGTAGAAGCGCGGGATCAGGTTGAGCAGCGTAGATTTGCCGCAGCCCGTGGAGCCGATGATGGCCGTTGTCTCGCCGGGTCTGGCCGTGAAGCTGATGTGCTCGAGCGCGTCCTCGTCGGAGCCGGGATAGCGGAAGCTGACGTCATGGAACGCCACAACGCCGTGGGTGCCGTCCGCGGGCAGTGCCTTGGGCGCAGCGGGGTCATGGATGGTCGAGGGGGTCTTGATGACCTCGTCAATGCGGTCCGCAGCCACACCGGCACGGGGCAGCATGACGGCGACCATCGAGAGCATGAGGAACGACATGACGATCTGCATCGTGTAGGTGATGAACGCGATCATCTCACCCACCTGCATGCTGCCCAGATCCATCGCCTTGCCGCCGAACCAGACGATGAGCAGGCTCGTGCCGTTCATGATGAGCGTCATAAACGGCATCATGGCGACCATCGTGCGGTTGGTGAACAGCTGGGTCTTCATCAGGTCGGTGTTGGCCCTGTCAAAGCGCTTTTCCTCAAATGCCTCGCGGCTGAACGCGCGGATGGGCATAATGCCGGTCAGGATTTCGCGGCTGACAAGGTTCAGCCGGTCCACCAAAACTTGCATCTGCTTGAATTTCGGCATGGCTACGTTCATCAAGACGGCGATGAGTGCCAGCAGTGCGGCCACGGCCACAAAGATGATCCATTCCAGCCCCGTGTTGCCGCTGGCAACGTGCATAATGCCGCCGATGCCCAAAATGGGCGCGTAGGCCACCATGCGCAGCAGGATCACGCAGACGAACTGCACCTGCTGGATGTCGTTCGTGGTGCGGGTAATCAGCGAAGCAGTGGAAAATTTTTCGATTTCGGCGTTGGAGTAGCCGACGACGGTCCTGAACACGTCGCGGCGCAGGTCACGGCCAATGGCGGCGGAGACGCGGGACGCGATAAAGCCTACGGCGACGGCCACGGCAACCATGAGCAGCGTTAAAGCCAGCATCTGGCCGCCCGTGCGCAGCAGATAGGACATTTGCACGTCATGGGCAATGCCCTGAGCGTCATATTCCAGCGCGACGAGCAGCATGGCCTGGCTGGATAGGCTGTCGGCGACGGTCTCGTCCAGCTGGGCGAGACCGTCCGTCAGCTGGCTCTGCAGCATTTCCCGTGCGCCGGGGGCCTGGGACGCGGCGGCCAGCTGCGTGGCGACGGCGTCGAGGTCGTAGGCCGTGGGGACCACGGTGTCGGTGGTACCGGCGGCAGTGGCGGCATTCTTCACCGCGGCCATGTACAGCACAACGTCCGGCGTTGTGAACGCATTTTCCAGCGCGGCGGTGTCCGCGTCCGGCTTCAGTGTGCGCACACCGTCCGCGTCGGGGTCGGAGTAGGCTTCGTCCGCCAGTGCGGCGTCGTCCTCGGACATGAGCAGCTCGAGCGCCTGCAGCGTTGTGCTGCGGACGGTGTCGGGCACGGGGCTTTCAATGCCGCCCTGCTGGATGCCGGTGTCCACAATTTTGCTTGTGTAGTCGGGCAGGCTTAAATCGCAGTATGCCTGTACGATGAGCAGCGCAACGACGGCCAGGCAGGCCGCCCAGTGCCGCCCCAGCTGCTTAAAAATTTTCGTCATGCGGGAGTTCTCCTTTCAAATCGGTTTTCATAGCGGCGTTCTCGGCCTCGATGGCGGCGAGCAGAGCGTCCTTTACGGCGTTGGCCTGCGCCAGCTGCTCCGGGGTCAGCCGCGCCATGATACGGGCAAAGTAGTCGTTCATGGCCTGCTCATTGGCTTTGCGGGCACGCTCCCCTGCCGGGGTGATGCGCACCAGCGTCTTGCGGCGGTCCTTGGGATCTGTCTCGCGGACGATGTGGCCGTCCTGCTCCATCTGACGCAGCCCGCGGGAAATCGCCGGCATAGGCTGGTGCATCTGCCGCGCAATGTCCGAGACATAGATCGCGCCGTCGCAGCCGTGCTGCTCAATGAGATTGTACAGACTTTGCAGCATGCCATAGCGGCATTTGGGCTGCCCGGCCAGTGCCATGCGCATCCCGCGCCTGGACAGTGTGTGCAGCCGCGCCACAAAGCGGAACACCCCGCTCAGATAAGGGGTTTCAGTGCCCATTTGTGAACACCTCCTGTTAATAGTTGACTGGTGTTAATTATTAAAGCGTGATAATAATACACCCTCCTGCACCGCGGTGCAAGAGGGTGTAAGGAAGTTTTAAGATTTGTTCATAAAGTGGGGAGGCTTTAGGCTTATTCCTTCACACACGCAAGATTGCTCAGCGTCACACCCTTGCACAGCCCCAGCGGCAGGGTGACGGACGGCTTGGTGATGGTAATATCCTTAAAGACAATGTCCTCGACCTCATAGCCCGGCTTGTCAAAGCCCGCGATCTCGATCGGGGCGGCATCGTGCCGGCTGCGGTCATGGTCCAGCACCTCGGCGGTCAGGGTCAGCCGCTCAAAGAAGCAGTGCTCGAGCTTCGGCGGGGCACCGGCGGGCAGACCGTCGTCATTGTACGGTACGCTGTGCAGCATGACGCGGGGCGTGATGCAGTCCCGCACGGTTACGCCGCGCACATAGCCGCCGCGCTTGGGCGTGGCCTTGATCTCAATGCCGGACAGCGAGTTTGCCAGATCACAGTCCCAGATCTGCACGTCCTCCACGCCGCCGCTCATCTCGCTGCCGATGCAGATGCCGTGGCCGCAGTCACTGCGGCAGTCAAACACCCGGATATGCGCACAGGGACGGTTGATTTCGTTGCCCTCGGGGTTCTTGCCGCTCTTGATGGCGACAGCGTCGTCCCCCGTGGAGAACTCCGACGCAAACAGCGTGCAGTTCGTTGAGGAGTCCGGGTCCCAGCCGTCGCCGTTCCAGACGCCCTCGGACACAAAGGTGCAGTGGTCGGTCTGGATGTCGTCGCAGTAGATCATGTGGACGTTCCAGGACGGGCCGTTTTTCAGCGTGATACCGCTGATCCAGACGTTCTCACAGTTGCTTAAATTGATAAGCCGCGGGCGGACGCGGCCCGGGATCGTGTCGCTGTTCTCGCAGCTTTCGACGAGCTCCCGGTTGTCGTCCAGAAAACTCTTGATGCGGGCACGCTCGTCCTCAATGATCTTGCGGGCCAGCTCCTGCCCGCCGCCGCAGATCGTGCCCCTGCCGCGGATGATGATATTGCGGCAGTTCGGGCCGGTCTTGTGGTTCATGTCGCCCGCGTTCAAAAGGCTTGAGTAGCAGCGCATCTCGGTGCCCTCAAATCGGCTGGGGATGCGGGGCGAATAGTCGTGAATGTTCGTTGTGCCCTGCAGGACCGCGCCCTTGGCCAGATAAATTTCCAGATCGCTGTGCAGCCGCAGTGCGCCGGTCAGGAAATCGCCCGCCGGCACGTACAGAATATCGTCCGCGCCGCAGTCGTTGATGGCCCGCTGTAAATTGTCGGTGTTCAGGATATGGCCGTCGCCCTTGCAGAAGTAGGGCGCGGCGGTAATGTCGATGCGGCGTTTTTCCCTGCCGAACTGCAGCGTGGCCGAGCCGATGCAGTAGCTGCCGCTGACCACGTCCACCCGGAAGGCACTGCCGTAGCTCAGCCCCTCTATCGTAAAATGGGTGCGGTCTGTGCGGCCAATGGCCTCGCCGTTCAGGGAGACCGTGTATTCCGCCCCGCTGGGCGCGGCGGCGGGTTTATCCCAGTACAGCACCGCGTAATCTTCGGTGCAGCGTATATTCAAATTGCCTTGTTTCATGGTGACGTCCTTTGGTTATGGGGAGTTTGCTCTTTCTTACATATTGTACCACAGTGTGCGCGTTTATCCAAGACTTGGGGGTGACAAAATACGCGGGCTGAAACGCCGCAGGTTTTTACACTTTGCAAGATTGACAGACATCGGCACAGTGTTTATAATCGCATCTGCATAGTAGGGATATATACAATAGAGGGACCGATATAGGTTAAACCAGTTTTCATGCGCGCAATTACTGCTCGGCAAGGAGGGCATGGACCGGCTGCTTTGCTTTTGTGCGGGATGTATGGTACAATAGGGAAACACTGTAGGGGCCGGGCATGCCCGGCCCGCGGCCTGCCTATAAGCGGGCGTCCCCCGTGAAGCTGCGGGCCGCACATGTGCGGCCCCTGCTGCGCGGCAATTTATACTGCACGAAAGGAGCTGCCATGGACAAGGCTATATTTGAAACGGCCCATCTGGCGGCCCTGAACGACCAGCAGCGCGCGGCGGTGGAGGCGGTCAACGGCCCGGTGCTGCTGCTGGCGGTGCCGGGCAGCGGCAAAACCACCGTGCTCATCACCCGGCTGGGCTATATGACCGAGGTCTGCGGCATTGCGCCGGAAGCCATCCTGACAATGACCTACACCGTCGCCGCCACGCAGGAGATGCGCGCCCGGTTCGCGGCGCGGTTCGGCGGCGAATTGGCCGCACGGCTGGAGTTCCGCACCATCAACGGTGTGGCGGCGCGCATCATCGCGCTGTACAGCCGCATGTATGGCCGTACCCCGCCGGAGCTCATCCGCAATGAGAGCGAGACCACGCCGCTGCTCATGCGGCTATGGCAGGACACAAACCACGAGTACCCCGCCGAGAGCACGGTCAAGGATCTGCGCACGGCCATCACCTACATTAAAAATATGTGCCTGACCGACGCGGAATTGGACGAGCTGGAAACCGACATTGAGAATCTGCCCGACCTGTACCGCGGCTACCAGAGGGCGCTGAAGGCCGCGCACAAAATGGACTACGACGACCAGCTCTGCTTTGCGCTGCAAATCCTGCGCGGTGCGCCCGCGGTTGCGGCGGCGTTCCGCAAACGGTACAAGTATTTCTGCGTCGATGAGTCGCAGGATACGTCCAAGGTACAGCATGAAATTATCCGCGTGCTGGCGCAGGAAAGCGGCAATATCTTTATGGTCGGCGACGAGGACCAGAGCATTTACGGCTTCCGCGCCGCCTACCCCCAGGCGCTGATGGACTTTGAAAAGACCTATCCCGGCGCACAGATCTTGCTGATGGAGCAGAACTATCGCTCCACAGAGCCGATTTTGGAGGCTGCCAACCGCTTTGTGGCGCGCAACCGCTATCGCCGCCCCAAGACCATCGCACCGACGCAGGGCCCCGGCGCACCGCTGCAGATCGTCACCGTGCCGCGCCGCGCCGACCAGCTGCCATTCTTGTTTGAGACGGCGCAGCACTGCGATACCGGGACGGCGGTGCTGTTCCGCAACCACGAGAGCGCACTGCCCATCATCGACCTGTGCGAGCGGCGGGGCATCCCCTACGCCTGCAAGGCAGTGGACCAGACCTTTTTTACCAACAAGATCGTCCGCGATGTGACCGATATTTTCACGCTGGCAGCACACCCCGCGGATGGGGAAACTTTTCTGCGCTGCTACTACAAATTCGGCGTGCCCGTCACCCGCGCACAGGCGCTGTTTGCCTGCAATCAGGCGCGGCAGTACGGGCAGGGCTGCTGGACGGCCCTGCTGAATGAGGACAGCATCCGTCCGCGCACCCGCGCCGCCATGGCTGACGTGGCGGACGGTCTGGCGCGTCTGCCCAAAATGGCCGCGGACGATGCGGTGCGGTTCCTGGCCGACCAGCTGGGCTACGGCAAGTATCTGGACAAAAACGGCATGGACCGCACGAAGCTGGCCGTGCTGGAAATGCTCGGCGCACAGGAGCCGACGCCGCGGCACCTGCTGCGGCGGCTGGAAAAGCTGCGCAGCATCATACAAAACCATGAGAACCCGCCCGGGTGCAGGTTTTTGCTTTCGACGATCCACTCGGCCAAGGGGCTGGAATATGACCGAGTCATTTTGTTGGATGTGCTGGACGGCATTCTGCCCGCCAAGCCGGAGCTGTGCTGCCGCACGCCCGGCGAGACACAGCAGTATGAGGAGGACCGGCGGCTGTTTTACGTGGCCATGACCCGCGCACGGCAGCAGTTGGTTCTGTTTGACTGCGCGGCGGAGCGCTCGGCCTTTGTGGATGAGGTGCTGTCCGGTCTGCCCGGTCACCGCACACGCCACGACGCCGAGCCCGCGGGCCGCCGCACACCCCCGCCCGCGGCACGCGCCCCGCTGCCGCCTGTGGATGTGGACAGCATCACCGCCGTCGGTGCCCATGTGCGGCATGCTGTCTTTGGCCCCGGCACTGTGGAAAGCGTTGCGGGCCGCCGCGTGACCGTGCGCTTTACGGCAGGTCCGCGCACACTGGACGCCCAGGTCGTCGCGGAGCGGCATCTGATGTGGGCGGAGTGAAATGAGAGGAGCCTTCCCCCGAGGGGGAAGGTGCCCGAGGCCCCGACCGAGGGCGGATGAGGGGAAAGTCACCGGATATTACCCGTTAATAGGCTATAAGGCGGACTCTGCCCTCATCAGTCCGCTTTGCGGACAGCTTCCCCCGCGGGGGAAGCCAAAGAGGTACTTTGATGAAAAAAATTCTGCTTCTCGCCACAGGCGGGACGATTGCAAGCCGCCCTACGGCGGCGGGCGGGCTGGCCCCGGCCATCACGTCAGAGGAGCTGCTGGCCTGCGTGCCCGAGCTGGCTGACCTATGCGAGGTCAGCGCTGTGCAGGTGTTCAACTTGGATTCGACGAACGTCGGCCCCGCGCAGTGGCAGAGCATCGTGCGCTGCATCAAAGAAAATTATGATGCCTGCGATGGCTTTGTCATCGCCCACGGCACAGACACGATGGCCTACACCGCCGCGGCGCTCAGCTACATGGTGCAGAACAGCGCGAAGCCCGTTGTGCTGACCGGCAGCCAGAAGTCCATCTACAACCGCGATACCGACGCGCGCAACAACCTCTACCGCGCGTTCGTCTACGCGGTCAGCGACGGCGCGTGGGGCGTACAGCTTGTGTTTGACAACAAGGTCATTCTGGGCACACGCGCGCGCAAGACGCGGACGCGCAGCTTCAATGCGTTTTCCAGCATCGACTACCCCGAGACCGCGGTGTTCCGCGATACGCGGCTGGTGACGTTTCTGCGCCGCCCCGCGGACCAGCCACCCGTGCGGTTCTATGAAAGGCTTGAACCCGCCGTTTTTGTGCTGCGGCTTGTGCCGGGCATGCGGGCGGACATCATCCCGCTGCTGGCCCCGCACTACCGCGCACTGGTGCTGGAGAGCTTCGGCGTCGGCGGCCTGCCGGGCGGGGAGCACGGCGAGATGTTCGCCGCCCTGCGCCGCTGGTGTGAGAGCGGGCGGCTGGCGGTGTTTACCACGCAGGTCCCGCATGAGGGGTGTGACCTGGCCGTCTACGAGGTGGGCCGCGCCGTCGGTGAGCTGCCCGGCGTCCTGGAGGCCCGCGACATGACCCCCGAGGCTGTCGCCGTCAAGCTGATGTGGGCGCTGGGCCAGACCGAGGACCGGGAGAAGGCGGCACGGCTGTTTGAGACACCGATTGAATACGACATAATGTAAAGATGAGAAGCGTCTCCCCCCATGAGCAGGCGTTGGAAAGCAAAGGCTGCCCCTGGCATGACCGGAGCGCAGGCTTCCCATTAGCGGGCACTTGCGGGTAAGTCGTAGGGAGGGGTCTTGACCCCTCCGCAGGAGGCTTGTGGCAGTGATGTACTTTCCTAGGCAGCATACATGCGTCCCGGGGTGGTCTGCGGCTGCCGCAAACGTCCCGGAGGGGTCAAGACCCCTCCCTACGGGCTAGCAAAACAGACGTATCATCGTAATTCAACAAAACTTATTACATATTTTGTGAACAAACATTACATAACATGTAAACATTAGCACTCTACTATTGACAGTGCTAATGTTCGGTGCTATTATAGAGGCGTTCCAAGGGAAAGAGGAACGGAAGAACCGAATCCCCAAAGGGAACGCAACAATGTGTATCAAAAGTCAACCGCTCACAAACAAAACGGGCGGCCGATGAAAATTGGAGGAATGACTTATGATGATGGTTCCGTATATGTTCAATGAGGCTTTGATGGATGATCTGTTCAGCAACGATTGGGAGCACGATTTTGACCGCGCCATGAAGGCCGCTGCCCCCCGCGGTATGTTTGGCAAACGTGCCGCCAATGTGATGAAAACCGATGTCCGCGAGAACAAGGACAGCTACGATGTGTTCGTTGATCTGCCCGGCTTCAAGAAAGAGGATGTCAAGCTGGATCTGGACAACGGCTATCTGACCATCAGCGCCCAGCGCAATGAGGAGCTGGATGACAAGGACAACGAGGGCCGCTATATCCGCCAGGAGCGTGCTACCGGCAGCTGCGCACGCAGCTTCTATGTCGGCAAGGAGCTGGAGCCCAAGGACATCAGCGCTAAGTTTGAGAACGGCATCCTGACCCTGCATCTGCCCAAGGCCGAGGCCAAGAAGCTCGAGCCGAAGCAGACGCTGATCGAGATTGAGTGATTGCAAAAAAATGTGCAGCCATGCTGCACCGTAGGGGCGCATTCTATATGCGCCCGCTTGGCAGCATCCCGTTGTGAAAAAGATGAACGCAGGGTAAACGTCCACGGGCGGATATAGAATCCGCCCCTACAGAGTCCCTGCCCTAAAAATCAAAAGGCCGCAGCCCAAAATTCCGGGCTGCGGCCTTTTGTTTTGCCGCAAGGTGTGCTATACTTCCATGTAGATGAAAGAAAAATACAGGGAGGTCCTGCCCGTGCAATATTCCGATGAGCATCTGCGCTATCTGCGCCTGCTGTCTCAGAAATACCAGACCGTGGCCGCCGCGGCCAGCGAGATCATCCGCATTGAGGCCCTGCTCCGTCTGCCCAAGGGCACCGAGCACTTTATGAGTGACCTGCACGGCGAGCACGAAGCGTTCGTACATATATTAAACAGCGCATCGGGCGTCATCCGTGAAAAAATCGACACGGTGCTTGGCAACGGTGTCCCCGCCGAGGAGCGTGCCGAGCTGGCGACGCTCGTCTATTATCCCAATCAGAAGCTGCCCGAGCTGAAAGCCCGCCAGAAAGACCTGCACGCCTGGTATCGCATGACGCTGCTGCGGCTCATCGACCTGTGCCGGTTCGTGTCCAGCAAGCATACCCGCGACCATGTGCGCCACTGTCTGCCGCAGAACTGCGGCTACATCCTCGACGAGCTGCTTCACGCCCACTTTGAGGACCACGACAAGGACCAGTATTACGGCGAGATCATTGAGAGCATCATCCGCTATGACCGCGCCGACGCTTATATTATCCGCTTCTGCGAGGTCATCAAGCGGCTGGCCGTGGACCGTCTGCACATTGTGGGCGACCTGTTTGACCGCGGCCCGCGCCCGGACCGCATTCTGGACAGTCTGATGGCGCATCATCAGGTGGACATCCAGTGGGGCAACCACGACGTGGTCTGGATGGGCGCGGCAGCGGGCAGCCCGCTCTGCATTATGACCGTGCTGAAAACAACGCTGGCCTACAACAATCTGGACACGCTGGAGGGCGGCTACGGCATCAGCCTGCGCCGCTTGGAGCGCTTTGCCCAGCATACTTACGCGGATTCCGATGTTTCGCGCTGGCTGCCCCACGCCGACCAGCGCACAGCGGCAGGTGACCTGACCGCCGCCGCGCGGATGCACAAGGCCGTGACCGTTATGATGCTCAAGCTGGAGGCACAGGTCATTGCCCGCAACCCGGATTTTGATTTGCAGGGCCGCGACTTTTTGAACCACATTGACTTTGCCGCGGGCACGGTGGACTATTTCGGCACGACCTATCCCCTGCTGGACTGCGACTTTCCCACCGTTGACCCGGCCAACCCCGCCGCGCTGACTGCCGACGAGGAAAAGATCACCGCCGAGCTGGTGCGCAGCTTTGCCGAGAGCGAGCGCCTGCAGCGCCATGTCCAATTTTTGTACGCCCACGGCGCGTTTTATAAAATGTGCAACGGCAATCTGCTCTACCACGGCGCAGTGCCGATGACCGAGGACGGCGCGTTTGCGGCCATTCGGTTTGAGGGCACCGCCCGCAGCGGCAAGCAGCTGTTCGACTACTGTGACCGCCGCGCCCGCCAGGGCTACAGCGCGCCCGCGGGCAGCCCGGCACGGCTGGCCGGACAGGACTTTTTGTGGTACCTGTGGTGCGGGGCAAAATCGCCGCTGTTTGGCCGCAGCGCCATGACGACGTTTGAGCGGCTCTATATTGCCGACCCGGCGGCCCAGGTGGAGATCAAGGACCCCTACTACAGGCACATTGCCGACCCGCGCACCGCCGAACATATTTTGCGCGAATTTGGCCTGTCCGGCGAGGGCAGCCACATCGTGAACGGCCATGTCCCGGTCCGTGCCATCGAGGGGGAAAGCCCCATCAAGGGCGGCGGACGGCTCATCATTATTGACGGCGGTTTCTGCCGTGCCTACCACCGGCGCACCGGCATAGCCGGCTACACACTGGTCTATAACTCCCGCGGGTTGATCTTGCGCACCCACCAGCCGTTTGAGAGCGTGGAGAAGGCCATCCACGAGGACGAGGACATTGCCAGCAAGAGCGAGTATATCTATACTGCGCCCCAGCGCATTCTGGTGCGCGACACCGACGAGGGCGGGCGCAAGCAGGCGCTGATCCGTGACCTGACAGCCCTGGTCGAAGCCTACCAGAGCGGTGTGATCGCGCAGGGCGTGGCGCAGGAAATGTGACGGTTGAAATTTGCACAAATTGTTCTATAATAGGGAAATAGTGGGATGCCTGTAGGGGCCGGACATGTCCGGCCCGGTACCTACCCATGAGCACACGCTCGCGGGAAACCCGCGGGCCGGGCATGCCCGGCCCCTACAATGCGGTGTCTACAGATACATAAAAGGAGACGATTTAACCATGGCTTGCACCACCATTCTGGTCGGCAAAAATGCGTCCTACGACGGGTCCACGATGATCGCCCGCAACGACGATTCCGGCTCCGGCCATTTCACTGCCAAAAAGTTTACCGTTTTTCAGCCGCAGGACTACCCCGCGGTCTATAAATCCGTCATTTCGGGCGTCGAGATCCCGCTGCCCGGCAGCGGCCTGCGCATCACCGCGGTGCCGAACGCTGTTGAGGGCAAGGGCCTGTGGGCGGCCAGCGGCGTCAACGCGGCCAACGTCGGCATGACGGCTACCGAGACCATCACCTCCAACCCGCGTGTGCTGGGCGCTGACCCGCTCGTCAAGGGCGGCATCGGCGAGGAGGACATTGTCTATCTGGTCCTGCCCTATGTCCGCTCCGCGCGCGAGGGCGTCCGGCACCTTGGCAGTCTGCTGGAGCAGTACGGCACCTACGAGATGAACGGCATCGCGTTCCAGGATGTGGACGAGGTCTGGTGGCTCGAGACCATCGGCGGCCACCACTGGATGGCCCGCCGCGTGCCCGATGACGTCTATGTGGTCATGCCGAACCAGCTCGGCCTTGACACGCTCGACCTGGACGACGCACTGGGCGAGCAGAAGGAGTTCATGTGCTCCGCCGATCTGCGCGGCTTTATCGACAAGTACCATCTTGACCTGTCCCTGGACGGTGCGCTGAATCCGCGCGACGCCTTCGGCAGCCACGACGATGCCGACCATGTCTACAACACGCCCCGCGGCTGGTACATGCTGCGCTATTTCAACCCCAATACGTTCGCCTGGGACGGCCCGGACGCCGACTTTACGCCGCGCTCCGACGACCTGCCCTGGTGCATGGTGCCCGAGAAAAAGATCACGCCCGAGGACGTAAAATACGTACTGTCGAGCCATTATCAGGGCACGCCGTATGACCCCTATGCGGCCACGGCTTCCGAGAGGGGCATCTACCGTCCCATCGGCGTGAACCGCAACGACTTTATGGCACTGCTGCAAATGCGCCCCGACGTACCGGAGGACTTCCGCGCCGTGGAGTGGCTGGCCTTTGCGTCCAACGCCTTCAACACGATGGTGCCCTTCTACGCCAACGTAGACACGACGCCGGAGTACCTGTCCAACACGACGGGCGATGTCTCCACCGACAACTTCTACTGGGCCAGCCGTCTGCTGGCCGCCATGGCCGATGCGTCCTACGCAAAATCGGTGTTTCACATCGAGCGCTACACGCTGAGCGTCGGCAGCAAAGCCAACGGCATCATCAACACCTATGACGATGCCCAGCGCGGCGAGGCCGACCCCGCCGCCCGTGCCGCCCTGCGCACCAAGGCCAACGAGGAGCTGGCCGCCATGGTCAGGGCCGAGACGACGGACGCCCTGAATAAGGTCCTGTTTGAGCTGAGCAGCGGCATGAAGAATGCGTATTCGCGCTCGGATGCGTAAATGATATTGAGAAGGGACGTGCCGGAGGGTGCGTCCTTTTTTGCTGGTACACCTGCAACGCAGGGGCGGATATAGAATCCGCCCCTACGGGGATACAATATGTAAAATTCAAACTATTTTACAATAATGTCACAATCTTTGAAAGAATTTGAACTTGCTTTTATGCCGAAATCTTTGTATAATAAATGTCAGGATGGGGCACTAGGAGGCTGACTTAGTCCCCTTGTCCCCCATTCAGCCAAAAGTATAGAGAAAGAGGTATATGTAAACATGGCAAATCTGGATTTGACTAAGTATGGCATTACCGGCACGACCGAGATCGTGCATAACCCCTCTTATGAGATGCTGTTCGAGGAGGAGACCAAACCCGAGCTGACCGGCTATGAGAAGGGCCAGGTCACCGAGCTGGGCGCTGTCAATGTCATGACTGGCGTTTACACCGGCCGTTCCCCCAAGGACAAGTACATCGTCGTGGACGAGAACTCCAAGGACACCGTTTGGTGGACCAGCGACGAGTACAAGAACGA
>OLPO01001584.1_pt1 | contig 15222 bp, 10 predicted proteins | sample 1672831 | NCBI WGS metagenome assembly OLPO01 (sample SAMEA3136728, study PRJEB25190) | human gut metagenome
AGGGCCTCGACGTGTCCTTCGCCTTTAAGAAGATGGGCGTCGACACCGTCGCGCTTGGCTTCTTCGCCGGCTTCACGGGCAAGTTCATCGTCGAGGAGGTCATGAACCTGGGTTGCCTGTGCCGCCCGGTCTGGACCGACGGTATCACGCGTATCAACACCTACGTCAACGATGGTCAGCACGAGTACGGCATCCTTAACCCCGGCGCCCCGATCACGCCGGAGCACCAGAAGGAGCTCTACGACATCCTGGACACCGCGGGCGACCTTGAGTGCCTGATCGTCTCCGGTTCCGTGCCTCCCAAAGCTACGCCCGACTTCCTGGCTCAGGTCATGGAGCACGCTCAGGCCCGTGGCGCCGACGTCGTCCTAGACCTGTCCTCCGACAAGCTCAAGGAGCTCGCTCACAAGAAGCCGCTGCTCATCAAGCCGAATCATCACGAGATGAAGGCTATCTTCGGCGTGCCGGTCGACACTGACGACGAGGTCCGCGTTGCCATGAAGATGGCTCACGACGCCGGCGTTCAGAACGTGCTGCTCACCCGTGGTAGCCGCGGCGACGCCTACTTCTCCAACGGCGAGGACATTTGGTACGCCAAGCGTGAGTTCAACATCAAGCTGGTCTCTTCCGTCTGCGCCGGCGACTGCACCCTCGCTGCTTTCCTGCACAAGTGGTACAGGGATCGTGACAACGTCGAGGAGGCCATGAAGCTCGCTATGGCAACCGGCGCCAATGTTGCCGAGTCCGTGGGCATTGGCGACTTCGGTCACGTCGATGAGTACAGCAAGCGCGTTGCTGTCCGTAAGCTCGAGCGCAAGTAATCGAAACGCGATACATTCGCGCGCATGCGGCGTCCCGGTTTTGATCGGGGCGCCGTTTTTTGTCCCACCCGAACTTCGGCGCCGCCCTTCACCGCTTCCACACCGTTCGCCGAGTTGTTGTAGCCTTTTGCCGAATCGTGGAATATAATTTCATCAACATGTTACTTGATGAAAGGAACATTCATGATTTACACGCTGACTGCAAATCCCGCCATTGACTACAACATCGCCTGCGACGGCCTGTCCGCCAATACCGTTACGCGCACCCGTGACGCGGTCTACACCCCCAACGGCAAGGGTCTCAACGTCTCGTTTACGCTCGACCACTACGGCGTCGACACCACGATCCTGGGCTTCTTCGCCGGCTTCTCGGGCGAGTTCATCGTTAAGGGCGCCGAGGCCCTTGGCGTGCCCGTCAAGCCCGTGTGGACTGACGGCATCACGCGTGTCAACGTGTTCCTCAACGCCGGCCCCGACACCGAGTACAACATGGTTAATGCCGGTGCCGCCATTAACGAAGCCAACGAGCAGGAGATGTTTGAGCTCATCGATTCGCTCGACGACATGACCTGCCTGGTCATCAGCGGCTCGCTGCCCCCCAACACCTCCGAGGGTTTCCTGGCCGAGGTCCTGCGTCGCGTGAAGGCCAAGGGCGCCGAGTTCGTCCTCGACATCTCGAGCCATCAGCTGGCCGACCTTATTGCTATGGAGCCGCTCCTCATTAAGCCCAACGACGACGAGCTGCTTGACATCTTTGGCATTAAGGTGAGCGGTGGCGACGATGAGTCCGTCAAGGGCGCTATGGCCGAGCTCCACGCTAAGGGTGCCAAGAACGTGCTGTTGACCCTGGGTGGCGACGGCGCGTATTTCTCCAACGGAGAGCACATCTGGTTTGCCAATCGTACCTTTGAGGTCAAGCTGCTGTCGACCGTCTGCGCCGGCGATTCCTCGCTGGCAGCATTCCTGTCCGTGTGGCACGACGCTCCCGAGCGCGTTGAGGACGCCCTGCGCCTTTCGATGGCCACCGGCGCCAACGTGGTCGAGTGCCCGGGCTTGGGCGATTTTGCCAAGGTGGACGAATATAAGAAGAACATCGAAGTTCGCCAGGTCTGCTAGTTCCGGCACCTTGCCTGAATAGTTCGATTAATTCGCATCCGTCTTAGACCAGGACGGATGCGTTTTTGTTTATCGGACTTGCGTGTGCAGTAGAGGCTGTTTCTTGCTAGACTTCTTGCAGACGCAATCGATAGCCAATTTGATAGTCACAGGAGGCCATAGGCATGTGCAATGTTTCGCTCAACGGTACGCAGCCATCATATGCCTCCATCCGTGTCCTGCGTGCGCTCGAAGCAGCCGGTCTTGAGGCTTGGTACGTAGGCGGTTGGGTACGTGATGCCCTGATGGGGCGCCCCAGCCATGATGTTGACATGTGTTGTAGCGGCCTGTGGCAGGAATCTAAAGCAGCGCTCGAGGCAGCGGATATCGCCGTGGTTGAATCGGGCATAAAATTCGGTGGCATTACGGCTATTTGCGATGGCGAGCGCATTGAGGTCACCACATACCGCCTGGACGGCTTCTATACCGACGGTCGTCATCCCCAGAGTGTGGAGCGCGCCGCTTCGCTTGAGGACGATCTGGCGCGCCGCGACTTTACCGTGAATGCCATGGCGTGGCATCCCGAGCGCGGCCTTGTCGACCGTTACGACGGCCAGGGCGACCTGGACCGCAAGCTGATTCGTGCCGTCGGTGATCCCAAGCGCCGTTTTAATGAGGACGCCCTGCGCATGTTGCGCGCGGTGCGCTTTGCCTGCCGTCTGGACTTTATGATTGAACCTGCGACGAAACAGGCTCTGGCCGAATGTGCGCCGTTGCTCGATGCCGTGGCGCGCGAGCGTGTGGGCATTGAGCTTGAGGGCATCCTTTCGACCGGCCACGGGGGAGACGCCATGTTGCGCTACCCCGAGCTTATCTGCGCCGCCTTGCCCGAGTTGGCAGCGAGTCGCGGGTTTGATCAGCGTAGTGTCTATCATGCGTTTAACGTCTACGAGCATATCGCCCGCGTGCTGACGGTGGCAGGGGAGCTGGCACTGTGCGACGGCTTCGCGCCCTCGCCGAGCCTTATGTGGGCGGCGTTTTTGCACGACGTTTCCAAACCCGAGTGCTTTACGGTCGATCACGCCGGCAGCGGACACTTCTACGGTCATCCCGAACTCGGCGCCAAGAAGGCGCGTGCCATCATGGATCGCCTGGCGCTCTCGCACGATTTGGTGCGCGATGTGTGCCTGCTGATCAAATACCACGACAAGCCGCTACGCCCCGAGCGATCCTGCCTGCTCAATATAATGCGCGCGCTATCGGGCGTGGGCGTCGATACGCCGCGTCTGATGGACGAGCTCATGGACCTTAAGCGTGCCGATACGCTCGGCAAGGCGCCCTCGTGCTTCTATTACGTCGAGACGATCGAGGAGATGCGTTCGCTCGCCCACGAACTGCTTGCGGCGGGGGAGCCCTATACGCTCAAGATGCTTGCCATCAACGGCGGTGACCTGATCCGTGCCGGTGTTCAGCCGGGGCCCAATCTGGGTCAGCTGCTGAACGCTGCCCTCGATGCCGTTATCGAGGATAACGTTCCCAACGATCGTGAAGCCCTCCTGGCCCATCTGAACTTGGGGTAGTTCATTTGGGATGGGGCTATTGAGCTACCCAACTGAGCTGCGCTTTCCATAACCTGCCGACAAAATTTCGCCAATTTGATATTTCTGCTTGCACTCGCGTTTTTTGTCCCGTATTATATTTTTTCGCAGCACGGCAGTGCAGATGTCATGTGGCCCGTTCGTCTAGCGGTTTAGGACGCCGCCCTCTCAAGGCGGAGATCACCAGTTCGAATCTGGTACGGGCTACCACTTCTTTTCTGCTGAGCCTTTTGGCCCGTTCGTCTAGCGGTTTAGGACGCCGCCCTCTCAAGGCGGAGATCACCAGTTCGAATCTGGTACGGGCTACCAAGCATCTGATACCCGAACTTCTACGGAGGTTCGGGTTTTTTATTTTCGCGACTACGTTCTAGTTAATGCCTGCCCCTGTTTTTCCTTGCGCAACACATGCTTTACGTACTGCTTGTGCGCCTTGCGGGTACAATAGGCAAGATTTATCTGTACTAAGAAGGAGCCTCATGGTCGAGTCCTCTAAGCATTCGCATAAGCCCCAGGTTGAGGTTGAGGCATCGGGCGGCGATGACAATAAGAGCGCTCGCCGCGGCGCATTATTTATCGGCTTCGTGCTGGTAGGCTATATCGTCTATTTGGTCGTAACCGGGCAAATGGGACAGTTCTGGGCCGCTATGGCAAGCGTTCAGGCTCCCTGGCTTATCGTCGCCTGCTTGTGTATGCTGGTCTACCTGTTGTTTGGCATCATTGCTTATGCTATTGCCGTATGGGTCGATCCCGATTCGCCCGTCGGCGTGCGCGACCTTATCTCGGTAGAGGCGAGCGGCATTTTCTTTGGCAACCTTACGCCTATGATGGTCGGTTCCTCGCCGGCACAGATTTATCGCCTTACCAGGACCGGTCTCAACGTAGGCGAGGCAGGCGCGACGCAGTTTACGCGTTTTATCGTGTACCAGTTTGGCCTGGTGGCATGGGGCGCCATTTTGCTGCTCGCCCGTATGCCGTTTTTCGCCGAGCGCTATGGCGACATGACGCTCCTGTGCATCTTTAGCTTTGGCGGCCATTGCCTTATCTTGCTTGGCGTTTTTGCTGTTGCGCTTTTGCCCAAAACCGTCACCCGTGTCGCCCATTGCATCATCAATTGGCTTGAACGTATCGGTGTCTCGGCTACAAAAATCGATGGCTGGCGAACCTTTGTGGATGGCGAGATTCAATCGTTTTCCGAAAAGTTCAAACGTTCGGCCGGACATTTCTCGTCCATGATGCTCACCGTGGTTATCACGATGCTGCAGCTCGCGTTTTTTTATCTGGTGCCGTACTTTTTGATGCTCTCTTTTGGCAAGCACGATGTCGACTTTTTCTCGGTTATGGCGGCCAGCGCCTTTGTTCAGCTGCTAAGCTCTGCCGTGCCGCTGCCCGGCGGTACGGGTGGCGCCGAGGGTGGATTTGCGCTGTTCCTGGGCCACTTCTTTGGCTCCGCATCGACTGCAGGTTATCTGCTGTGGCGCTTGATCACCTTTATTGCTCCGACTATTTTGTCTGCGTCCGTGCTAGGCCTTAGAAGCACTCATACCGAGAGCGTCCCCGTGCGCTGGGAGCGTTTTAAGCGAAAGCTCGGATGGAGCCGTCAGACGGCTTCTGCGCCAGCTAAACCGCATCCCGCGAATGCTGTTACGGTTGATCCCGTCCAACGCGCTCAGAAGCCTTCTGAGGCCTCTAGGCATGAGCGTAAATCCTTCGTGCGCCAGACGGGCGACGGTATTCGTGTGTCTCCGGCGGCACTCAATAAGCACAAACGCCCCAAGGGGCGAGATCTGTAATTGCTCAGTCCCTACGCGCGGCGTGAGTCGTGCGTTCTCTATGGTGCTGGCCACATTTGCGTCGAATGTAGGATAATCCTCTTACGTAGATTATTTCTCATTTGTAGAGGAATGCCGATACTTCGAAGGGACACGCATATGGCCAGCAAGAATCCGCGGCTCGACCGTCGCATCGTCCGAAGCCGCAATGCGATTCTTTCGGCTTTTGAGCGCCTGCTGATGGAAAAGCCGCTGGCAGACATTACGGTGAGCGCCATTGCGCGCGAGGCCAATGTCGACCGTAAGACCTTCTACGTGCACTTTGGTACGGTCGACGGCCTGCTCGATGCTATCGCCGAGGATGTCGTGGGGATGATTGTCGATTCGGTTGAGCGTACACTCGCCTCGTTGGGTAGCGATCCCAACGAGCGTGCCCTCGGTGCGGCTGCGAACTTCTTTAGAACGATTAACGAGGCACTGTGCAACAACTTGGTGCTCAATCGTCAATTGATCGAAAACATTCCGCTCGATGATTTCATGGCACGACTTCGTGCGCCACTCGAGCGTGAGATTGCCGAGCGCGACCTGCTGCCCATGGGCCTCAAGGATGAGTTGTTCGACTACTACCTGGCGTTTTTGCTTTCCGGTATTATCGGCATTTATCGCGCCTGGGCACTCTCCGACGGCTCGGTTCCCATCGAGCGTATTTCGGAGGTCGCCAACAACCTGACGCTGAGTGGCCTTTCGAGCCTGGAATCTCGTTTCGAATAGCACTTGCGCCGCATCCCTCTCTGAGTTGCGGTGAAATATGGACTGAATAAGCCTTTTAACAGCCTACACGGTCCCTATTTCACCGCAACACAGAGGGATTGCATTACTGGTAGTGCAGACATTCGACAGGATCGAGCTTGGCGGCTCGGCGGGCGGGGTAGAAGCCAAAGATGACGCCGATGCCCACGGACACGGCAAACGCCAACAGCACGGTCGAAACAGAAAAGCTCGGAGTAATGGCTCCGCTGGCTCCAAACTCTTCCATAAGGCCAGAGCTGGTGGCAAAAAACGTGAGCCTCCAGGCCAGCAGATAGCCAATCACAACACCTAAAATGCCGCCGGTGATGCACAGCGCCGAAGACTCGGCCAAAAATTGGGCGGTGATATCGTGGCGGCTTGCGCCCATAGCGCGGCGAATACCGATCTCGCGAATGCGCTCCGTCACGTTGGTGAGCATCATGTTCATGATGCCGATACCGCCTACGAGCAGCGAAATACTGGCGACTGCGCCCATGATGAGCGAGAACGCCCCCATAAACGAGTTGAGGGCGTCGATGGCGCTTTTCATGGAGCTTACCGTGACGCTATCGTACTCGTTGTCCTCTGAGATGCCCTTTATGCTGCGCACCTTGGTCTCAATGGTCTTGCAGAGCTCATCCATGTCGGTGCCTTCTACAGCAAGCGCCGTTACGCTCGGAAACGAGGGATTGTCGTCACCGTAGAGGTCGGCGATCGTGGCGCGCGGCATGTACAGGGTGAGCGAGCCCATTGCGTCGCTGCCACCATCGATGACGCCGATAATCTGCACCTCGCCGCTCGATACCTTGATGGTTTTGCCCAGCGCGTCCTGTTCGTTGCCGTACAGCTGACCTGCTCCACCGCGGCTGATGAGCGCTACGCGCGCGCCGGACTGGGACTCGACATCGGAGTAGGTGCGCCCGGCCACAAGCTTGCTCGCGCCCACGGTGTCGAGCATGTCGCTGTCCACTCCCTGCGCCATGACGGTATAGCTTTTATCCCCGATCTTGTACTCTGAATAGGCGCTGTCGACGATGCCGATCTGCTCAATCTGCGGCACCAGTTTGCGAAGCTTTTCCACATCCGAATCGGTGAGTTCTTGGGACGAATAGATCTCTACCATGCGGGCTGCATTGAGGCCCAGGCTGTTGACCAGGCTGTTTTGGATGCCGCCGATGAGCGAAGTCATGGCGATGACCGAGGCGATGCCAATGACGATGCCCAAGATGGTGAGCAGACTGCGTCCCTTGTTTGCCTCGAGGGAGTGAAGGGCTTCTTGGATAAGATCGCGAGTGCTCATTCCTTCGCTCCTTTCGGCTGATCGGGGGATGTCGAAATCGTGGGCAGGTTGTTCACGGCCTCGCGCAGCGTATTCGGCGCATGCGCAATATACGCGCCGTCATGGATGCGGCCGTCGCGAATGGTCACGGCGCGGTCTGCCTCGGCGGCAATGCCGGGGTCATGCGTGATGAGCACGATGGTCTTGCCGCGTTCTTTAAGCTTGTGGAAGGTTTCCATGACGAGTGCTCCGGTAGCGGAATCCAAGTTGCCTGTGGGCTCGTCGGCAAGAATGATGGGCGGATCGTTGACAAGGGCGCGGGCGATGGCGACACGTTGCATCTGTCCGCCCGAGAGCTCTGATATGCGGTGGTCCCAGTGGTCGACCGGAAGCGTGACGGCCTGCAGCGCGTGCACGGCGCGTATCTCGCGCTGGTTGCGGGGTACGTTGGTGTAGGACAGCGGCAACATGACGTTTTCGATGACCGACAGGCGTGGCAGCAGGTTGAAGCTCTGAAAGACAAAGCCGATACTCAGCGCGCGGACCTCGGTGAGCTCATCATCGTCGAGCTCTGCCACGTTGAGGCCCTGCAGGTAATAGTCGCCCGCCGTCGGCTTGTCCAGGCACCCCAGGATATTCATGAGCGTCGATTTGCCCGAGCCCGAGGGTCCGGTGATGGCCACGAACTCGCCGGGATTCACCGCCAGGCTCACGTTGTGCAGGATATGGGCGCAGCCGGCATCGCTTTCAAAGATGCGGTGCACGTTGCGGATGTCGATGACGGGACGCATTACATGCCCTCGTCGGCGGGCATGCTGCCGGAGTCGCCGCCGTCGGCCGTCATGCCGGCACCGGTGTCAACCACGATGGTATCGCCGTCGCGCAGTTTGGTAACCGGCACGTTGGGGTTGATCTCGTTGCCCTGGTCATCGCGCTTGACCTGCGTCTTGCCGACCACGGCCTCGTTGTCGTTTTGCGTCACGACGGTCACCTGTACGCGGCGCGTCTTCTTGCCTTCGTTATCGGTCGCCAGATTGACGTAATAGTTCTCGCCGTCCTCAGTCATCAGGGCCATCGTCGGCACCATCACCACGTCATCGAGCTGTTCGGTTACGACCGAGACCTCGGCGGTCATGCCCGGCTTAAGCCGCGCGTCGGGCGACTCGATCAAAATATCGACGTTGAAGGTCACGCTGCCGCCACCGCCGTAACTGGAGTCGGCGTTTGCTACCGAAGCGATAGCCGTGACCGTTCCCTGGCTCACGATATCCGGAAAGGCCGGATAGGTGACGTTGGCACTTTGACCCACGGCGATCTTGGCGATGTCTTTTTCGCCCACCTGCACGGTGACTTTCATCTTGGACAGGTCGGCGATCTGCATGCACTGTTTGCCGCCGCTGGTGTCGCCTTCGCCCATGATCATGCCGCCCGTTACTGTGGCGCCCACCTTTGCGTTGAGCTCGACGATGCTGCCCGAGCTGGGGGCCGTTACCGTGCGCTCGGCGGCCTTAGCGTTAGCCTGGTCCAGGGTCGCCTGAGCCGACGCCAGGTTGCGTTGTGCGTTCGATATGGCGCTCATGTCAGCGGCATCGCTGCTTGTGGCTCCCGCTGCGGCACCGGCAGTTGCATCTATCGCTGGATCAGCCTGGGCCGCCGCTGCTGCCTTTTGTGCGTTGGTAAGATCTTCCTGCGCTGCGTCCACCGCGCGCTGCGCCTCTGTCACATTGCGGTCGAGCTCGTCATTTTTAATCGTCATGAGAACGTCGCCCTCGTTGACGGCCTGTCCGGCCTGCACGTTAATCGACGCCACCGTTCCGTCGACAGAAGGGGAGACGACCGATGCCGAGATGGGCTTAAGCTGCCCCTTGGCTTCGACTGTGGTGGTAAACGTGCCTTCGGTGACCATGTCGGTCACCGGTCCATTGGTGCCTGCGGGTTGCGCGTTGATGACCAACGTTGCGATGATGGCAATGAGTGCGATGGCAACAACGACACCGGCGGCGATACCGCGTCGGATGAGCTTTTTGCGCCGACGCTCGGCACGCTTCGCCTTGAGCTTTGCATAGGCTTCTTCGTCGGAGATATCGGTCGAATTGTCGAGACTCGCATGGGGTTGCCTGGTGTCTGCAACGCTGATAATCGGCAGTGTCTCGGTGGCATCTTGGGGCATGCGATCGGAATCGCCAGGACCCGGATTGATCGTGGGGACCTTGGACATAGCGTCTCCTTTATCGATATGGCTCCGATAAGTATATACGCCCGTCGCGAGAGGCGGGCGTATATAAGCTGCGGATGACGCTACTGTAAGTTTTGGTCGCTGTGCTGTTTACTTGTTTGTAGACGTTTCCTGCCTTACGAGTGCACGACCACGCAAAGGCCGACTTTGATGCAGTCGTGGAGCGCCTTGGCATCGGCCAGGCGCAGGTTGATGCAGCCGTGGCTTCCGCACCATTTGTACGATTCGGCGTTATCGAAACTCGAATCGTTTTGCCAGGTAGCGTCGTGGAAGCCGACCATATTGCCCTCGAACGGCATCCAGTAGCTGACCGGGCTCTCGTATTTGGGCTTTCCGGTCGCGGGGTCTTTGGCACCGATGAGCTTGCTTGCGCCGTCATTGCTGTTGATCTGCCACACGCCCTCAGGGGTGGCGTCTTCACCCGGTTTACCGGAAATAAAGTTGGCCTCCCACACGATGTTGCCGTTCTCGTCGTAGTAGCGTGCATGCTGCTCGGACAGGTCGACGTCGATATAGGCCTTCCAGTCGGGCTCGCCCTTGGCAGTAAACGTGTCGGCCTTCTTGGAGTACGAAATTTCGATCTCGCCCGTCTGCTTGTTGTTGATGGCGTCTTCGACCTGCTTGGCGAGGGTGTCGCTGTCGATGGACCAGCCATAGTCGCCGCCCTCGACCGCGCACTCCTTGCCATCGGCACGCTTCCACCAGCGGGTGCTACCTACAGTGTTAAAGCCATTGGCGAATTCCGCGGCCCAGCCGCTGATCTGCGACGTGTCGAGCGTGGGGTTGGCCGGATCGGCAAAGCTGATCCACTGCAGTACGGAACTGCCGTCGACCTTGCCGGCGTCCTCGCCGTTGAGCCTTAGCGTCACGTTGACGCCCAGGAAATTGTTGGCGGCGTCACATGCGGCCTGAATCTGGTCGTTGGTGAGCGTGCCGTTAAGAGGTTCGTAGGCGTCGTTGCCGATCTTGTTGATGTCGACGGTATCCGAAAGTGCGGCAAGCTGAATCTCGGCATATTTAATGACGTGCTCGCGATTGATCTTCTCGTTGGAACGGGCCTTTTCGACGGTAAACTTTCCGGCATCCTCGTCGTATGAGCTGCTAGCCTCGAACGTTCCCGAGCGACCGTCGTTGAACTCGTCGATGGCGGCGCCCAAGTCCTCTTCGAACTGCTTCTGGTCGAAGGCATCCGAAAGCATGGACAGATCGACGTCCTGGTCTAAATCGACCGATTCTGTGGCAGCGTTGCTGTTGGTTTTACCGCTGAGCGACTCTACCAAACGAACGGGCCAGATGAAGGCCTCGTTGTGGCCAATGATTTCTTTTGCGGCAGCTTCGCCGTCGACGATGGGCTCTTCAGACTCGGGCTGGTAGGTCCAGCTAAAGTCGTCGCCTGTAACGGTGAGCTTGTAGTGTTTCCAGGCCGAACTCACCTTGGTGGCGGCCGATGAGGCATTGGAGAGCGAGACGTCGACGCCGGCGATGGTCGTGTTGGGGTATGCTACCTGCGAAAACGCCACGACGCCTACAATGTAGACGATGGCAACGAGACCCAAGACGACAAAGAGGGTCGTTTTCTTGCCGGACTTTTTGCCTGCCCCGCGCTTGTCTGTGGGTGCGTTGTGGCGCGCGTGCGATGGGCCCTGGTTGGGGGCATTGTTCCCTGCAGGATGCTGTTGATAACCCTGGTATTGCTGATGCTGCTGGTGTGCCTGGCGATTACGCTGCTGCGAGGCGTGCCCGCCTGCACGATATTGCTGGTTGTGTGCAGGCGCGATGGGGCGCGGTGCTTGGACACCGCCGGTCTGCCTGCTGGGCTTTTGCGGATCGGGAATCAATTGGGTGCGGTCGTTTTGCGACATCGTCTGCATATCCTTCGAATTTCGCCTTGCGGCTCATCGTATTTTATCTGGGCTTGCATTATAGCGATTAGCCTGTTGATTGTGGTATGGAAACAGTAGCAGCTAAAGGAAGTTCACGACAGCCGGTGGAACAACTTCACCTGGGGCAATTCCATGCATAAGCGTTCGTCCCACTAGGTCGCTTGGGGGTCGGGTCGTCTACCCGCACGCGCCGCACCTGGCGCAGGCCGAAAGCGCGGCCGGGGCCTGTGCGACACCGCCTTTTGCCGTCTCGCGCAGGGTGGCCGGCAGCGCGTGACCCACGGAGAGCATGACGTGCGCCATCTGGTCAAACGGCACCAGGCTCTTGATGCCGGCGAGTGCAAGCTGCGCCGAGCTAAATGCCGCGGCCACGCCGATAGCATTGCGGTTTTGGCACGGCACCTCCACGAGGCCGCCCACCGGGTCGCAGACCAGGCCCAGCAGGTTGCTCAGGGCGATGGAGCTGGCGTCGAGCGCCTGCTCGGGCGTGCCTCCGAGCATCTGCACCAGCGCGGCGGCGGCCATGGCGGCCGCGCTTCCCACCTCGGCTTGGCATCCGCCCTCGGCGCCGGCGACGCAGGCGCTCGTGGTGAGGTTGAGACCGATGGCGGCGGCGCAGTAGAGGGCGTCCATGACCTGCTCGTCATCGAGCTGCAGGTGGTCGGCCAGCGCCAGCACGCAGCCGGGGACGACGCCCGCGGAGCCTGCCGTGGGGGCGGCGACGATCACACCCATGGTGGCGGAGCGTTCGAGCACGGCCATGGCGCGTGCTACGGCTTCGGTCTGGACGGCGCCCATTAAGCTTGAGCTCAGGTCGTTGTGGCCGGTGGCGTCGACAAGCTTGGCCTCGCCGCCGATGAGGCCGCCGAGCGATCGCTGCGGATTGGCGATGGGGGCCGTGGTCTCGTCTTTCATGACTTCGAGCACACGTCGCATGGAAGCGACAGCGTGTTGCTCACCGGTCAGGCGTGCCTCGCGCACGGCCATGACGGCGCCGATGTTGAGGCCCAGTTCGCCGCAGGCGTCAAGCAACTGCTCGCCGTCGTCGAAGATTTCCTTGGCCGAGACGCCGGGGGAGAGCGATGAGGCCGAACCGGGAAGCTCAATGAAGGTGGCGTAATCGACATTATCGAGCTTGCGCAGCATGGGGACGACGGTGTCGTCGGGGGTGCCATCGGTTTCAAACACGGAGTAGGCCTGGCCGCCCACCTCGGTACGGTAGGTGCGGCAGAAGGCGATGTTCACATGCGCGTAGGCGAGCAGGTTCGTGAGTGCGGCGAGCACGCCGGGAACATCCTGGTGCGCCACGAAGAGCGTGGAATACATGCCCGAGATGTCGACGCCGACGCCGTTGATGCGGCTGATGCGCATCTTGCCACCGCCTAGGCTCTCGCCGCGGACCTGTGCCGTGGCGCCCGCGTCGTCTTGCATGTCGATGTCCACGGTGTTGGGGTGGATGGAGGCGTCGTCGCCCTTAATGTCAAAGTGATATTCGAGGCCCTGCTCGCGTGCGAGGTCGAAGGCCTGCTTTATGTTCTCGTCGTCGGTGTCGAGGCCCAGGATGCCCGCGACGAGCGCTCGGTCGGTGCCGTGGCCGCGGTAGGTGTGCGCGAAGGAGTTCCACAGGCCAAAGGTGACCTTGGTGATGCGGCCTTCCAGCAGGCTGGCGGCAACCTGGGCGCAGCGCAGGGCACCGGCGGTGTGCGATGAGCTGGGGCCGACCATGACGGGGCCTAAGATCTCGAATGCCGAGGTCGTAGCTAGTGTTTGCGGCTTGCCTGCCATGGCTGCTCCTTCTCTATCCCATCGTCCCGAGGGGCGGGGCATAAGGTTTCCTGCTCGGGCAGTCCTGCTCGCACGAAGGCCACATTAAGTGGCCTTCGGCTCGTGCGGAACTCGCGATAAACCTTATGCCCCGCCCCTCGGGACTAAGGATACATGGTTGGAGTGCGCGTGCTGCAAAATTCATTAGCTGGCGACGCGGCGTAGGTTCATATCGAAACATCTTCACTACCGGTTTAATAAAAAAGAAGTACCGCTTGGGGGCGGTACTTCTTTTGGTGCGTTGTTATGTGGCTGTGGATTTTCTCGTTAGTTTACAGACCGCAGGCTGCTTTGAGTTCGTTGACTCGGTCGGTTTTCTCCCAGGTGAAGTCGGCGTCTTCGCGGCCGAAGTGGCCGTAGGCTGCCGTCTTTTCGTAGATGGGACGACGCAGGTCCAGGTCGCGGATGATCGCGCCCGGGCGCAGGTCGAAGGTCTTCTCGACGGCCTCGACGATCTTGTCCTCGGCGACATGTGCGGTGCCAAAGGTGTCGACCATGATCGACAGCGGCTTGGACACGCCGATGGCGTAGGCCAGCTCGACTTCGCAGCGATCGGCCAGGCCGGCGGCGACCACGTTTTTGGCGACCCAGCGCGCGGCATACGCGGCGGAGCGGTCGACCTTGGTGCAGTCCTTGCCGCTAAAGGCGCCACCGCCGTGACGGCCGTAGCCGCCGTAGGTGTCGACGATGATCTTGCGGCCGGTCAGGCCCGTGTCGCCCATAGGTCCGCCCACGACAAAGCGACCGGTAGGGTTCACATAGATGTCGGCGTTGTCCCACGGCATGTTCTCGGCAGCCATAACCGGCGTGATGACGTGCTCAATCAAATCGGCCTTGATCTTGCCCATGTCCTCGATCTCGGCAGCATGTTGCGTGGAGATGACGATGGTCGTGACCTCGACGGGCTTGCCATCTTCGTAGCGTACGGTGACCTGGGTCTTGCCGTCGGGGCGCAGGTAGGCGAGGGTGCCGTCGTGGCGCACGGCTGCCAGGCGCTCGGCCAGGCGGCTGGCAAGGTAGTGCGGCATGGGCATGAGGGTCTTGGTCTCGTTAGAGGCGTAGCCAAACATCATGCCCTGGTCGCCGGCGCCGATCAGGTCGATCGGGTCGGTGGTGGCGCCGGTCTGGGTCTCAAACGATTCGTCGACGCCCTGGGCGATGTCGGGTGACTGTTCGTGGATAAGGCTCATGACGCCGCAGGTGTCGCAATCAAAACCGAACTTGGCGCGGTTGTAGCCGATGCGGCGGATGACGCCGCGGGCGATTTCCTGTACGTCGACGTAGGCCTGGGTGCGGATCTCACCGGCAACGATGACGGTGCCGGTGGTCACGAGGGTCTCGCAGGCGCAGCGGACGTTCTCCACGTTGGCGGGTACGCCGTTGGGCGCAATATAGCCCTGCTCCTGGAGCTCTATTTCTTTGGCGAGGATTGCGTCGAGTACGGCGTCGCTTATCTGGTCGGCGATCTTATCGGGATGGCCCTCGGTCACCGATTCCGACGTAAACACAAACGATCCGTGTTGGGGCGGGATGGAACGAAGCTCTTCTGACATGATTGTCCTTTCGAATAACGTGTCCCGGCGACCGTTACCATTCCGCCGGGCTCTGTATGCAAGGGCACATCATAGCGCGTAAATCCAACATTCACACCCTTTCCGCACCTACTCATTGGGTACTCATTGGGGACAGACTTAAATGACCAGCCTTAAACTAAGAACGTTTCCAAAGACTGGTCATTTATGTCTGTCCCCAATGAGTGATGACTGGTCATTTAAGTCTGTCCCCAATGAGTGGGTCGGTGCCCTTTGTGCGGAGGTCGCATTGTTGCTTTATACTGGTGCGGTTAGACATCCATCCTGCAATCGAGGAGATATCCATGGCATCAGACGTTCGCGTCCGCTTTGCACCCTCACCGACGGGCAAGCTGC
>OLPO01001592.1_pt1 | contig 15159 bp, 14 predicted proteins | sample 1672831 | NCBI WGS metagenome assembly OLPO01 (sample SAMEA3136728, study PRJEB25190) | human gut metagenome
TGATGGACGAGCCCACGCGTGGCATCGACGTCGGCGCCAAGTACGAGATCTACGAGCTGATCATCAAGATGGCCAAGCAGGGCAAGACCATCATCGTGGTCTCGTCGGAGATGCCCGAGATCTTGGGCATCACCAACCGCATCGGCGTCATGTCCAACGGTCGTCTCTCGGGCATCGTCAACACCAAGGAGACCAACCAGGAAGAGCTGCTGCGCCTGAGCGCGAAGTACCTGTAACGGAAGGGGAGATCACATGGCCGCACCCAGCGGAAAGATTCTCTCGATCGAGGAGGAGACCAAGCTCCTCCAGCCGATCGACGAGTATGTCAGCAAGATCCAGCACAAGATCGACGAGTTGCGAGCCGACGGCACCACCCGCGTCGTCGAGCTTCAGACCAGCATCGACATCGCCAAGAACGACCGCGTCCTGACCCGCGCCGAGCGCGACGAGGCCATCGCCGGCTACAAGGCCGAGATGGAGAAGGCCAAGCAGGTCGAGGCCTCCCACAAGGCCGAGGTCGACGGCCTGATCGCCGAAGCCGAGGGTTACCTGAAGCAGCACTTTGACAGCGAGTACTTCTCGCCCGTGAAGGCCAGCTGCGCCGCGGCGAAGGTCGAGGCTAAGGCGAAGTACGACAAGGCCCTCGCCGACCTTGCCAGCGAGCACAACGCCAACCTCTCCGGACTCTCCGACGCCAAGGAGAAGAAGGAGGAGAACTACATCTACAAGAACCGTCAGTTCGACGCCAAGGTGACCTACCAGACCGAGCTGCAGCAGATCAAGGACCGCCAGCACGAGGCGTTTGCCTACAAGTACCACCTGATCGACATGCTGCGCATGGGCAAGTTCACCTTCGCCGAGAAGCAGGCCCAGAAGCGCGAGAACTACGCCTACACGTTCAACACGCGTGACTTCCTGCTGAGGAACGGCCTGTACATCGTCATCTGCATGGTCTTCATCGCGCTGTGCATCGTGGCGCCCGTCGTCAAGGGCACGCACCTGCTGACCTACCAGAACGTCCTCAACATCCTGCAGCAGGCCTCGCCCCGCATGTTCTACGCGCTCGGCGTCGCCGGCCTGATCCTGCTCACCGGCACCGACCTGTCCATCGGCCGTATGGTCGGCATGGGCATGACCGCCGCGACGATCATCATGCACCAGGGCATCAACACCGGTACGGTCTTCGGTGTCGCGTTCGACTTCACCAGCATGCCGATCATTGCCCGCGCGCTTTTGGCCCTGGTCGTCTGCGTCTGCCTGACCACGGTGTTCACCACCATCGCGGGCTTCTTCACGGCGCGCTTCAAGATGCACCCGTTCATCTCCACGATGGCCAACATGCTCATCATCTTCGGTCTCGTGACCTATGCCACCAAGGGCGTCTCCTTCGGCGCCATCGAGCCCACGATTCCGACCATCTTCATCCCCAAGGCCAATGGCTTCCCGACGATCATCTTGTGGGCAGTCGCCGCGATCGCGATCATCTGGTTCATCTGGAACAAGACCACGTTCGGCAAGAACCTCTACGCCGTCGGCGGCAACCCCGAGGCTGCCTCGGTCTCCGGCATCTCGGTCTTCCGCGTCACCCTGGGCGCCTTCGTCCTCGCCGGCATCCTGTACGGCTTTGGCGACTGGCTCGAGTGCATGCGCATGGTCGGCTCCGGCTCCGCCGCGTACGGCCAGGGCTGGGACATGGACGCCATCGCGGCCTGCGTGGTCGGCGGCGTCTCCTTCACCGGCGGCATCGGCAAGATCTCGGGCGTCACGGTCGGCGTGCTGATCTTCACCGCGCTGACCTACTCGCTCACCATCCTGGGCATCGACACCAACCTGCAGTTCGTGTTCTCCGGCGTGATCATCCTCACCGCCGTCACGCTCGACTGCCTCAAGTACGTCCAGAAGAAGTAGTCCCCCTCGGCTCCCGCCCGTAAGGCTCGCGGGCGGGAGCCACCCCTTTGGTGGTGCGCGTCGTCTGCCAACGACCGTGCCCCGGCACTTGCCAGCACAGTTGCGTCCGACACCACATGAAAGGTGAGACGATGAAGAAGGTTCTCGTGTGCTGCACCCTAAGCATTACCTCGGGACTTCTTGTCGAGAAGATCCGTGCGATTATCGCCGACCGTGGACTCGACCTCGAGATCGAGGCGGTTCCCATCGGTTCCGCCATCGAGCAGATCGGCACGGCAGACCTCATCATGCTCGCCCCCATGGTCGACTATGCAATGTCGCCCCTTGTCGAGGGTGGCGCGAAGAGGGTGGCGATCATCATGCCCGACGATTACCGCAACTACCGCGCCGAGGCCATCTTGGACCAAGCGGTGGCCGCGCTCGACGACTGACATTGGTTTTGGCGCCAAGCGCGCCGCACTTCTCGATATCTGCCCTTTGGCGCCCACGTATCCTTCCCGCGTGGGCGCCATTTTTGTCTGAAAACCATCCAATTGGCGACTCGATGGTTCTTCTCGGCAGATGTCTTACTGAGATGGGTGGGGTTTCGAATTACATATAATCGTATGTAATTCGAAAACGAGGGAGAATGCCATGCCAACGGTCGTTCCCATTAGCGAGATGCAGCGAAATGCCGCCGCCCTGACGGACGAGGCCATGCGAACGAAGGAGCCAATCTATCTGACGCGCAGGGGGAAGTCGGCCGTGGTTCTCATGGATGCTGCCGAGTATGACCGCGAGATGAGCTACAAGAAGGCGATTGTCGAGCGCGAGAGGGCACTCTACGAGGGAATTTCCCGCGGGCATGCGGAGATTGAGGGCGGAGCCTCCGTTTCGCTCGACGAAGCCCTGTCAGATCTTGGCGCCAAGTGGGACCTTTGATGGGGTTGACCTTGCTGGGCGGTGACTCAGGGGCGCCCAAGAGATACGCGGTGGTGCTGGCAGAATCGGTCAGGACCAGGTTGCTCGAGATTCCCTCCCGTGACGATGCGCTGAGGGTCGCACGGCGCCTGCTCTTGCTCGAGATGGCCCCTGCGATGAGCGAGATTTACGACCCCATCTTCGAATCCGCGATGCCCGACCACGAGGTACGGGTGACCTATGCGGGCCACTACGGGATTTACTACACGATTGACGAGAAGAGCGGCGTGGTTGGCGTCGAGTATCTGGAAGACTGCCGAAGAGATCCCCTCAAGAGGTTCGTGTGATACCTGGCGACGAGATGCGTCGCTGGTTCGGCGGCGCAGGGGCTATCATGCTTGCGATAGGACGCGAGAGGGGAGAGCAATGAGGGGACGCAAGGTCGGGGGCGCGGGCAAGCCCGAGGTCATCGAGGTGGGCGGCGACGGGCCGCTGCTCGTCATTCATGGCGGTGCCGGCAAGAGGCTCCACGAGATGAGCGCCGAGCAAGCCCGCGAGGTCGACGAGGCCCTGGCTCGCTCGCTCGAGGCGGGGTATGCGCTGTTGCGTGACGGAGCCTCCGCGCAAGATGCCGTCGTTGCCGCGATCAGGGTGATGGAGGACGCCGAGTGCTTCAACTGCGGGCGCGGCGCGGCGCTCACGCTGGACGGCACGGTCGAGCTCGACAGCAGCATCATGCTGGGTGACGGCTCGTGCGGCGCCGCCTGCGGCCTCGTCAGCGCGCGCCACCCCATCGACGTCGCCTGCGCCGTTATGGAGCGCACGCCGCACGTGCTCTTCTCGGAGCCGACTCCCGCCCAACTGGACGACTGGGGGATCGAGCAGGTTCCCAACGACCACTTTGTCACCGAGAGACGCGCTCGGGAGCTCGTCGAGTTCCGCGAGCGCTCCGCCATGGGCCTCGACGACTCGGCCACGAGGCATGGCACCGTCGGCGCCGTGGCGCGCGACGCCGCGGGACGGATTGCGGCCGCGACCTCGACGGGCGGCATCACGGGGCAGATGCCCGGACGCGTGGGCGACTCGCCCATCATCGGGGCTGGCACCTATGCCAACCAGGACGGCGTTGCCGTGAGCTGCACGGGCACAGGCGAGAAGTTCGTTCAGGAGTCCGCCGCCTTCCAGCTCCACGCGCGCGTCTCGTATGCGGGGCAGTCGCTTGCCGACGCGGCCGGCTCGACGCTTGCCGCGGTCGGGCAGCGTGCGGGCAACGGCGGCGTGATCGCGCTTGGTGCCCGTGGCGCCGGTGTGATCGGTCGCACGGCGGACGCGCAGATGAACTATGCCTGGGCCCAGGGCGACGAGCGCGTCACCCACGAGTGATGCCGCTGAAGCAATAGGAACAGCCAAAAGAGAAGCGCCGTGTGGCCCCGACTGGGTCACACGGCGCTCGTGTTTCTTTCCCATTTGATGCGTCAGCGTGAAGGGGATTTACATTCCAAGTGCCTTTTTGACTTGGTCAATGACATGGGGTGCGTTCATCATGCCAAAATCCTGTGGAGTCATGATTTCAAGAGGGCATCTGCCATTCACAACCTTACGGGCATCGTCCTCTGCAAAGCGCACCTGAGGTCCGAGAAGCACAATATCGACGCCGTCGAGGTTGTTTTCTAGCGTGGTCATCGGAACCGCTTCGACCGTGAGGTCAAGGCCACGCCTCATTCCCTCGGCCTCAAGTTTCTCTGCCATCATGCTCGTGCTCATTCCTGCGTAGCAGACCAGCAAGAGTTTCATGAGCCCTCCTTTCTAGATAATGTTCTTCAATCAATCGTAGATCATTGAATCTAACGATAAACCGAATCGTGGGCAGAACGGACGATTACTCAGCCTTCTCGGTAGCCGCTTCCTCCGCGATCTTCTGGGCTTCGAAGGCCTTGAAGAAGGGGAGATAGAGAAGCATGTCGAGCGCAATTAGGGCCACGCAGAAGATCATGGAGCCAATCTCCATGTTGGAGAGGAGGGCACCAATGGGCGCGAACATGTTCCACCCGCCATACGCCCAGGAATGACCTATGAGACCCGTTGACATGGCGGCATAAGTGAGCAAGCCGTTAATGGGCATGACAAAGACAAACGGGATGAACATGATCGGGTTGTACATCATGGGAAGACCAAAGATGATTGGCTCGTTGATGTTGAAAAGTGCCGGTATTATTCCGATCTTGCCAACCGTCTTGATTTGCTTTGACTTGCTGAAGAGGCACAGGATGGCAACCCCGAGCGTTGCTCCCGATCCACCGATAGCCATGAAGGTCCACCAGAAGGCGGGGGTCAGGATGGAGGGAAGCGATGAGGAGGCGGCCCCAGCAATGTGAGCTGCCATGTTGGCATCAAGGCCAGCATACAGAATGACATCGAGTGGACTGGTGATGACGGAGTCATGGATGCCGAACCACCAGAACAGCATGACGAGGGTTCCGAGCACAAAGATTCCAACGGGAGTGTTCGCAATTCCGACGATAGGGCTCATGATGACCGACATAATTTCCGGCAAGGTAACGCCTGCGACCATGATGACGATTCTGCCGATAATGCCTGCGCAAATCAGCACGATCGCCGTGGGGATGAGGTTTGCGAAGGCATCGGTAATCGCGGGAGGGACACCAGCGCCAGGAATCTCAATTGCACCGACGTGCTTCTCGGACAGGAAACGATAGAACTCAACCGATAGGATGCCAACAAGGATGGCCGCAAAGAGGCCAGTCGAGTCAAAATGATCGGTGACGAACTCGCCGTCAGCGCTGAAGGCAGACGTAATGAGCCAGCAAGCGGTTCCCAAAAAGGTTGGGAGGAACGAGTCCATCTTGTACTGCTTGGAGAGGAAGTGTGAGATGCCAAGGGCAGCCCACAGTCCCATGATGCCCATGGAGAATTGATTTACGGCACCGAAAATAGGGGTCCCCCAGTCGGCCAATGCTTGCCAGCCCTGGAAGAAAGAGCGGCCAAATCCCTCTGCCATCGTCGTGTAGTCGACGGGAGGACTGATGAGAATCAGTGCAAGCGACCCAATGGTGAAGAACGGAATCAAGGTCATGAAGGTGTTCTGAATAGCCCTGATGTAGCGGTTCTTTGCGAGTCCGTTAGCTACAGGTGCGATGCGCTTTTCAATGAAGGCGATAACTTTGTCCATGCTAGTTCCTCCTTGCAATCATATCGCGATACCAATACCAACTGTCTTTTGCGACTCTCGTACACCCCCTGTCGTAGTCCACGTACACCAGGCCATATCTCTTGGCATAGCCGTTAATCCAGCTGTATAAATCAACGGTTGACCAGACGAAATAGCCTCGAACATCAATTCCTTCGACACGGGCCTTATCGATCCACTTGACGTATCCATCGAGGTAGTCGATGCGGTAGTCGTCATGAATCTTTCCGTCTTCGCCCAGGGTTTCGTGCCAGCCGACGCCGTTCTCCGTAATCACAAAGGGAGTGTTTGGATAGCGCACGGCTAGGTTTTTGAGAAGGTCGTAGATTGATTTTGGAAGCAATTCCATTCCCCAGTCGTTCTTGGGGACGTTGGGGTCTTCATCCATCGTGAACCAGCCGCCAATGGTTTTCGGTTCCCTTTTTGCATTGGGATCTCCCGAGTTGTCATGTGCGAATTGGGTTGCATTGGAGATGGGTGGTTTGACCAAGATGCGCTCGTAAGCGTTTACTCCCAGGAAATCGACGGTACCAGTCTCGAATGTCATGGCATCTTCCGGTCGAAAGTAGCTGATGTCGCAGCCGTCAGAGCTCAGCCTCTCGAAAAACCCCTCGGGAAAGTGACCAAGCACGCTGGTGTCGTTTACGCACCTATTCCAGAACAGGTCTGCGAGACAGGCGGCCTCGGCGTAAGTTGGATTGTCGACCAGTGTCTCGATGGGATAAGAGTCGCTTACTAGACCAATAAGTGCATCTGCACGAACTGTGCCAGAGTCTTTGAGCCCACGAAAGCTCTTAATCGCAAGCGCGCTTCCCAGCAACATGTGATACATGGCCCGCCAACGGCGAGAGACGTTGTGCACATTGGGCGGGTAATTGCCCGCGACATACGAACAGAGCGTGTCGTAACCTGGCTCGTTTACCGTTGTCCACCATCTGATTCGATCTCCAAATGCCTCGAAGCAAATCTTGGCATACTTAGCGAATTCTTCGGCTGTTCGACGCGCCTCCCAGCCTCCATCGCGGAATAGGTTGTTGGGCATGTCGTAGTGGTACAGGGTGACAAGTGGCTCGATGTCGCGTTCGAGGCATGCATCGATAACATCAGAGTAATGTGCGAGTCCCTCTGAATTCGGGGTCCCATCCTCTTGCATGATTCGAGTCCAGGCAATCGAAAAACGGTAAGCGTTTTGGTTGCCCTCCCTCATCATGTCAAGATCCTCTTCGAAGCGATGATAGTGGTCGGATGCAACGTCGCCGCTTGCGATGTTCCCCTCGTTCTTCTTGCTGTGGCAAAAAGCGTCCCAGTTGGAAAGAGTCTTGTTGCCCTCTCGCCACGCGCCTTCGCATTGATATGCAGCGGTTGCGCTTCCCCACATGAACTTTTCGGTGCTCATGCGACCTCCTAATCGGCTGACTCCAGGGCGATGATGCGCTTGTATACATTTACAAGTTGTTGCGCTGTGTTCTCGAAGGTCATGGCGTTCATCAGGTGATCTTGTGCGTGAGTGGCGAGCACTCCCATTTGCTCGATCTCTCCGTTTGCTTCTGCCTGAAGAAGACTGATTTGTGACTTGTGAGCGGTGGCAATTGAGGCCTTGCCTTCTGCGATTTCCCTGTCGCTGGCACTGATGTCGCCTTGAGAAGCAAAATCAATTGCCTTGTTAAAGTGCGCGTACGCATCTCCTGCGAATGCAATGAGGGTGCAAGAGAGCTCGTTCATCTCCTCAGGGGTCATATGTCTCCAATGCAACAGTATGAATACTGATTGCACGGTATTACCCTTTGCGAATACGAACAAGGCGAGTGTTGCGGGGCATGCCGCAAGGAGAGAGAAACCTCCGTGCGCCCACGACCGTTACGATAATTCTGAGGCGTGCTGCGAAATGACAGTTTTGAGTGTTTTCGACGTTCTGCTTGCGAGAGATGGTGTGCGTTATGGTGCGGCTGAGTGACAGGCAGCAGAAAATAGTGATGGAGTTGTCCCATGCGGACGCTGCTGTCACAGGGGATGCTCTCTCTCATATTCTCGGCTGTTCGAAACGTACGATTCAGTCGGAGATTTCAAAAATAAACGCAGTGACCGATGGGCGAGTTATCATCAGCACTAATCGCGGCTATGAATTCGATTCCTCGAACGAGCTCCTGTTCGAGGATGGTCTTTATGCCGCTAGGGAGGAAACGCCTTTCTCGGACCATGCTCTTGCACGTGAGCTCTTGTTGAGTGACTTCGTCCCCTCAGCTGGTGACCTTGCGGTGAGACTCTATTCCTCTCAATCGTCCATCGAGCGCGCGCTTGGGCGACTCCGTCCTCTTTTTGCTGCGTATGGGCTCGATTTGAAGCGTTCCGATGGCGTCTTGCGCGTTCTGGGCTCCCCTGAAAATCGCAAGAGGCTTCTTAGAGACATGGTTCTCGAAGAAGCTCAGGATGCATGCTCCTCGGGATATTCGATGCTTTCGGAAGAGCTCGATGTCAGTTTTGTCTCTGCCACGCTTCGAAAAGCCCTTGATGAGAAGGGCGTTTTTATCGAGCCTGGATATCTCGAAGAGCTTTCAATTAATATGGCCGCTACATTGTGGTTGCTTAGATCACGTTTGTCTCCCTTGGATGAGACGGAATCAGTTCTGAGTACCGATGCCACAGAGCTACAGATTGCTATTTCGCTATGTGAGGCCTATGGAAGGCGCTGGCATCTGACGATCTCTAACGCTGTTGTCAGTTCCCTCGCGTCCCACTTGAGGGGATTTGTCCGTTTTGATGATGAACCGCTAGAAGACTGTGCGGACGAATCTACTTTTTTTGATGACGTTGCACGAATCATTGAGTTAGCGTTCGAGACCTATGGCCTCCCGCCTATGAATCATGCTGACCTCACCCCTCTGGTCAGGCACACACGTGAGCTCATTGCGCGTTCACCGAATGGGCAATTGCACGGTGATGAGATAGCTTTTGAAATTCAGTCCACTTACCCATTCGTTTATGAGGTTTCTTCGCTCGTCTCGCATGGAATTTCCGAGCGGTTTGGTATCGATGTGAGTACGGGGGAGCTTGGACTTCTTTGCGTGCACCTCGGATTTCTAATAGGCGTTAACGACAGCGTTCGATTGAATGTCGTTGTTGTTGCGGGCCCTTATCGGGATACGGCCACAATCATTCGCGATAGGCTGATAGGGCGCTTTGGCAATAAGATGTCAATTGCTATAGCAAATAGCTTGCAAGAAGTTCCTGGACTGATGCCAGACATGCTTGTAACGACTGAGCTAACGAATGTTCTTCCGGAGCGCACCGTTCGCGTCTCTCCCTTGTTTGGCTCCCGTGATCTCGCTCGTGTCGAGAAGATGAGTGGTGGGATTCAGAAGCATGGTGAGAAGGCGCGCAGGAAGAAAATCTGTCGTCTGATTGAAGACGAGCTATTCGTGCATGACGCGACTGGCGAAGTGCTCGATAGAACTCAAGCGATCGAAATGCTGTCGGATAGATTGTTTGAGCGGGGGATTGTTTCGAAGGAGTTCCCCTCCTCAGTTATGAGGCGTGAGGAAGCGGCGTCAACCTGCCTTGATGGGCGCTTCGCTTTGCCTCATGCAACCGTGATGGACGCACGTCGTACGGTTGTATGTACGCTGGTCTCTGATGCAGGAATCGATTGGGATGGGGTAACGATTCGTCTAGTGATGCTGATTGCTGTGTCCAACACTGATCGCTCGCAGTTTGCCTCTCTCTTTGACGGGTTGGCGCATTGTTTGATGGATAAGGAAAGCTTTTACAAGCTAGTTGCCTCAACTACGGCTGAAGAATTCAGACGAACTCTCTATGCATGATGCTCGTGAGTGGCGTCACCGCTTCACTTTGACTGCCCTAACCCAGTAGCTGCGCGATGTGGCGTTGGGCGTTGGTGAGGACCTGCTCGATCAGGTCCTCCTTCTCCCTGTCGAGCCTGTAGGCGGGCACCGAGACGCCCATGCCGTAATGAACGCCGTTCCTGTCGATCGGCACGGCGATGCACTCCACGCCCTCGAGAACCTCCTGGCGGTCGTGCGCGAACCCGGTGCGTCGGACCTCGCCCAGGCGCTCCAACACCTCGTCTATCGTGGCCGCTGCCTTCTGTGTCGGCCTCTCGAGCGGCTCGGACAGCGCCTCGCGAACCCTCTCGTCGGCCCAGCCGGCGAGAATCGCCTTGCCGATTGCGGTGCACTGTGCCGGCAGCGTCTTGCCGATCTCCGAGGAGAGGCGAATCTGCTGGGGGGAGTCGACGCGGGCGACATACAGCACGCGACCATGGTCCAACACGCCCAGCTGGCAGGTTTCGCCGCAGGCATCGACCACACCGCGCATGGTCGCCTCGATTGGCGCAAGGCCCGTGCCGTCGCGGTCGAACGCCTTTCCCAGCAGGTAGGACTTGAGGCCCATGGCGTAGCGGCCCGTGTCCTCGTCGAACCTGATGTAGTCGGTGTCGGCCATGGTGTGGAGGATGGGGAAGAGGCTGCTCTTGGGCGCGTCGAGCTCTCGGCAGACCTCGGCCATCGTGAGGCCGCGGGGGCTGTTCGCAAGGGCGTCGAGAATCGCCAGGACGCGTAGCGTCGCGCGATGGCCCTGGGGCTCTTGCTGCGTCATGTCCATTGCTCCTTTATGAGTCGATTACATCGATAAATTAGCATTGTTGCAGGAGTTCGTATATACGAACTACGTTCGCAGAGGAAAACATACCGTTCGTCCTGGCCTCCCGGACAGAGCGCATGCCTCCCCATACCCTGTGTTTTGAAATAAGAATAAAGTTCGCATATACGAACAGAAGCAAAACGTAGGCATGAAGATCAATAGGGAGGAAACATGTCAGACGTTGTAAGCCAAGGCCAAAACGCCGTTGTCATCGACCAGAGGGACAACGTCGCCGTCGCCACCTATCAGCTGGAGGCGGGTGACGAGGCCCGCTATCCCATGCCGGACGGCACGCTGGCGTCCGTTACCGTGACCGACGACATCCCGCTGTTCCACAAGATCGCCCTCGTGGACATTTCCAAGGGCGAGAAGGTCGTCAAGTATGGCGAGTTCATCGGCGTGGCGACCACGGACATCAAGCGCGGCCAGCACGTTCACACGCACAACTGCGAGAGCTCCGACGACCTGAAGGACTCGGTTGCCACCGACACCGCTTCCGTTGCGACCAAGGCATCGTCTGCCGCCGACGGAACGCGCACCTTCATGGGATACCGTCGCCCGGACGGTCGCGTCGGCATCCGTAACCACGTCCTGATTCTCCCCACGAGCATCTGCGCCTCCGACACCACGGAGCGAATCGCGAACGCGGTCGAGGGTTGTGTCTCGTTCCACAACCAGAACGGTTGCTCGCAGGTCGACTGCGACCAGAAGGTGACCATTGCCGCGCTGGCCGGCTATGCGGCGAACCCGAACATCTACGGTGTCGTCTGCGTCTCCCTTGGCTGCGAGGGCTGCCAGAACGACATCGTGGTCGACGCGATTCGCGAGCGCACCAACAAGCCGGTCGAGACCCTGGTCATCCAGAAGGTCGGTGGCTCCATCAGGGCGATCGAGGAGGGCACGCGCCTTGCCCGCAAGATGGTCGCCGAGGCGGACCGGTGCGTCCGCGAGCCCACCGACATCTCCGAGCTCATCTTCGGCACCAACTGCGGCGGATCCGACCCCTCCAGCGGCCTTGGCTCCAACCCGCTGATCGGCGAGGTCTCCGATTGGCTCGTCAACCACGGCGCCACCTCCGTGCTGTGCGAGACGCCCGAGCTCTTTGGCGCCGAGCACATCCTCGCCCGTCGCGCGAAGGACAAGCAGGTTTCGGACGAGATCCTCAAGATCGTCTACGACTACGAGAAGTACGTCCAGATGTTTGGTGCCGAGATGCGCGAGGGCAACCCCAGCCCCGGAAACATGGCCGGTGGCCTCACGACCCTCGAGGAGAAGTCCCTCGGTTGCGTGCACAAGGGCGGCCACAGCCCCCTCAACGCCGTCTATCCGTACGCGGCGCAGCTCAAGCCGCATGAGGGCCTCGTCGTGATGGACACCCCCGGCAACGACCCCTCCAGCGTGGGCGGCATCATCGCCGGCGGCTGCCAGCTCGTGGTCTTCTCGACCGGCCTCGGCACCCCCACCGGAAACGCCATCGCGCCCGTCTATCGCCTGACTGCCAACAAGCGCACCTACGAGGCCATGAGGGACAACACCGACCTCGACGCGAGCCCGACGATCTACGGACCCGAGTCCATGGAGGAGATGCGTGACAGGATGCTCGACGACATCATCGCCGTCTGCAACGGCCGCAAGGTCTGCGCCGAGGTCCTTGGCTATACCGAGACCGCCCTTCCGCACATCTGCAACTACATGTAGGCCAGCGTCTGACAGGACGCTCCAGAAAGGAGAGAAACCGTGACAACCACGCAAGCCCCCGAGAAGACGCCCAACGCGTTCCAGCGCGGCGTCAACGCGGTCATCGACCTGCTGTCCTCGTTCTTCCTCCCGATCATCAACCTGCTCGTCTCCGTCGGTATCCTCAAGGGCATCCTGACGCTTCTGCAGGTCTCGGGCATGGTCACCGACGACTCGACCACGTACGCGATTCTCAACGCGATGGCCGACTCGCTGTTCTACTTCATCCCGGTGTTTCTCGCCTACACCTCGTCCAAGCGCTTCGACGTCGACACGGTGACCGCGGTCCTTCTCGGCTGCATCCTGGTGTATCCGTCCATCACCACCGTCATGGCGGCAGACGCGCCCGTCTACCTGTTTGGCCTCGAGCTCTCTAAGGCGACGTACTCCAGCTCCGTCATCCCCATCCTTCTTGCCATCTACTGCGCGAGCTGGGTCCAGAAGGCCTGCTACAAGATCATCCCCGAGACCTTCCGCGGACTGTTCACGCCGCCCATCACGATCATCGTCATCGTCCCGCTCACCCTGGCCGTCTTCGGCCCCCTTGGCACCATCGTGGGTGGTTGGCTCGCGCAGGGCTACGAGGCCGTCTACAGCCTCTCGCCACTCGTCGCCGGCGCGCTGATCGGCGCCTTCCAGCCGTTCCTCGTCATCCTCGGCCTGCACTGGGCCCTGTTCCCCATCGCCATGAACAACGTCGCGGTCTACGGCTTCGACACCATCATGGCCCTGTTCGGCGGCGCGATCTTCGCCCAGGGCGGTGCCGCGCTCGCCGTGGCCCTCAAGACCAAGAACAAGAAGTTCCGCTCCCAGGCAATCTCCGCCTCGCTCACCACGCTGCTGGGCATCACCGAGCCCGCCATGTACGGCGTGAACCTGCGCCTCAAGAAGCCCATGGTCTGCGCATGCGTCGCCGGCGGCATTGGCTCCGCCGTGGCAGGCCTGTTCGGTTGCGCCGGCACCGCCTTCGCCCTGCCCGCGCTCACCACGCTGCCCGTCTTCATGAGCCGCGCGTTCGTTCCCTTCTGCATCTCGCTGGCGCTCGCCTTTGGCCTCGCCTTCCTGTTCACGCTCTTCGTCCCGATCGATGACGTGACCGAGGAGGAGATGGAGGCCGAGGAGCAGTCCGCCTAGCGCACGTATTGCAAGGCCACTCTATGTCCCGCGTCTGCGGGTTCGGCTGGAGGTGGTGCCCGCCTGGCAGCAAAGCGCGTTTCGTCACTGACCACGTATCAATCAGACATTGTTTGACGTAAGGAGAACAAAATGAAGAAGATCGACGCACACGCCCACGTCTTTGACCACATCGGCTCCATGGGCAAGGCCGGCGAGCTGCGCCCCCTGGGCAACGGCAACTGCCGCTGGGCCACCGGCGAGGAGTTCCGCATCATCCCCGAGGGTAAGGGCGACAAGGAGTACCTCGTCGAGACCTTTATGGACGTCATGGACGAGAACGACGTCGAGAAGGCCATCCTGCTGCAGGGCGTCCTGTATGGCCTGCAGAACGAGTACGCCATGGAGTGTGCCGAGAAGTACCCCGACCGCTTCAAGGCCGCGGTTATGCTCGACCCCTTCTGCCGCTGCGCCCAGCAGATCCTCGAGCACTTCATCAACGACCTCCAAGCCCACGTCTTTAAGTTCGAGGTCTCCGTGGGCGGCGGCCTTTCCGGCTACCACCGCGACTTCGCGGTCGACGGCCCCGAGATGACGGTCCTTATCGACAGGATCGCCCAGGTCGAGGACGCCACCCTGGTGCTCGACATCGGCAGCCCCAACCAGTCCAGCTGCCAGCCCGAGGCCGTGTATCGCCTGGCCAAGAAGTACCCCGGCCTGCACATCGTCGTCTGCCACCTGCTCGCCCCGTCCCTCGAGGACGGCGACGTCCTCGAGTGCGCGCTTCCGTACCTCGCCCACGACAACGTCTGGGTCGACCTCTCCGCGCTGCCCTGGAACGTCGCTCCCGAGGCCTACCCGTATCCCACCGCGCTCAAGTACATCGCGATGGCGAAGGACGTCCTGGGCGCCGACAAGATCATCTGGGGCACCGACTCCCCCTGCGTCCTCACCAACTTCGACTACAAGGACCTCTACAGCTTCATCGAGGACTCCGACGTCTTCACCGACGCCGAGAAGCAGGGTGTCTTCTACGACAACGCGGTCAAGGCCTACTACCTCTAGGTCCTTCTCGGCAGTGCAGGGATTCGTGGGGGCGTGACCCCGGAAAGCGAGTGACACATGTTTGAGGGAGTCTTCTGCCCCTCCATCACCATTACCGACGATGATGGGAAGATCGACTACGAGCTGTGGGGCAGGCACCTGGACCACCTGGCCGACGCGGGCATCGACGGCGTGCTGCTGTTTGGCAGCATCGGCGAGTTCTACAGCGTGAGCCTCGAGGACAAGAAGTCGGTCGTCGACTTTGCCGTCGAGCGGGTCGCCGGCCGCATGAAGATCTTCGTCGGCGTGGGTGACACCACCTACGACAACGTCCTCGGCCTCACGCGCCATGCCCAGAAGGCCGGTGCCGACGCGGTCCTGGCGGTCTCGCCGTACTACTTCGGGCCCACCGACGACGCTGCCGAGAAGTACTTTGGCGGCATCGCGGACGCCACCGACCTGCCTGTCGTGCTGTACAACTTCCCGGCGCGCACCGGCACCGACCTGTCGCCCGAGCTCGTGGCCAGGCTCGCCGCCGCGCACCCGAACATCTGCGGCATCAAGGACACGGTCGACACCATCAGCCACACGCG
>OLPO01001595.1_pt1 | contig 15116 bp, 15 predicted proteins | sample 1672831 | NCBI WGS metagenome assembly OLPO01 (sample SAMEA3136728, study PRJEB25190) | human gut metagenome
CGCAGATGCCGTACCGCAGCCGCCGGAGCGGTGCTTAAGCCGTAAGGCGGGAATTATGCGGTGTTGCCTCAGAGCATATCCTGACAACGCCCGGCGCGACAAACCGCAGTGGGCCGGGCGGCTGTCCCCTGCTTTTACGAAAGGAAAGGAGCAACACAATGGAGCAGCTCTTGCGCCAACGCGCAGAATCGATTTGGACAGCGGCCATCCGGTCCGTTTTGCCGGATGAGGCGGTGCGCCGCGCTTTGGAGCATTTTCACCCGCAGGGGCGTGTGTTTCTCGTGGCGGCGGGCAAGGCCGCGTGGCAGATGGCCCACGCGGCGCTGGCCGTGCTGGGCCGTGTGGACGGCGGGATCGTCATCACAAAATACGGCCATGTCAGGGGGCCGCTGCCCGGCGTGGCCTGCTGCGAGGCAGGGCATCCGGTGCCGGACGACAACAGCTTTGCGGCCACCCAGCGGGCGCTGGCGCTTGTCAGCGGTCTGCGGGCGGACGACACCGTGCTGTTTCTGCTCTCCGGCGGCGGCAGCGCGCTGTTTGAAAAACCGCTACTGCCCGCTGAGGAGCTGCAGGCCATCACACAGGCGCTTTTGGCCTGCGGTGCGGATATTGTTGAAATCAACACGATCCGCAAGCGGCTGTCTGCCGTCAAGGGCGGGCGGTTCGCGCTGGCCTGTGCGCCCGCCGCGGTGTACAGCGTAGTGCTCAGCGACATTCTCGGCGACCCGCTCGATATGATCGCCAGCGGCCCGGCCTGTCCGGACAGCTCGACCTGCGCGCAGGCTGCTGCTATTGCGGAAAAATACCGGCTGGCGCTCTCCCCCGCCGCCGCGGCCCTGCTGCGGCAGGAAACGCCCAAAACGCTGCCCAACGTGACCACAAAAATCACCGGCAGCGTGCGGGAGCTGTGCCGTGCCGCTGCGGACGCCTGCCGCGCCGAAGGGTACGAGCCGGTTTTGCTGACAGACTGCCTTTGCTGTGAGGCCCGGGAGGCCGGCAGCCTTCTGGGAAGCATTGCCCGCACCCACGCAGGGCAGGGCCGCAAGCAGGCCTTTATCGCGGGCGGCGAGACCGTTGTGCATCTGACCGGCCATGGGCTGGGCGGGCGCAATCAGGAGCTTGCCTTAGCCGCAGCCCCGGCGCTGGCCGGGCTGCGCGGGTGCTGTGTTTTCTCTGTGGGCAGCGACGGAACCGACGGTCCCACCGATGCCGCGGGCGGCTACGCGGACGGCGAAGCCTTAGCCGCCCTCACTGCGGCGGGCCTGGACGTGCCCCGTGCGCTGGCCGACAACGACGCCTACCATGCCTTACAGGCCGTTGGCGGTCTGATCATGACCGGCCCCACCGGCACAAACGTCAACGACGTGGCAGTTGTGCTGACGGAATGACAAAAAGCAGACCGCTGTGGCGCTGGTTTTTGCCGCCCGCAGGCTGACGGCCAAAATGCAGGAGACCGCTTAAAAACGCCATCCTCTGTTTCTATAATTCTCTTTTGGACGGGAAAGCCCCGCCGCTCTCATGGCGAGGGAGCGGCGGGGCCTTTTCTATATCCGTATGTATCAGTATTCAACGCCCTCGCGCGCGGCGATGCCCCGGGTGTAGGGATGCTTGACGGCGCGCAGCTCGGTGGAGTAGTCGGCGGCGTCCTGCATCCAGGCGGCGGGCTCACGCCCGGTCAGGACGACTTCTGCCCCCTGTTCGGCGCGGGCGGCGGCCTCCCGCAGCAGAGCTTCCTCCACAAGGTCATTTTTGCAGGCGGCACAGGCTTCGTCCAGCACCAGCAGGTCAAAGCTGCCCTGTAAAATCGTCTGTAACGTCCGGGTGTTCGTCCGGCGTGCCTCGGCGCGCTCTGCGTCGGTCATAAGCCAGGTGAATTTCGCGTTGGGGCAGGCGTAGACGGCTGCCCCGCAGCGGCGCAGCATTTCAATTTCGCCGCTGGAGCCGTCTTTTAAAAATTGCAGGATGACCACCCTGCGGCCATGGCCCAGCGCCCGCAGCGCCAGCCCCATGGCGGCGGTAGTCTTGCCCTTGCCGTCGCCCCAGTACAGATGCAGCATGGCTGCCCCTCCCCTTGCAGTAAATTTCCATCTTATTATAACACACCCCCCGCGCCGCTTGCAAATACCGGCAGTTGACAAAGGTACATCGGTTATGCTAAACGCTGCCGGAGCTGTGAGAGAAAAAGAAAGAAACGGGATGCCCGCAAAAAGTGACATCCCGTTTCTTTCTTTTATTGCTCAGTAGGGGCCGGGCATGCCCGGCCCGGCTGTGTAAGGAATACAAGCGCCTTTCGGTAAGCTGCGGGCCGCACGTGTGCGGCCCCTACCGCTCGGCTTCTCGTTTATTCCTCGTCCTCGGTCTTGATCGTAATGTTCCGGTCCGTCTTGGCCTCGATGCTGTTGGCGCGGACAATGTCGCGCATGTCGATGCCAGTGGCCTCCTTCATGGCCTCCATCGTCTGGGCCATCAGCACCGGCACATTGCCGGAGACACCCGACACGCCGGACGCATCGCCTCCGATGATGGACACCTTGTCGATGCTGGACAGGGGCTGCGCGACACTTCTGGCAATTTCAGGCAGGACCTTGATCATCATTTCGGCCACAGCGGCGTCGTTGTACTGCTTGTAGGCTTCGGCCTTCTGCTTCATCGCCTCGGCCTCTGCCAGGCCCTTCTGGCGGATGGCCTCCGCCTCGGCCTTGCCGACCAGCGCGATGCCCTCGGCCTCCTGCTGCTTGGCGAACTTCGCGGCCTCGGCAGCACGCTCGGCCTCATACTTCTGGGCCTCGGCCTCCTTCTGGCGGCGGTACAGCTCGGCGTCGGCCTGCTTGCGGACCTCGGCATCCAGCTTGCGCTGCTGGACCTCGGCCTCCTGGGCGGCCAGGTCGACCATTTTCTTCTGGCGGGCGATCTCGGCGTCGGCCTCGGACTCCTTGACCTCCTTGGCGCGCAGGTTCGTCTGGATCATACCGGCGGCGTTCGCGTCGGCAGCGGCCTTGTCAGCCTCGGCCTTCAGCTTGGACTTTGCCAGTTCCAGCTCGTTGTCGCGCTGGGCAATGGCGGTCTGGGCTTCGATCTCCTTCTCGTTCGCGGCCATGGCGGCGGCAGCCTTCGCGCAGGAGACGTCGCGCTCGGCCTCGGCCTTGGCGATGGAGGCGCGCTTTTTCACAAGCTCCTCCTGCTCGACGCCGATGGCTTCAATAACGCCGTGGTTGTGGCCCATGGCGTCCACGGCGTCCTTGACGTCCTGCACGTTGAAGGTCACGACTTCAAGCCCCATCTTGGCGAGATCAGGCCGCGCATTCTCGACGACGCTGACGGCCATCTGCTTGCGGTTTGTCAGGATCTGGTCCACGGTCATCTCGGACACGATCTCACGCAGGTTGCCCTGCAGCACATCGTTGATCTTTTCATTGATATGCGCCTCGTCCATGCCGAGGAAGTTCGAGATCGCGGCCTGCTGGCGGGAATTGATGTACTTGCGGATGTCGTCATATCCGGCGTTGCGGACCTCCTCGTCCGAGACGGTTGAGTTCTCGCTGTAGACCTGGACGGTGACGACGCTGTCGAGCCAGAGGGAGACGCCCTCCTTGGTTTTAACGCCCGTTTCCGGCGTTTTCACGTCGATTTTCAACAGGCGCATATTCAGGCGGTCTGCGCGCTGCACAATGGGCAGCACAAAGACGCCGCGCCCGCAGACGACCTTCGGGCGGGAGAGGCCGAAGCCTGTCACGACGATGGCCTGGGTCGGCGGGGCCTTCTTGTAGCAGAGAAAGCAGAAGGCAATGACGGCCGCGGCAACAGCGGCAGCAATAATGAATCCCATACTCTTGTTCCTCCTTCAGAACACATTGGGCCGCAAAAAAAGCGGCAGCGATAAGGGTCGTCATCAGCGGGTTTTCTTGCTGATGATGCTACCATTATAGCTGCCGCCCGTGCTCCAAAACAGGACAGGTTTCGCAAAATACAGGGTGCTATTTTGCTGTTTACAGCGCGTCCTTCGCGCTTTTACATTTGCTTGGTAGGTTTTGCTTTTTCGGCCAGCAGGCACAGCACTACGGTCAGCACCATGTCGGGCAGCGTGTAGCCCACCGGCGTGTCAACGCCCATCAGCAGGCGGTAGGCGATAAAGCCCACGAGCCAGATAACAAGGTTGCGCGCGTCGGCAGCCACGGCAAAGCGGTCACGGTGCAAAATAAAGTGGTCTGCGATCTGCACGGCGATCATCGGCGCGAACACCGAGCCGATCAGGTACAGAAAGCCCGTGATGTCGTCCATCGGGAAGAGGATGGCCGCCGCCGTGCCGATGACCGTCACGGCAATGGCGGTCTTTTTGCCGTTGAGCTTTGCGGACAGGCTCTCGGCAGAGATGCCCGCGCTCCACGCATCGAGGAAGGTCGTCGTGACCGTGGAGAAAACCAGAATGATCAGCGCGGCAATGCCGAGCCCGGCCTTGACCATGATGACGGCAATGTCATACTCGCCGGTAAAGATGGCCGCGCCCATGCCGATGACGTACATCCAGCAGGATACCGCGCCGTAGACCAGCACGCTGACCCAGGTCGCCTGGGTCGGCTTCTCGGCGTCGCGGGTGTAGTCGCTGATGAGCGGCAGCCAAGACAGCGGCATCGCCACGGCCAGCTCCACCGCCGCACCGAAGGTCAGGCTCTCGCCGTCAATGCCGACCATGGCGTTGCCGGAGAAGAAGATGACCTTGCACAACACCAGCGTCAGAATAAACAAAGCAGCCATCGTAATTTTGTTGATCCATCCCAAATCGGTCACGCCGACGGCGATCCACAGGATAATCAGCGCACCGATGACAAGGCACCAGACCCAGCGGCCAATCGCAAAAATGCCGCCGACGGCCAGTGCACCGTCATAGATCATGATGGCCGTCCAGCCGACAAGCTGCAAAACGTTCAGGAACGCAAACAGCAGGCCGCCCTTCTGGCCGAAGCTCATTTTTACGGTCTCCATAGCGCTGCGGCCCGTGCGCCCGCCGATGAGACCCGCCAGCAGCATCATGGCGCAGCCGATGATATGCCCGAGCAGAATGGCCGCAAAGCCCTTCGCCATGCCCAGCGGCGCAAAGGACGTACCTGTGAGGATTTCGGCCAGCGAGACGCCCGCGCCGAACCAGATCAGGCCGTTCTGAAAGGTAGAGGTCTTTTTCATTCGACAAAATCCCCCTTCAGTGCGAACATGTGGTTCATCGGGCCGGAGCCGTGGCCGAGGTCAAGCATAGCGGCCAGCGCGCCGGAGATGTACGCCTTTGCGCGCTCCACCGACGTGTCAAGGTCATAGCCCTTCGCGAGATTCGACGCAATGGCGCTGGACAGCGTGCAGCCGGTGCCGTGGGTGTTGGGGTTGTCGATGCGGCGTCCCTTGAACCACTTACCCGCGCCGTCGCGCCAAAGCAGGTCGTCGGCGTCGTTGATCTGGTGCCCGCCCTTGCAGAGCACCGCACAGCCGTACTTTTCGCTGATGGTCTGTGCGGCCCGCTCCATATCGGCGGCGTTTTGAATGGTCATGCCGGAGAGGATCTCCGCCTCGGGGATGTTCGGCGTCAGGACCTCGGCCAGCGGCAGGAGCTTTTCGCACAGCGCGGTCACGGCGTCGTCGCGCAACAGCTTTGCGCCGGATGTTGCGACCATGACGGGGTCCACGACGATGTGCTTTGCGCCGTATTCCTTCAATTTTGCCGCAATCGTTTCGATCAGCTCTGCCGAGGATACCATGCCGATCTTGACGGCATCGGGGAAGATGTCGGTAAACACTGCGTCGAGCTGCTCCGCCAGAAAATGCGGGGTCGAGTCAAAAATGTCGGTCACGCCGGTGGTGTTCTGGGCGGTCAGGGCCGTGACTGCGCACAAGGCAAAAACGCCGTTGGCGGTCATGGTCTTGATGTCTGCCTGGATACCGGCGCCTCCGCTGGAATCACTTCCGGCAATGGTCAATGCTGTTCTCATGGTGATAACTTCCTTTCCTTTTTGTATACAGCAAGGTTTTATAAAGCGGTACAAGGTGGTGCCCCCGGTGTACCGCTGTGGGGGGCTTTTTTCTACAGCAACACGGCTTCGTGCAAATCTCTCACATACAGATCCGCTGCCATTTGCAGCCCGGCCTGGTCGGTCTCGCCGTCGGCATCGTAGACGCCGATTGTATAAAAGCCCGCGGCCTTCGCGGTTTTCAGGGCGTAGAGACTATCCTCAAAGACGAGCGTTTCCGCCGGCGCGGCGTGCAGGGCCTCGGCGGCCAGCAGGTAAATTGTCGGCTCATGCTTGCTGACGCCGACCTCTGCCGTAGTGAAAAGCCGGGTGAAATACCCGAGCAGCCCCAGCCGTTCCAGCGCCCGCGTGACGTGCTCCCGCGGGCTGGACGTGGCCGCCGCCAGTTTCACGCCGCGGGCGGTCAGGGCGGCCAGCAGCGCCGCCGCGCCGTCCTTGGCGGGGACCTCATAAAAATAGAAGTCCCGCAGCATGTCCGCAATGCCCGCGCCAACCTCGGCGGTAGACTGCGGCAGTGCATAGTGCGTGTGCAGATACTCCGCACCCTGCTCCATGCTCATCGAGAACAAAATCTCGTTGAGTCCCTCCTCCGGCGTGACGCCCAGGCTGCGCAGATACCGCGCGCCAAGGTCGTTCCAGATGCCCATGGAGTCGAGCAGCACGCCGTCCAGATCAAAAACAGCAGCCTTAGTCATGCAGCATTTTCTCCGTGGCGGCCTTCAGGTCGGCGGATGCCTGTTGGATGTTCTTTGCCGCGTAAATCGCGCTGATGACCGCGACGCCGCAGATACCGCTGCCCGCGAGCTTCGCGACATTTTCCTGCGTGATGCCGCCGATGGCGACAACAGGGATGGACACGGCCCCGCAGATGGCCTTGAGCGTCTCATAGCTCACATCGTCGGCGTCGTCCTTCGAGCCGGTCGGGAACACCGCGCCGACGCCGAGGTAATCCGCGCCGTGCTTTTCGGCCAGAACGGCCTGCTCCACGGTCTGGGCGGAGACGCCCAGAATCTTGTCCGGGCCCAAAATCGCGCGGACGTCCTGCGCCTCCATATCGCTCTGGCCGACATGCACGCCGTCTGCGTTCATCTCGCGGGCGATCTCGACGTTGTCATTCACAAGGAACGGCACACCGCGCTCGCGGCAGAGCGTTTGCAGTTCCTTCGCTTCCTCGAGGAACTTCCCCTCCTCCAGCGTCTTTTCGCGCAGCTGGACCATCGTCACACCGCCGTCAAGGCTTTCGCGCACAACGTCGATAAGCCTGCGCCCGTCCAGCCAGTGGCGGTCCGTGACGGCATAGAGCAGCAGATCATTTTTATCGCAGTTCATACTTGGCGCCCCCATTCAGCGTTGCACCGTCCATATTGTAGATGGCATCAATGATGCGGTTGCGGTAGGTGGAGTTGCCGTCGCCCTCGGCCATACGGCTCCAGCCGATCTCGCCCGCCAGACCCATGGCGCAGACCGCCGCGGCGGCAGCCTCGAGTTTATTGTCGAGGTTTGCAACGACGAAGGCCGTCATCATGCCGGAGAGCTGGCAGCCCGTGCCGGTGATCTTGCCCATCTCGGGGCGTCCGTTGCGGATGACATAGCAGGCCGTGCCGTCGCTGACAAGGTCGATGGCACCGGTGACGGCAACGATAGCGCCGCTTTTGGCCGCAAAGTCCTTGACAAATTTGACGGCACTGTCCAGATTTGCGTCGGTCACGGCGTCCGCAACGTCAGCGTCAACGCCCTTCGTCGTGCCGCTGCCCAGCGCCAGCGTCTTGATCTCGGAGATATTGCCGCGGATGACGGTGAACTTGATCTTCTCCATCAGCTCGACGGCGGTGTTTGTGCGCAGGGCCGACGCGCCCGCGCCAACGGGGTCGAGCAACACGACATGGCCGAGGGCATTCGCCTTTGCGCCCGCGCGGAACATGCCCTCGATGCTGCGCTGGTTCAGCGTGCCGATGTTGATGTTCAGGCCGCCGCAGATCGACGTGATGTCCTCGACGTCCTCCGGCTCATCGGACATGATCGGGCTACCGCCGCAGGCCAGCAGAATGTTGGCCACGTCGTTGACCGTGACATAGTTCGTGATATTGTGCACCAGCGGCACAGTGTTGCGCACATTTTCAAGACAGGTACCCAGCATAAAAAACGCTCCTTATAAGTAAAAATGCGGATACGCCTGCAAAGACATATCCGCACAAAAGCTCACAAGAAGCGCAGTGCTACGGTATCTCCCTACGTTGGCATTATCCAAATCAGGTTCAGGCAGCACCGCGGCGGCGCTGCCTTTTGGGTCAGGGCGATACAGCCCACTCTCAGCCCGCTTTACGCAAGCTCCCCTTTTGTACAAATTTACAGTAGCACAGTTTGTCGTGTTTTGCAAGGCTTTTGCTTCATTTTTTGCAAAACCACTTGACATTAAACCCGGCTTTCATGCTATGCTAGAGACAGCAGAAAGGCAAAAGTAAGGGTGCGAACCGGAGCTGCCGCTGCGGTTTCAATAGCCTTCCCCCGAGGGGGAAGGTGGCCGAGGCCCCGACCGAGGCCGGATGAGGGGCAGCCCTCCGTTGGCCACCCGTGAACAGGCAGCAATCGCATGCTTTGCCCTCATCAGTCCGCTCCGCGGACAGCTTCCCCCGAGGGGGAAGCCTTTTATCACGCTACTATTTTAAACGGAGGTCCCCTATTATGGCTAGATCTACTGTCTATTTCACCAACGAACTCACCCCCGAAGCCGTTGTGAAGATGTACCGCCAGCTGGGCATCGAGCTGCCCGGCAAGGTGGCCGTCAAGGTCCATAGCGGCGAGGACGGCAACCAGAACTACCTGCACCCCGAGTTTATGAAGCCCATCATCGACGCCGTCAATGGCACCGTTGTTGAGTGCAACACCGCCTACGGCGGCGCACGCAATGAGACGCCCAAGCACATCGAGCTTATGAAGAAGCATCATTGGAGCGACCTTTTTGATGTTGACATCATGGACGCCGAGGGTCCGGACGTCGAATGGCCCGTCGAGAACGGCAAAGTCCTCAAGGTCAACTATCTGGGCAAGAACATCGAGAAGTATGACAGTATGCTCGTGCTCATCCACTTCAAGGGTCACCCGATGGGCGGCTACGGCGGTGCGCTCAAGCAGTTGTCCATCGGTTGCGCGTCCAGCGCCGGCAAGACGTACATCCATACCGGCGGCAAGGTCACCGATCAGAACATCCTGTGGGAGAACTGCGCCGAGCAGGACACCTTCCTTGAAGCCATGGCAGACGCCGCCTCCACCGTGGCAAAGCACTTTGCGGGCAAGATTGCCTATGTCGCCATCATGAAGAACCTTTCCGTTGACTGCGACTGCTGCGCCGTGGCTGAGGACCCCTGCATGAACGATGTGGGCATCCTCTCGAGCCTTGACCCCGTCGCGCTGGACCGCGCCTGCATCGATCTGGTCATAAACAGCAATGACCCGGGCCGCGACCACTTTATGGAGCGCGTCAACAGCCGCCACGGCACCCACACCATCGACACCGCCGAGACCCTTGGCATCGGCACACAGGCGTATGAGCTGGTGAAGGTGTAAACGCCCATTTGCCTGAATAAGCCAAAAGCCGCAAAAAAGCATCCGCCGTGCAGAGAGGCGTCTCTCTGCACGGCGGATGTTGTTATTGTCGGTTCAGTATCTTTTCCAAGTCTGTTTTCGGGTCGCCCGTGGGCGTCAGGTTGTACTGCTTAACGAGAAAGTCCAGTACATTCGGTGAGACGAACGCCGGGAGCGTGGGGCCAAGGTAGATATTGCGCAGCCCCAGATACAGCAGCGTCAGCAAAATGCAGACAGCCTTCTGCTCATACCACGACAGCACCAGCGTAAGCGGCAGGTCGTTGACGCCGCAGCCAAACGCCTCGGCCAGCGCCAGCGCAATGCGAATGGCGCTGTAGGCGTCGTTGCACTGCCCGCAATCCAGAACGCGCGGGATGCCTTCGATGCTGCCCAGATCCATATCGTTCAGCCGGTACTTGCCGCAGGCCAGCGTCAGAATCAGCGTGTCGGGCGGCGTCATCCGTGCAAAGTCCGTGTAGTAGCTGCGCGTCGGTGCTGCACCGTCGCAGCCGCCGATCAGGAAAAAGTGGCGTATCTTCCCCTCCCGGACCAGCCGGACGATCTGCTCTGCGTGGGACAGCACCGCATTGCGGGCAAAGCCGGTCATGACCGTGCTGCCGCCGTTCATCCCGGTCATCGGGTGATCCTCGGGGTAGCCGCCGCATTCCAGCGCCTTTTCAATGACCGGGGTGAAATCCTTGTCGTCCCCGATGTGGGTCAGCTCCGGGTAGGACACCACCGACGTCGTGAACACACGGTCACTGTAGCTCTGCCGCACCGGCATCAGACAGTTCGTTGTGAACAGGATGGGCGCGGGGATGTTGTGGAACTCTGACTGCTGGTTCTGCCAGCCCGTGCCGAAGTTGCCTTTGAGGTGCGGATATTTTTTCAGTTCCGGGTAGCCGTGGGCGGGCAGCATCTCACTGTGGGTGTAGATGTTGATGCCCCTGCCCGCGGTCTGGTCCAGCAGCAGCTTCAGATCGTGCAGGTCGTGGCCGCTGACCACGATGAAGGGGCCCTTCTCAATCGTCAGCGGCACCGTGACCGGCACGGGGTCACCGTATGCGCCGGTGTTGGCTGCGTCCAGCAGCGCCATACAGGCCAGATTGACTTCTCCGGTTTTCAGCACCAGCGCCAGCAGCTCGTCAGGCGTTTTCTCTGCGCCGATGGCCTCGAGTGCCTCATAGAAAAAGGCGTTCACAGCGGGGTCTGTTCTCCCCAGTGCGCGGGCGTGGTACGCATAGGCCGCCATGCCTTTGAGCCCAAAGAGGATCAGCGATTTCAACGAGCGCACGTCCTCCCCCGCCGCCCAAAGCGCGGCAAGGTCGTAATCGTCAAGCTGCCCGGGGCCGACGGCAGCCTTTTCCTTTTCGATTTCCGCCTTGCATTGCAGGATAGTTTCGTTGTTGAAGTTCACGTTCGTGATCGTCGTGAACAGGCCCTTCAAAATCAATTCATCGGTGTGCGGTGTCGGTGTCCCAGCCCGCGCCGCCCGCGCCAGCCCGATAAGTGCCCCGATCAGCTCATCCTGATAGTTGGCGGTGTCGGCCTTTTTGCCGCAGACACCGGCCTTGCCGTCGCAGCCGGTGTTATGCGCCGTTTGTTGGCACTGAAAGCAGAACATTTCTCGCATTTGGTTTCCTCCTGTCGGCAGAATCATCACCTTCTATTCTGCCCGCCAGGAGGATTTTTTATACCGTTCTCACGGCTGCGGTGTCGCGCCCTCCCGCTCCATCTTGCGCAGCGTTTCCTGCCGGAGGGCCTCCCGCAGCGCCTGCATATAGGGCGAGAACTGCGACTGCTCCACGCCGTAGGTCAGGTTCAGCGCATACTCCTGCGGCTCCCAAGTCGCAATCACGGACTCGTTGTGCTGGACGACAGCCTCCATTTTATCCAGCGCCTTGTAGATTTTGGCCTCCGTCGTCTGCAAGGCAGCCATCTCCGCGTACAGCGTCCGCATCTCGGTACAGACCGGCTCGGGCAGTGAATCGACCCAGCGGGAAAGCAGCGCTTCCTCGGTGGCCTCATCGGCGGCGGTCTTGTCAAACGCCGGGATGTCCCCGGTAAAGCACTCGCCCAGATCGTGGATCAGGCACATGCGGATGACCTTGTCCATGTCGGCCTGCGGAAATTCATCCCGCAGCCAGAACGCCATCAGCGCAATGCGCCAGCTGTGCTCGGCCACGCTCTCATGCCGTCCCTTCGATGTATAGCAATGCCGCGTTGTGTCCTTGAGTTTTTCCGCTGTGTGCAGCGCCTCCAACAGCTTTTCCGGTTCCATGTGCAGACCTCCCCTATTTTTACCGCTATTGTAGCAGATATAAAACGCAGTTGCAAGGCGGAGATTTTTTCTCATTTTTTCTGTTTTTTTCTTTTTTTCACAGAAAGTCTCTCGCAATGCAGGGCATTTAGAGTACAATTTGGAAACATTTAATTTACTATTACTGTTTGTAAATCATTCTGCCGTTATAAAACACTGTAGGGGCGAGCATTGGTCGCCCGTGCCCGCGCGCTATGTGCAAGGCCTTCCCGGAAAAGCCTTGCTGCACCAGGTTGGCGGGCGAACAATGTTCGCCCCTACATTCTCTATATAGCAAAGCAGGTGCTTTTTCTTACTTTTTCTCATTTTTTTCAAGAAATTCTCTCGCAATACCCTTTTCTCTCCTCTGCCCTACCACAAACTTCCTATAAAAAAAGACCCGCAAATCCATTGCGAGTCCTTTTCTGTAGCAATTATTGCTTCTGTAATTCCTGCAGCAAGGGATTGTGCAGCAGCAGCCCCACGATTTGATAGCGGTAGCTTTTGACCGTCTGCCCCTGGGATTCCGAGTAAAGCCCGCGGACACAGCCGCTTTCCCGGTCAAACAGCGCGTCGATCAGCTGCAGCTGCTCCGCTGTGACCAGCAGCGTGACCTGTCCTTTCGTGTCAAGGCCGCGGCCATGGGTCGGCATATACTTTTCGCGGCAGTCAAACGACGGCAGCATGTAATAGCGCTCGGGGTGCTTCTCTGCCTCGATGCGCCGCGCGGATGCTGCGTCCTCATCCCCGCACACGCAGTGGTCCAGTCCGACCTGACGGAGCTTGGCCAGCTCCTCCTGCAAAATGCGGTTGGCCAGCGTACCGATCTTACTGTCCTGCCACAATGCTTCCATCTCAAGCAGGTCGTAAATTTTGCGGTGCAGGCGGATACGCAGCCTATACTTCCTGGGCTTCATCGGCGCTGCGCTCCACCTTTGCAATTATTTCCCGCAGCCGCGTGGCCGTGGCGATCATCTCGTCCAGCTCCTTCATGGCCTGCCGGCGCTCCTCGTGGGTATATTTTTCTGCAAGGCGCTTCTCGGGGTTCTTCCTGCGCAGCATCGTTTCCAGGCGGCTCGTCTGGCTGGACAGCTTGCCCGTAATTTTGCTCTGTACCTTGGCGCTGGCGGTCTTTTCCCTGACCTCCCGGATGACCTCTGTCTGCTCGACCTGCGCGGCGGGCTGCTCCGGCGGGATGGCCTTGACCTTTCGGATGGTCTCCTTCAGACACGCCATCTCCTTCTGGACCGTGAACACCGCAGCGACCAACGCCTCGTGGGCATCCTGCATACTGCTGGTGTCGGCCACCGTCCGCAGTGCATCCACGAACCGCCCGCGAATCGCTTTTTTCTCGTCCTGAATGGCTGCGCTGCCCGGGCCGTTGTACGCAATAGCATAGAGCTGCTGCAGCATTTGGGCAGCGATTCTCTGTTCCTCGGGCGTCATCCGCAAAAAACTCTCCGCCTCGCTGCGCAGCACAAAGCCACGATCCAGCAGATCCTTGAGACCCTCATTCAGATTTTTTTCAATGCTCAGATCCTTATCGATCTGCCTCCCGTTGATGGGCGTTGCCTCCTTGATGGCCTTTTTTGCCTCGGCTGCTGTCAGGTTGTACGGCTCTGCCTGCAGGCAGGACACAAGCTCGGCAACCGCCTTGCGGCGGATCATCTCGTTGGCAAAGCCGCCGCGCACCTGCAGGTTGGCGCTCAGCAGCATGACCTTTTTCTCGTTGTCGCTCAGCGGTGTTGTGACAACACGGCAGTTTTTGACTGTGTTCCACTTTGCGTCGCCGCGCGCCTGCAAATAATTCAATGCCTTATAGCGGCGCTCGCCGGAGAGCAGAACGTACTTCGTCTGTTTGCCATCCGTCCGCGGATATACGACCAGATTGTGCATCAGGCCGTTACGGTCAATGTCGTTGGCCAATGTTTCCACATCCTCGTCGGTATCCAGCTGGCGGAAAATCGCATTGTCCGGGTTCAGTTCGATGTCCTGCAAGGCAATTTCCCGCAGCTCATAGGCAAGCTCGGCGCGGTTCTGCGTGGCCAGGTTGGCAATCAGGCTACCGGAGGCGTTGTTGTTTCCGGCGCTGAAAACCGCCTCGGTGGACGGAATGCCCACCTCGACCTTGGATCTGCCGGGCTTCTTTTTCATAGCCATCTTACTTTTCCTCCAATTCCGCCAGGCGCTTTTTCAGCTCCTCATACGCCGCCACATAGCTTTTGGCCGGAGGCTGCGTGCGGGCCGAGTAGCAGACCGGCACGCAGCGGTTGATGCTGTTATCCACACTCTTGCCAAAGGCGATTTCCGCGTTGAACAGCGTTGCGCCGAGCTTGGCCCGGCAGTCACTGCGGATGTCCTGCGAGGCTGCACTTTTCTGCACCATCGTCAGCATCACGCCGACGCCCTTGATGCGGGAAGTCTTGCTCTTGCGCATCTCATTGCAGAGCACATAGGTGCGGAATGCCGAGTCCTCCGAGAAGGAATCGCACTTCAGCGGGATCAGCACATAGTCCGCCGCGGCAATTGCGTTGGAGAGCAGCAGGCTGTCCCGGCTTGGCTGGGTGTCGATCAGGATATAATCGTACTCGTCCTTGACCTGGCGCAGGAAATAGTCCAGCACGTCGGTATCGCTGGCCAGATACTTCGGGTCGCCGCGGTCATAGTCCCGCTGGGCGTCCGTGTACAGATCCTCCAGCCGCTTGGACAGGCGCGGCGTCTGGTCGTTGGCCGGGATCAGGTCCACGTTTTCATATTCCGACTCAACGATAAAATCTCTGGTCTGTGTGTTGTAGCGGAAGCCGTCGATCATATCATACAGACTGCGGTTGGCAAAGGCCTTGCTGGTAATGGCGTTGCCGCCTGTCAGGGCAAACGTCAGGTTGCCCTGCGGGTCGGTGTCCAGGCAAAGCACCTTTTTGCCCTCGTCGCCCATCAGATAGGCAAGGTTAGAGGTCGTTACGGTTTTTCCGCAGCCGCCCTTTTCCACCGCAATGGTTATCACTGTTGCAGCCATTCGCTTGTTCCCCATTTCATTATGTAGTTATAACACCGTGGCAAATTATTTTTTATGTCGTTTTCGTCTATGTATAGTATACCACATTTGCCAGCATCGTCAACAGCACTTTTGCAGTTTTGGCAGGGCTTTTCTGCGGCAGAAAAGTCTTATGGCAACACCGCACAATTCCCGCCTTACGGCTTAAGCACCGCTTCGGCGGCTGCGG
>OLPO01001600.1_pt1 | contig 15082 bp, 14 predicted proteins | sample 1672831 | NCBI WGS metagenome assembly OLPO01 (sample SAMEA3136728, study PRJEB25190) | human gut metagenome
ATCGTACATCCGGGCAATATTTTCCGAAGGATCACTCCAACGGCACGTCTGAGAAAAACTCAGGACGGTTCAAGCGAGCTCACTGGCTTGCCACACCTGCTTCAAAAAGATATTTGGTTGTCGTATGTGCATGATACAACATTAAAGTACAAAAATCAGTACTAATTGTGCAGTCTTTTATACAAATAAAAAAAGAAGCCGATTTCTCGACCTCTTATTTGATTTTCATAAATGTTGGCAGAATTCTTCCAGATGGACGTTCAACCATCTGATATCTTCCGATTCCTCTTTCAGGAACGTCGTACACAGATGTGAGCTGTCCATTCAAAAGACATGTAATGTCATCTTCATCAAAGTTGATTCCATCCGTTGCAGTGTACAGAGCAACGTTGCAGTTCTTGTTTGAACATATAAGGATTTCGTTGCCGTTTGTTGTGTGAGCTACACGCATGTCATGTCCGCAGATAGGACACTTTTCGTGATGCTTTGAAGCATACTCTCCAGCAGTGACTGGATTTCTATGCTCAGGAACATCAATGGTGAAGTGATTCACATAGTCAGTTACAAGCTGTCCAAGACAGAGAGAAAGATCTTTTCCCTCGTTATTTCTGTTTTCGTAGAACCCCTTGTACAGTCTTGGCTTGAGCCATACTGTCTTTGTCTCAGGAATATCACTACGCTTGAACTTCAGCATTTCAGGCTCTGGATGCAGACTGAGCAGGGAGTTGATTGTTTCCTTGATCGTGCTTCCTTCTTCCTGAACAATCATCTTGAACTGGCGATAAACAGTTTTGTCTACTTTCAGACACTGCTGCTTGCTGGCAGCTTCTTCAGATGTGTATGTTGAATACAGATATCTGAAAACAGAAGAATTCATTCCACTTTTCTGAGCTGCAGCTTCAAGTGTCAGGACCCCGTTCTTCACTTCCTGAACGAGTGCCTTGAACTCACTTTCTACAGCTGTTTTTGTACTTCCAGCAAAGTGAATGATTCCATCTTCATCCACGTATGTTTCCAGTGGAGTACGCTGTGAATGCCCAACATAAGGAACAGTTGAAACCTGACGTTCTTCTACCTCTTTTTCATCGTCAATATCACGGCCGAGAACTGACGTGTTTCTGAATCTGAGCTCATCAGTATTTGTTCCTTCAATGGATTTTTCTTCCGTATCATCCTTTGCCAGCATCTTGATTGCTTCTTCTGAAAAGTTCTCATATCCTTCATCTGCCTGAAGAATCTTTTCATCAAGTCTGCTGCTCTTCATGATGACACAGTCATACCATTCCGTGAATTCTGGAATGTATGGATCTTCAGCTGGTTTGCCATCCTCAAACATTGTGGTAACTGTCTTTGGATAGTAACGTTGCTCATCCACAGCTGAAAGAATCTCACTGAGCTTTGCTTTTACTTCAGTGTCATTTGCGATTTTCAGCCTTCTTAGAACTTCACGTCGTGCTGCTCTGTTTTTGAGTTCTGTTCTCTTGCGGAGAGCATTCTCAAGAAGAGAGACAGTCTTTGACTTTGTTTCTTCATCAAGATTGTCAAAAGAATCAAACACCATGAAGTGAGTGCAGTCACTGATGACTCTGCATACTTCTGTGAGAATGTAGTTCTCGTAGCGTTCTTCCTTCTTTAGATCTTTCAAATCCAGACCGTTCAGAAATTGAACAACAGCTTCACTTGGAGCACTGTATTCAGGCTTTTCGACCTTTTCAAAGTCTGAATCAGCAATCTTTTCAATTGCTTCAATCTGGCTTGAAGGTCTTTTCCCAAGTCCAAAGTCTGCAATTTCACGGTTATTTACCGCATCTGTCACATCCTTTAAAGTTGGAAGATATTTTCCTTCAAACTTTTCAAAGGCTCCCTCGTTTTCGAGCAGAACAGAAAGATAGCTTCCCTGTCTTTCAATCCTTTTTTTGCTTACGGCAGAAGCTTCACCTTTGTAAGCATAGATTTTGACGCTTTTGATTGCGTCTTTTCTGTCGAGCAGTTCCTTTCTGTGTGCTCGAATTTCTGCAGGTGATACGCAGATGTCAGGCGAAATGATTCGTCTGTATTCAAACGATGCAGAACCGCCTTCGAATTTTGGAATTACGTACATTCCGTTTTTTGATACTAAAATAAAGTGTAACATTTCTTTTTTCCTCCTCTTGTTACGAAAAAAGCCGGTTTGTTTACAACCGACTTGCATATACAAAAAAGGTTCGGATTCAGCAGTCGGTTCCGGTTTTGTACCGGAAAAGACCAGAGAACACGAACGAATTTTTCTATATGTCCATATTATAGCACAATTGTACTTTTTCTGAATTTTTCATCCCATTTTGTCTTTTATGTATGTATACATCCAAAATGTATTCTTTTCTTCAGAATATCCCAAGGTTGACACTCCCCATGCCTGAAGGCAGGGATTCCTGGTTCACTGATCACTGCCGCAGTCCCGAAGGGCTGTACGGTCTTACATGATCTCCCCAAGCGTTGTGCATTGCTGCACTGTTCGGGCGTGCCCCGCCCTACGTATATCTCTTCCTGTCAGGAAGCCAGAAGTCTTAATCCTTCATTCAGGATATTAACTGCCGCATTGTGGTCTCTGCCATTATGGACACCACACTTCGGACAGTCCCATTCCCTGATGCGGAGGTTCTTGACTTTCGGATTGATACATCCACAACAGTGACATGTCTGGCTGGATGGATAGAACGTATCCACTTTCACCAGATATCCATGTCTTTCATTCTGCTTGTACTCCAGCATGGTAAAGAACTTTGACCATGCCGCATCAGAAATAGCCTTTGCAAGATGATGGTTTTTCTTCATGCCTCGAACATTCAGATGCTCAACACATATGATTTGGTTTTCATCACAGAGTTGAGTGCTCATCTTGTGAAGAAAGTCGTTTCTTACATTAACGATCTTCTCGTGTATCTTCGCTACGGCTGCTTTCTGCTTCTGATAGTTCCTGCACTGCCACAGTGGAATATTTTCCCTTCTGGCGTGCTCTTTCATGCGGGAAAGTCTTCTCTGTGCTCTTGCAAGGCACTTCTGATACTTCGCAAGCGGCTTTGGTGCATACACGCTTCTGCCGCTGCTGTCCGTGTAGAATTCGGCAAGTCCGACATCCAGTCCGATCTCTGTATGTGGAGCTTTCTTTTTATATGGTTGCCATTCGCTGACACACAGTGATACGAAATATTTTCCTGTCGGTGTTGCAGTGACTGTTGCATTGAGAATCTTTCCATCCAGTTCTCTGGACAGTCTGATCTTCACATTGCCAAGAACCGGCAAATGAATATGATTTCTGTCCGTCATGCGGATACCGTTGTTCTGATTTCTCGTTCGGTACGTCATACTGTACATCGTCTTGCGTTTCTTGAATCTTGGATATTTTGCACGGTGTGCAAAAAAGTTCTGGAAGCCTCTGTCGAGATCTCTGACCGCCTCCTGCAGGCACATGCTGTCAGCCTCCTTTAGAAATAAGGTTGCTTCCTCCTTTTTAAGAGCAGGCAGCATGTTTGCCATTGTATTATAGGAAAGAGATTTCTTTTCGGTTTTGTATGCCTGCGTGTGCAGATCCAGCATCCTGTTGTACACAAAACGGGAACAGCTGCAGTTCGTCTGTATCTGTCTGATCTGTGTTTCTGTTGGATAAATTCTGAACTTGAGTCCTTTCATCCCGTTTTCTCCTTCTGACACTGTGGTTGTGCCTTGTATCCCGTGCCTGAAGGCAGGGGTTTTACGGCACGATGTGATAAAACAGAAGTGGATATTTTCCACTTCTGTCCGAAAATCAATTTGCCTTCACAGCTGAAGGTCCACCGATGTATTTCAATCGCATTGTAAATACACCTGTTTCCTTGTCATACGCTGTCTGGCTTACCACTTCGAAGAAACCAACTTCACCGTCAAGATCAATATCTCTCTTTTCAGTGATTTTCACAACATCTCCTCTGTAGATACTTTCGCCCTTTTTTTCAAGCTTCAGAATGTCTTTTTCACCATTCTTGTATTCGAGATATTCTTTTGTATTGAGAAATCCCCCGTCAATGCAGCAAGTAATTACCATGTTTTGTCCTCCTCTTTTCTTTAATAGCCCGCAGGAGCACCAAAAATTGTTGCTTCCTGCAGATCCATTACACCGTACTGAGTGTATTCACCAGCACGTTTCACTCTGTCAAAATCCCTCTGTGTAGGGTTGCAGTTGTTAAATGAGATACAGAAATCTCCATTGATTACAACGCAGTCTGTCACAAGATCGTACTTGTATGAACTTTTCTGTTTGTTTGTATTTTCAATCATTTTGCAGAAAGACTGCACGTTTTCATCAAGAATTTCTGCCATTGCCTGAATAGCCTTGATCATTGCAGGTGCTCTCATAAGTCCGGAACGCTGTGTTGTCTTGTGAAGAGCGTTTCCTACATCTTCTTCACTGATATTTTCATCTTCATGTTTCTTTTCAGCAAGCATGCAGATTGCCTTTCTGATTCCCGGAACGTTCAGATCCACCCATGAATAGTCTACTGTATTTGTCATCTTTTGCTTTTTTTCTCCCTTCGAACTGCACTTTTTGTACTGTTCTTTGTGCTTATATTATACCCCCACTTGTGTACCTTTAAAAGGCAAAAAGTGAAAAAAGCAAAAAAAAGACTCTCATATATAATCCGAGAGTCTTTGCTGTTTATCAGTCGTGCAGAATTTTTTCAACTTCATCAATATTTAGATCGGTATATTCTGCAATTTCTGCAGCCGGCATGTTTTTCTTTGCCATTCTTTTTGCAACAGCAATTTTTTCTTTGCAAGTACCTTTTTCGATACCTGCATCAAAATTTCTTTCTGCAGTTTCCAGTGCATATTCCTCAAGAATCATTTCAAGAACATCTTCTTGTTCAGACAGCAAAAATTGTTTAATTTCAAATGTGTCTGGCATTTCATCCAAAATATTGCTGATTGCTTTTGCAGAAACTTTGAAGAAGCTCTTTGAACGTGCTGCTTCTACAAGCCACATGTAGTCAGACAATACCTTGCAATTTTCTTTAAACTTTCGATTGTATATTCCGTTGATTTGATTACGTCAGTGCATACCCCGTCTATAATCTTTGATTTAGGCGGGGTTAACTGACAAAAAAACTGGATAAAAGTTTAATGAATTGCACTATTTGTATTGAGATGGTACATGTGAGACAGTATAATATATGTATGCAGATGGTCACGAGTTATACAATAGCTTTCAAAGATGGATGCGATGCAGTAAAGAGAACAACTGTGATTTTCAACAATGCAATTCGATACATTACAGATGTAGCATTTGAAAACTGGGAAAGTATTTCCAGTTTCAAAGGACTGCTCAGTAGAAAACAGCATATCGAGCATCTTATCCACAGTACGAAGAACAGAAAAGCTGTGTATAACTTTGACCAGAAGTTCTACAAATTTCCATGCTACCTGATGCGTGCAGCTATTGCTGAAGCACTCGGCAATGTACAGGCGTACATGTCAAATATCGACAACTGGGTAAAGAACGAATGCAGAGGTACAAGACCAAAGCTTGACCGTGGCGGACATGTACTGCCATGCCTGTACAGAGGAAACATGTACAAAGAAGTTTTCGGCAACGAAGCATGTATCAAGGTATTCAGAAACAATGACTGGGTATGGCAGAAGATCAGGCTCAATCATTCAGACCGCAAGTACCTTGAGAAAAAGGCGAATGGTGCTGCAGTCAGTGCTCCGACCATTGTCAAGAAGCATGGAAAGTACGAACTTCGCTTTGCACTTGCAAAGGAAGTAGAACTGTCTTCAAAGGAAATCTATGAGCAGAAGGCATGTGCCGTGGATCTCGGTATCACGACAGATGCAACATGCAGTGTAATGGATGCACATGGAACTGTCCTGTCACGCAGATTTATCAGCTGTGGCAGAGAAAAAGACCAGGTGAACAGAGCACTGCACAGAGTATCTGAGTTTCAGCGTGAGCACGGATCACACGACAGCGGAAGACTGTGGAGTATTGCAAAACGCAGAAATCTGAATCTTGCACACCTTGTCGCTCATAAGATCGTGGACTATGCAATTGAGAACGGATGCGATGTCATTGTATTCGAACATCTGGAAACAAAAGGCAGAAAGCGTGGTGGAAAAAAGCAGAAACTCGCCATGTGGAAGCATGCCGATATTCAGAATACTGTGACTTCACTCGCCCATCAGAACGGGATACGTATCTCCCGTATCTGTGCATGGAACACGAGCAGACTTGCATATGACGGAAGTGGTGAAGTACTTAGAGGAAACAAGGTTTCTGATACTACGCCATATGACATGTGTAAATTTCAAAACGGAAAGATGTACAACTGCGATCTTTCTGCAAGTTATAACATTGGAGCTCGCTACTTTGTACGTGAGCTGATAAAAGAATTACCCGATATTATGGCAGAAGTCCCTGATATCGGGAGTGGAACTACGAGGACTCTATCAACACTGTGGAAGATCAATTCCGCAATGCCGATATAGTCTGGCATAAGTCTGTACATGCTGATGCGGATAGGTTCTGCCGTTCTTTCAGAACAGCAGTGCTGTGCCGCTATCGTATCAATGGCAGACGAAAGTCCTGAGACACACAAGCCTTCCAGCGTATGCTGGTGCATCCGTCAGGATGCAGGGAAGCCACATCTATAGTCGCAGACTTAGGTGTGGTAGTTCACTTTCCGTTCATTTTTGTGTCCTTCTTATATATTCAGAATAACGAAAAAAAGAGGATTTACCAGATATGGCAAGTCCTCAAATGAAAAAAAACCTGCCATGACAGCAACTGTCTGAACAGGTTCTTTTCTTTTTTTCTTACATGCATATTGTAGCATTTTTTCCAGCAAACAACAAAATCAAAAAAAGAGATGCCGCTGCTGCAGCATCTCAATACTGGTAAAACGTTCTGTTTCCGTAACAGGCTTCATAACCCTGCTTCTCATAGACAGAGTAGAATGAAACCCATGTTTCTCCAGTTGCCTTTTTTGTATATTTTGCAACCTCAGAACATTTTTCACTCAGTTCGGCGATTCTTTCTTCAAATTCTTCCTGTGACTTGCATGGGCAGACATACTGTCCACGATTGTCAATGTAGAATTCATTTCTGAAAGAAATTGTTTCATCGTCCTTGAACTCTTTGGTTGTAGAGCACAAAGGATACGAAAAGGTGTACTTCTGAAATGAGTCATTACTGAACATATATCCGTCTTCACAGATATATTCTCCGAACGTTTTTATTTTGCCATTGTTGTCCATGAATGCAAGCCTGTCATCGAAGATTTCATGCTGCACAAGAGTACAGATTCCTTCATTTTCAAGCCAGCCTTCTGGGAGCTTCTCAATAACTTTATGCAGAAACATGCGAGTATCATTGAGTTTGGAATTTGCTGGTGGTACGTAATCCAAGAGAATGCCATTGTGTGCCATTCCCAGTTTACATTTGCCATTCAGAAAATTTCTTTCTCCCACAGGATACGGATGACAGTTTTCCCGGCTTTTCGTACCTGATGTTCCGATTCTGAAATGCAGAATCAATGGAACGGACGTCCAGTCACGAGAATTTAAATATGTAAGAAGGGATTCGAGAGACATGAACCCCTTCACAATGTTCAATTCGCCCTTTTCAGCATACATCAGACCAGCCCCGTCAGGGTTGTTTTCAAACATTGTTCTGATGATCTCTTCTGAAAAGAGTTTCTTATGAGATGGCTTGATTGCAATAATACACATATTATTCCACCTCACTTGTTGCAGAATCAGATGATGACTGAACAGGTCTTACGACAAATGATCCGTCATCATTGAGTTCTCCAGACAGTCCGGCATATTTGCAGAAGCTTTCCAGATATTTTTGAAAGTCGTTTCTATTTTTTTCAACACCTTTCATATATCTGATTGCATCAGCATATGTGAAATCACATTTGTATTCACAATGAAAATATGATTTTCCACGACCGTCTACAAACTTTGCTGCATATTCCGTACCGAGAAGCAAGTCATTGAAACTGATAACACGTTTGTCAGTGTTTGCATATTCAACTACTTTCTTCACAATTTCTACGGAAGCGAAATATTCGTCGATATCCAGAGTACTTGCAAAAATTCTGAATTCAACGGTATCGTCATCTGTTAAATTGACAGCAACGTATCTGTCATTATCACATTTTTCAACATCTTCATATGTGAAATGACTATACAGACGGTTATATCTGCAGTATTCGTTGTCGCTGTTCAATCTTCTTGAAAAAGCAAAGAAACAGTCCTGAAGACGGTTTACGATTGCAACCGCTCTCCAGATGGCAGATTCTGATTTGAATGCTGCTCTGGAAACATGAACATGCATTCCACATGATGCATCGTCACCGCTCTGCCCTGCTTCTCTCAGCTCGGAAAACATATTTGCAAAGTCATTTTTGTGTTCTGCAAGTGCTTTCCAAGTCATCGGAGCTGAGATCATTTCAAATCCGTCTCCGTCAATACTGCCGTCATGTTCCAAATGCCATACACGCTGATATGGAGCAATAAAGCACTTGTTGCTTGATGGGCCTACTGTTTCCACTTCTGTTCCGAAGAACATCTTTTCATCATCAGAATCATGTTCTGATCTGACAGGAGTGTAGTCGCCTCCCCATTCGTGGTAATCGTAGATCTCAACGTCCATGCAGCTGCAGCTCGGCTCATCATCACCGAAAGAAGCTCTGGAATATACCTGTCCGCATACAGGGCATTGCCAGTATACGTATGGATTTTCGCCAACTTCTTTTTCTCTGATAAACAGCACAGGATAAAAAGCACCATTTATCGTTAAATTTACATTTGCAACAGTTGTGATGTTTTTCCGAGAGTATACATTCTGTTCTGGAAGTTTTGCAAAATTGTTTGTTTCACTGTCCCAGTACCATACTCTTTTGTCGAAAATGTTAAAATTTTCTGTTTCTCTTCTGTCAATGAATAGCTCATCGTCAAGAATGAGTGTGTTTTCATTGTCTCTGAAGAGATAAAGTCCTTTACTTGCGTAATCTTCAACAAAGAACTTTTTAGACTTCAGTGCCTTGTCTGAAAGCACATATTTGAAAGTGCGATATCTTGCACCTTCAGCTCTTTCAGCTTGAAGCTCATTTACCTTAATTTCCTTGAATGTGTCTGCAGGTTGCAGCTCATTCAGGAAATTGTCAAGTCTGTACACTTCCATATGAGGAGTGATATATGTATCATCCTCAGAGTTGTACAGAACTTTTTCTTCCCCGTATTCTGTTCTCAGGGTTTGAAACTTTTCAGATACCTTGATACATCTTGGTTTCAAGCCCTTGCAGAAGGCATCTACTGTGTCGGCAGTGCCGACGAAAAACAAATCTTTTAAAGCTGTCAATTCCATATTATTTTCCTCCTCATTTGAAATTGAAAAAAAGAGCAGATTTCTCTGCTCGTGTCACAGGTTTCCAGTCTGTGCAATTCTGTCGGATTACTATCCGGCATGGATATCTTTTCCTTTCCTCCCAGTGTGATTTGCTCCACCTTTTCGAGTGGATATGAAAACATCTCATTTTCTGCTGGAGATGATATGCAGCCCTGATTGTCAGGCAAAACAGAAGAATTATAGAATTGTGTTATCTAATTCGTTCCTTTCCGACACAAGTTCTGTTTTGAGAATATATATACAAAAAAAGAACCTGTATCGTATTTGCCTCAGCTGGAAAGGCATGACAAATGAGATTTTTCTCATTCGAACACGAACAGATTCTTTTTACCTACTTATTATAGCACAAATTGTATTCTGTGAAGTACTTCTAATTAGAAATTGTTGTATAGTTCCACCACTGGAATGCATCCTTGAGTCTGAATGCTGCCATGATATCGCTCTGCAGATCAAGTACTCTTGTTCCCTGATCCTTCGACTGTGTAAGACACTTAAGTGTTCCGTCACCGTTTACGCCGAGCAGAAGAGCTACGTGTGAATCAGCGTATGAGCTTTCTCTGTCCCAGAACAGCCAGTCTCCAGCCTGCAGTGATTCTCCAGGTTCAATATACTTGTAGTAGTATGATGCTCCTGATTTCTTGTATTTATTCGGAATTGCATATACATATCCGTATGGTGAACAGCTGAAGTCAAAATCTGTGAGATTCTTTGTCTTGTTGAAGTATCCCCAGAGATCCCAGCACTGGTCTCCATAATAGCCGTCCACATCAATATGCTTTCCTGATGTTTCAGCTACAAATTCATCAATTGACTTCTGTTTTGCTGCAGTTCTTCTCTGCAGTGCAATTTCAGAGTTGTCGATTGTTACTTTCAGAACTGCTTCTGTAGAAAGTCCGTTCAGATCAGTAGCTGTGTATGTAACTGTATATTCTCCATCCTTGTATCTGTCTACAGGATTGTCAATCTTCATCATTGGAAGATTTCCGTTTGATCCGGAAACCGTCTTCAGATAGTCTTCTGGTACAAATTCAGAGCCGTCAGTAATCGTTACCTGAGATGTGTAGAGCTCGATCTTTGGAGCAGCAACGCTTGACTGATTTGCATCAGTTTCTTCGTGTGCTGGAAGCTTATCAAGGTCAACACTTTCGGTATCTGCAAGTGTTGTAATAACTACGCTTGCAGGAAGTATTGAAGCAGCAGCACTCTGAGCAGCAGGATTAAACTGTTTGTCAGTTGCATCTTCCTTTTCAGAAGAAGTTTCTGCTTTTTCATCTGTTTTCTTTTCTTCACTTTTTCCGGAAATTTTATTTTCTTCAGACGTATCGCTCTTCTGGATTGCAGGAACTTCTGATGCAGCAGGAGTAGCAGTTTCTACAGTTTCAGATACTGCCTCTGTTGCTTGAACACTGTCTGTCTTTGGCTCATCTGCTTTCTTTTCAGCAGTTGTTTCTGTCTTCTTTTCAGTTTCAGCGGTTGCTTCTGCCTTTTTTTCACTTTCAGAAGATTTTTCTGTATTGTCAGAAGTTTCTTCAGGCTGTGTACTGTCAGTCACTTCAAATGTGACTGTTTCAATTGTAGGCGTTGTAACAACTGCCGGTGCCTTCATAACGACTTTTGCATCGTTCTTGCTGATCTGAGTGTCATTCTTTGTATTGTAGTCAATAACTGCATATTCCTTCAGTGTAGAAGCATTGCTAAGATCTTTGTGCTGAAGAGCAGCCGTTGTCTTCAGTGCAAAATTCTCATTGAGCGTTTCTGCATGTACAGGAACGACCTGTGATGTAATGAGAGGTGTTACTGCTGTTGAAATACAGCATGATACACCGACCATCTTCACACGGTGAAGTACGATACGGAATTCTCTTTTCAGTCTCAGTTTCTTTTTGGACATGTTTCTGCACCTCCTTCTGTTTCAAGTAATTGAGGTGCATTTGAGACCTTCAGCGAACGTTTCTTTTCGTCTTTGTAGAACATATTGATATATATGATGCCCTGTACAAGAAGCATTTCTCCTGTTAACAGTAATAGTAATCTCTTCACAGTTTTATTCCTCCTCATTATTTTAGAAAAAGCTCATCTGACCGAATCCTTCTGCAGTTGGAACGGTTGTATACTGCCCGGCAGATTCTTCAACACAGATGCCAAGCTCGAATGGATGATCAAGATCAAATGTGTCAACAAAATCGGCAATAGAGCTTTCTCTGAATTCAATGAATCTCTTTTTTTCTTGTTCAGTCACAATTTTCTTTACAGGTTCAGGCTGAACAGATTCAATTGCAGCTTCTTTCTTTTCTTCAGCTGCAGTCTTTTCTGATTGCTGAATCTCATCTCCGTAGATCCTGCTTTTTGAAAGTGAAATGACTGATTTGATTTCCTGTGGCAGCTGTTCAAATGTCTCATCATCAAGTGAAAGCATGTACTGCCCAAGAAGATCTGCAGATCCAAAGCTGAGTTCTTTTTCTTTTTCTTCTTTTTTTTCTTTTACAAGACTGCTGTAGAATTTGAACACAGATTCGTCACTTTTCAGATAAGAAGTTATCATTCTCTGAATAAGAACAAGGCCGTCAATCGAACGCACACGGCTGAGGGCAACATACAGCTGACCGACATCAAATGATTTTGGAATCAGATTTACCTTGTCAAAGGTCTGTCCCTGAGACTTGTGCATCGTAATTGCGTATGCGAGTTTCAGTGGAATCTGAGAGCAGGTTCCGATAACTTTTGAATTCAGCTTTTTTGCTTCATTTCCGTATTCATCAAGAACAGTCTCTACTTCATAGTCTGTAGTTTCCCATACATTGTTTACGAAATTTACATTTTCTCCATTGTCAAAGCATACAGAGACGCTTGCATTTGAAAGTTCTGTGACTGTACCCAATGAACCATTCTGGTAGCTGTCTTTTTCCCTGTCATTGATCAGACTCATGACTCTTGCACCGACCTTCAGTTCAAGTCTTTCTTCTGCAAGACAGTCGGATGGTTTGAAACTGCCGGTATACACCGCATCGTAGTGCTTTGATTTCCCGGAAATTTTTTCGAGTTCAGCTGCATTGATCTTTCTTACGGTTTCATTTGTTCCGCAGAGAGTAATGCCACCTTCAATCTTCTTCGTAGAATATCTTCTGTTGAAATATTCTATACATGCAGTATTTCCGACTCTTGCTCTGTTCAGCTGCTTGATGAATTCAGGATCATCCTGACGTACTACTTCTTTCAGAATGTAGCTGTCAAATCCAAGATCTTTCCAGTATGTGCTTTCAAAAGCATAAAATTTCTTTGAATCTGGATACTTTTCTTTGAGAATTGGAGTATCTGTTTTTCCTGAAACCGGAGGAAGCTGGAAGAAATCTCCAATCACTATGAGTTGGATTCTCTTTCCTGTCATTTCTTCTGATTTCAGAATGACTTTTGCAACGTATTCAAACAAGTCGATTCTGCACATTGAAATTTCATCAATGATGATAATGTCTGCAGCTCTCACTTCTCCAGGTACTCTTACCTTCTTTGTATCGTCAATAAGCGGCTTGACTGGAGCCTGGAATGCTCTGTGAATTGTAGCTCCATTGATATTGATTGCTGCAATGCCTGTAGGAGCTGTAATCATGACATTTTTTCTGTTTTTCTTGCACCACTGGATAAAAGCCTGTGTAACGAAAGATTTACCGGTTCCAGCTTTTCCACTCAGGAAAAAGTTGTTGCCCTGAATCATTCTTTCGAAAGCCTGTCTCTGCTCATGTGAAAGATTTGCAATATAGTCGTAACTGTCGCAACCGTAACTTTTACATTCGATTTTCTTCTTTTTTGGCATGATTAAACTCCTTTCTGTGCAATTATACAATACTTTGTGTACTTTTGAAATAACAAATAGTGCAGATATTGCACAAAAAGAAAAAGTCCTCAAGACTGAGAACTTTTTGGCTAACCGAAATCTTTGGTTGAAAAATGGATATTGAGTGGGTTCAACGTGACTCGCTCTTTTTTTTGTTTTGGTTGAAAAACGCTGTTTTGAGACTTGTGTCAAAAAGTACCCTTTGGTTGAAAGGCTGAATATTTTCCTCAAAATTTGGTTGAAAACTTTGGGGAACATCATAAAAAAAGACTCCCAGACGTAATCTGAGAGTTTTTTGCTACTTGGCAACAGTATCCAGAATTTTCTGAACTTCGTCGGTGGACAAATCCGTACATTCTGCAATATCTGAAAGTGGCATGTTTTTCTTTGCCATTCTTTTTGCAACAGCAATTTTTTCTTTTGACGTGCCTTGCTCAATACCCTGTTTCCTACCTTCGGCAACACCTTCAGCACGTTCATTTTGAAGTTTTTCATGCAGTGTCATAAGAAAGTCTCCTTCTGTCTTATTGACAATTTTTACCTGGCAGTCCACTTTTTCCGTGAAGCTGTCTTTCACAACTGAAGTTTCCACGTACTCAAGAAGATTTGCAAGTTCTTCGCAAACATTCTGATGCTCAGTATCTTTTTGATACTTTGTGTTCAAATATATTTTAGCATACTTTGCATCATATTTCGTTGCATCTGTAATATCTTTTGTGCAGTCATCATCTGCAAAAAGTCTTTCCTTGGAAAGGTATTTTGCATATCCTTTGTGGAAAGGATCGTTTGTACAGATGAAAATGATGATTGCCTTTGGAAGCTTCTTGAAAGTATCTCCCTTTTTCAGCTTATCTGCATCATTTAATGAAATGTAGAATCTTGATCTCAATGGATAGATTTCTGGAGAAGTCTGCATTTCAATGTCAGCATAGAAATCTGAAGAGGCCATGTAGACATCGAATCTAATGCTTCTTGCGTCAAGGTTTGGATCAACAATCTCCTGCCGGCGAATGGTGATGTGATCCATATCAAGACCTTCGATTTCTTTTCCAGCAGCCAAGACGAGAATCTTCTTGGCAATGTCGGGTTCCTGTTCAAGGACTTTACAGAAAACTGCATCATCCCTGAACTTGAAAAATGGTTTTTCGTTCATGTTTGTCATCCTCCTATATGTTTGAAAACGAAAAAAGAGGGCTCACCAGATATGGCAAGTCCTCTCAAATAGAAAAAGAACCTGCCATTGCCACAGTCGGCTTGAACAAGTTCTTTCTACGTATATATTGTAACAAAAAAAACGTTCTCTGGCCAACTGCTTTTCGAACGAATTTTTCTTACACGAATATTATAGCATATTTTCGACTTTCAACCAAAGATTGCGACCAAGCACCTTATTGACTGGCTGGAAACCCGTAGAAATTCAACCAGCAATTTCGGTTACTCTATTTCACTGCAGAAAAAAAGCACTACGCAAGTTAATGCGCAGTGCACTTTAGAGATTCAATTGGTTCAATGCCTTAACTTAATGACATTGAAGCACCTCTTCTTTTTCAATTATTTTCTTCCACGCCTTTCCCAGCTGCTACCCAGCTGATGGCACTGATACGGTACAGCTTTACACCGTTTTCTTCAGCTGTCTCGTAGTAGTTTACAGGTGTTCCGTTGAATGTGTGTGACCATCCTGCTACACGATCATTGAACAGACGGAGCTGGACAGTTCCAGTGATTGTTACCGTTCCAATTGGATCAGGCTCAAGAGATGTCAGCACTGGTCAACTACCAGCCAATGAATTGGCAGGCTTGTTGGAGGCCAATCCAGGTAACAC
>OLPO01001601.1_pt1 | contig 15076 bp, 13 predicted proteins | sample 1672831 | NCBI WGS metagenome assembly OLPO01 (sample SAMEA3136728, study PRJEB25190) | human gut metagenome
GGACTCCCGGCAGGCACGCGCGGGCGCCCCGCCGCCCACGCCAAGGTCGCCCTCGACGAGATCGACGAGCCGGCCACGGCCGACAACATCGTCGAGTTCAAGCCGCGCGACGCCGAGCGCGAGAGGGAGCGCAGCGCGGCGATCGACTCGCGCGTTCCGGCCGTCCCCCCGGCGCGCGTCGCCGCGGCGGCGGGCGCTGCATGCGCGAGCGCCGCGGCGCCCGTCAGGAACTACTCGCTCAACCTCAGGTAGCATCTCCTTTCCGTCAGCCCCCGCTTCCCGTTCGGGAAACGGGGGCTTTCGCATACCCAAAAGACGACGCCCGCCGATACGATTGCCTGGAATATCAACTTTCCGTCGAAAGGGGAAGCCATGCCGGACAATGATGACCTCCGCATGAACCAGAACGAGACCCTTAACTGCAAGCTCGCCCTTATGGGCGTCTGGACGGAGGCGTGCCGCGAGGCCGCCGCATACTTCGGGGTCAACCCGGACGGCTCGGGCAACTTCTCGTCCGTCACCCAGGCGCAGGCGGGCTCGACCGCGGGCACGCTCGCCGTGGACGGGATCTCGGCCGACGAGATGACGAGCCGCCTGGCGGCGTCGCTCGTCGAGCACTTCCCGGACAAGACCGACATCATCACCGGCGACCCGGCCGCGGCCAAGGCCTACGTCAAGCAGTACGTCGTCGACCTCGCCAACCACCAGGCGCTCGCCCAGGCGCGAACGAACAGCAAGCTGTTCCACAAGCAGCTCAACCGCGCCGCCGTGGGCTTGGCCGATGAACACGGCCCGTACGCCCCCGTGCCCGCCGCCGAGGAGGAGTTCGACATGTGCGTGCCCCTCATGGACGGCACGATCGAGGAGAATAGCGAGGAGGTCGCCGAGTTCAGCCGCGAGCTCGACCGCACCGGCATCCGCTACAAGTTCAGCGAGCTGGCCGCCGCCGGATCCGCGAAGGTGCAGACCTGCCTCGAGTTCATGTCCCGCGACATCAAGGCCGTCCAGGCCGCATGCACCCGCGCGGCCCAGAACATCTCGGCGCGCGGACGGGCGTTCGCCGACAAGGTGAAGTGCGTGCCGTTCGTGCTGTCCGCCGCGGCGCAGGGCATCTCGGACGCCGTGCGCGACGCCGCCGAGCTCATGGGCAAGGGCCATGAGGAGATCAAGGCGGCGGCCGCCAAGGACCCGCGCTCGGTGGCGGCGGCCGCCAAGGACCCGCGCTCGGTGGCGGCGGCCGCCAAGGACCCGCGCTCGGTGGCGGCGGCCGCCAAGCACTGCGCCGACGCCACGGCGAACGTGCCCACGCGCCATCTCCCCAAGGCCTCGCACGGCGCGCACATGGGCTAGACATTTCAGACGAGACAACGGCCCGGGAGGCCATAATGTTCAAGACCTGTAGCGACCCGGACTTCAACTGGGTCCACTGCCTTTGCGATTCGGCCACCTGGGTCGTCAAGGAGCCCGGCAAGCCCATCGGCTTCTTCTACTCGCGGCTGTTCGACGATGCGCTCTCGCCGTCGGGCCTCGGCTTCGCCGTCGACGCCTTCCGCATCGACGAGGACGGCACGCTCGACGACTTCTACAGCGACATCCTCTGGGACTACGGCGCGGCCGACGAGCTGATAGCGGCCTACCCCAATAAGTTCAACTGCGCGGTGCGATGCGACGGGCTCAACCCGTATGACATCCCGACGAGCTGGAGCCAGGACAAGGGCGAGCGCTACCGCGCGCGCGACACCGTGCTCGCGGCGGTCGATATGCTCACCGACGAGGCCGACGAGGCCGGCATCGACGCCTGCCCCGAGTTCTACCGCAACGACTACATCAGCATGTACCTCAAGACGCAAGGCCTCGGCGAGCGCGTGAAGGTCGGCGGCGCCGAGGCCTTGCGCTTCTCGGTCGTCTCGACCGACTGCTCATGCGGCGACGACGAGAAGGGCGACTTCGAGACCCTGGGCGAGGCCATGAGGGCGGCCAAGAGGCTGGTCGACGTCGAGGGCTATGAGGGCGCCGCGGTCTACGACCGCAAGCAGGAGGCCTGGTGCGCGGGATGCAACGTCGCGACCGTCATGGACATGAACGGCCCGGCATCCGTCACGCATCCGTTCTGGACGATCACCTGCGAGGCCGAGAAGAGGGAGCCCGCACAGCGGGCCGTCGCGCTCGAGCGCGCGCAGGCCATCGACCGCGCCAAGGACGCCGCCGCGCGCACGGCGCGACCTAGCGGCGCGCATTACCGTCCCCGCCGCGCACAGTAGAGGGAAGCATAAACGACAACCATAGAAAGGAGTCCAGCGTATGGACGACTATGAACCGTGGCTCACGCCGTGCGATCCCGATTTCGACCCGGAAAAGTGCGAGAGCGCCTACGCCCTGTGGGCCGTCAAGGAGGAGGGCGAGCCTGTCAAATTCCTCGAGGCGAGCATCACGGACAACCTGGACTATCCGTCCGGATATTGGTTTTTCTGGAGAACCATATCGTTCAGCGAGGAGACCGGCAGGCTCATCGAGGGCGAATGGGGCGGGGCTGGCGATATCTGCCGTGCCGACTATGTCGCGGACATGGTGCTCCCCGGCGGCGCCGTCTTCGCTCGGGTCCAGGGCGAACTCGACGACGGTATTCCATTCGATTGGGAGGTACGCCGCCCCCTGGACGATTGCGCGAAGACGAGGGCGGCCGAGGCGATCCGCGCCGGGATCCTGGCGCTGCCCCTGAGCGCATCCGCGTCGATCGAGGCAATACCCTCACCCTATAAGATCGACGTCCCCATCGTTCACGGTGGCACGCTCACCCACGACATGGCCCGCAACCTCCTCGTCTCGGCGGAGCACTACTATCGCGACAGCGCGCTCTGCGGGCTGCTCGACAACTGGAACGGCCTCGCCGTCGCGCAGCGGGCCCTGCTCGTCCAGGCAGCCAAGTCGATGAGGGAAGACTCGCCCGACGAGGCGTTCGCCTCCCTCTCCCGCGCCATCGCCCTGATCCGCGCGACCGACGAGCGCGCCGGCGACGTGTCCGACCACACGCTCGCGCACAACCTCCTCATCTCGGGGTTCGAGGAGATGGAGCGCGACAACACCAAGCTCATCTCGCGCCAGATCTCCGAGGGCCGCCTTGACATCGGCGAGATCGCGAGGACCTTTGTCGGCGCGATGGGGCGTAAAACGGGCGCCGCGCTCGATGCCGCGCTCGAAGGCAAGCATGCCGGATGCTACAGCCGCGACGTCGATGCGCTCGTATTCACCGATGACGATATCGACGACTATGCCAACATGATCGAACACGGCCGCCCGGACCTCGATTTCATCCAGTGCCGCGAGATCGCGTCGCAAGCCGTGACGGACTGGAACGACGGGCACGCCATGGACGGATTTACCGAATTCCTCTACGACTACGCCGATGAGCATGCGCCCGCCGAAAGCGTGAAGCAGGGCGGCGGCATCAGGCATTGACGCATCCCCGGGGGCGTCAGGGATGAAGCCCGATTCCCCCCGATGCCGCTCGGCTGGCCGTCGCGGCGGCCGCCTCTCGGGCGGCCGCGCGCATCGCCGCCGGGGTGGGCAGGCCCATCTCGGAGCGTTTCGCGTACACGGCCGAAAGCGAGCGGCCGGTCTCGGCCGCGATCTGCTTCGGCGATGCGGCGTAGTCTCGCAGCCGGCCGATCTCTTCCGCCGTCCACCTGGTCCGGCAGATGCCTCGGCGCGAGCGCGCCGCCCTTACGGCCATCTCGGTCCGCCCCGTCGCGGCGGCCACATCCGCGGCGGCAAGCGACCTGTCGGCGAGCAATTCGAGCTCGGCGTCCGTCCAATGGCGATATCCCGCGGCGTCAACCATCGCAGCCCCCATCCTCGTGTAGCAAAGTCTCGAGACTCATACCCATTGGGGGCCCGGCTATTTCAGCGCTTCCCGTCCGGGAAGCGCTTTTCTATCGGCTCGCGGCACGGCGGTCTTCCCGTTCGGGAAACACCGTGGTGCCGCCCTAGCGGTACGGGTAGCATCGTCGGAGAAGCACCTATCCGCCATCTGCCTCCTGGAGCTGATCTGTATGGCTAAGCATGAACATGATTTCCGCGACGGCTTCGACGTCTGCGTGGGCAACTACGGGTATTACAACGAGGGCGAGCTTCACGATACCTGGATGCGCCTCCCCATGGACCCCGATAAGATCGAGCCGTGGCTGCGCTCCCATGGCCTTTTCGATGAGGAGCACGAGGAGATATATATCTCGGACTACGATGCGCTGCCGTTCAGGTGCCCGGAGGTGTTCGATGAATACGCCCACCTTGACGAGCTGAACGTCCTCGCCATGCAGCTTGCGCTCCTTCCCGACGGGGCGCTCGAGCATATCGACGCCGCCGTCGAATACGGCGAGCCGCTGAACCGCCTCGACGAGCTCATGAACCTCGTGGCGCAGGCGGACGATCTGCCCGTATACGACTACGAGTATGACGAAATGCATGTCGAGGACCAGTGGCACGAGACCTGTCTCGAGCGCTCGACGCCGGAGGAAAACTACGCATACACCGTCCTCGACGGCGATTCCGAGTTCTGGGCCCTCATGAACCGCGGAAACGGCGAACTCCTCTACTGCTTCGACTTCAACCGCTACGGCGAGATCGCCGTGAACAACGGCTACGTCGACCTGTGCGAGACCTGCTATGTCGACAAGCGCGCCGACTGGCCGGCGCTCGACGAGTACTCGTTCGAGGAGATCAGGGACGAAATCGTGGCCGAGTGGCGCGCGCACATCGCCGAGGGCGTCGTCGAGAAACCCGTCACGCCGACCGACCTCGCCCGCTCCGCCAGCGCCGCGGCGGCGACGAGCGCCGTCATCGCGGCGTCCGCAAACCAGACGGCGCCGAAGCTGTAGGGAGGACCGCGGCCATGATGTTCAGGGATATCAACCAGTCCTCCACGATGGCGCGCTCGGCCTACCCCGACGGCAACGGCGAGCTCACCGACTTCAACCTGTTCGCGACCAAGTACGACGCCGGCAAGCCCTCCATCGCCACCGACGGCCTGCCCTCCGAGCTCTCCTATCAGGTCAGGACCGCCATCCGCCGCGCGGTGGACGAGCTCGGAATCAACGTTCCGGAGGCCGCCGTCGTGCTGAAGTACCCGATCCACTTCTACTACTCGGACGCGAGCGCGGAACTCACCGGGGTGCTCGCCCTTCCCGGCGCGGTGGCGATCCTCGCGCTCGACGGGTTCGTCCCCAAAGAACAGCTCGCCGCGCCCGTCATCGGCGACATCTCGAGGCTGCGCGAGACGGTGGACGAGCTGCGCCGCCGCGGCGGACTCGAGCCGCTTCCCGTTCGGGAAACCATCTATACGCACACCGTACCCGAGGGTACAGTCGTGGCAAATCAACGCCCCGCCGCCTACCGTGCGACGGGCAGGAAGAAAGGTACCGCCATGGACCAGGAAAAGTACGACAACGAGGTCAGCATCAAGTTCCCCGCGAAGTGGTGCCGTGTCACCGACGCGCAGGGCAAGGACATCGTGATCGAGAACGGCAAGAAGACCGAGACCTGGCCTGCCGTCCTCTGCACCATCCCGACTGGTACGGACATGAACGGCATCGACATCTCCGGCTACAAGTTCAAGACTTTCCGCAAGCCCTGGACCGAGTCCGATATCGCCAACGGCAAGGGCACCACGGTCACCGTCAAGAAGGACATGCCCGTCCATCTGTTCAAGTACGACGAGAACGACCAGCTCAAGACCCTCGATGCCGACCCGTTCGAGCTGTCCAAGGCCGTCAAGGCCGCGCGCGAGGCCTACAAGGCCAAGATGAACGCCGAGGCGCCCAACCCGCAGTCCCAGGCCGCCGCAGCAGTCGCCGCCGCCCACGGCACCGCCGAGCAGGGCAGCGACGTCGCGCAGGCCGCCAAGCTCTAGCCCGCGCCCGCGGCCTCCACAACCCGTACCAGAAGGGCGCCCGCGCACCGTACCGCGGGCGCCCTTCCCTGTCTTTGGATGTGATGGAATATGAAAAGCTACATCGAACCGCTTAACGCCGCGGATGCGCTGGACGTGCTCTACGCGCACGGCATCCCGTTCGGGGATATCTCCTATAGCCGAGACAATGACGAAGATGCCGTACTGCACGGACCGGGCGGCGACAAGGTCCTCAGGACCCCCGATGATGTGATCGCGGCCCTGGGAGACGACGCCGCCCGCGCGCTCGCCGAGCATAAGCGCTTCCGCGAGCGGGCGGTCCGCGAGCTCATGGTCCCCGTCCTCTCGGACGGGGAATCGATCTACAACGTCCGCACCGGCGATACGTTCATCCTCGACTCGAATTGCGAGGGCAAGCTATACGGCTTCGACTGTACGGTAACCCCGCTCGCCACCCTGGTCGATGAGGGCGAGGACGGCATCCCCTACGGCGCGGGCGTGTATGCCATCGAGACCTACGGTGCGGACATGGGCCATATCGACGACCTTCCCGACGGCGAGTGCCCCGACCCGCTTACCCTCCATTCGACGGTCGAGGACGACGATCTATCCTATTCGGTCGCCTCCGTCCTACGCTCCATGGAACGCACGGCCCTCGAACTCGAGGCCGGCGGGGACCTGTTCGACCTCTCGGGATGGACGCTCGCGAACGGCAAGAGCATCGCCGCTACCTGCGCGCGGTTGGGAATCGATATCGCGCCGAAGCTGCATACCGACCCGGCAAGCGTCGCCGACGCCGCGAGACGCGCCGCCGGCACCAAGGTCTCGGCGGTCTACGTGCCCGTGGGCGACCTGCCTCGGGAGACGACAATCTTTCCCGACATGGCCCGCGCGGCGGCCTCCATCGGCCTCGAGGATCCCGAAACCGAGACCCTGGCGGAGTACGGGGGCGTCACCGTGTCGCTGGTCCGCGCCGCCGATGCGGAGGGCAGCGAGCTCAAGCCGAACCGGGCGTGGGCGCGCGGCGGGGCGACCGAGATCGTCCGCGGCGGCTTCCTCGTCATCGCGACCGACGGGGACGGCGAGGTCGTCGACCTTCCCAAGTGGGCGATCGAGAGCGCCAAGACGCGCTTCGCCGACCCCTCAACGGGCCCGTTCCAGGCGTCCGCCGAGTTCATGAGGGAAGTTCGGCGCGGCCTCGGCGAGCAGATCGAGCAGGCGGGACGAACGCCTTCCGACATCGCCGCGCTGGCATCGCAGCTCGCCGCGAAGCCGGGAGACGACGGCGGCGCGGGCGGGAAACGCATCTGAAAAAAATCGGGCCCGGCGCGGCGCGGATGTATAGATTCGGGTTTGCAAGGGTATCAATTTTGCAATCAGACCGCTGCTGGCTATCCAATCATCACCCAAACGCATAGCAGCGGCCTGATATGCGGGAGAAGACGGCAAAATCCGGATCGCCATCCGAGTTTCGACCGCCTCGCCACCGCATTCGCCAGAAGGGGCGCCCGATGCCGGCATACGCTGGTGCGGGCGCGGCAAGTGGAGAAAACAGGACATCGCAGGGGGGACCGTATGCAGCGAGGCTCCGACAACGAACGGCGCGACAGGACCGAGATGCAGCGACAGCGCGACCGCGACTACGCCAAGGAGCTGTGCGCGTCGCGCCTGGCGTTCACGCTGTCGAGGACCGGCACCTCGAAAGAGGACTACTGCCGCGCCGTCGGCATATCGAGCTCGACGCTCTCGCGCATCCTCAACAAGCAGACGCTCATGTCCACCTCCACCCTGATCGAGACCGCCATATATTTCGAGGACACGAGCGTGTCCTGGTTTTTGGGACTGTAGGAGGACAATTGAATCCCATCGATATGATCAAACGCTCAGACATCGAACCGTATGAGCTGAGGCGTATCGCGTTTGGTGCCATCCTGACCGCGCTACCGTCCGCCATCTTCCAGCTGCAAAGCGCCGCGTCGGTCATCCTGTCCTGCCCGACAGACTACTACTCTCCAGCGTCGGCAGCGTGGTTTCTGACCAGGGGCTGCCTGGGCGCCGTGTGGGTCCCGGTCATCCTGCTCATCGCCGCCGGCATCGCCTGCAAGGTACGGAGCCGCGCCCTCGACCTCGGCATCGCCGCGGTCCTTTTCGCCCTCACGGTCCGCACCGCCATCCGCCTGGACCCGTATTCCATCGGCTACCTCGCCACCGCTTTCACCTGTTTCGCCGTCTCCGGCCTCAAGGAGGAGTAGATCGCTTTGAACACCTCGCCAGAAACCGATATGGTCCCGGTACGGGACGGGGACAGCGAGAAGACGGGGCTGCTCGAGCTTCCGATCTCCCGTCGAGGAGCCTTCGCCGCACTCGCCTGCGCAGCGGGGTTGGCCCTGCTCGGACCCGCCCGGAAGGCGGAAGCGCTCGCGGGCATGAACTTCAACGTCGGCCAGGGCTGGTTCGGAGCCGCAGCCGACTCGCTGCTCGTCCATTCGGACCCTCGTCAGGGCGAGGGGGACATGTTCTTCGGCTTCGCGAACAGCTACCATGAATGGCTCTGCGCCGCCCCCGCCAACACCAGCTACTATATAAATCATTACGGACAATGGCTGAGGTACGCCTTCGCCTGCGTCTTCGAGTGCAATTACGCCAACGAGCTCTACACCCTCGTAGTCGTCAGGCCGTTCGCATGGTGCTCCAGCAAGGACCTGCAGAATGGCCGCGGCCTTTGGGTCGATACGGTTTCCGAGGGCGGCGACAACAAGGGATACGTCTACCTCGACGGCGCGGAACTCCCCGAATCCCGCTTCGCCGGCGATTTCAGGAACCAGATCGACTACAGGTACTACGACTGGATCTCCTACGGCTTCTACGACTTCAACGACTTCCAGGGGTACACGTACTGGGGAAGTACCCGCCCCTCGTTCTGGGTCAAGAGGCAGAAGGGCGAGGCGCGCCACAGCGTGTCCAGCAAGTTGCAGGTCTACAACGTGGACTACAACCACTTCGGACGGAACGAAAACTGGATCAGGGAAAAAGACGCCCCGAACTACTGGTTCCTCAGCCAAACCACCCCTTCGCGCAATTTCAGGGTCGATAAGATCTACATCCGCAACGACGTCACGCTCTACGGCGGCATATTCTACATCAGGCCCGTCTCCGCGCCGGACATCCAGCTCGACCTCGTGCAGGGCACATACAGCGGCGGCAAACCCCAAGCCATGTACGATAACGGGCGCGGCGTGTGCCTCTACGAGAACTATCACGGCGTCAACCAGACCTGGATGCTCAAGCCCTATACCAACGACGGCGTCGGCACCTTCACGTTCGCTATCGCCAACATGGTCGGCCCGAACCTGACGCACACGCTGAACAACAGCGGCCATGCGGCGCCCGTGGTCGACCACGGCGTCGTCCAGAACAGCCATGCCGACATCTGGGACATCAACCACTCCGACGGCCGGAGCAAGGCATGGTGGGTCCACCATGAGCCCGACGCGTCGAACGAGACCGACCATAGCTGCTACTTCATCACCTCGGATGCCGACGGCCTGCGCCTCGACACCAACGGGGTCACGTCGAATTCCGCCGCAAGCGTATCCGTCCAGTCCGCAGCATGCCCCGGGCGCTGGGCCATCCAGAAGAATGCCCAGTGGAACCTCGTCGAGGCCCGCATCGAGGGCAAGGTCTCGGTCCATTGCGATGAGGACGCGCTCAAGATCGGCGACAAGGCGGAGATCTGCGGATGGCATAATACGGACCCGGACGACCCGGATGTCGGAATCAGGCCCTCCGGCTGGGCCCTGGGATGCAAGAACGAATCGGACCTGCCGGTCAGGCCGATCTTCAGGCTCTACATGTCCGACATCGACGACGACCTCCCCGAGGACAACGCCTCCATCTTCGCCCAGTGCGGCGTGGCCACTTGGGGGTGGCAGCAGGAATCGCTCGCGCACCGACATATCGGCTACCCCCATGGCGGCCACTCCATCTACGGCCTCGGCCTCAGGCTCGAGGGTTCCGCGTTCCCCGGATCGATCCACTACGCCGCGCAGCGCTACAGCGGGGGCGAGTGGGTCGAGGGCGCCGACGGCGTGCGCATCCTCGATGCCGAGTCGGACATCCTCGGCAGGGTGAAGGTCTGGCTCACCGGCGAGATAGCGGACCACTACGACCTCGAGATCAGGACCAAGCTGCTCAACGGGAGCGGCGAGTGGTCCGACCCGGTCTATGTCAACTGTTCCGCCTCGGCGCCGCTCGACGTCAACACCGCGCCCGCAGCCGGCATCGAGCCGGACGGCGCCGACGGCAACAAGATCTGCGGCATGAACATCCACCTCGTGCGCAAGCCGCAGGGCGGTCGCGTCGTCAGAGAGTTCTCCGACAGCGAAAACCTGGCTGCCGACGCCTCCTGGGGGCCGGGGTTTCTCTACGCCGCCGCGATGCTCGGCATCCGCACCGTAAGCAAGACCGACCGCTACGTATGGACCGACCGCTATCTGGGCACGCTCGTCTCCCGCGGCGTGCGAGTCGTCACGACGTGCGTCGAGTATTACGCCGACGGCATCGAGCAGAAGGACATGGTGTACCGCGACCTCGACGTCGAGGGCGGCGATATCTACAATCCCGCCGACATCGCGACGCAGAAGGCCCTGAAGGACACCTGCAACCTCGACGAGCAATACGGGCAGAACCCCTCGACGGGGTTCTCTGGCTGGTTCCTCGATCCCGAGCTCACCCAGCCCGCCGCGAATGTCACCATCGTCAAGGACCAGACGCTCAAACTCTACGGCCGCAACCGCTGCACCGTGCGCGTCGAGTATGCCGAGGGATCGCTCAAACCCGAGGACGCCGGCATCTACCGCACCGCGCCGCTTATGTACAAACCCGATGCGCGCCCCTCCTTCGAGCTCCCCGATTTCTCCCTGTCCACGGAGAAGCACAGGCTCGACGGCCTGGCGCTCGCGGCCATCGGCGACGACGGGCAGGGGCACAAGGCGCTCTACTGGGGCGAGAGCGTCACTCCGGTTAAACCCGGCGAGGTGTTCGCCAAGCTCGCAGACGACACCTGGCGCAGGTACGTGCCGGAATGCTGGCTGACCTCGGCTAACGGCACCGAGAAGGTAACCTCCGTCAGCGCGAAGCGCGACGTCACGCTCTACATCAAATGGTCCGAGGCGAAGGCCGAGGGCGTCGCGAGCAGCAAGGGCTGAGCGCAGACCGTTCCGTACGGACCGGACCCGTACACGATGGGAACACCTTTCCGCCAATGACGTGATTAGCGTATATCGCCAAGGGGTATACTCAAAGCAACGCCGTCACTCCTTCCGATAAACTATGTCACGGCGATCCGGCCGACCCACCATCCGATCCAGTCGGCCCCATATGCAATGGCGGACTCCCCAATATGCCGCCATTCCCCCATCGGCGGCCGGCCCTCACCGGCCGCCATCCTTTTGCCGATATCACGACCGCGGCAATCTGCCTTTTCGATGCCCCGTTCCCACTTTTGGGAGCGGGGTTCTTCTTTTCGCCGCGGCGGCGTATGCTCCCGGTCGAATATCTACCCCTTGGAGCCATCTTGAAAGCAACCATTCAGGCCGACCGCACGCGCCTCGCCATATCCGCCCTATGCGCCCTCCTCATCGCGGGCCCGATTCTCGCCCGCACCCTTGCTGGAACGGGAACGCTCGACTCCGACGTCTGGTTCCTCCTCGCGACCGGCCGCGAGATCGCCCGCAACGGCATACCCTACATCAACCCGTTCTCCATCTGGCCCGGCCAGGGCATGGTCGCGCAGCAGTGGCTCCATGACGTCTGGCTCTGGGCGTGGTATACGAGCGGCGGCTATACCGCAGTGGCCGTGTCCGCCTGCGTGCCCGCCGGGCTCCTCTTCTGGCAGCTGTCCCGCCTCATGCTCGATGCCGCCGACGGGAAGCTCTCGCCAGCGGCCCTCGCCTTCTGCCTCTCCATCCCCTCGGTATGCATCTGCATGTACATATCGGTCCGACCGACGATCTGGACCGCGCTGCTGTGCACGCTCACGGCCAGGATTCTGCTCAGATACCTCAAGGGCGGCGGGCGGCGGGCGCTGTTGCGGCTACCCGCCATCGCCGTCGCCGGCGTCAACCTCCAGGCGGCCCAATGGCCTCTTCTCGCCGCGTGCGCCGCGGCGTTCGCCCTGCCCTACCCGCATGAGCTCGCCAATCCCGCAGCACGCCGCGCGTGGTCCGCGCGGGCGATGCCCATCTGCGCCGCCGTGGCGGCCATGTGCGCGGCCTCGCTGCTCAACCCATACGGCGCCGACGGGTCCCTCTATGTCCTGAAATCGCTCGGCGAGGCCTCCTATGGCGGCGCCATCGTCGAGATGCAGCCCCTATGGGTCCCGCTCGGCCCCCTTTTCGCCGTTCCCGTCGCGGCGATGGCGATGGGGCCGATCGCGCTGTGCCGGCGAAGCGGGGCGAAAGTCCCGGCCGGCGCCGCGGCGATGCTTCTCGCCGGTATCGCCGCGGGAATCCTGCACTCGCGCTGCATGTGGATCGCCGGCCTGTCCTGCGGCCTGTGCTGCGCGTTCGGACTCGCAGGTGCACTCGGGGAGCCCGTGTCGAACCCGGGGCGAGCGGCCGCCGCGGCAGGTGCCGCCATGGCCCTGCTCGCCGCGATCTCGGGACTCGCGGTATCGCTGGCACCGCAATCGGGCGGTAGGGCTGGCATGCTATCCGTGACCGAATCGGAGATGTCCCCCATCTTCTCGGCGATATACGACGCCGGACCCGACGCGCTGGTGTTCTCCAGCGACGTCTCGGTGTACAACCAGCTCGAGTGGGAAGGCTTCAAGGTGCCCTGCGACATGCGCCCCGAGATCTGGGGCGAGGGCATCGCCGGCGCCGAGGCGAAGTCCGCCTACCGCGGGATCGTCGACGTCCTCCAGGGGTCGACCTCGCTGAAGGAGAGCACCGAGGACTGGGGCTGGGAACTGTTCCTCGTCAGGGACGATGAGGCCGATGCCCTGCGATCCGGCGGGCACTTCGAAGAGCTCGCGCACGGCGGCGGCTACACCCTGTTCGGGCTGCCGGAAGACGGTGAATAGCGTGGACCGCACGAACGACATGCGCCGCACCCGCATCCTGCGATGGGCGTCGCTCTCGGCCGCGCTCGCCGCCTGCGCGGCGGCGCTGGCGGCAGTATCGCTTACCGGCTGGTCGCTGTTCCAACCCGATACGCGATACATGGTCGCCATCGGCCGGTGGATCATCGAGAACGGCGAGCTCCCGACGACCGACCCGCTGACGCTGCACGACGGGCTTTCCTACACCTGCCAGCAATGGCCCCTGTGCATTGCGGCGGCGGCAATCTTCGACACGTTCGGCGAGGCCGGCATCAGGTGCGCCGCCGCCGTACTCGACCTGGCCGCGGCGGCGACCCTCTGGGCCTGCACCCTCGACCGCGGCAGGACCGGCGCCGTGCACATGGCGGCATCGGCCGCATGCGGTGCCGCCATAGCCGTGCTGTGCAACTCAACGCCGCGCGGAATCGACGTCATGGCGCTTTGCATCTGCTATGCGGCGGGCGGGAAATGGGCACGCGGCGGGCGGGACTCCCTGTTGGCCGCCTTTCCCGTCGCGGGATTCGCCATGGCCCAGCTCCACGGGGCGCTGTGGACCGTCGCCCTCATGGTCCCGTGCTGCCTCATACTCGACGGCAGGCTCGACCGATACGGCAGGCTCAAGGCGCTCACGGCGGCCATGTCGACCTTGGCCGCATGCATGCTCAACCCCTACGGCGCGAGGCTGCTCATGGTGCCGTTCGCCACCATGGGCGCGAAATCGCTGAAATCCGTGGGCATTGGAGAGCTCGCGCCGTGGACCGAGGCCGCGCCCGCCCAGGCGGCCGCCGCGTGCACCCTCGCGGCGGCGCTGCTCCTGTACCGTCTCCGGGTGCGTCGCCGCGGCGGGGGCCGGACGCTTCTCGAGGCCGGCGACCTGCTCGTGCTCGGCACGCTCATGCTCGCATTGGCCAACGTGAGAAACGAGCTCTTCCTGATGACCTCCATGGCGCTCGCCCTGTCCGATATCCAGGGAGAGGTGGCAGGGCCGCGTGTCCGCAGCCCCATCGCGCCGGCGACATGCTGCACGGTGGCGCTCCTGGCCTCGCTCGGGCTCCTCGCCGCGACCGTGCCGGGGCAGACGCCCATCGAGGCATCGGCCGCAAGGGCCATGGCCGCGCTCGAGTCATCTGGCGCCGAGCCGGGCAATGCCGTGATCTGCGATATCGACGTCGGCAGCGAGCTGGAGCTCGCGGGATACCGACCGCTGCTCGACACGCGCGCCGAGCTCTTCTGCCCCGAGCTCAACGGCGGCACCGATGCCTGGGAGCAGGCACGGTCCGTGCTCGCCGGAGACGTGGCGGCCATCGGCGAGACCGGCGCCGATTTCGCGGTCGTGCCCTCGGGGGCGTACCCGGCGCTCGAGGGCGGGCTTACCGGACTCGGGTTCTCCCGGGTGCTCGACGACGGGTGTCTCGCGGTATATGCCAGCAAACCGGTTCTATAGAGTCTGCATTTTTCGACGGGTCGGTGAGCGGGGAAAACGGCCAATCCCGCCCATTTTGGGAAACCGGCTGACCGTTCGGGCCGCAAGGCCCATAGTTCGGCCGTGCGCCCAGGAGGCCCTGTCCGCACAGGGCTCCATCGAGTGGGTCGTCATCGTCGTGCGCATCGCCGTCGCGCTGATCCACCTGTCCAACCAGATGAACATCAAGATCAACACGGTCTCCGATACCCTGTCAAAGACCGGCGTCTCCGGAGCCGTCCCCGGCGCTGGACGCCACTAGGCGCCAGGAACGCCGGCGATAGGTTTCAAAGGCAATCGGCACCATAATTCCTACACATGGGTTTATGGCTGCTGAGCTGGGATGATTCAGCCCCCTTCCCATTTTTGGGCAGGGGGCTGAATCATCTCGCGCCCGGGTACATAGTTAGCAACCGTACCGCCACCGCCGGGTGGCACAGACATGCGCGGCCGCGGCCGCGCAAACCCCCAGAAAGGAGGAGGTCCCATGAACGAGCTCATCGCCAAGCCGATGGCCGTCGCCACCTGCGGCCTTTTCAACATGAAGCGCCGCGCCCAGGAGGCCCTGTCCGCACAGGGCTCCATCGAGTGGGTCGTCATCGTCGTG
>OLPO01001604.1_pt1 | contig 15074 bp, 8 predicted proteins | sample 1672831 | NCBI WGS metagenome assembly OLPO01 (sample SAMEA3136728, study PRJEB25190) | human gut metagenome
ATATCAGTAAATTTACACAGAAATCCGTACAGGCTGTTCAGGACCTTGAGAAAGTTGCCTATGAATACGGCAATCAGGAAGTCGAGCAGGAGCATCTTCTTTATGCGCTGCTGACTCAGGAGGACAGCCTGATCCTTAAGCTGATCGAAAAAATGGAGATCAACAAAGAATACTTTATTAATGTAGTGAAGAAAGCACTGGATGCAAAAGTAAAAGTTTCCGGTGGTGACCTGAGATTTGGACAGTATCTTAATAAATCCCTGGTTAATGCAGAGGACGTTGCCAAGTCCATGGGAGATGAGTACGTTTCTGTTGAACATCTGTTTCTTTCCATGTTGAACGATTCAAGTCCGAGCATGAAAAAGATTTTTAATGAATTTGGTATTACTAAAGAAAGATTCCTTCAGGCACTGTCAACTGTTAGAGGCAATCAGCGAGTTGTAAGTGATAACCCTGAAGCTACCTATGATACACTGAATAAATATGGAGAAGATCTTGTAGAAAAAGCCAGAAATCAGAAACTGGATCCTGTCATCGGACGTGATGCAGAAATCAGAAATATCATTCGGATCCTTTCCCGTAAGACCAAGAATAACCCGGTACTGATCGGTGAACCCGGTGTCGGTAAAACAGCAGCAATCGAAGGCCTTGCACAGCGAATTGTAGCAGGAGATGTTCCGGAAGCACTGAAGGATAAGAAAATTTTTGCCCTGGATATGGGTGCACTGGTAGCAGGTGCCAAATACCGTGGTGAATTTGAGGAACGTCTGAAAGCAGTTCTTGAAGAGGTAAAAAAGAGCGAAGGTCAGATCATCCTGTTTATTGATGAGCTTCATCTGATCGTAGGTGCAGGTAAGACGGATGGCGCAATGGATGCCAGCAATATGCTGAAACCAATGCTTGCCCGTGGTGAGCTTCACTGCATCGGTGCTACCACACTGGATGAGTATCGTCAGTATATTGAGAAAGACGCTGCCCTGGAACGTCGTTTCCAGCCGGTTATGGTAGATGAGCCAACTGTGGAAGATACCATTTCTATCCTTCGTGGTCTGAGAGAACGTTACGAAGTATTCCATGGTGTTAAAATCACAGACAGCGCACTTGTTGCAGCTGCAACACTTTCACATCGTTATATTACAGACCGTTTTCTTCCGGATAAGGCAATTGACCTGGTAGATGAGGCCTGTGCCCTGATCAAAACAGAGCTGGATTCCATGCCAACTGAGCTGGATGAGCAGCGCCGTAAAATCGATCAGATGAAAATGGAAGAGTTGTCTCTGAAGAAGGAAACCGATAATTTAAGCAAAGAGCGTCTGGAAGAGCTCCAGAAGGAGCTTGCGGAAATGCAGGATTCCTTTAATACCCAGAAGGCTCAGTGGGAGAACGAGAAACATTCTGTAGAGAAGCTTCAGAAGCTTCGTGAACAGATTGAGGATATGAACAAACAGATCCAGATCGCAAGACAGAACTATGATCTGGAGAAAGCTTCCGAACTGCAGTATGGCGAGCTGCCGAAATTACAGCAGCAGCTGGAAATTGAAGAGCGCAATACAAAAGAGAGTGACAGAAGCCTTGTCCACGAAGTAGTAACAGACGATGAAATCGCAAGGATCATTTCCCGTTGGACTGGCATTCCGGTAGCAAGGCTGACAGAGGGAGAGCGTGCCAAACTGCTTCATCTGGAAGATGAGCTCCACAAACGTGTTATCGGTCAGGAGGAAGGTGTGCGCCGTGTAACCGATGCAATCCTTCGTTCCAAAGCAGGAATCAAAGATCCGACCAAACCAATCGGTTCTTTCCTGTTCCTTGGACCTACCGGTGTTGGTAAAACAGAGCTTGCCAAAACCCTTGCACAGACTCTTTTCGATGATGAGCAGAATATGGTTCGTATCGACATGAGCGAGTACATGGAGAAATACTCTGTATCCAGACTGATCGGAGCTCCTCCGGGATATGTTGGATATGAGGAAGGCGGACAGCTTACAGAGGCTGTTCGTCGGAAACCGTACAGCGTTGTACTTTTCGATGAGATTGAGAAGGCACATCCAGATGTATTCAATGTACTTCTGCAGGTACTGGATGATGGTCGTATTACCGATTCCCAGGGACGTACTGTAGACTTCAAGAATACAATCCTGATCATGACTTCCAATATCGGATCTCCTTATCTGCTGGATGGTATTGATGAAAATGGAGAAATCAAGGAAGAAGCCCAGAAAGAGGTTATGGATGATCTGCGCGGACATTTCCGTCCGGAATTCTTGAACCGTCTTGATGAGATCATTCTGTTTAAGCCGTTGACAAAAGATAATATTGGTAGTATCGTTGATCTGATGGTAAAAGAGCTGAATGACCGTCTTGCCGACCAGGAGCTTTCCCTGGAGCTGACAGATGCAGCCAGGAAGGATGTCATTGACAATGGTTACGATCCTGTCTACGGTGCAAGACCTCTGAAGCGTTATCTTCAGAAATATGTAGAGACACTGACTGCCAGAAAAATCCTTTCCGGCGAAGTCCATACCGGCGATACACTGGTACTGGATGTGGAGAATGGAGAGTATGTGGTTAAAGTGAAGTAAAGGAAAAGAAAAGGAGTCCAAGTCTTATGATACCAAAAGATCCTATGATTTTGCTTAGTTATGTAAATACCCAGCTTCGGGATTATTACGATTCTCTGGAAGCCCTGTGCACCTGCCGCGGACTGAACAGGGAATCCCTGTTGGATAAGATGGATTCCATCGACTACCACTACGACGAAGAGACCAATCAGTTTATTTGAAATCACAATATTCAATAATTTAATACCGCTTGTCAAAGCTGTGAAAACCGCTTGGCAGGCGGTATTTTTTGTAACAGGAAATTCCTGTTACGCATTACATAAAAAGCCTGCCGGGCAGGATTGCACTGCGGCGGAAGGGGAGTTGTAGCTCCAGGCGACCCGCCGCAAATGGAGAATCCTGCAAGCAGGATTCTTTTTATCATGAAAACTCCGGACAACAGATACTGTGGTCTTATACATAATAATTAGCCGACAAAATAAATACATATTTTTAATTCAATAAAATTAAGTTATAAATCTAAAAAAAATATAAACTGCACAAAAAACACTTGCGTTTCTTGTGAAAAAGTGTAAACTATAAAATTAGTCGGCTAACTAATATAAGAAAGCTGAACAGGAACTTGAAACTGTAATACACACTCCAAAGCCTGTATCTCAGTTTCAGACAGCAAGTGAGGTGAGAATTTGGAAAACGACAATGAGAAAAGCATTCAACGTCTGATTATGGAAATCAGCCGCATGTATGTGGAAAAATGCTTTGGTAAATTAAAAGGTCTGGGAATCCATCCAAGACAAATGCCTATTCTGGCTGTTCTGTGGAAAGAAGACGGATGCAGCCAGAAAGAACTGGCCAGCCAGTTAGGCGTGAAGCCGCCTACTGTTACCGTAAGTATCCAACGCCTGGAAAAAATCGGTATTATAGTTCGAAAACAGGATGAAAAAGATCAACGCATAAGCCGGATTTATCTTACAGAAGAAGGAAAAGCAATAATTAATGAAGGTATGCGAATGGTAAAGGAAGGAGAAAAACAGGTTCTGACAGGATTTTCCGAAAGTGAGTTATGTCTGATGAAACGATTCTGCATACAGATAAAGGAAAATATTGAGGCAATGCCAGCACCAGAATTTTCACCGGAAGAAATGTGCATGGGACATTTTTGCCATAAAAAGTAGCACAGGAAACTGAAAAACAAAGCAAAAGGCAGAAAAGCCTGGATGTTTTGAAAAAATGTAGAAAGGACAACCCAAGCATGATTAAATTAATGAAGTATCTGAAAAAATCAGCAGGCTACATCGTCCTGATCATTGGACTGCTGTTTTTGCAGGCATACTGTGATCTGTCCTTGCCGGATTATACCTCAAAGGTAATTAACGTAGGGATCCAGCAGGGGGGAATACCAGATGGTGTTCCGGAAAAAATGCGTCAGAGCACAATGGAAAATCTGCAGATTTTTATGGACGAAGACACACAGAAAGAAGTTCAGCACTCTTATGTCCTGGATGGAGACACATATGAACTGAAAGATGGCATTACAGGGGATAAACGTGAGGAATTAAACGATCTTCTGTGCAAACCTCTGATGATGTACACCTCTTTTACCTCTGGCAGTGAAGAGAGCCAGAAAATGCTTTCCCAGATGCAGGTACCGGAAGGAACGGACCCAATGCAGGTTTTGTCAGCAATGCCGGAGGATGCAAAAAAACAGATGCTGGAGGCTGCAGATGAGAAGCTTTCCGACATGCCGGAATCCATTCTTACACAGGCCGCTGTCAGTGGTGTGAAAGCAGAATACGAAGCTATGGGCGAGGATCTGGATGCAATTCAGATGAGTTACATCCGGACATCCGGAATCCAGATGGTCCTGATGGCGCTGGTGATCATGCTGGCCGCTGTAAGTGTTACCTTCCTTTCAGCAAGAGTGGCAGCAGCCCTTGGACATGATCTGCGAGATAATGTATACCGCAAGGTTATTCATTTCTCCAGTAACGAATATCATAAATTTTCCACTGCATCCCTGATCACGCGAAGTACAAACGATGTGCAGCAGGTACAGCAGGTTATGACCATGATGTTCAGAATCGTTCTGTATGCGCCCATCCTTGGCATCGGAGGCGTGATCAAGGTTCTCCAGACCGATTCCTCCATGACCTGGATCCTTGGAGCTGCAGTAGCCATCATTCTGATTGTTATTTTTGTACTGTTCCGGATTGCAATGCCGAAATTCACCAGGCTGCAAACTCTCATTGACCGTCTGAACCTGGTAACCAGGGAAATCCTTACCGGAATCCCGGTTATCCGCGCATTCAGCCGTGAGAAGCATGAGGAAGAGCGTTTTGAAAAAGCAAATATGGATCTGACAAAGACAAACCTGTTTGTAAACCGCTGTATGACATTTATGATGCCGATCATGATGCTGATCATGAACGGTGTATCTGTAGCGATTATCTATTTCGGTGCACATGGCGTTGATAATGGAACTATGCAGGTAGGAAATATGATGGCATTTATCCAGTACGCTATGCAGATTATTATGTCCTTCCTGATGATCACAGCTATTTCCATTATGCTCCCAAGGGCAAACGTGGCAGCCGGCCGTATCTGTGAGGTTCTGGAAATGGAGCCATCTGTAAATGATCCGGAGGAACCGGTAATGCCAGATAAGCAGGAAAAAGGAACGGTCGAATTTGACCATGTAAGCTTCGCTTATCCGGAAGCAGGGGAAAATGTCATTAACGACATTACCTTTAAGGCAGAAAAAGGCCAGACTGTTGCCATTATCGGAAGTACCGGAAGCGGCAAGAGTACGCTGATCAACCTGATTCCCAGATTTTATGATGCAACGAAGGGCTGTGTCAAAGTAGATGGTGTGGATGTACGAAATATGACACAGCATGAGCTTCGTGACCGTCTGGGCTATGTACCTCAAAAGGGAGTCCTGTTCTCTGGAACCATCGACTCCAACATTCGTTACGGTAAGCCGGATATGCCAGAGGAAGATGTAAAACTGGCAGCTCAGATCGCGCAGTCTGATGACTTTATTGAAGCGAAACCGGAAGGCTACAAAGCACCTATTTCACAGGGAGGAAATAATGTATCCGGTGGCCAGAAGCAGCGTCTTTCCATTGCAAGAGCGATTGCCAAAAAGCCGGAGATCCTGATTTTTGACGACAGCTTTTCCGCACTTGATTTCAAGACTGACAGCAAGCTTCGCAAGGCTCTGAAGGAAAAGACAAAGGATATTACCACTATTATCGTAGCACAGCGAATCAGCACCATCCTGAATGCAGATCAGATCATCGTGCTGGATGACGGAAATATGGCAGGCATCGGCACCCACAAGGAACTGATGAAGAACTGCGAGGTTTACCGCCAGATCGCCATGTCACAGCTTTCAGAGGAGGAATTAGCATGAGTGAAAACAAAGCCAGAGGCCCTGTGATGGGTGGTCATCGGAGCCGTGCAATGAACTCCGGGGAAAAGGCAAAAGACTTTAAAGGAGCAATGAAACGACTTTTGAAATACATGGAACGCTACAAAATCCGTTTCGTTCTCATGTTTCTGTTTGCAATTGCAGGAACCATTTTTAACATTGTAGGACCAAAGATCCTTGGAAAGGCAACAACAGAGCTTTTTAACGGTCTGGTAGCCAAGGTAAACGGCACCGGAAGCATTGATTTTGAAAAAATTGGCTATATTTTGTTATGGACATTAGGACTGTATCTGGCAAGTGCCTGCTTCTCCTTTATCCAGGGTTATGTGATGACCGGAATTTCCAACGACGTTACCTACAATTTACGTAAAGATATTTCAAAGAAATTCAGCCGCCTCCCAATGAACTATTATGAGAGCCGGACAAACGGCGAAATCCTTTCCCGCGTAACGAACGATGTGGATACCCTTCAGATGAGCCTGAACCAGAGTATTACCCAGCTGATCACATCAGTTACCACCCTGATCGGTGTGTTTGTGATGATGCTGTCCATCAATGTGTGGATGACTCTGGCTGCCCTTCTGATCCTTCCGCTGTCCATGTTTATCATCAATTTCGTTATGAAGCACTCCCAGAAATATTTCCAGGCACAGCAGAAGTATCTGGGTGAGGTAAATGGCCAGATTGAAGAGAACTACGGTGGACACAATGTAGTGAAGGTATTTAATAAAGAAGAAGACGTAGTTGCAGAATTTGAAAAAGACAACCAGAAGCTTTACGAATCAGCATGGAAATCCCAGTTTTTCTCCGGAATCATGATGCCGGTCATGCAGTTTGTTGGAAACCTTGGATATGTTATGGTAGCCCTTCTTGGAGGATGGTTCACGATCAAGGGTTCTATTGAAGTGGGTGATATTCAGTCCTTTTTCCAGTACATCCGTAACTTTACCCAGCCCATCCAGCAGATCGCACAGGTAACCAACCTGCTTCAGTCCTCAGCAGCCGCTTCCGAGCGTGTGTTTGAGTTCTTGGATGAGGAGGAAGAGGAGACCACCAAAGAGAATGCTGTTTCTATTGACGGGCTCAGCGGAAATGTAGAATTTGATCATGTAAGCTTCGGCTACAATCCGGAAAAGATCATTGTCCACGATTTTTCGGCAAAGGTCAGAGATGGTCAGAAAATTGCGATTGTAGGTCCTACTGGTGCAGGAAAAACCACAATGGTTAAGCTGCTCATGCGCTTCTATGATGTAAACAGTGGTTCTATTAAAGTAGATGGCCATGATGTAAAAGATTTCAACAGAAGCGAGCTTCATGAAATGTTTGGAATGGTGCTTCAGGATACCTGGCTGTTTTCCGGAACCATTATGGAAAACATCCGCTATGGACGGCTGGATGCTACCGATGAGGAAGTGATCGCAGCAGCAAAGGCTGCTCATATCCACAACTTTATCATGCAGCAGCCGGGAGGCTATAACATGGTTCTGGATGAGGAGACCAGCAATGTTTCCCAGGGCCAGAAGCAGCTCCTGACAATTGCAAGAGCCATTCTTGCAGACAATAAGATCCTGATCCTGGATGAGGCTACCTCCTCCGTTGATACCAGAACCGAGGTACAGATCCAGAAAGCTATGGATAACCTGATGAAAGGCAGAACCAGCTTTGTCATCGCTCACAGACTTTCCACCATCAGGGACGCAGATCTGATCCTGGTTATGAAGGATGGGGATATTATCGAGCAGGGCAGCCATGAAGAGCTGCTTGCAAAGAAAGGATTCTACGCAGATCTTTACAACAGCCAGTTTGATAAGACGCAGACTGCATAAAAGTAAGTGAAACAGATAAAAAAATACAGCAGCTTTTTCGGAAAATATACGGAAAAACTGCTGTTTTTTTTGTCTTCAGAGAGAAAAAATCCAGGGATTTGCTGTCTGTACTTTTACCCGCAGATAATGTATAATGGAGCAAAGTTTCTGCCGGAAAGGAAGGCAGGGACAAAGTCATGACAACGAAAAAAACTCATTTATTGCAGCTGCCCTGGGTGTCTTTTTACAAGGCTGGTAGAAAGGGCTGCAGCGCGAATGTTAAAGGAGTATACCCCCAATGACAATTGATAATAAAGACGGAGCAGCTTTTCTTGCATACGTTACAGATAAATTAGAAACCAGGATCGCCCATATCAGCCAGTCCATTCTGGAAGGACAGAAGGATATCGAAGGAATGCATGAGTATTACTGGGAGAACTATACGGAGATGGACCAGTATGGCTACGAAAATTTCGATAACCAGCAGGCGCTTCTTCACCAGATCAACGCCAACGAGCAGCAGATCCATCTGCGAAAGAGATTTCGTAAAATGCTGGATTCCCCTTTCTTTGGAAGGGTGGATTTCGTATTTGAAGGGGATGAGGAGCCGGAGATTTTTTATATTGGAATCGGAAATTTTGCAGAAGAGGCAGGGCATACGCCGCTGATCTATGACTGGCGTGCTCCTGTCAGCGGGCTTTTCTACGACTATGATAAAGGTCCGGCGTCTTACCAGGCACCGCTGGGAACCATCTGCGGTGAAATTGCTTCTAAGTGGCAGTACAAGATTCGAAATGGCCGTATGATTTACCAGTTTGAAAGTGATGTGAAGATTGATGACGAGATTCTTATGGCAGAGCTTGGCAGCGGAGGCAGCACTGCGCTGAAAAATATTGTCCGCACCATCCAGAAGGAGCAGAATGCCATCATCCGAAACACCAGGGATAAGATCATGGTAATCCAGGGCGCAGCCGGAAGCGGTAAGACCTCCATTGCCTTGCACAGAATTGCCTATCTTTTGTATCACGACCGCAAGAATCTGAAATCCTCCAATATCCTGATCCTGTCTCCCAACAGCATCTTTTCTGATTATATTTCCCATATACTTCCAGAACTGGGAGAGGAAAATATTAAAGAAATGAGCTTTGATCTTTTTGCCTACAGACAGCTGAAAGATACGGTATCTGACTGCGAAGACCGTTATGACCAGATTGAGCGCAGCCTGAATTTCCCGGATATGCCTTCCTTATATAAGGAAAAACAGTCCAGGGAATTTTTGAATCAGATGGAGGGGTATCTCACCTCCTTAGAAGATGAGCTGATGGATTTTCATGATGTGGAATATAAGAGCTTTACAAAAAAGGAAGAGGAGATCATTGATCTTTTTTACTTTAAATTTCAGGATATCCCTCTGTTATCACGTATGGAGGCAGTTGCAGAGAATTTCATTGATGAGGTAGAGACGCTTCGGGACAATGATATGGATGAGGAAGAACGTGCCATTGTAATGGAGAAATTCATGAATATGTATGAGACACAGGATCTCTATGTGATCTACAGCCGTTTTCTGGAAAGCTGCGACTATCCGGGACTTCCCCATGTACAGCTTCAGGAGCGAAAGCTTCGGTACGAGGACGTCTATCCGGTGCTTTACATGAAGTACCGCCTTCTTCGCCAGACCAGTCACAATGGTATCAAGCACCTGGTAGTAGACGAAATGCAGGATTATTCAAGGCTTCAGTATCTGATCCTTAAAATGATGTTTCCCTGCCGTATGACCATCCTGGGGGACAAAGCCCAGACTATGGAAGATGAGGCTCAGGATGTCCTCGGGTTTTTACCGAAAATTTTCGGAAAAGAGATCCGCAGGATCGTCATGAACAAAAGCTACCGAAACACTGTGGAGATTGCTTCTTATGCGAATCAGCTTGCAGGGATTACAGATATGGATCTGTTTGATCGTCATGGCCAGCCAGTGGAAGAATTATTTTTTAAAGGGAAAAAACAGCAGGCAATGGAAGCGGCTCTGGATGAGCTTGTGAATAAGCTTCAGCTGGGAGCAGAACAGTTTGAGACAGCTGCGTTGATCCTTCGCACGGAATCTGAGGCAAAAGAAGCCGCCCGCATTCTGAAAGAAAAACTGGAAAATACAGGGTTTGATGTGGAAAATCGTTTCTCGTACCTGCATCGTGACAGTACCAGCTTTTGCAAAGGCCTTACAGTTACTACGTTTTATCTTGCAAAAGGTTTGGAATTTGACCAGGTATTTTCCCTGTTCCCTGCAGCAGATCAGAGCCCGATTGCAAAACAGGGACGTTATATTGCAGCTACCAGAGCGCTTCATAAATTGCATATGTACGAATACGGAAAATAAATATTACAAAAGTATGACAAACAGAGCGTAAAATAAAAAAGAAATTCAGGTTAGCAAAATATGCTGTCAAATACAACGTACATTTTGCAGACAGGATTTTACCAACACTCTTTGAAAAAATGTATAAAGTTCGTCACGAAAGTTTATAATATTTTCACAGCAAATTTAGATTCTGTAGTGGGAAATCCATTGACAGGATTGTAATAAAATTGTAAAATACAGCTCGGGAGATTTTTATAAACGAGAAATATTTTCGTTTTGTTAATGAAATAGAATAATGTAGATTTACAAAATTTACTTATGAAAAGAAATAAGGAGGATACTATGAAGAACAAAAAGATTTTAGCAATCTTAACGATATCAGCAATTGTTTCTGCAGCTGCTACAGGCTGCAGTTTTGGCGGAGACGAGCCGGAAGAACAGGTAGTGGTAACTGAGACACCTGCTCCGGAAGCAACCGCTACACCTACTCCGGAGCCAACCATCGCGCCAGACGTACAGGACAGCACCTATACATCAAGCAATGGGGCTGTCTCCATTAAGCTTCCAGATGCTACCTGGTCCAATAAGGCGGATGAGGCAGATATGCTCAGTTTCGAATCCCCGGAGCAGGGTAAGATCCTGATCCTTCATGGACAGGGAGAAGAGGATATGTCTTCTGCTATGCTTCCGGATACGCAGGATCTGGCTGTGGCATTAGAGCAGGCTTCTGACCTTGCAGAAGGTACTGACTTTGAGATCCAGGATTATACCGCCAGTGATGTGGAGGGAGTAGGCGTTTATTCTTACACTGTGAAGTACACAGATGCTTCCAAGAGCGGCGGATATGTTTATGCGATCCATAAAATTTATAAGAGCTCTGATGAGTATTACAATATCTGCGGATCTGTTGTGGATGAGGCTTCTTATGCAGGAGTTAAGGCTGCAGTTGATTCCTTCGGAATTGCAGGAGAGTCTTCTTTGAAAGCTGCTGCACCGGTACAGTCTTCTGACAGTGCAGACGGAAGCACTGAGGGAAGTACAGATGGTTCCACTGACGGAACACAGAGTGCAGGTACTGATTCTGCGTCCTCAGGTGATGGAAGCAGTGATGGAACAATCACAAACTCCGGCGGATTTACCCAGGAGCAGCTTACAGACACCAACCAGACCAGAACTATTTACCGTAACTCCGATGGCCATCCCCTTGTAATTACTCCGGATGGAAATGGAAACTGGGTTGACTTTGATGGAAATACCTATCGTTTTGTGAATAATGAGGATGTTTACGATCAGAATGATGTGGATTATTACTGGCATGGAGAAGGTGCAGACGTATATTACATGCCTGTAGAGTAATAACAGAAAAAGCAGAATGTTGACTTACACGGACACAGCTACCCGGGATGGATGGCTGTGTCCGTGACAGTTGGAGGGAATATGGATAATTTTCAGGCTTATGGCGAATTTGCCAGAGTATATGATATGTTCCAGGACAATGTGGACTACCAGACCTGGGGCAAATGGCTGAAGCAGCAGCTTGCAGCGCAGGGAATCACAGACGGACTTGTGCTGGATCTTGGCTGCGGCACGGGAACCATGACTGAGATACTGGCAGAGGCTGGCTATGACATGATCGGAGTGGATAATTCCGGGGAAATGCTGGCAGAGGCCATGGAGAAGCGGGTAGAGTCCGGGCATGACATCCTGTATCTTCTTCAGGATATGCAGGAGTTTGAACTTTATGGAACCGTACGGGCTGTGGTAAGCGTGTGTGACAGTCTGAATTACATAACAGAGGAAGAGGAGCTGGAGCATGTGTTTGCCCTGGTAAATAATTATCTGGATCCTCAGGGGATTTTTCTGTTTGATATGAATACGGTTTATAAGTATCAGACTATGATCGGGAATACTACGATTGCTGAGAACCGGGATGAGGGAAGCTTTATCTGGGAGAACAGTTATGATGAGGAGACCGGGATTAATACGTATGAGCTGGCTCTGTTTATTCCAAGAGAGGACGGACTTTATGAGAAAGATGAGGAGGTTCACTATCAGAGAGCCTATTCTTTGGAGAAGATTAAGGAACTTATTGGAAAAGCGGGAATGGAGCTTCTGGCAGTGTATGATGCTTATACACTGGAGCCACCGAAGGAAGATAGCGGCAGGCTTACCTTTGTAGTAAGGGAACATGGTAAATGATAATATAATAATAAGATAAATAGCTATAGGATTACGATTAACATTATAACAGTATAGATTGGAGAATACACATGAATGATTATATCATCCGCGCGACTGCAGCTAACGACCAGATCCGTGCATTTGCGGCAGTGACCACTGAGATGGTGGAGACTGCAAGAGAGCACCATAATACAAGTCCGGTGGCTACGGCAGCGCTTGGAAGACTTCTGACTGCAGGAGCCATGATGGGCTCCATGATGAAGGGGGAAAAAGATGTTCTGACCCTTCAGATCAAGGCCGGCGGTCCACTTCAGGGAATTACGGTAACTGCCGATTCCCAGGGAAATGTGAAGGGCTATGTAGGAAATCCAGATGTCTGCATTCCGGCAAATTCCAAAGGTAAGCTGGACGTTGCAGGAGCAGTTGGTCCTGGATTCTTGACTGTGATTAAGGATATGGGGCTAAAAGAGCCATACAGCGGACAGGTTATGCTTCAGACCTGTGAGATCGCAGAAGACCTGACCTATTATTTTGCAACAAGCGAGCAGGTACCGTCCGCAGTTGGACTTGGAGTCCTGATGAATAAGAACAATACAGTACGTCAGGCTGGTGGATTTATTGTACAGCTGATGCCATTTGCAGAGGAAGAAGTGATTTCCAGGTTAGAGCAGAACGTACAGAAAATCAACTCTGTCACCAACCTGTTAGAGGAAGGACATACCCCGGAGAGTCTGCTGGAGAAAGTGTTGGAAGGCTTTGACATACAGATTAACGAGAAGATGGACACCCGCTTCCACTGTAACTGCTCCAAGGAGCGAGTAGCGAAAGCGTTGATCAGCATCGGCAGAAAAGAATTAAACGAAATGATCCAGGAAGGCAAGCCAATCGAGATGAACTGCCATTTCTGTAATACCAACTACAATTTTACAGTAGAAGAGCTGAAAGAAATTCTAAGAAGATGCAAATAAGCTGAATTGAGACAGAATCACTATTTTCCGTCATAGAGTTTGCACTGGTGACTGGTGTGCAGATTGCGGTATATTTCACCCAAATTGTGACGCACATCTTGCAGAAAGCCTTTTTCAAACACACTCTAAGGCGTGAAAATGGTAGGATAAGAGAGGACTAGGATATGAATCAGGGATTTATTAAAGTAGCGGCAGGAACGCCGCAGGTTACAGTTGCTGATTGTAAGGCCAATACTAGGGCAATTCTGGAAGTAATCCGTGAAATGGAGACACAGCATGCAAAGCTGATGGTACTGCCGGAACTTTGCATCACAGGCTATACCTGCCAGGATCTTTTCCTTCAGAGAAGACTGCTGGACAGTGCATGGGAGAGCCTTCTGACTATTGCAGAGGAGACTGCGGATGTGGATGCGCTGATCTTTGTGGGACTTCCTATGCGGATGAACGGCAAGCTCTACAATGTGGCAGCAGTATTGAACCACGGAAATATTCTTGGATTTGTACCTAAGACTCATATTCCAAACTATAATGAATTCTATGAGCAGAGACACTTTGCTTCCGGGGCAGATGTGTGGACAGATGTGACAGTTGGGGAGGAAAGCGTACCTTTTGCCAGCAATCTGATTTTCTCATGTGAAGGACTGCCGGAGCTGACAGTTGGCGCGGAGATCTGCGAGGATCTGTGGGTTCCACTTCCGCCTAGTGTAAATCTGGCACAGGGTGGTGCCCATATTATCGTCAATCTTTCAGCCAGTGATGAGATGGTTGGCAAGGATTCCTACCGCCGTGATCTGGTGAAGGGTCAGTCTGCCAGACTGGTGTGCGGCTATATTTACGCCACAGCAGGAGAGGGTGAATCCTCCCAGGATCTGGTATTTGGCGGACAGAACCTGATCGCAGAGAATGGCACCATGCTGGCAGAGGCGAAGCGCTTCCAGAACACTGTGATCTACGGAGAAATTGATGTGCAGAGACTGGCAGATGAGAGAAGAAGACTTTCCACCTATCCGGCATCTGATGATGCTGACTGCCAGATCGTACCTTTTGATGTGGAAGTGGAAGAGACCTCTCTTACCAGGAAGTTTGCCCCCTATCCTTTCGTACCTTCTGTAAAAGAAGAGCGTGATATGCGCTGTGAGGAGATTCTGAACATTCAGGCTATGGGACTTAAGAAGCGAATGAGCCACATTCACTGCCAAAAGGCAATGGTCGGACTTTCCGGGGGACTTGATTCTACACTGGCATTGCTTGTAATTGCACGTACTTTCCAGCTGATGGGACTGCCATCTGAGAATATCCGCTGCATTACCATGCCATGCTTTGGTACCACAGACAGAACTTACAAGAATGCCTGCAAATTAAGCCAGTGCCTTGGTGCTGCTCTGACGGAGGTCAATATTAAAGAGGCGGTAAATATCCATTTCCGTGATATCGGTCACGATGATTCCGTTCATGATGTAACCTATGAGAACTGTCAGGCCAGAGAGCGTACGCAGATTCTTATGGATATGGCAAACCAGGAGGGAGCACTTCTTGTGGGAACCGGTGACCTTTCCGAGCTTGCTCTTGGATGGGCAACCTATAATGGAGACCATATGTCCATGTATGGTGTAAATGCCTCTGTTCCCAAAACGCTTGTAAGACATCTTGTCCGCTATTATGCAGATACCTGCGGAGAGAAAGAGCTGGAAGAAGTTCTTCTGGATATTCTGGATACTCCGGTAAGTCCGGAGCTTCTGCCGCCTAAGGATGGCAAGATCGCACAGAAGACAG
>OLPO01001606.1_pt1 | contig 15060 bp, 12 predicted proteins | sample 1672831 | NCBI WGS metagenome assembly OLPO01 (sample SAMEA3136728, study PRJEB25190) | human gut metagenome
TCTTTGACCGCTTTTTGTTTCTCAAGGTATTCTTTCAATACCGGATGCTTTTCATTGATCAGAAATCTGCCATAGATATCTTCTGCCTCTGTATAAATCCTCTCTTCACCATGAAGCACCCGCATCACAACGTAATATTTGCCTTCATCGATCAGCATCTTTTCCTGTACGATCTGAAAACCATGCTGATGCAGAAACTGCCGGACTTTGTCCAGATCGGACTGTGGCTGCAGGATACATTCGCTGACACTCTGAAGTACCTTAAGCCCCGCTTCCAGGATACGGATCGTCAGCAATCCGCCCATTCCTGCAATAATCACTGTATCAGCCTCTCCCGGTTTCAGCATAGCTAATCCGTCCGACAAACGTGTTTCTATTCTGTCGCTGCACCCGAATCTGACAATATTCTCACCAGCCCTGGCCAATGGCCCCTTTCGCACATCCATTGCAATCGCATGATCTGTTTTATTCTGTTCAACAAGATAGATTGGCACATAGCCATGATCTGTGCCAATATCCGCTATTCTTCCTCCAGGCGTCACCATATCAGCCACGGCCTGCATTCGTATTGATAACTGCATCTGTTCACCCCGCCTACTGATTCAAATAGCCCTCAAGGCCTGCAGACTTACCAGACTGACGCAGCTTGCGAAGGGCCTTCGCCTCTATCTGCCGGATACGTTCACGGGTAACATGCAGTTCCTGGCCAACCTCTTCCAATGTATGTTCCTTGCCATCGTCCAGACCAAAACGCAGGCGGATGACCTTTTCCTCGCGGGGGGTCAGGCTCTTGAGTGCCAGATTGATCTGCTGTGCCACCATGGCGCGGTCAGCTGCCTTGCCGGGTGCTTCGGCGTTCTCATCGGCGACAAAATCGCCCAGAGAGGAATCCTCTTCCTCACCCACGGGGCTTTCCAGGCTGGCGGGTTCCTGCGCCATGCGCTGGATCTCGCGCACGCGCTCCACGCTCATATCCATGGCCTTTGCCAGCTCCTCCGGGGTGGGCTCGTGGCCGTTCTGGTACACCAGCTGGTTGGTGGCCTGACGCATCCGGTTGATGGTCTCCACCATGTGCACCGGGATGCGGATGGTGCGGGCCTGATCCGCGATAGCGCGGGTGATGGCCTGACGGATCCACCAGGTAGCGTAGGTAGAGAAGCGGAAGCCGCGGTCGCAGTCGAACTTCTCGGCGGCCTTGATGAGGCCGATGTTGCCCTCCTGAATGAGATCAAGGAAGGCCAGATTATGGCCGACATGCTTCTTGGCGATGGACACCACCAGACGCAGGTTTGCCTCGCTCAGGCTGCGGCGGGCGTTCAGGCCGTCGCGGCGGGTCTTGAGCAGCTCCTGCCGGCGTTCCTCGCTCAGGGGGCCGTTCTCCACGGCCTCCATGGCCTTTTCCTCGTCTGCCTTTTCCTCGGCATCCTCGGCAGACTTTTCGCCGTCCTCGTCCAGATCCTCGGTGTAGCTGCGGCTGTTCTCGTCCTCCTCAAAGGAGAAGCGGGCGCTGTTCTTCTTGATGTACTCCGGTGCGCCGTACTTCTGGCGGTCTGCCTGCAAAATGTGTGCAGCCTCGGCACCGGCATGGATGCGGCGGCTCAGCTCCACCTCCTGCTCGGCGCTCAGCAGCGGGATCTGACCGATCTGCTTGAGGTAGTTCTTCACCGGGTCGTCCAGCAGCTCGTCCATGGCAGCCTTCAGGTCTGCCGGGTTCTCCTCGGCATCCTCTTCGTTTTCATCGGCAAGGCCCATGTCATCGTTGTTGTTCTCGGCGTTCTCCACCTCAGCAATGATGCTGTCCACGTCCAGACTCGGCTCGTTCTCTTCCTCCAGGACCTTAATGCCGCGCTCCTCCAGCAGGGTGTAGAGGGTGTCTACATCCATGCGGCATTGTGCCGCCAGCGCCTTGGCCTCCTGTGCAGAGAGGGTGCCCTCGCCCTTAGTCAACAGTTCCTTCAAAGTCATGCCCATTTTTTCTCTCCTTCCCACTCCGGGGAATTTCCTGTAATATTGCCCTGTGCATCAGATCACAAGGCCGCCGTTCACCCCGAACACCTGTCCGGTGATGTATCCGGCATCCTCGCCGGCCAAAAAGACCAGCAGCTTTGCAACTTCTTCCGGGGTGCCAAGCCGACCCACAGGGGTCTCCTCGGCCAGCGCCGCCTTGTCCTCGGCGGTAAAAGCCGCCATCATGTCAGTCTCGATGACCCCGGGCGCTACGCAGTTCACCGTAATGCCGCTGGGGCCCTCTTCCTTCGCCAGTGCCTTGGTCAGGCCGATGAGCCCGGCCTTCGCGGCGGAATAGTGCACCTCGCAGCTGCCGCCGGTCTGGCCCCACATGCTGCTCACGGTCAAGATGCGGCCCTGCTTGCGGCGGATCATGCCGGGCAATGCCAGCTGGCACAGGTGGAACGCGCCGCTCAGGTTCACGTCCAGCATCCGCTGCCACTCCTCCGGGGTGATGTCGGTAAACAGCTTCTGCTGCGCGATGCCGGCGTTGCACACCAACACATCCACCCTGCCCATGGCCTGCTCCACTGCGTGGAACGCCAGCTCACAGCTGGCGCGGCTGGCTACATCGCACTGGATGGCGATGCACCCGGGCAGCTGCTGTTCCAGCGCAGCGGCAGCAGCTGCGTTCTGGTGGTAGAGCACCGCCACCTGATACCCTGCTGCCGCAAAGGCGCGGGCAGCGGCAGCACCGATGCCCCGGTCGCCGCCGGAGATCAGCACCCGGCGCGCCGCAGCGGGTGCGGCAGGGGCAGGCCGCTCTTTTACAGGCTGCGGCGCAGGCGCTTCGGGCAGCTCCACCGCAGGCGGCTCTGCGGGCTTTTCCAGCGTGATCACCCGGGTGGGTTCGTCCACCGCAGGCGCTGCCGTTTTTCCCAGCGTCATGATGCGGGTAGGTTCATCCACCACCGGTTCCACCGGCGCAGCCGGCTTTGCAGCCGGTGCGGCAAGGGGCTCCGGTGCGCTCTCTTCCTCCGGCACTTGAAAGGTCAGTTCAAACTCGTCCTCGTACAAGAGTATATCCCTCCTGTTCGGTATTCTCGGCCGGGCGCAGTGCCCCAGCCGGAAAAACCCTGTGCCCATCCCCAGACAGTGCAGCGTTCCGTTTATGTGTCCGGCAAAGGTCCGGTGCTTTGGCGTGCCTGCCTGCAGTTGCGATGGGTTTCGACAAGATTCCATTGAATAATATACCACAATCCAGCCCAAAAAGAAAGTGGGAACTGCAATTTTTTACGCAGTTCCCACTATTTTTCCTTATTTTCCCCTGTTTTCGGGCACCGGGGGCTTCCAGCGGGGTCTGCCCGCCCGCTTTTCCCGCAGGGAAACAAAAAACGCCTGCAAAAGCTGCTGCGCCTCGGCCTCCCGCAGCCCCTTTTCCACTACCGGATGGTGGTTGAAGGGCAGCGCGAACAGGTCGGTCACCGAGCCGCAGCACCCGGCCTTGGTGTCGGCAGCACCGTACACCACCCGGCGCAGACGGCTGTTGATGATGCCGCCCGCGCACATGGGGCAGGGCTCTAAGGTGACGAACAGTTCGCACTCCCACAGCCGCCAGCCGCCCAGCGCCTTGCAGGCAGCGTCAATGGCCAGCAGCTCCGCGTGGTGCAAGGCGTTTTTCTCGGTCTCCCGGGTGTTGTGCGCCGTAGCCACCACCTCGCCGTGCCGCGCCACCACCGCACCCACCGGCACCTCGCCCAAGGCGGCGGCTTTGGCGGCTTCTTCCAGCGCAAGACCCATCAGTTCAAAATCGGTCATGTATCCCATCCTCTCATCCCATCGCCAGTACCAGCAGATTGTTTGCACTGTGCAGCAGTATCCCCGGCCAGAGATGTCCGGTGCGGTCTGCCAGCCACCCCAGACCCAGCCCGCACACCAGCGCATAGACCATGGCAGCGACGCTGCCGTGCTGCAAGGCAAACAGCACCGCCTGCAAAAGAATGGCCTGTCCCCTGCCCAGCGGCTGCGCCCGGCGCTGCACCGCGCCCCGGAACACCCCTTCCTCCGCCAGCGGAGCCAGCAGGCAGACCCGGAAAAACCGCGCCGCGCCGCCGGGCGGCACGGGCAGCAGCACCGCCAGCGCCTTGCCCGCCAGCAGATACCCTACCGCCCAGCCAAAGGCCGAAAGCAGCGCGGCGGTGCGGGGATTCAGCTTGTGCATGGTCGGTCTCCTCCTGCTGTGATTCGTTCCCGGTTATAGTACCATATCTGCCGCCGGGTGCGCAAGGTTTGGGCGTTCTGTCGTGGCAAATTTATGCAAATCATTGACACATCGCCCTAAATGGTGGTATAATAATTTCCAACCTTTTTAGCAAAAACGTTGCGTATACTGTATTTTACCGGTAGACCGGAGGTATTATTATGATCCGTATCCTCACCGATTCCGCGTGCGACATCCTGCCCGCCGAGGCGCAGCAGCTGGGCGTGACCGTGATCCCCCTGAACGTGACGCTGGAGGACGGCACCGTCCTGCGGGACGGCATCGACATGACCCCCAGCGAATACTATACCCATCTGGCAGCCTGCCGCAAGCTGCCCACCACCAGCCAGCCCAGCCCGGAGCAGTTCGAGCGGCTGTATCTGGACGCCGCTGCCGCCGGAGACGAGGTGCTGGGCATCTTTTTGTCCGATGCGCTGTCCGGCACCGGTCAGTGCGCCAGACTTGCTGCCGACCTTGCCAACGTGGATAATGTGGTGTTCGTGAACACCGAGAACGTCTGTCTGGGGCAGTCCTTGCTGGTGCGGCTGGCTGTGCAGCTGCGGGACGCCGGCAAGACGATCACCCAGATCGCCGCCGACCTGGAAAAGGCCAAGCAGCACCTGCATCTGGTAGCTGCCGTGGACGATCTGAAGTATCTGCGCAAGGGCGGCAGACTGTCCGCCGCCGCAGCTGTGGCGGGCGGTATGCTGGGCATCAAGCCCATCCTCGCCGTCATGGAGGGCAAGGTGGCGCTGGCCGGTAAGGCACGCGGTCTGCCCGGCGTGTATGTGGCGCTGTTCAAGAAGATCGACGAGATGGGCGGCATCCACCCGGGCTACACCCCGCTGCTGGGCTACACCGTCAACCACCGGGAGCTGCAGCCGCTGCTGACCTACCTGCAGGACAACCTGCATCTGGACGCACCGCTGGTGCGCCAGATCGGCTGCGTCATTGGCACCCACACCGGCCCCGGCGCATTCGGCATCGCGTTCTTTGATAAAGAGCTGGCGCTGGAATAAAACCTATTAGCAAAAACAAGTCGGACAGCCCGCGGGCTGCCCGACTTTATTTTTACCCGTGAAAAAGTAGTTTCGAAACGCCCGCAGGCGTTTCGGAACTACAAATAAAATATTCTTTCCGCTGATTATGGCCAGAGCAAAGCGGAGACCATTCCAAATCGTCCCGCCTTGCCCTTACAGCACCGCGTCCGAGATCAGCTTGCCCAGCAGCAGAACCAGCACCACCAGCATCATGGGGCGGATGAAGCGGGCACCCTTTTTCAGCGCGAAGTGCGAGCCCAGCAGGTTGCCCAGAATATTGCTGACTGCACAGGGGATGCCGATGTGGAACACCACCAGACCGTTCATCAGGTAGGTGAACAGGCTGGCGTAGTTGCTGGCCAGATTGAGCACCTTGCCGTTGCCGTTGGCAGTGCGCAGGTCAAAGCCCATCAGGGTGGTAAAGGCAATGATGGCAAAGGTACCGGTGCCCGGGCCCATAACGCCGTCGTACAGGCCGATGCCAAAGCCGATGGCCAGTGCCAGCAAAATCTTTTTCAGGTCCAGCGTGCCGTCGTCCCGGTTCTCGTCCGGCAGGTTGCGCTGCCACAGAATGATGACCGCCGCCACCGGCAGGATGATGAACATCATGGTGCGCAGCATCTCATCGCTGAGCAGCAGCACGATGTGCGCGCCCAGCGCACTGCCCGCAAAGCTGCCGATGGCTGCAAGAACACCCACCTTCACGTTCATGGCACCACTTTTGAAAAAGCTTGCCGTGGCAAAGGTAGTGCCGCAGGCGGCGCTGAACTTGTTGGTGGCATAGGTGTAGTGGGGCGGCAGCCCGGCAAACAGATAGGCCGGCAGGCTGATCAGCCCGCCGCCGCCGGCTGCCGAATCCACAAAGCCTGCAAAGCCGGTCATCAGCATGAGAAACGCCATCATCCACGGCGAGATCGTGATACCCATTGTTATAATTCCTCTTATCTTTCCAAGTCGTTTGTTCTTTTTCAGGGGACGCGCGCCTCAGACCATATAAAACCTCCCCTCGCAGGGCAATACACAGCCCGGGATACCCGCACACAGCAGGGCATCTCCGGGCATTTTTGCAATTTTTTGACTTGATATTACAGATTGTTTTTAAAGAAGCGGTAAGCGTTGCGCCAGTAGATGGCCTCCACCTCGTCCTCGGTAAAGCCCTCGCGGCGCAGTGCCTCGGCCAGCAGCGGCATATCTGCCGCCGTTTCCAGCTCGTGCTGACCGCCAATGCCGTCAAAATCGCTGCCAAGGCTGATGACCTCAATGCTGCCCACCTGCTTGAAGTGTGCCGCGTGCTTTGCCAGCCGCTCCACCGTGCTGCGGCAGAGCTTCGGGTGTGCCGAGTCTGCGTCCACAAAGGAAGCGCAGTAGTTCAGCCCTGCAATGCCGCCCTTTTCTGCCAATGCGCGGATCATCTCATCGGTCAGGTTGCGGTTGTGGGGCGACAGGGCACGGCAGTTGGAATGGCTTGCCGCAAAGGGACGGGTGCTGTGGTTTGCGATGTCCCAGAAGCCCTTATCGGAAAGGTGGCTCACGTCTGCGGTGATGTGCAGCTTTTCCATCTCTTCCAAAAAGGCAAAGCCCCGCTCGGTCAGGCCGGTCTCGGTGTTGGCCACCAGCGGCCCGCCGGGGTTTGCGTTGGGGGCTGCCAGCTCGTTGGGGTAGTTCCATGTCAGGGTCATCATGCGCACGCCCAGTTCCTGCAGCCGCCGCAGCACGCCCAGACTGCCCTTGCAGCAGCCGCCCTCTTCCACCGTCAGCATGGCGCTGAGTTTGCCCTCGGCGCGGTTGCGCTCAAGGTCGGCGGCGGTGTACACCGGGGCGATCTTTTCCGGGTAAGCCGCCATGAGCCGCTTGAAGATGTCGATCTCCTCCAGCACGCTCACCAGCGGGTCGGCCCCGGGAGCGGGGTCGGCCAGATCCACATAGGCCGCAAAGCATTGCAGCAGATAATCCCCCTGCTGCAATTTTTCAAGGTCGATATGCAGATCGTTGTGCAAAAAGCTTTTGGGTGCGCCCGCCTTTTCGGCGCGGCGCAGTTCGTACAGGGTATCGCAATGCAGATCCCAAACCTTCATGATGGATACACTCCTTTATGCTTCTTCTCCCAGCAGCTGCAGCAGCTGTTCAGGGTTCATGGACAAAATCGCGCCGTCTGCCCCACCGGTAACGGTGTCGGCCAGCGACTGCTTGGCCTGCTGCAGCTCCACGATCTTTTCCTCAATAGTGTCCTGCGCGATCAGCCGATACACCTGCACCGGGTTGCGCTGACCGATGCGGTAGGCGCGGTCGGTGGCCTGATTCTGCGCGGCAAGGTTCCACCACGGGTCGTAGTGGATGACGATATCGGCGGCGGTCAGGTTCAGACCCGTGCCGCCCGCCCGCAGCGAGATGAGAAAGACGTCCGCCTCGCCCTGATTGAACCGGCGCACCTGCTCCGCACGCACCGGCTTCGGGGTAGAGCCTTGCAGGGTGAAGTGGCTCACCCCTGCTTCGTCCAGCCGCTTTGCCAACAGCTCCAGCATGGAGGTGAACTGGCTGAACAGCAGAATGCGGTGCCCACCCGCCACCGCCTCGGTGACAAGTTCCAGACAGGCTTCCAGCTTGGCGCTGCTGCCGGTCCAGTTGTCTGCCACAAGGCGCGGGTCGCAGCAGATCTCCCGCAGCCGCATCAGCACGGCAAACACGGTCATCTTGTCCTCCGGCTTTGCCGCCCGCAGCTTTTCCCGGGCGTCCACCACCGCTGCCAGATACAGCTTGCGCTGCTCGGTCTCCAGCTCAACGCGGCGCACATTCTCCGTTTTGGGCGGCAGCTCCCGCAGCACCTCGGACTTCATGCGCCGCAGGATGAAGGGGCCGGTGAACTGGTTCAGCCGCCGCACGGCGTTGGCATCCTCGTCCTGCACGATGGGCTTTTCAAACCGGGCGCAGAAGGTCTTGTAGGGGGGCAGATACCCGGGCATCAAAAAGGAGAAGATGCTCCACAGCTCGCCCAAGCGGTTCTCCACCGGGGTGCCGGTCAGGGCAAAGCGCACCCGGCTGTTCACCCGGCACACCGCCTTGTATTTCTGGGTGGTGTGGTTTTTGATGGCCTGCGCTTCGTCCAGTATGCAGGCGTAAAAGCTTTGCCCGGCATACAGTTTTTCGTCCCGGCGCAGCAGGTCGTAGCTGGTGATGACGATGTCCGCCTGTGCCCACCCATCGACCAGCGCGGCGCGGTGGGCGGCATCGCCGTCCATGGCAACACTTTGCAGCTGCGGGGTGAACTTCTGGCATTCCTCCTGCCAGTTCAGCACCAGCGACGCCGGGCAGACGATGAGGCTGGGCAGCTGCTGCCCGCCCTCCTTCATGGCCAGCAGGTAGCTGAGCACCTGCACGGTCTTGCCCAGACCCATATCGTCGGCCAGAATGCCGCCCATGCCGTAGCCGTCCAGTGTGCGCAGCCAGCGGTAGCCGTCACGCTGGTATTTGCGCAGGGTCTTTTGCAGCGAGAGCGGCGGGGTATACTCGCTGTCCCGCACGGCGTGGAAGCTGCGGCTGATGCGCCGGAAGGCATCGTCCCGGTCGAACCGCAAGCCGTTCTGCCCCGAAAGCGCCCAGTCCAGCGTGGGGGCACGGTAGAGCGGCAGGGCGGCGTGGCCGTCCTTCAGCTTTGCACCGGAAAGTTCCAGCGTGTCGTTCAGCTCGTCCAGTCCTTCCAGACTGTCATCCAGCCGCAGCAGACTGCCGTCCCGCAGGCGGTGGTAGCGTTTTTTCTGGTGCAGGGACTGCAAAAGCTCCCGCAGTTCCTCCACCGGGAACGCGCCGGTGTCCACTTCCAGATCCAGCACACTGCCGTGCACCGAAACCCCTACCGAGATCTTAGGCGGGGCGGCTTGTAAGTTACGGAAGGCATCGGTCTGGTACACCTCGCCCATGGCCAGCAGGGCGGGAATGCCCTCTTCCAGCAGCTGGAAAAGCGCCTCCTCCCCGGAAATGCTGTAATGCCCGGGCTCGCCGGGCTGGGGTTCCAGATAGGTTTCCAGCAGCCGCTTTGCCCGGTTCTCGGTGCGGGCGTCCCGCAAAAGGTCGGGCGGCACCAGCTCGCCGGGGGCTACCCTGTCCTCTCCGTACAGAAAGACCGGGTAGGCCGTGACGGTAAGCCCCCGGTCGGCGTCCAGATAAAATTGCACCACCGGTTCCAGCGGGATCTGGTTCAGCAGCAGCCGGTCGGGGTCCACGATGTTGACCCGGTTGCCCAGCTCCGGCAGCACATAGCTGCAAAAAGCGGCGGCGTCCGCGCTGGTAAAGAACAAGCTACGCCCGCCAAAGGTATCCAGCACCGGCAGCACCCGGCGGCACTCCTCCCGCTGCATCCGCCAGAGGGTACTTTCGCCCAGCAGATAGGCATAGTCCAGCCCCTGCACTCCGCTGAGCGCCGGGGTGCAGCTCAGCTGCACCCCGCCCTTGCGGCGCTCCACCTTCAGGCTGATGACCGGCAGACCCTCTTTAAGGGTATAGCCGCCCACAACGCCCTCGGCGGCGTAAAGCTCCACAAGAGCATCCAGCCCTTCGCCGGTCAGCGGCAGACCGCCCGCCGGGCCTTTCTCCCAGCCGGAGCGCATGGTGCCCTCGGCTTCAAACGCCTGCCGGGCGCTCACCTGACGGCGCAGCAGCCGCAGCAGCTGCTGTGCATCCGGGGCAAAAGCGTCCCACCGGTGCACAAAGGCCAGCGACTTCCCGTAGCTGACGCTTTCGCCCCGCTCGATCGCATCCAGAAACTGCGGAATGCTTTTTACCAGATACTGCCGCCCGCCGATGCCATCCGAGACCCGCAGCCGCAGCCAGATGCGGCCATTGTGCGGCGTAAGCTCCGGTTCCAGCAGGGCAAAGCCGGTGCGCTGGGCAGCGTTCTGGGGCTGGGGCTGCGCATCCTCCCGCTGGTAGCGCTTCAGCAGCAGCTGGGCCTCATAGTCGGTTTCCGGCTCCTCGCCCCGCCACTTGCGGCCGAACAGCATATCCAGCCCGGCGCTGTAACTGTCCTTGCGGGGCTCCGGGTTCAGCCCGGCAACGCCCCGCTGCACCCCGGGGATGCTCTCCGGCTTTTTTTCCGGGGCAGGCGGGTTCTTTTCCGCATCCTGCAGCAGCAGCGCGCCAATGTGCTTACAGTAGGTGCCGTCGCCGTTCTGGTTATAGGGGCAGTCGCAGGAGGCGCTGACAAAGCTGCCGTTTTCCCGCAGCCAGACCTGCGTATAATAGCAGTCCGGCCCGCTGCCCTGCACCAGCGCCGTCAGGTGCCGCACCCCGTCCTCGTTGGTGGTGCAGCTGCTTTGCAGGATACGCTTGCGGTACTTCTGTGCCCGCTCAAAGATGCTTTTGCCCAGCAATGCGCGGATCTCCTGTGCGTCCATGTGGTCTCCCTCCCCTGTGCTGTCGCGGTTCCGGTCTATTCTATAAGAATACCGCGTTCCACCCCGGGATGCAAGGGCAGAAGGGTAAAAAACGTTTAGAAAGCGCGGGCGGGACGATTTTGAATGGCCTCCGCTACGCTCTAGCCATTTTCAGCGGAAGAATTATTTTGATTTACAATTTCGAAACGCCTGCGGGCGTTTCGAAATTGCTTTTTCACAGGAGGGGTCGTAGAGGGAAACGGCATTTGCAGTGCCTGTTTCCTGCGGAAACATCCGCACTGCGGGGTTGCTTCTTGGCTCTCAACAGGTCAAAGAAAAAGCACCCGCAAACGCCTTCGGGTGCCAACGCACAGACAGGAAGGGTTGCAGGTGCTTTCTTTATTTTAGGAAATTCCGCGCTTGCGGGTCTTAAGGTGGTACATTTCCTGATCGGCTTTATCGATCAGGTCGTGCACGGTGGCAATGTCCGGCTCAAGGCGGGCGCAGCCGATGCTGATCTCGATCTGGTAGGGCTTGCCGGAGGCGGCGTTGGCGGCGTCCAGCTCCCGCTGGATGGAGGCGATCAGGGTGCGCACCTCCACGCTGTTGCAGCCGCAGGCGATACAGAATTCATCGCCGCCGTAGCGCGCCAGCACGCCGTTATAGTTGGCGCACACCTTTTTCAAAATGCCCGCCAGCAGCACCAGCGCAGCGTCCCCCTCCAGGTGGCCGTACTCATCGTTGATGTGCTTGAAGTGATCCATGTCCATCATGAGGAAGTGCAGCGAGCGGTTGGGGTGACGGCGGTAGTAGGGCAGTTCGCTTTCCAGATACCGCAGCGCCACGATGCGGTTGCTGACGCCGGTCAGGGTGTCCACCGTGAACTTGGTCTGCAGCACCAGCACATACACGCACACCAGCCCCAGCGTAATGCCGCAGCACAGCAGCCCGCGCCCGGGCAGCCAGCCTTGCAGCAAAAAGCCTGCCGCCGGCGCAAGCGCGAGCAGCAGCAGGGTCTTCAGTTCCTCTTTGGGTGTTTCCTGCTTCCAGTTGCTCAGCGTCCAGCTGCAGCGGAGAAAGGCCGCCGCCAGATAGGCAAGCCCCACCAGCTTCGCCCCCCAGAACAGGGTGCTGCCCCGCAGCCCCTCTGCATCCAGATAGCAGAAGCCGTTTTCGTCCCGCGTTGTCAGCAGTGCCAGCAAAAGCAACGCCACCGGTGCGGCGCTGAGCGCCAGCCTGCGGCCGTCCTCCATCCATGTACGCCCCAGCTCTGCCTCCACATACAAAAACACCAGCAAGCAGCAGCACGCCGCCAGCAGATAAAACAAAATACTGCCCCCGGCGTTCAGCCGGTAGGTCAGGGGGATGCCCAGATCCTGCCACGCGCCCAGCTGCGCCAGCGCACTGCCATGATCTACGATCGTCAGCGCCCCGGCAGACCACAGCAGCGCCGTGAACAGCCGCCCGGGCAGACTTTTATCCCGCATTTTCTGCTGCGCCCGCAGCAAGACCGCCAGCGTGACCAGACAGACCACACTGACCTGAGTATGGGCAATCGCATCCATGCCGCAACGCTCTCCTTTACCCTAGGGCGGCTTTGCGCCGTCCCGCACCTTTTTCGCTCTTCCAACGTTCCTTTTCCGCACAGATTTATTGTACCAAATCCGTAACAGATATGCAACACAAACCGAAAATTTCATACAAAAAAAGACACCGGAACGTCTTTCGGCGTTCCGGTGTCTCTTGGAATCATATCACTTTGCCTGCGGATGGGCGGCATCATTGCGCAGGGCGCTTTCGCGGATCTTTTCCAGCGTCTGCTCGCTGAGGATGTGCTCTGCCTTGCAGGCGTCCTCGGCGGCGGTCTGCTCGTCCACACCCAGCTGCACAAAGAAGTGGGTCAGCAGCTGGTGGCGGCTGTAAATGCGCTGAGCGATCTCCAGCCCGGGCTCCAGCAGGGTCAGGTTGCCTTCGCCGTCCACCGCGATATAGCCGTTCTCCCGCAGCTTTTTCATGGCGATGCTCACGCTGGCTTTGGTAAAGCCCAGCTCATTGACAACGTCAATGGAGCGCACTTTGCCCATACGCTGGCTCAGCATCAGGATCGTTTCAAGATAATCTTCTGCGGACTGGTGGATCTGCATGGTTTGTCCGGCCTCCTGCCTTATTCCCTCTGGGGGATTTTTCCGACAGGGGATGTGTACCCTCTGTCGTATGTTAAAGGATATCACATTTTTGCGGTTGATGCAAGTAATTCGCAGCAAGTTTTGTTAAACTAACCATATTTTTCTGCACAGAACTGCTGTTTTGCCGGTTTTGCACCGCGCCTGTTTTGTGCAAAGGGTGCAATTCTCGGCGTTTTGGCCTTACCGTGTGGCCAGATAGGCCGCAGGGCCTGCCTCGTACAGATCGCCGCCGTGGGCATCCAGCACAACGGTCAGGGGCATATCCTGCACGGTCAGGCGGCGCACCGCCTCACAGCCCAAGTCCGGCCATGCGATCACTTCCAGCGTCTGCACGCTTTTTGCCATCAGCGCACCGGCACCGCCCAGCGCAGCCAGATACACCGCGCCGTTGCGCACCACAGCTGCCTTGACGGCGGCATCCCGCTTGCCCTTGCCGATCATGATCTTGTTGCCAAGATCCAGCAGCCGGGGACTCATGGCGTCCATGCGCCCGCTTGTGGTAGGCCCTGCCGAGCCAATGATCTCGCCCGGGCGCTCCGGGGTGGGACCTACATAATAGATGGCGCTGCCTTCCAGATCAAAAGGCAGGGTCTCGCCCTTGTCCAGTGCTTCCATCATCCGCTTGTGTGCCTGATCCCGGGCGGTGTACACCACACCGGAAAGCAGCACGGTATCCCCCGCCTTCAGCGGGGCAAGATCCTGCGCGGTGCAGGGGGTAGTCAGTCTGTATTCCATCGTTCTCCCCTCCTTACAGCTCCGCGCTGGCGCGGCGTGTCACATGGCAGGAAACGTTCACAGCCACCGGCAGACCCGCCACATGGGTGGGCATCTGCTCAATGGCAAGGCCGAGACAGGTGGTCTTGCCGCCAAAGCCCTGCGGGCCGATGCCCAGTGCATTGATGGCGGTAAGCAGCTCCTGCTCCAGTTGGGCGTAGTAGGGGTCGGGGTTGGGGATATCCAGCGGACGCAGCAGCGCCTTTTTGGCAAGATACGCCACCTTGTCAAAGCTGCCGCCCACGCCGATGCCCAGCACGATGGGCGGGCAGGGGTTGGAGCCCGCCAGCTTTACGGTATCCACCACGAACTTTTTAAAGCCCTCCACGCCGTCGGCGGGCTTGAGCATCTGGATGCGGCTCATGTTCTCGCTGCCAAAGCCCTTGGGTGCTACCGTGATACGGCAGCCCTCGCCGTCCACCAGATGCACCGTGATGGCCGCCGGGGTGTTATCGCCGGTGTTGCCCCGGCGCAGCGGGTCGGCCACGATGCTCTTGCGCAGGTAGCCATCGGTGTAGCCCCGGCGCACGCCCTCGTGGATGGCGGCTTCAAAGCTGCCGTCAATGTGCACATCGGTGCCCAGCTCCACGAACACGCAGGCCATGCCAGTGTCCTGACAGATGGGCAGGTCTTTTTCCTTTGCGGCACCAAGGTTCGACCACAGCAGGTCTAACGTGTTCTTTGCCAGCGGCCACGGCTCTTCTTCCCGGGCCTTTTCCAGCGCTGCCTGCACGTCCTGCGGCAGCTGGGTGTTGGCTTTAATGCAGAGCCGCGCCACCGTATCCGTAATGCTCTGTGCGGAGATCGTTCTCATGCCTGTATCCTCCGCTTACAGCCGTGCCACGCCGGTCTCGCGGGCAGCCTTTGCCACGGCATTTGCCACAGCCTCGGCCACGCGGGGGTCGAACGCGCCGGGGATGATGTTCTCCTCGCTGCGGTCGGCATCGGTGATGAGGTCTGCAATGGCGTAGGCAGCGGCCAGCTTCATCTCATTGTTGATATCCCGGGCGCGGACGCTGAGCGCACCCTTGAACAGGCCGGGGAAGCACAACACGTTGTTGACCTGATTGGGGAAGTCGCTGCGGCCGGTAGCCATCACCCGCACGCCGCCCGCCTTGGCTTCATCCGGCATGATCTCCGGGGTGGGGTTTGCCATGGCAAAGACGATGGCGTCCTTGTTCATGGTCTTGCACAGCTCGGTGGTCAGGATGCCGGGGCGGGACACACCGATGAACACGTCAGCGCCCTCCAGCGCTTCCTTCAGGCCGCCCTTGATCTGGCGGGGGTTGGTCACCTCGCCCAGCCAGTTCTTGTGGGCTTCGGCGCTGTTGCAGCCCTTGTACAGGGTGCCAAACTGATCCACCGCCACGATGTCCTTTGCACCGGCGGTCATCAGCATCTTGATGATGGCGGTACCGGCAGCGCCGGGGCCGTTCAGGACGATGTGCACGTCCTCCATCTTTTTATTCACCACCCGCAGGGCGTTG
>OLPO01001607.1_pt1 | contig 15057 bp, 16 predicted proteins | sample 1672831 | NCBI WGS metagenome assembly OLPO01 (sample SAMEA3136728, study PRJEB25190) | human gut metagenome
GATGAAATTCAATATACAGAGCATTGGGAGCTTTGGATGAAGGTCATTTACGACAGCAGGAAGGACATACGGCTTACAGCGACCGGCTCGGCCAGCCCGATATTGGAAAAAGGATCGACCGACAGCGGGACGGGGCGATGGAGCATTCTGAAGATACCCACCATGTCGTTTTATGAGTATTGTCGGCTGCTGCAAATTGAAGAACCGATTCTTCCTGACAATTTGCGGCTTACAAGGCTCGTAAAAATGAGCAAAGCGGAGCTTGGCGATTTGATGGATCGGTTTGCGCCGCTGGAAGGTCATTTCAACCGCTACCTTATGATTGGCGGCTTTCCTGAGCTTGTATTGTCTGATGACGATGTGTATGCGCAGCGGATGCTGCGGGAAGATGTGGTGGACAAGGTTATCAAGCGCGATGTGCTGACGCTCTTCAATATCCGAAGTCCGCTTCTGATGGAAAAACTGTTTTTGTATCTCTGCATGAACTCAACAGAGATTTTCAGCGTGACCACGGCGGCAAAGGAACTGGAAATGGAGCTAGATAAGACAGAATTTCATGAGCTTATGATCCCTTATATTACAAATGTGACGGCAGAAACAGTTACGGATGTTCGTAAGAGTCCGGGATTACTTGTGACACAGCTTACATCGTCCGTTCGCTGGCAACAGAGCATGGAGAAAATGATCGCAGACGGAGTTGATACATTTATCGAAATCGGGCCGGGCAAGACTTTGGCAGGATTTATGAAAAAGATTGACCGAAGTGTCAAGGTCTGTAATGTAGCAACATGGGAAGATCTGGAAAAGATCATATAGAAACAAGGCGAAAATGACAGGAGTTATAAATAAAATGGAAAAAAAGGTAGCAGTTGTGACAGGAGCTTCCCGTGGAATTGGTGCGGCAATCGCAAGAGAGCTGGCAGCAGCGGGCATGTATGTTGTGATCAATTACTGTGGCAGTGAGGAAAAAGCACAGGAATTAAAGACAGAAATTGAGCAAAATGGAGGAGAAGCTTCTATATATAAATGTGATGTTTCTGACAACGTGGCATGTAAAGAATTTATTGGAAATGTGATCGCAGAATACGGACATCTGGATGTGCTGGTGAATAATGCAGGTATTACAAGAGATGGTCTGTTGATGCGGATGTCAGAAGAAGATTTTGACGCTGTGTTAGATACGAATTTAAAAGGTGCATTTCATACGATCCAGGCAGTATCCAGACAGATGTTAAAGCAAAGAAGCGGGCGCATCGTGAATATTTCATCTGTAGTTGGTGTGTCTGGAAATGCAGGACAGGCCAATTATGCAGCTTCTAAGGCCGGAATCATCGGACTTACAAAAGCTGTGGCAAAAGAGCTTGGCTCCAGAGGAATTACTGTGAATGCAGTAGCTCCTGGATTTATTGATACAGATATGACGCAGAGCTTGCCGGAAAAGGTTGTAGAGGCTACGCTTGCCCAGATTCCTCTTGGAAAATTTGGAGAGCCTGAGCAGGTGGCAAAAGCAGTTGCATTTCTCGCATCGGAAGATGCTTCTTATATTACCGGACAAGTGCTGCATGTAGACGGCGGCATGGTAATGTAGAAAGTGATGCAGGGGAAGGAGTACAAAAAAGATGGCAAATAATAAAGTCTTAAAAAGAAGAGTGGTCGTGACCGGACTTGGTGCAATTACTCCAATTGGAAATAGTGTAGCTGAATTTTGGGACGGAATCCGCAAAGGTAAGGTTGGAATCGGTGAGATCACAAAGTTCGACACTACAGATTATAAAGTAAAACTGGCAGCAGAAGTCAAAGACTTTGTGCCGGGAGATCATATGGATAAAAAAGCAGCCAGACGTATGGAAGCATTTTCTCAATATGCGGTTGCAGCAGCCAGAGAAGCTTATGAAGATTCTGGACTGGAGATTGAAAAAGAAGACCCATTTCGCGCTGGCGTGATGATTGGTTCCGGAATTGGAAGTCTTCAGGTAGCAGAGCAGAGCTATGAAAAAATTCTGACTAAGGGACCGGCAAGAGTGAATCCGCTTATGGTGCCTTTGATGATTTCCAATATGGCAGCGGGAAATGTGTCAATTCAGTTAGGATTCCGTGGAAAATGCAGCAATGTCGTAACTGCCTGCGCTACAGGAACGAACTGTATTGGTGATGCATTCCGTACAATCCAGTATGGTGACGCAGATATGATGCTTGCAGGAGGAACCGAAGGCTGTGTATGCCCACTTGGTATTGCCGGATTTACAGCACTGACAGCACTTTCTGCTTCTACCGATCCACTTCGTGCCTCCATTCCATTTGATAAAGACCGGGATGGATTCGTACTTGGTGAAGGTGCGGGAGTTGTAATGCTGGAAGAGCTGGAGCATGCAAAAGCGCGTGGAGCAAAGATTTACGCAGAAGTGACCGGTTACGGATGTACAGGGGATGCCTATCATATTACTTCTCCGGCGGAAGACGGAAGCGGTGCAGCGAAGGCAATGGAGCTTGCCATGGAAGAGGCCCAGATTACACCGGCACAGGTAGATTACATCAATGCCCATGGAACAAGTACCCATCACAATGACCTGTTCGAGACACGCGCCATTAAGAAAGCATTTGGCGAGGCAGCGAAAGACGTGGTGATCAACTCTACGAAATCCATGATCGGTCACTTGCTTGGAGCAGCAGGCGGAGTAGAATTTATTACTTGTGTCAAAAGCATGGAAGATGGATTTATCCATCAGACGGTCGGAACAAAAGAGGCCGATGAAGAATGTGACTTAAATTATGCAATTGGAAGTCCGGTAGAGAAAGAAATCAAGGCAGCCATGAGCAATTCACTTGGATTTGGCGGACACAATGCAACAATTTTAATTCAGAAGTATGAAGCGTAAGGGGGAACCTGGAAATGGACGTAGAACAGTTGATGAAACTGATTGATAAAGTCTCTGAGTCAGACCTGACTGGATTTAAATATGAAGAAAATGGTATAAAATTGCAGCTGAATAAGAAAGAGAACCTGGTGATGGGAACGACTGCGGCAGTGCAGGCTGTTACACCGGAAGCTGTGAAAGTTACAGGTGCTTCTTCTAAAGCAGCCACAGATTTAGAAGAAGGCGTACAGAAACAGACTGGGATATCTGAGGCGGCTCCTGTTGGAAATGTAGTCAAAGCTCCGCTTGTGGGAACATTTTACGCGGCTCCGGCAGAGGATGCAGAGCCATTTATTCAGGTTGGCGATTCCGTGAAAAAAGGTCAGTCGGTTGCAATTATTGAGGCCATGAAGCTGATGAATGAAATCGAGAGTGATTTTGATGGAACAGTCACGGAGATTCTTGTAAAGAATGGCCAGGCAGTAGAGTACGGCCAGCCATTATTCAGAATTGCGTAGGAGGTTATCATGAAACATTTGGATATTAAACAGATTCAGGAAATCATACCTCACAGACATCCGTTTCTGTTATTGGATTATGTAGAAGATTACGAGCCGGGTGAGTATGCAGTGGCGTACAAATGTGTTTCCTACCGGGAAGAGTTCTTTGCCGGACATTTTCCACAGGAGCCGGTCATGCCGGGTGTGCTGATCGTGGAAGCGCTGGCACAGGCAGGTGCGGTAGCGATTTTAAGTGAGCCGGAGAATCAGGGAAAAGTCGCATATTTTGGCGGAATTGATAAATGCAAATTCAAAGGAAAAGTCGTGCCGGGGGACAAGCTTCGTCTGGAAACAAGAATTATCCGGAAAAAAGGACCGATTGGTGTCGGAGAGGCTGTCGCTACAGTGGACGGTAAAAAAGTAGTCAGCGCGGTACTGACATTTGCAGTAGGGTAGGTGATCTGTGTGATTAAGAAGATTTTGATTGCGAACCGTGGTGAGATTGCAGTTCGGATTATCCGTGCGTGCCGGGAAATGGGAATTGAGACGGTTGCAGTATATTCAGAGGCAGACGCAGAAGCCCTTCATACAAAGCTTGCAGATGAAGCGGTCTGTATCGGACCGGCACCGTCATCTCAGAGTTATTTAAGTATGGAGAATATTATCAGTGCAACGGTGGTGAGTGGGGCAGACGCCATTCACCCGGGTTTTGGCTTTTTGTCAGAGAACAGTAAATTTGCAGAACTGTGTGAGCAGTGCGGAATTACCTTTATCGGACCGCCGGCAAATGTCATTGCAAAGCTTGGCAATAAGCAGGAAGCAAGAAATACGATGGAAGCAGCAGGTGTTCCGGTCATCCCAGGAAGTAAGGAGCCAGTCTGTGAGGTGCATACCGGACTTTTGCTTGCACGGGAAATCGGTTACCCGGTTATTATAAAAGCTGCCCTCGGCGGAGGTGGAAAAGGCATGCGTGTGGCATATTCCGAAGAAGAATTCACGCAAAGCTTTCAGACCGCACAGAAGGAAAGCCAGATGGCATTTGGCGATGATACCATGTATATTGAACATTTTATGGAGGAGCCGAGACATATCGAATTTCAGATTCTGGCAGATTCCTATGGAAATGTAGTGCATCTCGGAGAACGTGACTGCTCTATTCAGAGAAATCATCAGAAAATGATCGAGGAGGCTCCGTCAGCGGCGTTGTCTTCAAAGCTTCGAAAGAAGATGGGAGAGGCAGCAGTAAAAGCTGCGAAAGCCGCAGGCTATGTCAATGCAGGAACCATTGAATTTCTTTTAGAGAACAATGATGCCTTTTACTTTATGGAGATGAATACCCGAATTCAGGTGGAGCATCCGGTGACTGAGTGGGTGACTGGAATTGACTTGATCAAAGAACAGATCCGTATTGCAGATGGACAGAAGCTGTCATTTACTCAACAGGATATTGAAATCAATGGGCATGCCATTGAGTGCCGGATCAATGCGGAAAATCCGGAAAAAGGATTCCGGCCGTCACCTGGAACCATTACAGATCTTCATTTGCCGGGAGGAAAAGGAATCCGCGTAGATTCCGCAATTTACAGTGGATGCAGCATTTCTCCATATTATGATTCCATGGTTGCAAAGCTCATCGTCTGGGCAAAGAACCGGGATGAAGCAATCCAGAAAATGCAGAGCGCACTTGGAGAGGTTATTATTGAGGGCATCGACACGAATGTGGATTATCTCTATGAATTATTAAATAACCCGGTATATCAATCCGGAGAGTTTAATGTGAACTTCATAGATACTATAAAGCATTAAGGTATACAACAACCGTGGAGTGAAAGAGTATAAGGAGTGGACATATGAAGTTAGATAATATGTTTAAGAAAACAAGACGTCCTTCCGGAAAAAAAGGGCATATCGGTGGGAAACACCAAAGCCCGGAAGTTCCGGAGGGACTTCTGTGTAAATGTAACAAATGCCAGAAAGCAATTATTACAGAGGACGTTATAACAGGCGGATATATTTGCCCGAAATGTCATGGGTATTTTCGCATGCCGGCACCGGAGCGGATTCGGTCAATTGCAGATGAGGATACGTTCGAAGAGTGGGACAGAGGAATTGAAAATACGAACCCGATTGGATACAAAGGGTATCCGGAAAAGGTGGAAGCATTAAAACAAACAACTGGATTAGATGAGGCAGTGGTGACTGGAAAAGCTGCAATTAATGGAATTGAGACAGCGCTTGGAGTCTGTGACGGACGTTTTTTAATGGCGAGTATGGGAGAAGTCGTAGGTGAGAAAATTACAAGAATGGTAGAACGTGCGACAGAAGAAAAGCTTCCGGTTATCATCTTTACATGCTCTGGCGGAGCAAGAATGCAGGAAGGAATCGTGTCTTTGATGCAGATGGCAAAGACATCCGCTGCACTGAAACGTCACAGCGACGCTGGACTTCTTTATATTACGGTGCTGACAGATCCAACAACCGGTGGCGTGACGGCAAGTTTTGCTATGCTTGGAGATATCATACTGGCAGAGCCGGGAGCACTGATTGGATTTGCAGGTCCTCGTGTCATTGAGCAGACGATCGGTCAGAAACTTCCGAAAGGATTCCAAAGATCCGAGTTCTTAAAAGAACATGGATTTGTAGACCAGATTGTAGAACGCCAGCAGATGCGGCAGACGCTGGGGAAAATCCTGAAAATGCATCAGACTGGAAATGAAAAAGTCGAAAAAGCAACAAAAGAATTTCAAAATAGAAAAACCAGATCAAAAACTCTGGAAGCCTGGGAGCGTGTACAGATTTCCAGAAGAAATGACCGCCCGGTTGCAGGTCACTATATAGAAGCTTTGTTCCAGGATTTTATAGAACTGCATGGAGATCGGTATTTTGCTGATGATCCGGCAATTGTCGGAGGAATCGCAACCTTTCACGGAAGAGCAGTGACAGTCATTGCCCAGGCGAAGGGACAGAATACAAAAGAGAATATCGGACACAATTTTGGTATGCCGTCACCGGAAGGCTACCGGAAGGCATTGCGTCTTATGAAGCAGGCAGAAAAATTCCACCGCCCGGTCATTTGCTTCGTAGATACGCCGGGAGCATTTTGCGGAATTTCCGCAGAAGAGCGCGGCCAGGGAGAGGCGATTGCAAGAAATCTGTATGAGATGTCAGCGCTGAAGACCCCGATACTTAGTATTGTTATCGGAGAAGGAGGAAGCGGCGGTGCACTTGCAATGGCGGTTTCAGACCAGGTATGGATGTTGGAGAATTCCATTTATTCCATTCTTTCACCAGAAGGCTTTGCAAGCATTTTATGGAAGGACAGTACGAAAGCTGCGCAGGCTGCAAAAGTTATGCGTCTGACAGCAGCAGATTTAAAAGAAATGGGGATTGTAGAGAAGGTGTTTGCAGAACCAGAACATTTTACAGCAGAAACGATGAGCAATATTGCAGATGAACTGGAGAAAAATATCGAAGGGTATCTAGAAGAATATACAAACAAAGACATCCAAGAATTAGTGGATTCCCGATATGAACGCTTCCGTCGGATGTAAGCAGGATCTGAAATATATAAGTGCAAAGTTGTCTGTAAAATGCAAGTGTCAGAGAATTCAGAAGGAATGCAGGAGCAGGTTGACTTCTTTGACAAAAAACGTCTATAATGAAAAGCAAGTAAAGGATGAAGGAGCAGTGCGAATGAGTGATGTATATGCAACAATTAACTATGTCCTGGTGAATCTGATCAATGAGATCTGGGAGGTAGAAGGTAAGGCAATTATTACGGATGAATTTAAAGATATTACCAACAATGATATGCACGTCATAGAGGCAATCGGACTTGGAGAGGGCAATAATATGTCTACCATTGCAAAGAAGCTGAATATTACAGTAGGATCACTTACAACTGCTGTGAATAGTCTTGTGAAAAAGGGTTATGTTGACCGGTTCCGCAGCAAAGAGGATCGACGGGTCGTATATGTGCGTCTTCTGGAAAAAGGGGAAAATGCATATCATCATCACGAAGATTATCATAAGCAGATGACACAGGCCATTGTGGACAAGTTAGATGAGAGCGAGATCCCGGTACTGTTAAAGACGCTGGACGCACTGACTGGATTCTTTACCGATTATACAAGAGAAAGCAAAGAAAAATCGTCAGACAGCATGGATAAAGAATAGACAAAAAATGACTGATGATGAGAGAACGTATAGAAGAGTGAGGCGTACAATATGATCCGAGGCGTGATATTTGACATGGATGGCACTTTGTTTGATACAGAGAGGCTGTATACGATTGCGTGGAAGCAAGTCGGAGAAGAAATGGGGTATTCCATTACGACAGAACTTCTGAATCAATGCCGGGGAAAGACGGCAGCGATTATCAGGGGAATATTTGAAGATACATTTGGCAAAGAATTTCGTTATGAAGAAGCAAGACAGCGAAAAGATGAGATTTTTATGGAGATGCTTGCGCGGGATGGAGTTCCTAAAAAGAAGGGGCTTATGGAGCTCCTTTCCTATTTGGAAGAAAAGAAGATTCCGGCAGCAGTTGCAACTTCTACAAGACAATCGCGTGGAGAAAAAGTTCTTCAAATGTCAGGAATAGCGGAATATTTTGCAGCATTTATTTATGGAGACACGCAAAAAGCAAGTAAACCCAAACCGGATATTTTCTGGAATGCAGCAAAGGCGATCGGACGTGATCCGAAGGAGTGTCTGGTAGTTGAAGACAGTACACCGGGAGTCATGGCAGGAATCGCAGCCGGTGGAGAAACGATTTATATTCATGATATGGTAGATGTGCCGGAAGAGGTACTGGAACATGCATCAGCCAGTCTGGAGAATCTGGGTCAGATCATTGAGTGGATGGAAATGTAAAATAGGGAGATGATTTTGTGAATAAAGAAATCGAAAAGTTGCAGGAAATCATTGATGACAGTGAAAATATTGTCTTTTTCGGAGGAGCAGGAGTATCTACAGAGAGCAATATTCCGGATTTTCGAAGTGCGGACGGCCTGTATCAACAGAAATACAAGTATTCACCGGAACAGATCGTCAGTCATACCTTCTTTAAGCGCAATACAGAAGGATTTTATGAATTTTACAAAGAAAAGATGATGTTTTTAGATGCGAAGCCGAATGCCGCGCATAAAAAGCTGGCAGAACTTGAGCAGGCAGGAAAACTTAAAGCGATCATTACGCAGAATATTGACGGACTTCATCAGGCAGCAGGAAGTAAGAATGTATATGAGATCCATGGAAGCATTCATCGCAATTACTGTCAAAAATGCGGAAAATTCTACGATGCAGCATATGTAAAGAACAGCAAAGGAGTTCCACATTGTGAGTGTGGAGGAGTGATCAAGCCGGATGTCGTACTTTATGAGGAAAGTCTGGATGAAAATATGATTGACAAGAGTATCCGTGCGATCAGCCAGGCAGACACACTGATCATAGGGGGAACATCTCTGGTCGTTTATCCGGCAGCTGGATTTGTAGATTATTTTAGAGGAAAACATCTTGTCGTGATCAATAAGAGCGATACGGCAAAATCAGTTCGTGCAGAACTTACGATTGCCGCACCGATCGGCGAGGTATTGAGTCAGATTACAGTATGAGTACATTAAAAAAAGAAATCGTGATTCGTGTTGCAGCATTAGATGATGCAGAAGAATTGTTGGAGATTTATGCACCATATGTCAGGGAAACTGCAATTACATTTGAATATGAAGTTCCCTCCCCAGAGGAATTTCGTGAAAGAATTGCACATACACTTGAAAAATATCCATATCTGGTGGCAGAACAAGATGGAAAAATCGTGGGGTATGCATATGTCAGTCCATTTAAGGAGCGCGCAGCTTATGCCTGGGCGGTGGAAACCTCCATATATGTAGATCAGAATTGTAAACGTATGGGAATAGGAAAAAAACTTCATAGTGCATTGGAACATTGTCTGAAAGAAATGGGAATTTTAAATATGGAAGCATGTATAGGATATCCCGAGGAAGACGATGAGTATCTGACAAAGAACAGTGCACAGTTTCATGAACATCTTGGCTATCGTATGATAGGAGAATTTGAAAAATGTGGATACAAGTTCCATCGCTGGTACAATATGATATGGATGGAGAAGATCATTGGAATCCATGAAGAAATTCAAACGTTTCCAAAGAAATTTGATGCGGACATGTTGAAGGACTAGAATACAGCAGACTTGGATGGTAAGGTGAAATATATGGAAAATGAGAAAAAGCAGTTAAGACTTTGGCAGGGATTACTGGTAATCATCCTGGCAGGTCTGGAAGTATTTGTGTTCAGTGACTTTCTGCCACAATGGTTAGGAATGGGACGGTCTTTGATCGGAGAATTGATTTTACTGGGCACAGCAGTTGGAGCAGTGGCAGTGTTTGGCGGAAAATTCCGGTCGGTGTTTCCGATTCATAAGCCAAAGCTTACAGAGGTCATGGGGACGATACTGATTTACCTTGGTGCGAGTCAGGCAATTTCTGTTGTGACCATGATTGAAATGTATATTGCCCCGGAGATGGTTACTGAAACATCAATCGGATTAAGCAGTATGTTCACAAGTTCCTCCATGATAGTAGCAATTATAGTTGTTGGAATTGCACCGGCAATCTGTGAAGAAGCAGTGTTTCGTGGTGTATTTTTTAATTCTATTTGGAATCAGACACACGGAAAATGGATTCCAATTATAGTTACAGCGGCAGTGTTTGGTCTGTTTCATGGAAGTATCATACGATTTTTTCCAACATTTCTCCTTGGAATTGTACTCGGATATCTTGTCTATGAGACGAACAACATGTTTTATAATGTGATGTTTCATGCAATCAATAATATCATTCCGGTACTGGTGCTTTATGGGATGCAGTTTTTGATGCAGCTGATGGCAAGAGCACTTGGAATGAATGGAAGTGGAATGTGGAACTTTGTAATGGATACAGCAACCAGCCAGGTTTCTCAGCTTTCACCGGCATTTATGGGAATTTATATGATAGATGGCGGCGTGGGACTGGCAATTTTGTATCTGGGCAATCACGTGTTACATCTTGGGCGGGAAGGTTATCCAAAAGAATTATTTCCAAAAGAAAAACGCAAACAACAGTTCATCTGGCTGGCACTTGCCCTGGCACTGGCTGTAACCGGAGGAATGATGATCGTAGCAGGTACGCTACAAGGTCTGCATTTTTAAGAAAGATAAAGCGGCATTCTTGAATGGGGGGCTTTTCCCTCCAACATCATATAGTGTCAGTAATTAAAGTATAAGGAGGAAAGAAAGATGGTGGCAAATGTATTAGACAGATTCGAATTTCGATCTGTCAGGGCAAATGAAGCAGAGGAAGTAGCAGAGATTGAGAAGATCTGTTTTCCACCACATGAGGTATGTTCTAAAAAAGATATGTTTGAAAGGGTGGAACATGCACCGGAACTTTTTCTTGTTGCAGTAGACAAAGAGACTGGAACGATCGCAGGCTTTTTAAATGGACTGGCAACAGATGAAGAAGCATTTCGTGATGAGTTTTTCACAGATATTACCGTACATAATCCGGAAGGAAAGAATATTTTCCTTCTGGGGCTGGATGTCCGGCCAGAATACCGCAGGCAGGGTCTTGCAAGAGAAATCATGAACCAGTACGTAAAGCGTGAGCAGGCAAACGGACGTAAGATGCTGAAATTGACATGCCTTGAACAGAAAGTGGAAATGTATAAAAAAATGGGCTACAAAGACGAAGGTATCTCTGCTTCTGTATGGGGCGATGAAGAGTGGCATGAGATGAGTTATGCTTTTTAAGGAGACACATATGAAAACATATCAGCTTCAACTGATAAATTGCAATAACCATAATATTGAAATATCAAGATATCTGCAGATTCTTACAAGAATTGAAAAAGAGGATGCAGACAGGATAGTATCGAATGTCCCGGTGGTACTTTATGATAATCTGGACGAGGAATGTGCGGGATATTTTGAAGAAGCACTGGATTATTATCAGGCTGAATATGAAATCCAGCCGATGCCGGAAGAATGCGACATTCCAAAGTTCCCATCAAGACAGATAATCGTACTGGGACGAGTGATGGAATATTTTGGACAGCGCAGTGACTTTGTACAGCTTGCAAAAAAATACGATTTTAGCAGAAAAATCCAATTATCCCAGACACCATTTGCGGCAAAAGATGGTCTTAACAAAGAGCAGGCGGTAAAACTTTGCCAGGAGTTTACCAACATAGGTATGCGGGCGCAGATTGTACGCAGTAAGAAGAAACCTGTGCCAATAGAAGAGAAGAAAAAGAGTTTTTGGAATATTATTTAATTTAGTCGTTGCGCAGCGTCATTGGCGTTATGCAATGCACTTAGCGTAAGAATGTGCCCTGGCACATTCTTTTTTCTAAGGAAAATCTAGAACACCGAGGCATTCTTGAATTTGCATATTTTTCTTGACTTGGAGTTCACTCCAGATGCTATAGTATGTCATGTAGAAGGCAGGTGTTTTGTGTATGACAATTAAAGAAGTCAGTGAGAAATTTAAGATTTCTCAAGATACGCTCAGATATTATGAGCGTATTGGTTTAATCCCGCCAGTTTCGAGAACGGCAAGTGGGATTCGTAACTATCAGGAATCGGATCTTGGCTGGGTAGAGCATGCTGTTTGTATGCGAAGTGCAGGAGTTCCAATTGAAGCATTGATTGAATATGTAAAATTATTCCAGATAGGAGACTCTACATTTGAGGCGAGAAGACAGCTTCTAAAGGAACAGTATGACATTTTAGAGGAACAGAAACAGCAGATTGAGGCAACGATGGAACGCTTGAAATATAAAGTGTCCAGGTATGAAGAGGCTGTGAAGACAGGGGTTTTAACCTGGGAAGAAAAGGAGTGTAAGTAAAGATGTATATTGAAAAGATAAATGGACCAGAGGATGTGAAGAAGATAGAAGTAGCAGAACTTCCAAAGCTTGCAGAGGAAATGCGCCATGCGCTTTTGATTCGTGCAAGTAAACATGGCGGACATTTCGGGCCGAATTTCGGTATGGTGGAGGCAACAATCGCGCTTCATTATGTGTTTGATTCGCCGAAAGATAAAATTGTATTTGATGTGTCACACCAGAGCTATCCACATAAGATGCTGACAGGAAGAAAAGACGCATATCTCTATGAAGAGCATTACGACGATGTGTCCGGTTACACAAATCCGCATGAAAGTGAGCATGATTTCTTTACTGTCGGACATACATCTACATCTGTGAGCCTGGCGTGCGGTCTTGCAAAAGCCCGTGATCTCAATGGGGAAGATGGCAATGTAATCGCGGTGATCGGAGATGGTTCTTTAAGTGGCGGTGAGGCATTAGAAGGACTGGATTACGCAGCAGAGCTTGGCGGCAATCTGATTATTGTAGTCAATGACAATGATATGTCGATTGCTGAGAACCATGGCGGTATCTATAAGAATCTGAAGCTGCTTCGTGAGACGAATGGACAGGCCGAGTGTAATCTGTTCTGTGCCATGGGCTTAGATTATATCTATGTGGACCATGGAAATGATGTGGCTGAGCTGATTCAGGCATTTGAGAGTGTGAAGGACAGTAAAAAAGCAGTCGTTGTGCATATTAATACATTAAAAGGAAAAGGTTATGCGCCGGCAGAACAACATAAAGAGCAGTGGCATTTCAACGGACCATTTCATATCGAGACAGGAAAGCCTCTGTATGAGATGGAAGAAGAAGACTACTCAGATGTGACGTGCAATTATCTCATGAAGAAGATGAAAGAAGATCCGGCAGTTGTCGCCATTACTTCCGGAACTCCGACAGTTCTGGGATTTACAGAGGATAAGCGAAAAGAAGCAGGACAGCAGTTTGTCGATGTTGGAATTGCAGAGGAGACAGCGGTTGCACTGGCAGCAGGAATCGCAGCAAATGGCGGAAAGCCGGTCTATGGTGTGTATAGCACATTTGTACAGAGAACCTTTGATCAGATTGCACAGGATGTATGTATCGATAATAGCCCGGCAACGATTGTTACGTTCAGTGGTTCTGTCTATGGAATGAACGATGTGACACATCTTGGACTGCAGGATATCCCGATGATGGCAAATATTCCGAATCTTGTCTATCTTGCGCCGACAACGAAAGAAGAATATCTGGCAATGCTGGACTGGAGCATAGAGCAGAAAGAACATCCGGTTGCAATCAAGCTTCCCGGCGGAGAGGTGATTTCAGACGGAAAAGAAGTCACAAAAGATTTCAGTATTCTAAACAAGTATGAGATGACGAGAAAAGGAAGTAAGGTTGCAATTGTCGGACTTGGAACATTTTACGGATTAGGAAATGATGTGGCGGATTTGATGAAAGAGAAAGCAGGAATAGACGCAACCGTTATCAATCCGTATTACATTACAGGTCTGGATGAAGAAATGCTTGAAGATCTTAAGAAAGACCATAGTGTTGTAATTACATTGGAAGACGGAATTCTGGACGGTGGTTTTGGTGAGAAGATTGCCAGATTCTACGGTGACAGTCATATGAAAGTTTTAAATTTCGGTCTGAAAAAAGAGTTCCTGGATCGATACGATGTGACAGAAGTATTAAAAGACAACCATCTTACAAAAGAGCAGATTGTGGAAGATGTTGCAAGGATTTTGCATAATAGTTGTACGGACTAAGTTCCTAAGCCAGGGCAGGATTTTGGAATTCCAGAAAATACGTAGGAAAACATCAGATATAAGTTGAGACTAAAAATTCTCTATGGTAAAATATTAATAAAAATTAATATTTTGCCATAGAGGAAGAGAATATGAAGAATGAAGAGATTATCTGTTACTGCTCAAATGTTACAAAAGATCAGATTATAAAGGCAATGGAGCAAGGGGCAAGGACGTTAAATGATATTAGGAAAATGACTGGAGCTTGTACTTTACACAGATGCAAAGAATTAAGCCCAAAAGGGACATGATGTTCTTCCGATATTCGAGAAGTGATGGTCGAATATATGTTAGAGGAAAAGAAGAAAGAGAATAATGATTGAGAATAAAACATGGAACATAGAAAACGTGTAAAAATGGTGCTATAATACTCTAATAAATATCAGACAGAGGTAAAGGGTCATGACGACATCTATGGTAAAGGGAAGTCCGCTGAAGCTGTTGGAGCGCTTGATGCTTCTGCAAAATATTTGAGCTGTATGGGACTTTTCTATTGGAGCCTTGGAATTCTGACGGTTACAAGAATGGTGACACAAGGTCTTGGATATTCTGGAAGAACTGTTTTTTCAGGTGCTGCGGAGATGGTCGTAAGAGCAGTTGTCAGCCTTGGATTTGTAGGAACATTTGGCTACACAGTAATCTGTTTTGCGGATCAGGCAGCATGGATCGCAGCATGCTGTTACAGTGTTCCGACCTGCCTGTGGTGCATGAAGAAGTCAATTGCAAAACTGAAACAGACTAAGTAATAGATTTTACAATGAAAAAGCTCCCGGGTTGATGTAAAAACCCGGGAGCTTTGTATTATCTTTATAATTTTTATAACTGTGGTCCAGCGGATACGAGTGCTTTTCCAGCTTCGTTTCCTTCGTATTTTGCGAAGTTCTTGATGAATCTTCCAGCAAGATCTTTTGCTTTCTCTTCCCACTCGGAAGCATCAGCGTAAGTATCGCGAGGATCAAGGATTCCTGTGTCAACACCTGTAAG
>OLPO01001617.1_pt1 | contig 15013 bp, 14 predicted proteins | sample 1672831 | NCBI WGS metagenome assembly OLPO01 (sample SAMEA3136728, study PRJEB25190) | human gut metagenome
TCGTTAAAACTACTACGCTATAAAAAGTCTAACTTTTGGGGGTCACATCATTTCACCTGTCCGCTTAAATTCAATTTATTTTTTTGATAAAAAATCTTCGCATGCCTCAGCGTATGTAACGAATGTAACTCCAGGCTTACTTCTCATATATTCAATTAATTTTCTGTGCATTAGAATACCTTGAGGACGTCCGCTTACGTCAGGATGAATTGTAATCGGGAATACGCCTTCTCCTTCTTCATATAGGAAATCGAACTGATTTTTCCATAGTTCAAAGATAACATCAGGTGATACCCAACCGAAACTGTTTGGACTTGACTTAATAAACATCTGCGGCGGAAGATCGTCAAGATACCAGCTACATGGTACTTCAACAAGATCGGTTTCCTTACCGAATTCCATTGGTTTCATCCATGTATCCGGGTCTTGATCATATCTGATTGGATACCACTTATCACCCGTTGTTACAAAATACGGATGAAATTCATCGTGCATAAGACTTGAATCATACTTAATACCGTGTTTAACAAGCAAGTCATTTGTAACCTTTGAGAATTCCCACCATGGTGCTCTGTAACCTACCGGCTTTTTACCTGACAATTCAGTAACAAGGTCGATTGTGTGAAGAAGAATTTTTTCTTCCTGTTCCGGTGTCATTGCAAGCGGATTTTCGTGTGAATATCCGTGCAAGCCGATTTCGTGACCTCTTGCAACAACGTCTTTCATCTGTTCAGGGAAAGTTTCGATTGAATGTCCGCATGAAAACCATGTTGTTTTAATTCCGTATCTGTCGAATAAATCAAGCAATCTCGGAATACCTACTCTGCCGGCAAATACACCTCTTGAGATGTCACACGGTGAATCTTCTCCTCCATATGATCCGAGCCAACCTGCCACACAGTCAACATCAATACCGTAACATACCTTAATGTCTTTCATAATCTTATCCTCCATTTTCTTAATATTATTTTTAAACACTATGCGTTTTGTAACTTAGTGATTATGTTCAAATTCCTTTTTTATTTGTTCCGCATCATATCCCATTGATACAAGTACGCTTAATTTCATTCTTGCTTTTTGTCCGCTTAGATTACCGCCGTTTATAAGTCCGATTTTTTCCATAAGCATTTTTCCGCCGCCTAAATAGTTATAAACCGGTACGACATATCCTCCTATACATCTGCTCACAAGCACAATCGGAATACCTTTTTCAACTGTACTTTGTAAACATTCAAGCATATCTCCAGATAAATTACCTGCTCCGAAAGCCTCTATTACGATACCTTTAACACCATGCTCAACGCATGCTCTTATTAAAAAATCGTCCATTCCCGTATATGCTTTTAAAAGCACTACGTTTTCTTCAATATATTTAGGTTTGTATGTCTTTTCTTTGATAGGATAGTGATAATACTTCACTTCACCGTAACACGCTACACCAAGTGAGCCGTTAGGTGAACTGAAAGCGTCCACATTTGTTGTATTCATCTTTTCAACATCATAAGCCGAAAAGATAGTCTCATTAAGAAGTACAAGTACCCCTTTACCTTTCGATTCATCCGCCGCAGCGGTTTCTATTGCATTTAATAAATTTCCTCTTGCATCTCTCAGTGCCTCCGAGTGACTTTTCATTGCGCCGGTAAAAACAATAGGTTTATCGCCGCCGTGCAATATACTTTGCAGATAACTCATTTCATCAAGAGAATCCGTACCCTGTACAACAACCGCACCGTCTATATCGTCTTTTAGCAGGCAAGCCTCAATCTTCTTATTAAGTTCAAAACCTACCGTTGCATTAAGCTGTGAACTCGGTACACGACATACGTCATGTAATTCGACCTTAATCCCATGCAAATCATTTTCTATTTCATGTATTAGCTCTTCACCGCTTAATGTCGGAATTGAGCCGTTTTCTTCATCATAAACACAACTGATAGTACCGCCGATTGTAAATACTGCAACTTTTGGCATATACTACACCTCCATATTCGCAAGATCAAATAATGTATTTGCAAGCAATTCCGCTCCGCAAGCTATATCAGCCATTTCGGTAAATTCAGCTTTATGATGGCTTATTCCGTCTTTACTCGGTACGAAAATCATAGCCATCGGTGCAAACTCCGCTACAAGAAGTGAATCATGATATGCTCCGCTTACCATCTTTTTATATGGAAGTTTCATTTCTTTGCAATGTTCTTCAAGAATTTTAACAATTCTTTTATCTGACATTCTCGGAACATCATTTCCCGTTACAGTGTATTCGATTTTAACACCTCTCTCAGACGCCACTTTTTCCATAAAGGAAATTATACGTTTTATAACTCCGTCTTTGCTGGCCATATCAACATCTCTTATATCAATGACAAAATCAACTTGACCGGGGATTACATTTGCGGCATTTGGGAAAACATTTAATTTACCGACAGTCGCAACCGCATTTATACTGCTGATTTCATTCGCAGCCTTTTCTGTTTCCAAAATAATTTCAGATGCCGCACACATTGGGTCTTTTCTAATATCCATAGGTGTCGAGCCGGCATGTTCTTGAACTCCTTTTACCGTCACATTAATATACGACGCTCCGCATATGCCTTCAACAACTCCTATAGGAAGTTTTAATCTGTCAAGCACAGCGGCTTGTTCAATATGCAGTTCAACACTTGCAAACACATCGCCTTTTTCTTTTTTTACTTCATCAAATTTATCAATCGGGAAACCGAGTTTTACAAGCAAATCATATAATGAAATACCTTGTTCGTCTTTCATTTTTTTACTGTCTTCTAAAGTTAAATGACCTGCCATCGCACGACTTCCTATACATGATATACCAAATCTTGTCGGTTCTTCGGAAGTATAAACGATTGCCGTAAGATTTCTCTTATGTTCAAGTCCCGATTCTTTAATCGCCCTTAATGCCTCAATCGCTGATATAACGCCTGCCATACCGTCAAACATTCCGGCATTAAGCACAGTGTCTATATGCGAGCCGCTCCATACGGGTGACAATGTCGGATCTGTGCCTTCAAGTGTACCGAATATATTTCCTATTGCGTCTTCCGTAACAGTCAATCCGCACTCTTGCATAAGTGATTTTATATACTCTCGCGCTTTCACTTCTTCATCTGTAAACAATACTCTTGTTGTACCGTTTCCCTCCGTTGAATTGAATGTGTTTAGAGTATTAAGTCCTTTTGCTATATTTTCCTTACTAATCGAAAATCCCATATAAATCAACAGCCTTTCGCTTTATACTACATTCTGCGGTTCACCGCTTTTCCAAGAAGTTATATTATTAATTGTTATAACAGCCCTTTTATAGAGAGCCTCTTTTGTTGAAAAACCAATATGAGGCATAAGTACCGTATTAGGTGCGTCAAGCAACGGATAATCGGGTGCAAGCGGTGGTTCTGTATCAAAAACATCAATTCCCGCTCCCGCTATTTTTCCGTCTTTTAATGCTTTTGCCAAGGCCGCATTATCTATAATCGGTCCTCTTGCCGTATTAATTAAAATTGCATCGCTTTTCATTTCATCTATAAGCATTGATGAAACAAGGTCTTTTGTTGAATCATTAAGCGGTACATGTACCGATATAATGTCACAAGTTCTCATCAAGTCACATAGCGTGATATACTTAATTCCGTCAATGTGTTTTTCTGTTCGGCTGTAAGCATATACTTCACAACCAAACGTCTTTGCAATTTCTGCTGTTTTTAAACCTATTGCCCCTGTACCTATAATTCCGAATTTCTTACCTGATAATTCTATACCCGGTGCCATTTTTACACCGGAAGTCATATTTTCTTTACCCTCATTAATCTTTCTGTAAAGTGAAATAATAAGTCCGAATACGAGTTCGGATACCGCATTAGTCGAATATCCTGCCGCATTGCATACGCATATTCCTCTTTTTTTACATTCATCCACTGCAACATGGTCAACTCCCGTAAATGCTACCGAAATCATTTTTAACTTTTCGCATTTTTCAACCACTTCTGCCGGAAACGGCTGATTGGCAAGCACAACCACATCTGCGTCTTTTACCCGTTCAATGAGTTTATCTGTATCGGTTTCACGACTATCGTAAGCAATATATTCGTCACCGTTATTTTCAAGTTTTTCAACAAGAGATTTTAATTGTTCGTCTGTTATACCCAAAGGCTCAATCTGTACAATTTTCATTTTGAAAACCCTTTCATATAATTTTTTCTATCTCCGCCGAATTTTAATCCGACGGAGATATATTTACTATTCCAATACGTTTGATGATGTATACAAATCAGGAAGTGTTTCTTTCATTACTCCAAGTTTCATATAGTCAGCAAGTTCATACTTCTTTGATGTAACTTTTTGTTGTAATGCGAAATCAGCAATACCGTCTGTTGAATTCAAGAATGTATCGTCAACTTCCATTGTGTAATCGTTCTTTTCCATAATACCCTTTAGCAAATCTTCATCAAGGTCATATTGCTTAGCAAGGATTGGAATTGCCTCTTCACGATTATTGTTAAGGAAATCAGTACCTTTCTTTAGTGCTTTGATAATCTTTTTAACAACATCTGCTTGATTGTTATATACATCTTCTGTTACTGTCAAACAAGTATATAAGTTACACCAGTCAACTGTTTCACCGTTATTTTCAGGCAAGTAGCTCTTTGAACCCGAGAACAGAAGTGTACCGCCTGCCTCAACGCCGTGTGAAATCCATGGTTCCCAACAAGCCATCAAATCAATATCGCCTTTTTGCAAAGCTGTAAGTTGGTCTGAAAGTGTTAGATTTACATATTGTAATGAATTTTTATCAACGCCGAATTGGTCGCACATATTCATAATAGCAAGCTGTACTTCCGCACCGTTTACCATACCGATTTTCTTACCTTCCAAATCCTTTGCGGATTTTATCTCAAGTCCCGGTCTTGCAACAACACATTGTGTACCGCCGATATTAACAACCGGTGCGGCAATCTTTACAGGGATACCGCTTTCAACCCAACTTAGCGTTGTATATGTAGTAGCAAGTGAAATCTTTGCGTCACCGCTTGCAATCATCGGTGCAAGGTCAGGTGCAGATGCAACCCAGTTATTATTAACATCAAGACCTTCTTCTTCATAATATCCTTTTTCCATTGCAATTACATGCGCTGCCGACATTTGTGGGTCAGGGATTGTGTACATTTCAACTTTTTCAAGACTTCCCGATGACGAATCGGCTGTCTGCGTTTTACTGTCCCCACTTCCTCCGCATGACGCGGTTGCCAATACCATTGTTCCTGCCAATGCAAATGCAATTCCTTTTCCTAATAAACTCTTCATAATCTTTTCCTCCATTCTTTTTTCTTAATTATTTTCAACTACTGCTGATATACCTGTCTTCTTCCATTTGAATAACTTCTTTTCAAGGAAAGAAAGTAGGAAGTAAATAACAAGGTATTCGGCAGCAATAAGAAACATTGCCATAAACATATCCGAAACTCTGAACCAGTTTTTAGAGTCTACTATGATATATCCTAACCCTATATCCGAACCCATCATTTCTGCAACTACCAAACCCGAAAATGCAAGTGCCAAGCTTGTTTTCATACCTGAAATGATACTCGGGAATGCCGCTTTAAATGTAATTCTCTTAAATATCTGCCATTGGTTTGCTCCCAAACTCATTGCCGCTCTTATCAATACGGGATTAATACTGTTAATTCCCTCTCGCGTATATGACAGCAATGGGAAGAATGTTACATATGCAATCATCAAAAACTTCGGAAGTTCACCGATACCGAACCAAATGATGAACAATGGCATAAATGCGTAAGCCGGAATCGGACCGAATATATTGAATATTGGGTCTAATATGTTTGAAATTATCTTGCTCTTACTGCATATATAACCTACCGCAACCGCAACTACCGAACCAAGTAAAAATCCGCCAAGTATTCTGTAAAGGCTTGTCCATATGTGCTGGAACAGTGTTCCTTTATCAAATATGTATTCAATAACCGTTTGTACAACCTCTATCGGTCCGGGCAAGTATTTCGGATTCATAATTTCAGCCGTTTGATTGTATATACTGAATCCTTGCCAAAACAGCAAAAACGCTACTATCGACATAATGTTTAGTAATACGTACTTTTTTTCTTTTAATTTCTTCATATTCCTCACCCCTTAATCATTTGTTATTGTTGTCTTTGCAACTTGATTTCCGTCTGAAAGCATTGCTTCAAATCTGTTTACATACTCAACAAATTTCGGATTGTTCATCTCACGTTTTCTCGGGATATCAATCTTTTCATCCATTTTTATTTTTCCCGATTTTATCATTACAACTCTGTCCGCAAGATATACAGCCTCCGGAACACTGTGAGTAATAAATATTACTGTCGTTTTTTCTGTTTCCCAAATATTCAAGAGTTCTTCTCGCATTTTTTCTCTTGTGTATGGGTCAAGCGCTGAAAACGGCTCGTCCATTAACAGTATTCTCGGATTATTTGCAAGTGCTCTTGCTATTCCGACTCTCTGTCTCATACCGCCTGAAAGGCTGTCCGGATAATAATCCTTATATTTTTCAAGTCCTATCATTTTGATATACTTCATTGCTATTTCTTCTGCATTCGGGTCTTTTCTAACCGATGGACCAAATGCTACATTCTGCAATACTGTGTACCACGGATATAACGCGTATTCCTGAAATACAATCCCCCTGTCAGCCGAAGGTCCGTGTATCATATCTTTATCGAGATACAAGGCTCCGTAATCCGGTACAGTGTATCCGGCAAGAAGATTTAGAAGTGTACTTTTACCGCATCCGCTTTTACCCAAGATACAGACAAATTCGTTATCTTCGATTTTAAGACTTATGTCTTCAAGCACTCTCTTTCTTCCGCCACTACTCTGTGGAAATTCTTTTGTTACCTTATCAATCCTTAGCATTTGACTCACCTCATCTTTTAATACAAAAAGCGATGGCTGCGTTTTTTTATGACGCCTTTGCCATCGCTTTCTCTTTGTTTATTTGTTAAACTTATTATAGCAGTTGAACTCATTATGTTATAGTATACTATGCACAAAAACCGACACTTTATTTAAACATTTCATACAATGATAAATGTTTTGTCATTGACGGTAGATTTCTTTTTTGATACACATCGGTAATAATTCGCATATAATAAATTTCTCACATTGTGTCGTATAATTCAATCTAAATCATATATATATTCACTTTTATAAAAAAATAACCGTAGCATAAGCTACGGTTATCTGCTTTAAATTATTACTTTGAAGCCAAGAAGTCATTAATCTTCTTTACAAGTTCGTCAGCGTCAACGCCGTGAACCATGCAAGCTTCCTCAAGCGATTCACCCTGTGATGCCGGGCAGCCAAGGCAGTGCATTCCGATACCCATTAGTATTGGAGCGATTTCTTCATCTATGCTTAAAGCCTCACCGATTAGAGTCTTTTTTGTTACTTGTGCCATTATTGTTTCCTCCTTTTTATATATTAAAACATTCTTCAAATTCTTGACCGTCAATAGTTTCCTTTTCAAGAAGTTTTTCAGCCACTCGTGTAAGTACAGCCATATTTTCAGTAAGAATTTGTTCAGTTTTCTGATATTGTAAAGTCATTATATGCTTTACTTCCGCGTCAATATCTGCGGCTGTTTTTTCGGAATATGCTTTTGAGTGTGCAAAATCACGTCCGATAAACACTTCACCGCCGTCATCATACGATACAGGGCCGATTGCCTCTGACATACCGTATTTTGTAACCATTTGACGTGCTATATCAGTTGCACGCTGAATGTCACTTGACGCGCCTGTGCTGATGTCGTCCATTGTAAGTTCTTCGGCTACTCTGCCGCCAAGCATTACAATTATTCTGTCCAACATCTCATTTTTTGATGTGTACATTTTATCTTCATCAGGCACATACATCGTATATCCGCCGGCTCTGCCACGCGGTATTATTGACACCTTATGAATATGCGATGTTTTATCGACAAGTTTTGCCAAAACCGCATGACCTGCCTCGTGAAATGCCGTAAGTTTCTTTTCTTTTTCGGTAATAATTCTCGAACGTTTTTCCGTTCCCATCATTACTTTTAAGTTTGCGTCCTCAATATCTTTTCTTGTTATTTCAAGATGGTTTCGTCTTGCCGCAAAAATAGCGGACTCATTCATCAAGTTTTCAAGGTCTGCACCCGAATAACCTGCTGTTGCTTTTGCGATTTCTTCCAAGTCAACATCATTTGCCAAAGGCTTTTTAGCCGAATGAACTTTTAGAATAGCCTCTCTGCCCTTTACGTCAGGAACGTCAACGACAATCTGTCTGTCAAAACGTCCCGGTCTTAAAAGTGCGGGATCAAGTATATCCGGACGGTTTGTAGCCGCCATCATTATAACGCCTTCATTTTCGCCAAATCCGTCCATTTCAACAAGCAACTGATTTAAAGTCTGTTCTCTTTCATCATGACCGCCGCCCATACCGGCACCTCTTTTTCTGCCGACTGCGTCTATTTCATCAATAAACACAATACACGGTCTGTTTTTCTTTGCCTGTTCAAACAAATCTCTCACTCGCGATGCACCTACGCCGACATAAAGTTCAACGAAATCCGAACCGCTTATAGAGAAAAACGGAACTTTCGCCTCTCCGGCAACCGCCTTTGCAAGAAGTGTTTTACCCGTACCCGGTGAGCCGACAAGAAGTACGCCTTTCGGTATTCTCGCACCAAGACTTACAAACTTTTGAGGATTTTTCAAAAACTCGACTATTTCCGCAAGTTCGGCTTTTTCCTCATCAGCTCCCGCAACATCATTAAATGTCACATTCTTGGTGTTCTCATTAAGTCTTGCTCTGCTCTTTGTAAAATTGGTTGCACCCGAACCGCCTTTCCGCAAAAATCCGAAAAAGAACACACATATAAATACAATTATCAAAATTATATTTGTAACCGCCGTCCATGAAATCTTGGTTTCATAAGCCTCTTGCTTTAAAGTGCCTTTATTCATTTGGTCGTTCATTTCTTTTCCGACATCTGCCTGCAACGTGTCAAGTGACGGAATTTTCACCTTCGCTTTGTCACCGTTTGTAAGTGTCACCGTTACGGTATTTCCCGACACAAGCATCGAATTTACCTGTTCGGACTTTATACTGTTGACCAAATCAGAGTAAACCATTTTGGTCTGCGATGCACCGAATCCGACTGCAAACATATAAATCAGATACGCAACTATAAGCATTGCCACCCATACTCCGAGTCCTTTAAATCTTTTCTGCAACTGACTGCCTCCTTAATTATCGTAAAATTCTATTTTTATGCCTTTATCCTTGAAAGCAAAACGTTTGTCTATTCTGTTGCCGACTGCGGCAATTTCGCCGTTAATCTCAATTATCGGCACACTGTTTCGTTTATCTTTAGGAATTTTTTTATCTATAAAATATTCCTTTAATTTCTTCGTACCGTTCATACCCATAGGCTGAAATTTATCACCGTTTCGCCTGTTTCGTACAATGACTTTATCAATTTTGTCACACGAAAGATATACCGCACCGTCTTTATTTCGCATATCCGTTTCAGATACCGAAATTTTTTTGTCAAGTTCCGAAATAAAAACTGTTTCACCGATATTAATACTGACTTCAAACGGCTGTGTTTCTTCTTTTTTGTGTTCAAGTATTATTTTGCCGTACTCGTTTTTTGCAACAATACCGTACGGCAAATTTATTTGTCTGCCGCTTGATTTATCGGCAAGCAACAATATATCCGCAACATATGTTGACGAAATATCGTTAAGACCATTATAAATATCTCTTAACATCAATCTTAAAACACGTCTTTTTATCGCAATATCCGTATTATTCAAATCTTCAATATTAACAGCACAATTTCTGATGTGATGTTTATAAAAATCTTCCGCAATACCGTCAAGATAATCACTGTCATCCTTTATCAAGCAAGCATTTTCCGTAACGGTTTTAATAAAACTCGTATTAAATTCCTTTTGAATATACGGAAGTAATGTGTGACGTATTTTATTGCGTGTGTAATCTTCTGTCAAATTTGTACTGTCTGTCATATATTCAAGTCTGTTATCACTGCAATATTTTTCGATTTCATCTCGTGAAACATTCAATATCGGACGAATTATATTTCCGCGGACATACGGTATTCCGCAAAGTCCGTTTGTCGTACTGCCACGCATAAAATTCATAAGCAAAGTTTCGGCATTGTCATTTCTGTTATGCGCCGTTGCAACTTTGTTTATATCGTATTTTTCGCACAATTTATTAAAGAAATTATATCTCACATTTCTGCCGGCTGTTTCTTCCGACACATTTGTATCTTTTGCAATTTGGGGTATATCTGCATTTAACACAAAACATTCAATGCTCAATTTTTTTGAAAAGTTTTCGGCAAAAAGTTCATCTCTCTTTGCCTCCTCGCCTCTTATGCCGTGATTAATATGAGCCGTATATAATTTTATGTCAAATTCATTTTTCAGCGACCAAAGTGCGTGAGTAAGACACACCGAATCCGCACCGCCCGAAAGACCGACCAGCACGCTGTCGCCGTTATTCAATAAATTATATTCACGCAAGGTCTTTTTAATAATATCTAAAACCATTATTCTTCCTTCAATGCAAATTCAACATTAGAAAACTTAGTATATTCACCTTTCCAACCAAGTTTAAACATACCGGTTTCACCGCTTCTGTTTTTTGCGACAATACATTCAGCCAAATTTTTATCCTCGGTATCGGGATTATAATATTCGTCACGATACAAAAACATAACCATATCGGCGTCCTGCTCGATAGCACCCGATTCACGCAAGTCCGAAAGCATGGGACGCTTATCGCTTCTCGATTCAGCCGCACGCGAAAGCTGTGAAAGTGCAATGACAGGAATATTAAGTTCCTTTGCAAGAATTTTTAACGAACGCGAAATTTCGGCAATTTCATTTTGTCTGCTCTCTGTTCTTCCGCTCGACTGCATTAACTGCAAATAGTCGATTACGATAAGTTCAAGATTTTTTGTCTGCTTTAATCGTCTGCATTTTGCACGGATTTCCGATACCGTTATTGACGCAGTATCGTCTATATACATCGGTGCAGTTGCAACTCTGTTTACTATTGCACCGATTTTTTCCCAATCTTCGCCTGTTATATCACCTGTTCTGATTTTATTTGAATTAACAAGTGCCTGGCTGCATATAATACGGTTTACAATCTGTTCTTTCGGCATTTCGAGGTTGAATATCGCAACGGTTTTTTTATCGGTAATACTGACGTGTTCCGCTATATTTACCGCAAAACTTGACTTACCCATACCCGGACGTCCGGCGATAAGAATAAGTTCGCCGCCATGAAAACCGCCCGTACGTCTGTTAAGTTCATCAAAACCTGTAGGCAAACCCGTTATACCGCTTTGATTTAAAGAGTTTTCAACAAGTTCCTGATAACTGCCCATGAATATCTCACTTATAGGAAGTATATCGCTCTTGTTGTTTGATGATGTAACGTCAAAAATAAGCTGTTCGGCTTGGTCGACTATTCTTTCGACTTTATCGTTCTGACCGTAAGCCATATCGGAAATATCGTTGGCACTTTTAATAAGTGTTCTCAAAACTGCCTTTTCCTTAATTATTTGCGAATAATACGTCACGTGCCTTGTTGTCGGCACATTTGTTGCCGCATTTCTCAAATAAGCGATACCTCCGACAGCCTCAAGTTTGTCGCTTTGGCTCAACTTATTTGAAACGGTAATAAAATCTATAGCCGCATTTTCGTTAAATAAATCAAGAATTACACTGAATATTTCCTTATTCTGTGGGAAGTAAAAATCTGACGGTCTAAGTATTTCAACCGACTCCACAACACTGTGCGAATTAGTAAGAGCACTGCCTATTACAGCCAATTCCGCCTCTTGACTATATGGCAGTTCTCTGCCCATTACGTCAACAGGATTCGACATTTCTGCCATAAATCCATTACCTCCCCAAAGTTATATCTGTTCTACAACTACGTTTAACTTACCGACAACGCCTGTATAAATTTTTACGTCAACAGTCGTTGTTCCCAATGTCTTTATGCCGTCAGGCATAACAAATTTCTTTTTGTCAAGTTTGATGTGGTGTTGTGAAGTAAGCGCCTCTGCTACATCTTTTGATGTTACAGATCCGAAAAGTTTACCGTTTTCGCCTGCTTTAGCCTTTAGCACAACCTTGATTTCTTTCATTTTCTCTGCGATTGCATTTGCCTCTTCAAGCTCAACTTTTTTCTTGTATTCAAGAGATTCCTGCTTACCCTTCATTACGTTTATATTCGACTTTGTAGCCGGTTCGGCAAGACCTCTCGGCAAAAGATAGTTTCTTGCATAACCGTCAGATACATTTACCATCTGACCTTTTTTACCTTGTCCTTTTACATCTCTTGTCAATATAACTTGCATTGTCCTTCCTCCAATTAACTTTCATTATTTGCAACGTAATCAAAGACAGCCTTTTCAACGTCCTCAATTACCATATCTACATTTTTGTCTTTTACTTGTGCACCGGCAACGGTACTGTGTCCGCCGCCGCCGAGATACTCCATAATAAGCTGTACATTAATATCACCGAGTGAACGGGCGCTTATACCCACGCCGCCGTCCTGTGCATATACAACTATCGACGCACGAATATCACCTATATTAAGCATTTCATCAGCCGCCTGTGACGCTATCACTCTTATATTGGGATACTTTGTGTAACACTTTGCGACTGCAATCTGCGATACTATAATTTTCGATGTCTTTACAATATCGGCTCTGTGGTCATAGTCCTCTTTATTCACGTTAAACAGCTTTTTAACGTCTGCCGTATTCAGTCCCAAACGTCTTAAATATGAAGCCGCCTCAAATGTTCTGACACCTGTTTTTACTATAAAGTTCTTTGTATCCATCAAGATACCCGTATACAAACACTCCGCCTCAACGGTTGTAAGTGAACTTCCCAAATTCATATATTCCAATAATTCAGTAGCCATTTCACAAGTTGACGACGCATACGGTTCGTGATAAATAAGCGAACAAGGATTAATAAAATCAGTCGAACGTCTGTGGTGGTCGATAAGCACAACCTTACTTGCCTTTTCGATAAGTTTCGGGCATGGCAACATTGACGGTCTGTGCGTATCAAGCACAACTATCAATGTATCTGATGTAACGTTTTCGACTGCGTCGTCATTGCTTAGAAACATACCTCTGTACTCACTCATTGCACGAAGGTCGTCATACATTTTTTTTATGGCCGGTGAATTGTTGTCATAGACAATATACGGCTTTTTGCCGAGTGTTCTGACTGCTCTCTGCAAGCCTACCGCCGCACCGAAGCAGTCATAGTCTGCACCGGAATGTCCCATAAATATTACTTTGTCGGAATTTTTTATAAAGTCTTTTAATGCAACAGCAATAGCTCTTGTTTTAACTCTTGTACTCTTTTCATAATCACGAGCCTTACTGCCGTAAAATTTATACTGTGTATCGTCCTTTATGCTGACTTGGTCGCCTCCGCGTCCAAGTGCCATATCAAGTGCATTTCTTGCATACATATCATTTTCCGACAGACTTCCGCCTACGCCGATACCGATACTTATACTTACCGGAAGTTTCATATCTTCACCGACTTTTCTCACCTTATACAATATATCAAACTTTTTACTGACATACTGTGCAAGATAGCGATGTTCAAAGAACATATAAAATCTGTCGCGGTCGGTTACTTTTAAAAGTGCATTTGATTCGTCTACCCATTCATTGATACATTTTCTTATTTGTGCCAAAATCTGTTGTTGCTCATTGTCATTGACACGTTGCAATACATCGTCATAATTATCAATATTGATAATCGCAACATCTGTTTTTTCGTTAACGTATTTTCTTTTTAATTCATATTCAACAGTTCTGTCAATAAGATAAATATATACGGATACCTTGTCCTCATCTTCGGAAATACTTATATTTCTGTTTCTGATTGTATTTGCAATAAGCAAATATCGCTTATCGTCAATTCGTATACGTTTTTCATAGTGTGAGGCTGATTTTAAAATTTCTCCCCACTTTATATCGGATATTGAATTTTCGAGTTTTGTGTCAAAAAGGTCCTTATTAAAAAACAATTCCGAAAATTTGCCGTTGTACCAGCATATAGAACCGTCTATATGCACAACAACAATAGGTATAGGAAAAGAGTCCATAATATTTGCCGAAATCGAATTTGAGCTTTTCGCCATAATTTCAAGAAAATTATTAACACTCTCATTTCTTTTATTTCTTATAAAAATAACCGCACAAAATGCTATTATCCCCGCAATTATCTCTAATATTGCTATAACCTTGCCTTTAATCGCATAACTGAGTACACCGCTTATGATCAAAAGTAGTGCTGATGCAAATGCTATCTTAATGCAAGTTTTAACAACTTGTCCGTAATGTTTTCTCATAAGTCCCTCCAAAGTGCATTAATGCACTGTAAGCCTTAGCGGCTCTTTAAATACTTCTTTAGTTCCGACATATCCGAAAACTCTATCTCAAGTTCGTGTCCGTTTTCTTCACCTATGCCGAGAAGTTCGGAAATTTTTTTATCTATGCTTGCATAACCGATTCCCAACCGTCTTGCAAGTATGTAATCCATAGCAATAACCGTTGCTATTTCATTTGTAACACTCTCATAATCGCCTATTTCGTCATAGTCCGCAAGAGTTCTGTAAAGATGTGCTATCTCCGATAAAATCTCACCTTTTATCATATCAATAGCTTTTAGATTTGTTGAAATGTTCATAATGATGCCTCCAATGATGTAATTAATTTTGTGTAGTCCTATCTGATACTATATTCTACCACAAACTTCATATCAAGTCAACATCATTAAAGAACTTTGCCATAAAGCAACAAAAACACTCTTTATGAGTGTTTTTCAGACTGTCGATAAATTGTCCGGAACGTGCAATATATTATTTTTATATTTTAAAGTTTAATTTATAG
>OLPO01001630.1_pt1 | contig 14915 bp, 9 predicted proteins | sample 1672831 | NCBI WGS metagenome assembly OLPO01 (sample SAMEA3136728, study PRJEB25190) | human gut metagenome
AAGTGCTGCGTAAAATGGACGCAGCCCCCGTGCGCGCAGCGCTGCCGGCGTTCTTAAAGCTTGAAGACCTTTCCGAAGAAGAACAGGCAGAGTTCTTAAAAGACCCGAACCCGCATTTTCACGTGATGACGGATAAAGCGAATCATGCGTTCCCTTCTAAATACGGCTTTATCCCCATGACCGTGCCGGGCGACGTCACCACCGCCCTCATCGAAAACGGCATCGTAGAAGAACCTTTTTTGAAGGAAAACACAAAGAAAAACCAGTGGATCAAGGACCTTTCCTGGTGGCTTGTCCGCGATTTTGACGTCACAGAGGAGATGCTGAACGAAGACATCGTGCGCCTCAACATTGAAATGCTCGATTTCAATGCGGATATCATCGTAAACGGCATGCCCGCCGCGCACCACGAAAACGCGTTCTGCGCGTTCAGCGAAGACATCAAGCGCTTTTTGCACGTCGGCAAAAACCAGCTCGTCATTCGCCTCACCTCCGGCATGGAGCTGCACTATCCGCGCGACGCCGTTTCATTCTACTGCGCAAGTGAAAACGCCATTTGTGACCAGCGTGTCTACACCCGCAAGCCGCAGTTTACCTACGGCTGGGACTGGTGCCAGCCCGTGCCCACCTGCGGCATCGGCCGCTCCATCGAGATTGAAGCGTTCAGCGGTGCGCAGGTCATCGCGTCCCGCGTCGATACGTTAAAGCTCGACGGCGATGAAGCCGAAGTGGAGTTCCACTTTGAAATCGAAAAATCCGACATGGTCTCAAGCGCCGAGTGCGAGCTTACCTATACGCTCGAATTTGAGGGCAAAACCGTTTATACCGGCAAAAAGACGCTCATGCTCGTCGGCGGCGTGAACTTCGCCGAGGAACGCGTCACAATCAAAAACGCGAAGCTCTGGTGGCCGAACGGCTACGGTGCGCAGAACCTCTATACCTTTAAAGCCTGCTGCGTCACAAAGGGCATCCTGCACGAGATGCAGCCGAAGAAGATCGGCATCCGTACCTTGGAGCTCGATACCTCTAAGCTCGAAGACGGCAGCCGCAACTTCTTCTTTAAGGTGAACGGCGTGCGCATTTTCTGCAAGGGCGGCAACTGGGTGCCGACGGACTCCCTTTATCTGCGCACCCCGAAGGAAAGCTACGAAACCCTCGTGCGCGAGGGCGCGGCGGCGCACTTCACCATGTTCCGCATGTGGGGCGGCGGCACGTATGAGCCGGACTGCTTCTATGAATATTGCTCGGAGTACGGCATTTTGCTGATGCACGACTTTATGTACGCCTGCGCGTTCTACCCCGACCACAAAAACGATTTCCTCTTTGAGGCGGAGCGCGAAGCCGAGTACCAGACAAAGCGCCTTGCACATTATCCCTGCATGGCCATCTGGACGGGCAACAACGAGATTGCGGAATCCTACACCGATTGGTTCCCGGCGCCCATCAAGCCGGAGCGCTTCTACGGCGAGAAAATATTCAACTATATTCAGCCGCGTGCCGTGCACCGCAACAGCCCGCTCGTTCCGTATATGCCGTCCTCGCCGTACTTCGGCGACCGCGCCAACGAGAGCGAACAGGGCGACGTACATGCATGGTCGTTCTTCGGCCGTCACCCGAAAACGAAGTTCAAGTTTGTCTATGAGCTTGAGGCGTTCGACCGCATCCCGGCGCGCTTCTCCAGTGAATACGGCTTCTTCGGCGCACAGATGGAAAGCACCGTTCGCCGTTACCTCGACGGCACCGAAATGCGCTTCGATAACCCCATCTGGAAGCACCACGGCGAGTTTGACCGCAAGCGCAGCAACATCGACGGCGCGATTGACCGCCATTTGACGGAGTTCAAAACCCTCGATGAACACGGCTATCTGCTGTACAGCGGCATCATGCAGGGCCTTCTGTACGCCGAGCTTGCCGAAGCCATGCGCCGCAAGCCGTACGGCGCAGGCGACCTCATCTGGATGTACAACGATTGCTGGCCGGAGACAGGTTGGACGATCATCGATTATTACCTGACGAGAAAGATCTCGTTCTATTTCTTAAAGCGCGCGTTTGCAACGAAAAAGCTCATCATCCGCGCGTGTGAGGGCGGCGCAGAAGTGACTGTCATCAACGAAACGCCCGAAGCGTTCACGGCGGATATTCACTGCGGCTACATGACCTTTACCGGCGAGACCGACAGTCTCTGCACAAAGACGCTCAAGGTCGCTCCGCACTCCATGCAGCAGTTCCACATTTCTGTCTGCAATGACTTGAAGCACGGTTTCTTCTTTGCAAGCGCCGAGGGCTTCGACGCCGCCGACAGCCTGCGTGCGTATTACCGCGATTACGTCTTCCCGGAAAGCGACGCAAAGATTGAAAAGGTGGAGCAGGACGGCAACGATCTGCTCGTGACGATCCGCGCGAGCGTGTACACGCCGTTTGCGTACCTCATGACGAGCGACGACCGCGTGCATTACGATGATAATTACGTTACGCTCTACCCGAACGAGCCGAAGACGCTCCGTGTGGAAAACTGCACGGAAACGCCTGTGCTGCACGTTGCCGCACCCGCCCCGAGCGAAGAAACGAAAAAAGCCAGCTATACGGATTCCTGGTTCTGATACGTACTGAAATGCTGCCGCATAGAGCCCGCTTTGTGCGGCATGCTTTCTATAAAATAATGAGTTTTGAAAGGAGTTTCGCATGAAATACCGTTTTCAAGATAACACCCTGCCGTTTGAAGAGCGCGCAAAAGACCTGCTCTCCCGCTTAACGCGCGAAGAAAAGGTCGGCATGATCACGTCGCAGCTCGATGATATTCCGCGCCTCGGCATTAAAAAGACGCACATCGGCACCGAGATTGCGCGCGGCGTCGTAAACCGCGACCAGAAGCGCGAGACCACCATTCTGCCGCAGCCGTGGGGCATGGCGGCCATGTTCGACGATGCCCTCATGGAGCAGCTTGGAGACATGGCAGGCGACGAAACGCGCATCACGCACGATATGGAAGAAAGACCGTCCTCTCTGGAGCTTTTCGGACCCACCATCGATATGGAGCGCGACCCGCGCTGGGGCAGAAACGAAGAAGCCTATGGCGAAGACCCGTGCCTTACGGGTAAAATGAGCGCCGCCTACTGCCGCGGCCTTACGGGCAAGGACGAGAAGTATTTGAAGACCGCGCCTTTGCTCAAGCATTTCTACGCCAACAACTACGAAAACGAACGCCAGACGACGAACGCGAACATCACCCCGCGCTTAAAGCACGAGTATTACTTAAAAGCGTTTGAGCCCGCCGTGCGCGAAGGCCGCGCGCCGGGCCTTATGACGGCGTACAACTGCATCAACGGCGTAGAGGGCGTCAACAACCCGGACGTTTCGGAAATCTGTAAAAAAGAGTGGGGCATGACGTTCGCTGTCAGCGACGGCGGCGATTTCGGCCAGAACGTCGCCGCGCACCGCACGTATGAAAACCACGCGCAGTCTATGGGCGACATCCTCGGCGTCGGCGCGGATATGATGCTCGACAGCCGCTCCATGGTTGACCCTGCCGTACGCGAAGCGCTCGAAAAAGGCTACCTCACCGAAGAAAACCTCGATAAAGCCGTGTATTCCACGTTATTGCTGCGCTTTAGGCTCGGCGATTTCGATGAAGACCACCCCTACGCGCATATTGACCCCGCAAAGCTCGCAAGCCCCGCGCACAAGGCGCTCGCCGTAAAAGCGGCAAAGGAGTCCGTCATCCTGCTTGAAAACCGAGGTATGCTGCCTTTAACCGACGACGGCAAGTGCACCGTCGCGGTCGTGGGCCCGCTCGCAAATGAAAACTACACCTGCTGGTACTGCGGCTATGCACCGAACCAAACGCCGGTCGTCAAGGGCTTCAGAGAAAAGCTCGGCGAAGACCGCGTACTGTTCGATGAAGGCTTTGACCGCGTGCGTATCCGCTCCGAAAAAACCGGCAAGTACCTGCGCATCGCCGAAAACGGCGCGGTATATGCCGATGCCGACGAGAACACCGCCGACCTCTTTGAGCGCGCGGATTGGGACTTCGGCGCATGGACGCTGCGCAGCGTGCGCACCGGCAAGTACCTCACCGAGGACAAAAATTTCTTCGACGAGACCCCGCAGAACGAAAACGCCGTCACCATCGACCCCGGCATGAACTGTACGGCAGACGTGGTATTCGGCTGGTTTGTGAAAGAACTGCTGTACGCCAAGGAAGAAGACGGCGTTTTGTACCTCGATACGTGGCAGCACCGCGCTGTGGCCGTAAACGACGAAAATAAGCTCGTTGCAAAGGCCGGCTCCGGTGACTGCCCCTGCAAGCAGTTTACACTGGAAGTCGTCTCCTCCGGTGCAGAGCGTGTGGCAGAGCTCGCGCAACGCGCTGACCACGTCATCGTCTGCGCGGGTAACCAGCCGCTCATCAACGCGCGCGAGGAGTATGACCGTCCGGATATCCGCCTGCCGAAAGCCCAGACCGCGCTCCTGAACGCCGCAGCGGCCGCAAATGAGAGTACTCTGCTGTACCTCGTCACGGGCTATCCGTTCGCCATCAACAAGGAGAAGGACACCGCCAAAGCTGTGCTGTGCTCCACGCACCTCGGCCCGTGCCTCGGCCATGTTGCTGCCGCGACCGTCTTCGGCGAAAACAATCCCGCCGGCCGCACCCCGACCACGTGGTATCGTTCTGTTCGTGATCTCCCCGCGCTTGACGATTACGACATCGCGAAAAACCATGTGACGTACCTCTATTTTAGGGGCAAGCCGCTCTACGCGTTCGGCTACGGCCTCAGCTATACGACTTTTGCATACAGCAATCTGACCGTTAAGCAGGAAAACGGCGAAGTCATCGCGACTGTAAACGTGCAGAACACCGGCGCTCTTGACGGCGACGAAGTGGTGCAGCTTTACATGAGCCTGCCGGGCTCCCTGCGTGTGCGTCCCATCCATGCACTCAAAGCTTTCAAGCGCGTGCACATCAAGGCGGGCGAGACCGTCACCGTTACGCTGAACTTCAAGATCGACGACCTTGCCGTTTGGTGCAACGGCAGAAAGATCTACACGGTCGAAAGCGGCGTGTATAAAATGGAAATCGGCGCGTCGAGCGACGATATCCGCCTTACCGCCGACGTGGAGATTGCAGGCGAAGCGTTCCCGGGTCGACCGGGCTTCTTCAAGCAGGAAGCCATCGATGCCAATGATTACAGCGGCGTCACGTTCCTCACGGATAAGCGCGACGGCGAAACGTATGTGGAAGCGAAGGATTTCCGCAGCTTCCTCGTGTACAAGAACATGGATCTCACCGGTTGCAATGCGTTCGAGTGCGCCATGAGCGCGCCCTCCGGCGACGTGGAGATCCTCCTTGCGGATAACAAGACCGGAAAAGTTCTCGGCAAAGCGGGCGGCACAGGCACCGGAAGCCTCACAAAGTTCACATCGTTTACGTGCGATGTCGCCGCCGAAGCCGGACTCACCGAGCTGCGCATCGTCTTCACAAAGCAGACGTCCTTAAAGTGGTTCCGTTTTTACACGGTGTGAGTTTTAAACCGATTTAAATTCAAAAGTTGAATACTCGAAAAGGGACAGCGCTGTGCTGTCCCTTTTTGCATGTGTAAAACTTTTTCTAACGGCTCGCTTTCCTCGCCGTTCAAGAACCCCCTTGATAGGGTTTCTTACGCAAAACCGTCCACCGGACGGTTTTGCTATTTTCCTGATCTTCTGTTAGGCAAAAGGATTTCGAGCTCTGCAGAGCTCGACTCAGGGCTTTGCCCCAAGACCCCACGACCTTTTTGAAAAAAGGTCGATCAAAAACTTTCAATATTTTTCAGTTGCATTTGAAATCATACGAAAAAGGTATACTATGCCCGAAAAGCATGTGGTTCAATCCATTATAAGTATTTGACATTTTAACCCATCACGGGTATACTAAACTTCAAGTAAAGTACAGGGCGTATATTTGTATTGATATTCGTTTTCAGAAAGAGGGAAGAACAAAAGCTATGTTCAGCGGACGTTTATGGGAGCTCTTTATAGACTCCTTTCCGAAAATTCTCATCCCCGGCCTGACGGTCACCATTCCGCTCACTGTCATTTCGTTCACCTTTGCACTCATTATCGCGGTCATTATGGCGCTGGTGCAGTTCGCAAACGTGAAGGTTTTAAAGCAGATTGCGCGTTTTTACATTTGGATCTTCCGCGGCACACCGCTGCTTGTGCAGTTGTTTGTTGTGTTCTTCGGCCTTTCCCGTATCGGCATTTTGCTCGATCCGTTTCCGGCGGCAGTTATCGTGTTCTCCCTAAATGAGGGCGCGTATTGTGCCGAGACCATCCGCGCTGCGCTTGAATCCGTGCCGAAGGGTCAGCTTGAAGCCGGTCAGTGCGTGGGGCTTACCTACCTCCAGACCATTTTCCGCATCGTGCTGCCGCAGGCCATGCGCACGGCGTTCCCGCCGCTTTCCAACTCGCTCATCTCCATGGTCAAGGACACCTCCCTTGCGGCGAACATCACCGTAACGGAAATGTTCATGGTCACACAGCGCATCGTGGCGCGTACGTATGAGCCGCTGCTTTTATACCTTGAGGTCGGCCTTATATACCTCATTTTCTCCACGGTGCTCACTTGGGTGCAGCGCTTTGGCGAAAAGAAACTCGCGTCTTACGGACACAAGGAGGGCTGAGTTATGCTGCAAATTCTGGACATTAAAAAATCCTTCGGCGAGCTGCATGTGCTGCGCGGCGTCGATCTCGACGTGGAGCAGGGCGATGTGGTTGCTATCATCGGCCCGTCCGGCTCCGGTAAAACAACCCTCCTGCGCTGCATAAACTTCCTCGAAAAAGCCGACAGCGGCACCTTGATTTTTGATAACGAAAAATTCGAATTCGGTAAGATCACCAAAAAAGAGATTGCGCGCCTGCGCCGCAAAACGGCGTTCGTGTTCCAAAACTACAATCTGTTTTTGAACAAAACAGCGTTGCAAAACGTCACAGAGGGTCTCATCGTCGCCCGCAAAATGCACAAGGCGGAAGCCATTGAGATCGGCAAAAAAGCGCTCGACAAGGTCGGTCTTTCCGACCGTTACGATTATTACCCATCGCAGCTTTCCGGCGGCCAGCAACAGCGCGTTGCCATTGCCCGCGCCATTGCGACAAACCCGGAGATTATCTTCTTCGACGAGCCGACGAGCGCGCTTGACCCGGAGCTCACCGGCGAAGTGCTTTCCGTCATGCGCGACCTCGCAAATGAGGGCATGACGATGCTCGTCGTCACACATGAAATGGGCTTTGCCCGCACGGTCTCAAACAAGGTCATCTTCATGGAAGACGGCGTTATCGTCGAGCAAGGCTCCTCGAAAGAATTTTTCGAGAACCCGAAGGAGGAACGCACAAAAGCGTTCCTGCGCACCATTCAGGGAGACATGGATTGATTTTTGTCAGTCCGTTATCCATATTTATCCTACTTAAGCAAAGGAGTAAGAGAACATGAAAAGAACACTTTCTTTACTTATGGCCGTGCTGATGCTCACGGCAGTCGTGCTTACGGGTTGCTCCTCGGGCGGCACAACGTCCGGTGCGGCAAGCAGCGATGCTTCCTCTGCATCGAGCGAAGCAGGAAGCGAGTCTTCCGCAGCGGAAGAAAACGACCTGCTCGCGCAGATCAAGGAAAAGGGCACCATCACGGTCGCGATGGAAGGCACTTGGGCGCCGTGGACATACCACGATGCCGATGATAACCTTGTCGGCTATGACGTAGAAGTTGCGCAGAACATCGCAGAAAAGCTCGGCGTAGAGGTCAACTTTGTCGAGGGCGAGTGGGACGGCCTGCTTGCCGGTCTTGATGACGGCCGTTATGACATCATGGTCAACGGCGTAGGCGTCACGGAAGAGCGCGCGGAAAAGTACAACTTCTCTACCCCGTATGCATATAACCGCACCGCTGTTATCGTGCGCGGCGATTACGATGAGATCAACTCCATGGAAGATCTCGAGGGCAAAACGACTGCCAACACCATTTCCAGCACCTATGCAACGCAGGCAGAAGCCCACGGCGCAACGGTTACGGGCGTGGACGACCTCAACCAGACCATCGAGCTTCTGCTCTCCGGCCGTATCGATGCCACGCTGAATGCAGAAGTCGTATTCGCAGACTACGTAAAGGAGCACCCGGAAGCGAACATCAAGATTGCTACGTTCTCCGATGAAGTCGAAAAGGTTGCCATTCCGATCCGCAAGGGCGACGACACCGCAACGCTGCTCGCAGCCGTTAACGACGCGCTGAAGGAAATGAGTGAGGACGGCACCCTTACCGCTCTCTCCGAAAAATACTTCGGCACCGACATCTCCAAAGAGTAATTTAAGAATATTGAAGAAAAGAAGTCCTCTCAAATCTGAGAGGACTTCTTTTTAGCATTGGAGCATGGAGGTGAAAGTTAAATTACCGAAAGTTAATATCCAGGCTTTTTAACGGCATATCTACCAGTACCGTTACACCATGCACAGCCTGAACCGTGGCAATGTGAACATGTGTACACGTTGTAATGTGATCTATCGGTATCCTTGTTTGACGGGAATAACCATCCGATCAACATTAGTATAACTACAATGAATATTACGAATGCTAACTTATTATTCATGTTATCACTCCTTTTTTGTTTTAAAAGTAAGATTTAAAACTTTACTTAATGAAATAGCAATACCTTTTACTCCAATGCAAGTAGTTGTAGGTTGTTTACGCATATTCCAAAGTATAGTAGTTTTGCTTGGTGAGAAAACATTTTATTGAAGATCAATTTATAAAAATAGGAGCTAATCTTCCTATAATTATGCCAATAAATTTCCTGTTTGTCAAGCGATATAGGAACTATAATTCCCATATATGATAAAAGCGGAGGAAGATAAATGCTTTTGAATGATAGACGGCAGATAGGAAATCGACTGTTTGCGATTCGAAAGAGAAATGGAATGACGCAGGCTGAAATCGCAGAATTAGCAGGATTATCGAATCGCACATATGCGGATATTGAACGAGGTACGGTTAATATGCGTGTTGATACAATGCAGCGTATATGTAGTGCATTGCATATTACACCAGATGAGATATTAACGGTTGAAAACAATGTGGTTCCTTTGTGCCATGAAGAAATATTAGCACGATTAAACTCTTGCTCACCCAAAGAACAGGAAACTGCATTTGCTATTTTGGAAGTTTACTTGCGTTCTATTGTAAAATAGCATATGGAAAATGATTCTCGATTTTGCGCTCACCGCAGACGATATGCAGCAGATCGCCGCGTTGAATCGTCACGATCCGTTCTACAAGGTCACGCCCGAATCCCTCCACCGCCTTGCAACGACCAAGTGCAAATTTGAAGAATCATAAGCCTGAAAATCTTGAAAGCCTTCCGATTTTTCGGGGGGCTTTTTGCATATAGAAACCGTCCCGCTTCTGTGATAACCCACAAAAGTGTATATTTTCGTTGTAATCCCTCGTGATGTGGTATAAATGAAGCAAGCCGCGGCGTAAAAGAGGGGACGAGCATAAAACACACAGCGAATCCGAAAGTCCCGCTTTGAAAGCGTCACATGGTAAGCGGCTTCCTGTTCACGATTACTGCGGTCAACTTCGTTTATGTAATCAACAATGTCCATGAAAACCGCCTGTCCATGCTCAAAAACGAACAAAATTTCGATTACAAATCCGCCATTTTCCAATAATCGGTAGAATATCCCCGAAACGCTTGACTTTTCGTCCTAAATTGCTTATGCTATATCCTGTTGCTGTACGCCCATTTGTGCAGCACGGTCAGTCGTGACATCCTGACCTTAAACAAAACTAGCGCGGCCGGGGCGGCTCCCGGACCGCGGAAAGGAATGCTGAAATGAATAAGAAAACCTCAAAAGTCCGCTTTCTGGCGCTCAGCGCCGTGATTGCGGCGCTGTATGCTGTCCTCACTTACGCCGCTGCCGCCATGAATCTGGCGTTTGGCGCGGTGCAGTTCCGCTTTTCGGAAGCCTTAACGGTGCTCCCGGCCTTTACGCCGGCCGCCATCCCCGGGCTTGCCGTCGGCTGCCTCATCTCGAACCTTGCAAGTCCGCTCGGCGTCGTAGACTGGGTGTTCGGCACGCTTGCAACGCTGCTCGCGGGCATTTTTTCTTACCTTGTACGCAACATTCGCTGGAAGGAGATCCCAGTTTTGGCGCCGCTGCCGCCGGTCATTTTCAACGCCCTCATCGTCGGCTTTGAAGTGGCTTGCCTTGCGGATAACGGCACGTTTGCTTTCGGCAATCTCTCCCTTGCAGGCTTCATCGCGGGTGCCGTTTCGGTCGGCATCGGCGAGCTCATCGTCTGCTATGTGCTCGGCGTGCCGCTGATGATGGCGCTGCGCCGCACAAAAATCAGCGAACTCATGTTGGCATAAATCTGTTCCGGGCGCGCCCGGAGAAAGTCGGTCGGAGTTTATGAAAACGAGCAGATTACAAAAAATAGTAAAGCGTACGTCACCCACGCGCATGTTCGTCGTCAGCTTTGTGATCCTTATTTTTATCGGCACCGTGTTGCTCACGCTGCCGATCTCGGCGAAAAGCGGGCGGTTCACAAACCCTGTGGACGCGCTTTTCACGGCGACCTCCGCCACGTGTGTCACGGGCCTTTCCGTGTATGACACGTTTATACACTGGTCGTATTTCGGGCAGGGTGTTCTGCTTGTGCTCATTCAGTGCGGCGGCCTCGGCCTTGCCGCGTTTGCAACGGGTCTCACGCTGCTCGTCCGCCGCCGCATCGGCATTCGCCACCTTGTACTCGCCCGCGAAAGCGCCGGCGGCAGCAATTTGGATGTCATCTCGCTGCTGCGCATCGTGGTTGCGTTTACGTTTGCGGTGGAAGCTCTCGGCGCGCTTCTGCTCATGGCTCGCTTCGTGCCGCTCTATGGCGGGCTCGGCGTATGGGCCTCGGTGTTCGTCTCCGTCTCGGCGTTCTGCAACGCCGGCTTCGATATTTTAAGCTTCATTCCCGGCAATTCGAGTTTATCGGCCTTTAACGGCGACCCGCTCGTCACGCTGACGATTTCCATGCTCATCATCATCGGCTCCACGGGCTTTGTGGTGTTTCAGGATATTTACCGCAAGAAAATCTCGACGCGCCTGCACCGGCAGCACGTGGAAAAGCTGAGCTTTCACGCGCAGGTCTGCCTGCGTGCATCTTTGACGCTTCTGGTTTTCGGCACGGTGATGCTGTTTATCCTTGAGTACAACAATACATACCGTGATTTGAACTTCTTTGAAAAGCTGAACGCGGCGTTTTTTCAGTCGGTCAACACGCGCACGGCGGGCTTTGCTTCCGTCAGCATTAAGCAGGAAACGGATGGTGCAAAGCTCCTCACGTCGTTCTTGATGTTCATCGGCGGCTGCCCGGGCTCCACGGCGGGCGGCATTAAGGTGACGACGCTTGTGGTGCTGTTTGCGGCGGTGAAATCCACTCTTTGCGGCGAAGACACCACTACGTTCCTGCGCCACCGTTTTGACCCCGGTATGGTGTACAAGTCCCTTACGGTCGTGGCGTTCGCCCTTGTGGTCTCCGTTTTGAACGTGAGTCTTATTTTAGCGCTGCACCACGGTGTTTCCATATTGGATGCGATGATCGAAGCCGTTTCCGCCTTTGCGACGGTCGGCCTCAGCGCAAGCCTGACTCCGACGCTGCATCCGCTTGCAAAGCTTGCCCTGACGCTGACGATGTTCATCGGCCGCGTAGGCCCTGTCTCATTCGGCGTGGCGATTTTAATGCGCAAAAAGAAAAGCGGTTCCGTTCTGCCGGAGGGCAGAATGCTGATCGGGTGATTTTGGATCCTCTGTGCGTTTTGCACAGGGGATCTTTGCTTTCATCGCGCACATTTTAAGCCCGTTTCCTTGCGAAACAGGGGGAAAGTATGGTATACTATTTTGTACGTATTTTGCGTGCTGTTCAGGCTTTCTAAATGCGTTTCAATGCGGCAATTTACGATTTTGATATAGGAGTGATTTCAATTTGTCTCAGAAGACGGAACAGAAAGGACAGAGCTTTTTAAAGGGTACCGCAATTTTGACGGCAGCGACGTTTATCGTCAAATTCATCAACATATTTTTCTCTATTCCACTTGCGAATTTCCTCGATGATGAGGGCATGGGGCATTTCAACACGGCGTATGACATTTTTGTATTTTTCAGTGTTTTGGCATCTTCCGGCACACCGGTCGCCATTTCGCGCCTTGTCAGCGTGGCGTATGCACAGAACCGCAAGCGCGAAGCGGATAAAATTTTCCGCGTGGCATTCACACTGTTCTCCGGCATCGGTCTTGTCGGCTGCATCGTCATGGCGGTGTTTTCCCGTCAGTTCGCGATGCTCATGAACCAAAATGACCGCTCCATGTACGCCATTGCAGCCTTGGCACCGATGTGCTTTTTCATGTCCGTTTCGTCGTGTTTGCGCGGCTATTTCCAAGGGCGTTCCAACATGACGCCGACGGCGGTCTCGCAGGTTTTGGAGTCGCTCATTAAACTGTTCGTCGGTATTGCGCTGGCACTGTATTTCCTGAAGACCACCGGCTTGCCAGAGCTTGGCGCGGCAGGCGCGATCCTCGGTGTTTCCATCGGCTCGTTCTTCGCGGTTTTGTACATTCTTCTGTACTACTTCCGCAAATCGCGCGATACGCGCTATTCACCTTTTGAGCCGAGGGTTTCGAGTGTTGGTGAAATTTTGAAATCTATCCTGACCTTTGCGGTGCCGGTCATCATCGGCTCTGCGTTTTTGAGCGCGCTCGACATTGTGGATTCCTCCGTGATGATGTATCGTTTACAGGGCGCTGCCGGTGTGGACGCGAACTCCGCCATCGCTATGAAGGGCTGGCTCGGCACGGCGCGCAAGTATTTCGACCTGCCGAACGCCGTCATCGTGCCCATCTCTACCATCGTGCTGCCGATGCTTTCCGGTGCGATCGCAAAAAAAGAAAAGCGCGAAATCAACCGTATTTCCATGCTCTCCCTGCGCATGACGCTTATGGTAGCCATCCCGTCTGCCGCGGGTTTGTGCATTTTTGCAAAACCTATTTGCTCCCTGTTGCTTTACAGCCGCCCGGAGTTTGCGGCAAATACCGCGCCGCTGCTCGCCGTTATGGCGCCGGCGGTCATCACGGCGAGCTTACTTTACACTACGAATGCGATGATTCAGGCGGTCGGCAAGGTATACGTGCCGGTCATCAACATGATTGTCGGTACGGTGGTACGCATCGGCGTTGTGTATGTGCTGTGCGGTATCCCGGAGATCAACGCCATGGGCTCTGCTGTCGGTACGTTCGTTTCGTATCTTGTTATGATTATTCTGAACCTTATCGCGCTGCACCGTATGCTGCCGGAAATTCCGAGCGTGGTGCGCATGGGCATTCGTCCGCTCCTTGCTTCTGTCATTATGGGCGCGGTCTCGTACCCCGTATATCTGCTGCTCACGCGCTTTATGCGTGAGAAGTTCGCGGTCATTCCGGTTATTCTGCTTGCAATCCTCGTTTACCTCGTGGCGGCGGTGTTTACCAAAGCCATCACGCGCGAGGAGATCGTGCAGCTGCCGAAGGGTGAAAAACTGGCGGATAAACTGCATTTGAAGTAACTTCCTGTCTTGTAAAGGCCATGTGCCTGTGATAAAATAAAATTATAAGTTTTTGGGGAATTTCGCGGTGCGGAAAACGATTTTGCGCCGACGAAAGAAAGGATGGGTATTGTGAAAGCAACTGTGACAAATAAGAGCAAAAAGGGTCTTATACGCCGTTTTGCGCCGTACTTTAAAAAGTATCTGTGGATCCTCATTTTCGACCTGTTCTGCGCGGCGCTGACGACCGTATGCGAGCTGGCGTTGCCAATCATCGTGCAGCAGATTACGAACCGCGGCATCAATGACCTGGCGTCTTTGACGCTCAGTTATATTCTGCGCATCGGAGGGCTGTACATTTTCTTAAAGCTCGTCGACGTGGGCGCGACGTTCTTCATGGCGTCTATCGGCCACATCATGGGCACAAAGATCGAGACCGACATGCGCCGTGACATGTTCGCACACCTGCAGAAGCTCTCGTTCTCGTATTTTGACAACACGAAGATCGGTCAGCTCATGTCCCGCATCACGACCGACCTGTTTGACATCACGGAGTTTGCGCATCATTGTCCGGAGGAATTTTTCATTGCGGGCATCAAGATCATCGGCGCATTTGTGATTTTGTGCACGATGAGTGTGCCGCTGACACTGATTATCTTTGCGGTGCTGCCGTTTATGCTGGCGGCCGCCATGTTCTTCAATAAGAGAATGCAGGCGCAGTTCCGCAGCCAGCGCCAACAGCTCGGCGAGATCAACGCGCAGGTGGAAGACAGCCTGCTTGGTGTGCGCGTGGTGAAATCCTTCGCGAACGAGCCGCTTGAAGAAAAGAAGTTTGAAGAGGGCAACCAGCGCTTTTATAACATCAAGCGCCTGCGCTACATGTATATGGGCGGCTTTGAAGCCTCCAATAAATTCTTTGACGGTCTCATGTATATCGTGGTCGTCATTGCGGGCGCCATCTTCATGATGAACGGCGCCATCGACCCCTCGCAGCTTGTGGCGTACCTTTTGTATATCACAACGCTCATCAATTCCATTCACCGCATCGTGCAGTTTACGGAGCAGTTCCAAAGCGGCATGAGCGGCGTGGAGCGCTTCTTTCAGGTTATGGACGCGCCCATCGAGATCAGCGACGCGCCGGACGCCAAAGACATCGGCATTGTCAAGGGCGACGTGACGTTCGACCACGTAAGCTTCAAGTATAACGACGACGGCACCGAGGTGCTTTCTGACATCGACCTCGACGTAAAGGCGGGCGAGAACATCGCGCTTGTCGGCCCCTCGGGCGGCGGTAAAACGACGCTGTGCAACCTCATTCCGCGTTTTT
>OLPO01001631.1_pt1 | contig 14913 bp, 17 predicted proteins | sample 1672831 | NCBI WGS metagenome assembly OLPO01 (sample SAMEA3136728, study PRJEB25190) | human gut metagenome
ATAAGAATTAATGTGAATCAGAGTAAGAAGAATTTGAGATGGCCGGAGCCGATAGGGAAGGCTCGGATAAAGAAAAGGAACGCAGATATGCACTTGTTGCTTGAAGTATAGCAGTCGGAGGCCCCCTTTGAATATTGGAAGAACTTCATAAAGATTGAACGTGATTTTTTGGAAGAATTTTGGGCATAGGAATGGTCTGTTCACCGGGTTACTCTTTCTTTGGAAGGAGAACTCAGATGGACAACAGCACAGACAACAGAAATCATGACGAAACGCTATATTCTGTCGGGGAAATCTGCAGGATAACAGGCATTACCCGGAAAACGCTTTTTTACTATGACCGGATTGGACTTCTTGTGCCTTATGGGCGAACGGAGCCGCAGCAGTTCAAGCTCTACGATCGCGAAAGGCTTGAGCGCTTGAATGGTATCATTGAATATCGCAGAGCGGGGCTTCGTATCGCTGAGATCCGGGCGCTTCTGAATGACTGTTATGTCAATCGGCTTGAAGTCATGAACGGCGCGCTGGAGCGGCTTCTTCGGGAGAAGAATGGAGTCGACCGGCAGATCAGAAATCTGAAGGAGCTGATTGACACCGAAGAAAATTTTGCACGCAGAAATTTAGAAAATAACGTGTCTTCTGTGCTTCACTGTTCCCCGCGGAACGGTGAGATAGTAAAAGAACTTCCGGATTGCAGAAGAAATGCAAGGCCTTCACATGGGTACAGGTCTGACAGAAAGGGGATTGTATTATATGAAAACAGGATGGGTTGGAATGATACTTGCATCGGCACGGGTATTGTCGGTGTGCGGCAGCAAGGGTGGTTAGCAGCGGAGACATCAAAGCGACACTCCTGGAGCTGGAAAATACCGGTGCCACGAAATACGGAATTTCCAAGAGCTCTCTCGAGGACAACAAGATCGGTACAGGCGATATCACAATGGTCAGCTTCCAATTGAACATCAGCAGCGGAAGCTTCTACAATTACATCGATCAGCCGAAGCTCACCATCAGCTATAACCGAATTTGTAAGGAAAGGTTTTACGCACAAAAATAGGAAAGATCGGAGCTGAGTGATAAGATATACTACAAGGGAAGTAGTGAGGGGATGCTTCGTATTTATAGATGACCATTTCGGGGCGTGAAGCTTTTTGCTTCACGCCTTTTTATGTATGGGGAGCAGGTATAATGGGTCAGTTTTGGCGGGGCCGGTTGCGGTTATTTTGGTAGGATCCAATTTTGCTGGGTTAAGTGGAGCGGCATTGACAAGTGCATGTCTTGCATATATTGGCGGAGGAGCGATCGCTGCTGGCGGAGCAGGGATGCTTGGCGGCACGATCAGCATAGTTGGAGGTGGTGCTCTCCTGGGTGTCGGAATAGGTGCTGGTGTAGGCGGAACATTTGGAGCGCTTAGTCTGATGAATAAAAAAAGTACCATCCTGCAGTCAGCAAAGCTATTGGTGTCTGTTCGGGAAATATTTTTGAATGATGAACATGACATGGAGTATTCTAATTATATTTACGAGCAATATGTGAATAAAATTGCAGATATCGAAAAAAGTCTCGTAGAGCTTAAATTGAAAGCGGAAACAGCCAGCAAGGACGAGCAGAAAACGGGGAGACAATAGGAGACCACCATGGTTTGTAACATCATGCGGGACATAATTTTTCTGTCCCAGAAGGCAGAACCGGCGACAGAGGCGGACCGGCAGATTGCGGTCAACCTGCTGGATACGCTGAAGGCAAATGAAGAGAGATGTGTTGGTCTTGCAGCCAACATGATCGGAGAGAAGAAGGCAATTATTGCGGTCAACATGGGAATTGTGAATGCGGCGATGTTCAATCCTGTCATCGTTAAGAGACCTGGACCGTTCGAAACGGAGGAGGGATGCCTTTCGCTGACGGGCGTGCGCAGGACCAGAAGATATAAAGAGATTGAAGTGGAATATCAGGATATGCAGTTTCAAAGGAGACGACAGAAATTTACCGGTTGGACGGCGCAGATTATTCAGCATGAGTGCGATCATCTGGAGGGAATTCTTATCTGATGTGTCGGGTGAACGATCTGTATATCAAGGGTGTTTTATTTGAGTGGGACAAAATCAGCAGGGGCAGCTATCTCAGAGGGATCGAGGCGCTCCGGGATGTGAACGAGATCCGTTTTTCGAAGCCGGTCACGCTTTTTGTCGGGGAGAACGGAACCGGGAAATCCACGCTTCTTGAGGCGATTGCAGTGGCTCACGGATTTAATCCGGAGGGCGGGAGCAGGAACTACTCGTTTTCAACCCGCGATACGCATTCGGAATTGTGCGATGCCATTCGGATTGTGAAAGGCTACCGGAAAGAGAAGTGGGGATATTTTCTCCGCGCGGAGAGCTTCTACAATGTCGCGACGCAGGAAGAGGAATATGCGGATGATGACCATCCTTCTGAGGAGTATCACAATCGCTCGCATGGGGAGAGCTTTCTGAAGCTGATGCAGAAGAATATCCGGTCGAGCGGTCTGTACCTGATGGATGAGCCGGAGGCAGCGCTGTCACCGCAGAGGCAGTTGACGCTGCTCATGGAGATTTATCAGTGTGCCTGTGAGGGTGCTCAGTTTATCATTGCAACCCATTCGCCGATTCTGCTGGGGATTCCGGAGGCGGAGATATTTTGCTTCGATGACGGGAGGATCCACACGTGCAGCTATGAGGATACGGACAGCTATCAGGTGACGGAGATGTTCATCAATCACCGCGAGAGGCTTCTGCGCGGTCTGCTGGATTAGTCGAGCATCGGGGAGTGCGGTGAAATGAAGCCGGGGAGGACCAGGGAGTGAAAACAACAGCGATTTGCTATTATTCGCAGCATCATGGCAATACGAAAAAGCTTCTGGATGCCATTCGCAAGTCGGATCCGGAGGTTGTCCTGATCGATGTTACGAAGGGTGTTATGAAGGATGGACCTGCTGATCTTGAGGGATATGACCGGATCGGCTTTGCATCGGGGATCTATTACAGCAGCTTCGCAAAACAGCTGCTTGTTTACCTGAGAGATCAACTGCCGGAGGGAAAGGATGTTTTCTTCCTGTACACGGCGGGAGTCGGGAGGAATGATCGTTTTGCCCGGGAGATTTCGGAGACGGCGAAGGAGAAGAAGGCGAGAATTCTCGGGACCTATGGCTGCAGCGGCTATGATACCTTCGGACCGTTTAAACTGGTGGGAGGCCTGAAGAAGGGGCATCCGGATGCAAAAGAGATCGGGGAGGCGGTTCAGTTTTACCGAAGCCTTCCGGGGAAGGCATGAAGAGGTCTGTTTTTATGCAGGAGTTTATCAATGAGTAATGTATTTACGGTGGCGCTTGGCGGAGCGCTCGGCGCGGTTTGCCGGTATCTGATTACGCTTCTTCCAATGAATCCGGAGAGCGGATTTCCGGTGAAGACATTTCTGATCAATGTGGCAGGCTCTTTTCTGATTGGGATTGTCGCGGCGTTGGCAGCGAGGAATGCTTTGAATCCGAGAACGGTGCTGTTCCTGAAGGTTGGAATTTGCGGCGGGTTTACGACCTTTTCCTCGTTTGCCCTCGAGACAGAGGGACTCGTCGGAAAGGGAACGGGCACTGCGCTCTGGTATGTGCTGCTGAGCCTTGTATGCGGTGTTCTGGCGGTATATGCGGCAGAAAAATTGGTTGGATAAAGAAAGGAAAGCTATGGACGAATTGTTATTGAGAAGTCATGAGTTGAGAGATGATCCTGAGGTGCACTACAACTGCGCGCAGGGTGTTTTTATTCCGTTTGCGGAGAAGAAGGGGCTGACAAAACAGCAGGCCTTTGACATCGCGCAGAATTTCGGCGGCGGAATGCGGGCAGGGATGACCTGCGGGGCCATTACCGGCGGGCTGATGGCACTTGGACTTTACGGTGTCGGGGAGCCGAAGGATGCCGTTGCCTTTATTCAGAAGATCAGCAGCCTGCACGGCGGAAGGACACAGTGCAGGGATCTGCTTGCAGCGGAGGTAACGAGCAAGGAGCAGAAGAAGCCGCATTGCGACGGGATGGTTTATGAGGCGGTCGAAGCGGTGGAAGAGATGCTTCGGGAACGCGGCATAGAAATCTGAGAAATGAGAATCTGAGAAGCGGAAATCTGACGCTGACCGGAGAAGAGTGTACGAATGGAAATTCTTACTTTATCGGAGTATCTGAAGGGGGAGTTCGGACAGAAGGTATATAAGCTCTCTCTTTCCTCCGGATGTACGTGTCCGAATCGGGACGGGACAATCGGGACCGGAGGCTGCACCTTTTGCTCGGCGGGCGGCTCCGGAGAATTCGCGCAGCCTTTTGCAGACGAGAATTTGATCGGCGACGAGATCGAAAAGGCAAAGGCACTTGTCCGAAGAAAGCTTCCGGCAAATGCTGCGGAGGCGGATGAGAAATACATCGCGTATTTTCAGTCCTACACCAATACCTATGGTGACACGGACAGGCTTACACGGCTGTATCGAATGACGATGGAACGACCGGATATTGTGGCGCTTTCGGTCGGAACAAGGCCGGATTGTCTGGAAGATGACAAAATTCGGATGCTGTCGGAGCTGAATCAGATCAAGCCGGTCTGGGTTGAGCTGGGACTTCAGACAGCGAATGACAGGACGGCAGAGAGAATTCACAGGGGTTATGAAACCTGCGTGTTCGCTGATTGCTACCGGAGACTGAAGGCTGCGCATCTGACCGTGATCGTTCACGTGATTCTGGGGCTTCCGGGAGAAAACAGGGAGGACATGCTGGATACTATCCGGTATCTGGCGCGCCTGGAGCCAGCCCTGGATGGAATCAAGCTGCAGATGTTGAATATTCTGGAGGGCTCAAGCCTTGCAGAGGAGTACCGACGGTACCCGTTTCCGCAGATGTCTGCGGAGGAATACTGCGATCTTGTGGTGGAGTGTCTGAAGCTTCTGCCGAAAGGCACGGTGATTCATCGGATGACCGGTGACGGTCCCCGGAAGCTTCTGGTTTCGCCCTCCTGGGTGACGGACAAGAAACGCGTGATCAATCTGCTGCGAAGGAAAATTGAAGAGGCCTAGAATGGTTCGCCGGATGGATTTGCAGGTGGATGGCGAAGCAAAGCGCAGGAAAGAGAACGTTTTATCCTTCCCTTGGAATTTTCTTGCGGTCGCAGGCCTTGTCGATGAGGGCTCTGGCTTCCCGGAATGCATCGGGGAGATAATCAGCCTCCCATTCGCGGCCGTCTTTTTCAAGCTTTTTGATGCCTTCCCAATCGGTGACGGGATTGCCGTCCTGATCCAGAGCGGGCTGATCGAATACATGGGGATGACGGCGAATCATCTTATCAGCAGCGGCCTGTGCCACCTCATCAAAGGTGAAAAGTCCTTCCTCCTCAGCAAGCAGTGCATGGAAAACAACCTGCAGCAGGAGATCGCCAAGCTCTTCCCTGAGATTGGCAGGATCTCCGGTGGCAGAGAGAATGTTGATGCCGCCGATCACTTCGGCGGCTTCTTCGATGCATTCGGGCTTCAGACTTTCGTGCGTCTGGACGCGGTCCCAGGGGCAGCCTTCCTCACTTCGGAGCTTTCTGACGACATTGAGGAGCTGTTGAATTCCGTTGTTGTTCATGGCGATATTGATACCTCGGTGACGATGTCACTTTTAAAATCTGAGATTTCCGTGAGCGTTTTCATGGATAGGTGATTTGCTGCCTGTTCATTATAAGGGAATTCGGACGTTATGAGAAAGCGGAATGTTGCGAGTATACACTGAAATGTCGGTGAGCCGACCTGCGTATAAATCGGAATGACAGGAGAACAACATGCGATTGATGAGACCGGACAGGGACATCTGTGTCCGGAAAATCAGGATTCCTGCAGGCAGGCGGCAGATTCCTGCGCTGGTGCTGTCACCGAAGAAAGCGACGGAGTCCGATCTGATGAAGGAGTCTTCGGCGGAGGCAGTGGGAGTCCTTTGGATTCATGGCGGCGGATACATTTCCGGAATGAAGGAGCTGGTGCACAGCTCGCGGGCAGTGGATCTGGTGAAGAAGTTCGGCGCAGTGGTTGTGTCGCCGGGGTACCGGCTTGCTCCACTCGCGCCCTATCCGGCAGCACTGGACGATTGCTATGAGGCGCTTCTTTTTCTGAAGGAGCATGCGGGAGAGCTTGGAATCCGGACGGATCAGCTGATGGTTGGAGGGGAGAGCGCAGGCGGCGGTCTGTGCGCGGCGGTCTGCATCAGAGCCAGAGACACGGGCGAGGTGAACGTTGCGTTCCAGATGCCGCTCTATCCCATGCTGGATGATCGCGATACCGAGAGCTCGCGTGATAACCACGGGCGAGTGTGGAACACCTGGAAGAACCATTTTGCCTGGCGATGCTGTCTGCTGGGACAGAATCGGAAGAATCTGTTTCCCTGTGCGGCACCGGCCAGACTGATGTCTTTTGAAGGACTCCCGCCTGCGTACACCTTTGTCGGGGATGGAGAGCCCTTTTATTGTGAAACCCTGCGCTACGTGGAGAAACTGCAGGATGCCGGTATTCCTGCCAGAGCGGACGTATACCATACGAATATGCATGCCTTTGACATGATGCGGTCGCAGGAGCCGATGAGCCGGGAGGCTGCAAAGAGGTTTCTTGAAGCGTTTGAATATGCGAAGGAGCATTACTATGCGGCGCAGCAATCTTCGGAGCAGTGTTCTTCTGTGCAGCAATCTTCGGAGCAGCAATTTTCGGCGCAGCAATCTTCGGAGCAGCGTTCTTCGACGCAGCGTTCTTCGGTGGACGGACCTTCGGAGGAATGGCTGCAATAGAGGCAAGGGGAATACAGAAAAATGTATCAGGTAAATGGGGGATAGCTATGAAGATTCTTAATTTCGGTTCCTTAAACATTGATTATGTCTACAAGGTCGACCATATCGTGCAGAAGGGGGAAACACAGCATTCGATATCCAGAAGTGTATTCAGCGGCGGAAAGGGGCTGAACCAGTCTGTGGCTCTGGCAAAAGCCGGACTTCCGGTCTATCATGCCGGCTGCATCGGGGCCGGAGGGGAGTTTCTTCTGGCTGTACTGCATGAGAGCGGTGTGGACACCTCGCTTGTCAAGGTTCTGCAGGATACTCCCTCCGGACATACAGTGATTCAGAATTCGAAGGATGGTGATAACTGCATTCTGCTTTTCGGGGGAGCAAATCAGTGCATCACGGAAGAATTCTGCGATGAGGTATTGTCGAACTTCTCTGCGGGGGATTATCTGGTGCTTCAGAATGAGATCAGCAGCATTCCGCACCTGATTAAGAAGGCACATGAACGGGGCATGCAGATTGTCCTGAATCCTTCTCCGATGACAGAGGAAATCAAAACGTGGCCGCTGGAGTGCATCGATTACTTCTTTGTAAATGAAATTGAGGCCTCGCAGCTTACCGGCGAAGCTTCTGATGATGAAGATGCACTTGTTTCGGGACTTCGGAAGACCTTCCCGAACGCGCATGTGGTGTTGACGATGGGAAAGAATGGTTCGTGCTATCTTCATGGGGACACAAAGCTTCATCAGGATGCCGTCCGGGTGAAGGCGGTGGACATGACGGCAGCAGGAGATACTTTTTCCGGGTTCTTCCTGAGCGGAATTCTATCCGGCAGAACACCGGGGGAAGCACTTGAGCTGGCGGCGAAGGCAGCTGCAATTGCGGTGACGAGACCGGGAGCCGCACCATCGATTCCGACGATGGAGGAAATTGATGGAATCGAACGAAATCCTGAACATTGTGATAAGTGAACAAGTACGATTGAAAAGACTGGCTGCAGTGTAATCTCTATCTGGGAATTTGGGCTTTTGTGGATGATATTTCTGACGATCGAGCATCCTGAAAATGCTTCCTTGGCTTTTACAGAAGATATTTCATCCATGCGGATAAAAATCCTCTCCCAGAGATGATTTTCCCTCGCAGATTTCATCCCTGCGGATAAAAATTCTCTTCCAGAGATGATTTTCTCCCGCTGATTTCATCCATGCGGATAAAAATCCTCTCCCAGAGATGATTCTTCCTCATTGATTTCATCCCTGCTGACAAAAATCCTCTTCCAGAGATGATTCTTCCTCGCTGATTTCATCCCTGCAGATAAAAATCCTCTTCCAGAGATGATTCTTTCCCATTGATTTCATCCCTGCGGATAAAAATCCTCTTCCAGAGATGATTCTTCCCCGCTAATTTCATCCTTGCCGACAAAAATCCTCTCCCAGTGAGGATGATTCTTCCCCACTGATTTCATCCCTGACGGGGCAGATTGTAAAATACAGATGCATTCCCACCTCCGAAGTCATCCCGGATCGGGCGGTTTGCAAATTTAAGATGACATCCAGCGAAAACCTGCATATTGCGAAGCGTAACGGCCGTTGGACGGCGTAAAATGCAAAAACCTCGGAAAGAGGAAAATCCGGCAGGAAATCAGGCAAAAAAGAACCCCGCATTCAGCGGCCCATGAAAGAGGGGCTGAATGCGGGGTTTGGATTACTTTACTTTTTTCCCGGGGAAGAGCTTTCCTGCCGCAATGCAGAGAAGGCTCGTAAGGAGCATGTCGGGAAGGGTGTTTCCAACGGGGAGATCAACACCCATGAGGAAACGGTAGAGAGCAAAGCCGATCACCCAGATCACGGCGTTCCGGACATTCAGGAACTCTTTTTCGTGATTTTCCTTCAGAATGAAATAGTCCGCAATCTGAATGGCGATCATGGGTGCGAAGACGGAGCCAATCAGATACAGGAAGCCGGTGATGTCGTCCATATTGAAGAGAACGGCACCGATGGTTCCGATGATGGTCACGATCATGGCAACCTGCTTGCCGTGGCCCTTGAGTTTGTCGGAAAGGGATTCCGCGGAGATGCCGGAAGACCAGGCATCCAGGAAGGTTGTGGTAACGGTGGAGAGAACCAGAATGAGAAGAGCTGCGATGCCAAGGCCTGCTTTGACCATGACGACAGCGATGTCGGATTCTCCGGTAACAATGGCAGCACCCATGCCGATGATGTACATCCATACGGAGATCAGGCCGTAGACAACCACGCTGACCAGCGTTGCCTGCCGGGGCTTGTCGGCTTCTCTTGTGTAGTCACTGATCAGAGGCAGCCAGGACAACGGCATGGCAACGGCAAGCTCGACCGCTGCGCCGAAGGACATGGCATCGGAGAGGCTTCCTTCGGAAGAGATTCCTCCGCGGAAAATGATGAAGGACAGCACCAGAGTCAGAATGAACAGTGCGGTCATGGAAATCTTGTTGATGATTCCAAGGTTGGTGATGCCGATGGCGATCCACAGAAGGATCAGCGCACCGATCACGATGGCCCATATCCAGCTTCCGATGCCGAAGATCTCATTGGTGGCAAGAGCGCCGTCGTAGATCATGATGGCAGTCCAGCCGACCAGCTGAAGAACATTTAAAAAGGCGAAGAAGATGCAGCCCTTGGAGCCGAAGCTCATTTTCGTGGTTTCCATGGCACTCTTTTTCGTCTGGCCGCCGATGAGACCTGCGAAGTACATCATGGCACAGCCGATGAGATGTCCCAGAAGAATCGCTGCAAGGCCTTTTCCAAAGCCGAGCGGTGCAAAATAGGTTCCTGTCAGAATTTCGGCGATGGATACGCCTGCGCCGAACCAGACCAGTCCTGATTGAAATGATGTCATTTGGCTTCCTCCATATATTTTCCCTCGAATGCAAATGCGTGGTTCATCGGCCCGCTTCCATGACCGAGATCCAGCATTGCACCGAGTGCTCCTGAAATGTAATCCTTTGCCCGTTCCACGGAGGTGTCCAGATCAAAGCCTTTCGCAAGGTTTGCGGCGATGGCACTGGATAAGGTGCAGCCGGTGCCGTGCGTGTTGGGATTGTCGATTCGCTTTCCGTTGAACCAGCGATAGCTTCCATTCCGATAGAGAAGGTCGTTGGCATCATTGAGACTGTGACCGCCCTTGCAGAGAACCGCGCAGTGGTAGCTGTCGCTGATCTTTTCCGCAGCGGCGATCATGTCTTCGTTTCTGGTAATTGTCATTCCCGCGAGAACCTCGGTTTCGGGAATGTTGGGTGTCAGGATCGCTGCGATCGGCAGAAGCTCTGCCTTCAGCGCTTCGATGGCATCCTCACTGATCAGCCTTGCTCCGCTGGTTGCCACCATAACGGGGTCCACCACAATGAACTTCGGGGCATAGTGCCGCAGCTTCTCTGCAATCACATGGATCAGAGCGCTCTCTGAAACCATGCCGATCTTGACCGCATCCGGGAAGATATCCGTGAATACTTCATCCAGCTCCTCCGAAAGAAACTCGGGGGTCGCGTTCATAATTGCTGTAACGCCGGTTGTGTTCTGCGCAGTCATGGCGGTGATGGCGCTCATGGCGAAAACGCCGTTTGCCATCATCGTCTTGATATCTGCCTGAATGCCGGCGCCTCCGCTGGAATCACTTCCGGCGATTGTTAATGCTGTTCTCATGTTTTACCTCCTTATGAGAAACTCCCCGCGCGTCCGTTTTTGACGGAACAGGCGGGCATTAATTTTATATCCCGGCAGAAGGTGGTGCCCCCAATCTGTCGGTCTGGCTTATTCAGCCAGAAGATCCCGCATATGATTTAATGCGTGAGTCTTTGCAAGGACTGCGATCAGAATCGCCGCAATGACAGTACCGCCGAGGGTGCTGACAAGGAAAGGAATGACGTAGGTAAAGAGCGCCGCTTCTTTTCCCATGAAACCGATGGCAATGGGATAGGCGAGAATTCCGCCGAGTACGCCGGTGCCGAGAACCTCAGCCGCATAGGTCGGAAGGTACTTTCTTGTTTTGGAAAATACGAGTCCGCAGCAGAGTGCGCCGACCATGCTTCCCGGAAATGCCAGCAGGGTTCCGGTCCCCATGATGTTGCGGATGAGGGATGCGATAAAAGCAATCCCGACGCCCCACCAAGGTCCGAGAAGAACGGCCGCCAGTACATTGACCATGTGCTGGATGGGGAAGCACTTGCTCGCTCCGACCGGAATGTAGAATCCGGACAGGATGATGATCAGTGCAACCAGCATTCCAGAGGTTACCAGTTTCTTCAGTGTTTCGTGTTTCATAGCTTCAAATCCTCCATTTTTGCCTGAATTACTCAGGAATATTTGAAAGCCGGTCACTTCCCGTCAAAAGATGGCGGCAGGATTCTCCGATATTCCCGGAAGCAAAGATTCCGGAGATCACTGCCACGCCGGAAAGCCCGGACCCTTCAAGCAGGTGAATGTTGTCCTCGGTGATACCGCCGATTGCGCACACGGGAATGTGTACCGAGGACGTGATTCTTCTGTATTCGCTGCGGTCGATCGGTCTGGCATCCTTCTTCGTGGAGGAGCCAAACGCTGCGCCGCTTCCAAGATAATCTGCACCGTCCCTTTCTGCCTGGATTGCTTCTTCGGTATTGTGAGCGGTTGCGCCGATGATTTTGGAAGGCCCAAGGATCTGCCTTGCCTTCTGAATGGCCATATCGCTCTGTCCTACATGGACGCCGTCTGCATCTGCAAGGGCGCAGATTTCCACATCGTCATCGATCAGAAGAGGAACGTGATAGCGGTGGCAGACCTCCTTCAGGCGAAGGGCCTCCTGCAGAAGCTCTTCCTTCGGCAGGCTCTTCTCCCGAAGCTGTACCATGGTAACGCCTGCCTGCAGGGCTTCTTCTACAACCGTCTCCAGGGTTCTTCCGTTCAGCCACGTCCGGTCTGTTACGGCATACAGGCGCAGCATCGATTTCTCAAAGTTCATGTCATATCCTCACATTCATCATCGGTTTATCCGTGTCGGCTCAGCCAATCGGCAAGCCGCTTACAGCCGGCTGATCCGGTCGATCAGGTAGGTCCGGAACGTTGCGGTTCCGGTATGGCCAAAGGCCTGCATTTCCTGCTCGGCATCCTCGGCGGCCTGTCCGTACATTTCAAGTGTCCGGTGAACGATCCGGACGGTGGAGAGACCGGATTCCGGATTTCTGTCAGGATTTTCAGCAGGTTCTCCCTCCAGATTCCCGGCAAGGCTTGCAGCAAGAAGACCGGAGAGCATGCAGCCGGAGCCGGTGATCTGCCTCTGCAGGGGACTTCCGGTCTGACTGGTCAGAAGCTCGTTTCGGTTTACGGCGTAATCGGTGTCACCGGTGATTGCCAGTGTGGTGTCATACCTTTCCGCAAGATCCTGAAGAAGGGGCGGTGCAAGTGTGATCCCGGCGTCCTCCACACCCTGAGACGCAAAGGCAATGCCGTAGAGCGCGGCCGCTTCCGACATGTTGGCGCGGATGGCCGTCATGTGTACCTCGGACAGGAGCCTTGCAAGAAACTGCCTCCGGTAGGAGGATGCGCCTGCGCCGACGGGATCCAGAACTACGGGGATTCCAAGCTCATTTGCCTTCCTTCCTGCAAGAAGCATCGCCTCCAGTTTGTCGTCATTCGGCATGCCGGTGTTGAGGAGGAGCCCGGAGGAGATGGCGGTGATTTCGGAAACCTCCCTGGAATTGTCCGCACAGACGGCAGCGGCACCGGAAGCCAGAATCATGTTCACAACATCATTGATGGTCACGGCATTGGTGATGGCGTGAATCAGCGGACGTTTCGATCGGATATTGGGAAAAACAGATGCCGGCAGCCTGTTCACTGCAGGATCGGAAAAGGGCATAAAAAAAACCTCCCATGAAAAACGGGAGGGTGCGCATGGAAATTCCTGTTATGCAGAAATTTCTGAAAAGCTTCCTTCCGCCGGTATTACCCGGTTCAAGTTGTAAGGGTTCGATGCTCCTGCCTTCCGGAGGATGCATCGGTCTCAGCATATGCGCCCCTAGCGTCTTTATTTTGTTGTAGGAACCTCTGACAAGAGTAGTTCGAAAGCGTCTGGATGTCAAGATATCACGGCAGATGTTCGCTTCTCATTTATCCTGTATGCCGTAGTGCTGCCCCATGAGCTCCTGATCCATCAGCAGCACGTAGAAGACCCGTCCGTAATAGCTGTTGTTCACAATCCGGCCGTGGTCGAAGACCTTCCGCAGAGTTCCATCCTTTCGGACGAGAGAGAAGCTGACATAATCATCGGAATGTCCATTTCCCTTGTTGATCTGCCGCCAGATGCTCTCCTCGATATCCTTCTGTTCCGGCTCGGAAATCAGATTGCGGAAGCTTCGATTGATATAGGTGTAGAATTCGTGGATATCATCACAGCCTGCGAGCTGGACCATCTCCTGGTTTGCAAAGAGAAGCTGATCGTCCTTCGGATCTGCCTTGTAAATCAGAAATGCACCGGGCAGATGGGCAGAAATATCCTTTAACGCAAAGCCGAGCTGGGTTCTGGCTTCGTGCGGGTCGCTGTCATAGGCTTTGTAACCGTGCTTCCCGTTCAGCTTCACCGCATACAGAGCCGTATCGGCACATTGCATCAGTTGTTTGCGGGTTTGTGCCTGCGCGGGATATTCGGCAACGCCCAGTGAGATGGTAAAAGGATGCCGGATGCCTTCATAGGTGAAATCCTTGCAGATTTCTATGAATTCCTGAAAACAGCGCTGTGAGGTCTGAATGGTCTGATCCGGAAGAAGCAGACAGAACTCATCTCCTCCATTTCTTCCGATGATGGTGCCCTTCGGGAAGAAGGACTTCATGCCGGAGGTCAGATTCTGCAGAGCCTGGTCGCCGGAGGCATGACCGTACATGTCGTTAATGAACTTGAAATCATCGATATCCAGCTCTGCAACGACACAGGGAGCATCCGGGTGCTTCTGCAGGCGACGGTCCAGCATCTGATCGAAGCCGGTTCGATTGTAAACATTCGTCAGGCTGTCGGTTAAGGATAAGTACTTCAGATTTCTCCTTCGCTCCTCCAGGGCGAGCACGGTAAAGAGCAACCCGGAAATAAGAATGATGATTGTGATTCCGGCTGCCTGTACCAGGGCGCCGGATCCCTTCTGCATCCATCCCTGGGAGGGCATGAGCTGAAGCTGCCAGGTGTCTCCTTCCACGGAAAAAGCATAGGTGACGGGATCGATGAGCTTTTTGCCGGAGCGGTACACGTCTGCATATTCTCCGCTCCAGGGGGCCTTGGTTTTCATCAGCCGGTATTCATAACCGAAATTTTCGAGAGCGCCAAGAGAGTTGGAGAATATTTCCGGCACGCGGATGATTGCGATGGTAAAGCCCCAGAATTCCTTTTTCCCGTTTTTCTCCAGGTATACGGGATTACGGATTGCAATCCCGCTTCCACCCTGGTTCAGATCAAACGGCCCCTGCAGGACGGTCATTTCATGCTCCTTTGCATAATTGGCATAGGAGCTGCGTGCTTTGTCATGGAGAAGATCAATTTTGCCGGCATCGTTTTCCTCTTCCGGATAGATGTCGGTTACCTTGCCGGCGGGAGCCAGCTGAATACTTTGAATCGTGTCCTTCATAAGATCCGGAGCAATCTCCTGGAATTTGGAAAACTGCCCGTCTCCGTTGATGATAATTTCCTCCATGCAGTTGGTGATCTGGATGCCGGAACGAATGTCCTGAACGATCCGATTGGAATAGGTGATGGCATTGACGCGGGAAAGATCACGGAGCTCCCTCAGATCTTCCTCCTGCAGATGGTTCACCAGAATTTGGAGCAGAATGCTCCCGCAAACGAGAAGCAGGAACGGAGGTATCAGTAATCGGGCGTGTTTCAGAAGGTATTGTTTTGCGGTGATTTTTTTCATAAGACTTTCGGGCCTTGTTCGGCGTCGCTGATGATGATCATAAATTTCATATAAAATTATAATTTAATCCTATGATAAAATATCGCAAACATCACCTAAATAATAGCCAAAGAAGGTTTTAATTGAAATTTTGATAAAATATGGATCAATATGGAAGCTTTGCAGCATGCTGTAAGCCCGATGAAGGGTGCTTGCATGGAATAAATAAACGGCAG
>OLPO01001633.1_pt1 | contig 14897 bp, 10 predicted proteins | sample 1672831 | NCBI WGS metagenome assembly OLPO01 (sample SAMEA3136728, study PRJEB25190) | human gut metagenome
GTCCATATTTTCGTACAATATTAAAATATGTTCACCATTTTGCTAATATAGCCAAGAAAAAATCAAATAGATTTTCATCCAACGGAAAATAATGATACATGCATAGACAATTGATTGTGTCTGTTTTGAAAAGATTGGTAATTGTTTTTATATCAGTAAAAGATGGTGAAATAGGAACGAGTTCCATATTACATTGAATATTCTGCCTATGAAGTGAATCAAGCCAATGCATCATATGTGAAGCAGGAATGATAGAAGAAGTTCCAACTTTTAATGATTTGAGCTGCTTGGAATAGTTCTGTATTAGAGTTGTATCTGATAATGTTTTTTGAACACTTTTTTTGAGTTCTAGTGCTCTATGATAAAACAGATTTCCAGCAGAAGTTAAAACAACACCATTTTTATGACGCGTGAACAGGGTTAATCCAGTTCTTTTTTCTAGTTGATTGATTTGTTTTTGAATTGCAGCAGTTGAAAGATACAGTTGTCTGGCAGCTTTTGAGAAGCTTCCAGTCACGCAGACAATGATAAATGTCTCTATTAACTGATCATACATAGTTACCTCCCCGTTTTTGGCGAAAAACGGATTTTGTGTTAATAAAAAGTTAACACAAACGTAAAAAAATAAAAAGCATATTTACAAATTAGAAATATAAAATCTGTATTTCGTGATTTATAATATAAGTAACAAATAAGCATGCAGTATTCTTTGTGGAAAGAAGGAAAAGAAAATGAAAAAGTTAATTCAGGTACTTCTGTTTTCTGCAGTCATGTTTTCTCCATCATTTTTGAATCATGCTGCTGTAAATGCAGAAGAAAGACATTCTGTTCCAGAAAATTCTTCCATGGTTTCCTATGGGAAGTTATGTAACTGTGGTGGAGTTAACTATCTTTTATCTACCAGCTATGGTGAATGGGTCAATGCATCTGAAGAGAAGTGCACCAGTCATACATATGGTACAGATATCATTCAAACACGTTCTGCTGCAAAAACATATCGCTGCAGTTCCTGTTCAAAAGGATATGTGGAACATTTGATGGAAACAAAAAGAGTTTGTCACGGATACGATTATTAAAGAAAGGAGTGAATTTACTGTATGAAAATAGTTCAGAAACTATTTATCTTTGTATCTGTTATTGTACTTTGTGTAGGCTGTACACCAAAACAAACAGAAGAAACAAATCAAAACACAACACAAACTACACAAAATACAACTTCTGGGCATCATCATCCAGAAACACATCATAATGACCATCATTGATGAAGACTCGAATCATCGAGTCTTTTTTTGGAATTTTCTCTGCATTCAAAGTATAATGACTCTATTATGAAAAAGACATTAATGATTGGTCCTTCTTATGTGGACATAAATGCAAAGGTAAGAAAACTGCCTAAAGGAAATGAAGATATGGACATTCTATCTACTTCCCAGAAGATTTCAGGAAGTGGATATGTGTGTGCAAATGTATTTGAAAAGCTTGGTATGGATTATGAATTGATTTCTCCAGTTGGGGAAGGTGTATATGGAGATGCAGTAAAAAAACAGGCTTTAGAAGATCATATTGCATTACAGTATGTGGATGAAATGATGAATGGATGTACATATACACTGCATGATCTGCATGATGAAACAAGCCGTTTCATTATGCCAGGTGCAGAGTATTATTATTCACGTTATTTTGTAGATGATTATTCTGCGGATGAGATTCGTTCTGTTTGTGTATTTGGTGATATGTTAACACTAGATACACAATGTACTTCTGAACTTGTTGAAACTTTAGAAGATTTAAAGAAAACAATCTATTTTGTTCCAAACGGATGCAGTCAGAATATTGAACAGGAAGTATTAGAAGCAATCTATTCTTTTCAGCCTGTGCTGTATTTGATGGATACAGAAGCGTATTATCTTGCCAATGAATATAGTGGTGAATTGCGTGATACTGCACGTCATTTATATGAAAAAACGAATGCAATGGTTATGATTGTAAAACAAGGAGAGGGTGTATTTGTTTATGATGGTGAAGAAAGCTATCTTGCACCTTGTAAAGAAAAAATAGAATATGACACGCATCTTGCATTATTCTTGGTTGCAAAACAATGTGGAATTGATACAAAGAATGCATTAATGTTTGCCTGTGCATATCCAAATGATACTTCCTTTGATCAAGATATGATCGAAGAGCGTTTAAAAGAATTAGTTATGGTAAAGTAAAACTATGTATGAAGGATTATCATCAAAACAGGTTCAAGAACGATTTGAAAAACATCTCAATAATGAAAAAGTAAAGAAACTGACAAAATCAAATGAACAGATCATTCGTCAGAATGTATTTACGTATTTCAATTTTATCAATCTCATCTTGTTTATTCTTGTTTTACTGACAGGAAAGATCAAGAATGGATTATTTCTTGGAACGGTAATCTTTAATGCATGTATTGGTATTTATCAGCAGTTGAAATCCAAGAAACTGCTAGATCGTCTCTCTTTTCTTGCGGAAGACACAGTTAAAGTGAAAAGAGATGGAAAATGGATTTCTATTAGTTTGGAAGAAATTGTTGTTGATGATTTGATTGAAATCGTAAGTGGAATGCAGTTTCCGGTGGATGGTATTGTTCTTGACGGCAGTGGTGAAGTGGATGAAAGTTCAATCAGTGGAGAATCACAGCTTGTTGAAAAACAAGTGAATGATTTTGTTTATGCGGGAACAAACTTAACATCTGGTAAAGTGTGTGTGAAGGTTGAACATGTTTCTAAACAATGTATGATTTATCGCATCATTGAAGATGCTTCAAAAGAATCCCCAGCAAGTTCTTACCTGCATCAAGATCTTGAAAAGATGATCAAGATCATATCTATCTGTATTATTCCTGCAGGCATATTGTTATTTTTAACACAGTTTATGTTGATGCATTTAACAATGCAGGATGCATTGTTGAAAACAATTGCGGCACTGGTAGGAATGATTCCAGAAGGACTTGTTGTATTAACGACAATTGCTTTAGCTGTATCAACCATTAGAGCATCTAAAAATCATGTATTGGTCCAGGATCTTTTTTCCATTGAAGCACTCGCAAGAGTCAATACCGTATGTTTTGATAAAACAGGTACATTAACAACAGGAAATATGAATGTTGTAAATGTTGAATATCTAGGAAATGATAAGAATATAGTTAATACATTGCTCGGTTCTTATTTACAGAATGAAGACACATCTAATCAGACAAGTCAGGCATTGCTTAAATACTTTGATGTGAATCATGCTTATGCATTAGGGGAAATACTTCCATTTTCTTCCAGAAGAAAATATGCTGCGAAAGTTTTAAAAGGAAAAGGTACACTTTATGTTGGTGCATATTCATATCTATGTAAAGAAGTAAATGCATCTTTGCAGGCAAAGATAGATTTCTATACACAACAAGGCAAAAGAGTACTTGTGGTTGGATTTAGTCAAAAAGAAATGATTGATTCCATGAATGCTATATCTATTATTGCTTTGATTGTGATCCAGGATGAAATGCGTCAAAATGCAAAAGAAATTATTGCGTACTTTAAAAAGCAAAACATTCAAGTATGTATGATTTCTGGAGATGATCCAAAAACAGTCGCTTCTTTAGCAAAGCTTGCTGGAATAGAAGGCAGTGAACAATATGTTGATGTTTCACGATGTGATGAAAATATGGATGTACTGGCGTCAAACTATACAATTTTTGGAAGAGTCAGACCAGAAGAAAAGAAACAGCTTGTATGTGAAATGCAGAAACAAGGAAAGATTGTTTTAATGAGTGGAGATGGTGTAAATGATGTCCCTGCACTTAAAGTGGCAGATGTTTCAATTTCCATTAAAGACGCTTCAAGTGCTGCGAAAAATACAGCGAATATCATTCTTATGGACAATGATTTTTCTAAAATTCCTTCGATTGTCAATGAAGGTAGAAGAGTGATTAACAATATTTCGAGAGCTTCTTCAATGTATTTGGTGAAAACTGTTTTTTCATTTCTTTTAACGTTATATGTTATCTGTACAAGAAATACATACCCGTTTCTTCCAATTCATTTAACATTGATCAGTGCGATTGGTGTAGGAATACCAACATTTATTTTACAGATGGAACCTAGTTTTGAAAGAATTCAGGGAAAGTTTTTAAGGAATGCATTTCTAAAAGCATTGCCTAGCAGTTTGACTGTGTTTCTTGCGGCATTTCTTTGTATGCATTTCAAACGAATGTATTCCATCAGTGAACTAAGATTTTATGGAATCTTTGTATTCTTGAGTGGATATGTATATCTTTGGACACTGCTGAAAGTATATCAGCCATTTACAAAAAGAAGACTGCTTGTGATTGGATGTATGAGTATATTGCTTGGTATATCTTTGGTGTGCTTTGCATCTGTTATCAATGTATCGATACAATGGAAAGATGCATGGCTGTTTTTTACGGGTATCATTGTAGAACCAGTTGTAATTTATGCTTTGACGAAAGGTGTGAATCTATATGATCAGAGAACTGCTGAATAAGAATCATATTTGTATGTTTCTAGATTTTGATGGTGTGATCAATACGTTTTTGAAAGAGGGTACAGAAAGAGAAAAAAATGCATATAAAGATCCTGATTCTTTTGATTTCTGTGATGCGAATTGTATTGATATGTTAAATCAGTTCTGTGAAGGAAAACATATGGATATTGTAATATCATCAACATGGAGATTTTCAGGATTATCTTTCTGTAGAAAATATCTGAGACAACATGGATTTCATTATTTTCATATGGTAAAAGATACAACAGAGATCAATTGGAGTCATACACGGGAAGAAGAAATTCAAAGATATCTGAAACTGCATCCACAATATACAAAATGGATCATTCTAGATGATATTCCAATTTCCTGCTACGAAAACTATCAGGTACAGACAGATCCATTTGTAGGATTTGATGCTGACGGTAAAGAAAAAGCAGAACAGATTCTGCTTAATCAATCACAGGTTCAATATTAATATTATGATTAATAAAATCTTGTAATTCTTGAAGGAAAATATCAACAGCTTCAGATTGATATTTTCTTTCTTTTTTTGCGAGATAATAGTGAATTTTTGGCGGTTCTTCTTTCAAAGAGTAGATAGAAAGTGGATGGGTTTCCATCAATTGTAAGGCAACGGAAAGCGTAACAATTGACCACATGCCTTCTTCATCCATATAGTTTGCTAGATCAGTTCCATTCGATACACGTGCATAATAATTATTCTTGCCCCAGATTTCATCATGCCATGCATTATAGTACTCATTCCATCGAATGCAGATTTCTTTTTCTGCAGGCAGATCTTTCGCATCAATGCCATTGTAGTATCTGGAGGATCTTGGTGTAATGAGAAATGTTGGCTCTTTATAGATGAGTTTTGTCTGCACATCATATTGTTTTTTCTTGAAAGTTACAATACCAATATCAAATTGGTTCTGTGTCAGTTTATTATAGATTTCTGTTGTATGGTACGTATGAATTGCCAATGCAATATCTGGATGTCTTTTCATGAATTGCTTATAGAATGGAACCAATGTAAAAAGATTTGTTGATTCATTAGCAGCAACAGAAAGAAATTGTTTCTTACCTTCATACTTTAACTGCTTGACTTGTCCAATAGAGTTTTCAATCTGCTGGGCAATCAATAAAAATTTTTCCCCTTGGTTTGTTAATTCAATGGAATGTCTGCCTCTACCTCTAACAAATAATTCTGCACCAATTTCTTTCTCTAGTTTTTGTATTTTATTGGAAAGATTGCTTTGGTTCATATATAAAGAAGCTGCTGCTTTAGAGATACTGCCATGTTTATAAATAGCTAAAAAAGCTCTGAAATCATCTAAATCCATAATATTTCCTCCGAAATATATAAAAGTCAATATATTTATTATATATAAAATATCATTTTTATAATTTCTATACAATGTAAAATGAAAGACATTGAAAGGGGTTTCTTAAATGAACGAAAAATTTATGAACGTCATGTTGACGGTTGCTGCTAAGATTGGTAACAATCGCTATCTAGCAGCGATCCGTGATGCATTCACGGATTTAATGCCAATTATCATTGTTGGTTCTTTCTGTACATTATTTTCAAACGTTGTATGTAATACAACACCTGGCTATATGTCTTTAGCAAATGTTCCGGGTCTTTCCTGGCTGGGGCTATTCAAGCCATTATTTGTTGCGGCAAACTATGGAACAATGAATATGATGTCTATCGGTGTTGTTATTCTTCTTTCTGCTAAGGTAGCTGAAAGCTTTGGAAACAAGGATAAGGTCGTTTCTATTACAGCTTTAGGTGCATTTATTTCTCTATGTGCAACTTCAGTTACTGCGACTGCTTTAGAAAGTGGTGAAGAAGTTGTTGTTGCTAACGTATTATCTAGTGACTACACAAGTGCAAAGGGTCTTTTCGTAGCAATGCTTTGTGGTATCTTCTCTGCATTGATCTATGTTAAGCTTGTTGAATCTGGTAAATTGGAAATTCATATGCCAGATAGTGTTCCACCAAATATTGCTAGATCATTTGCGGTATTATTCCCAGCGTTCATTACAATTTTCATTATTGCGGCTGTTGGCTTCGCATTTGAATTACTATTAAATGTAACTCTATTCCAGGCAATTACAAACTTCATTCAGACACCTCTCAAAAATGTCTTGACAGGTTTACCAGGATTCTTGTTCTTGATTTTCTGTACAGTATTACTCTGGTTCTTTGGAATTCATGGAACACAGACACTCAAGGCTGTCTATGAACCAGTATTACTTGCAGCATTTGCTGAAAATGAAGCAGCATACGCAGCTGGAGAAGCAATTCCAAACATTATTTCTACACCATTCATGTCTAACTTTGCAACTGTTACAGGTGCAGGTATTACAGGTGGTCTGCTGCTTGCAATCTTGATCTTCTCTAAGCGTGAAGATTACCGCTCTATCGCAAAGCTTTCTATTCCATGTGGACTATTCAATATCAATGAACCAGTTACATTCGGTCTTCCAATCGTTATGAACCCAATTATGGGTATTCCATTCATGATTGCTCCAGTTGTTACTAGTGCATTTGGTTATTTCATGACATCTATTGGTTTCTGTGGAAGAATGGTAGTTAACGCTCCTTGGACAACTCCTCCTGGACTCATGGCATTCATGGCTTCTGGTGGCAGCTTCGGTGCTGTTATTACACAGATCTTGGCTGTGTTGATCTCATTCTTGATTTACACACCATTCGTACTCATTTCAAATAAACAGGCAGAACAGGATAAAACTGCTGAATAATGTAGTATCATTAAAATAACAAATAGGGCATAGAAATATGCCCTTTCTTAGAAGAGGTAAAATATGGATAAAAAAGTATTTCCTGAAGGGTTCCTTTGGGGCGGTGCTACTGCTGCTAACCAGTACGAAGGTGGATGGAATGAAGGTGGAAAAGGATGGTCAGTTTCTGACTGTGCTAGAAGCCATTTAGATGTTGATGTTACAAACTATGCAAAACAGAATGAAGTTTTAAGCAAGGATATTGAAGAAGCTTTAGCACATCCTGAAGATTTAAAGCATTATCCAAAAAGACATGGTTCTGATTTCTATCATCACTATAAAGAAGATATTGCTTTATTTGCAGAAATGGGATTTAAGACATTCAGAATGTCTATTGCATGGTCAAGAATCTATCCAAATGGAGATGATGCTGCACCTAATGAAGAAGGCTTGAAGTTCTATGATGAAGTATTCAATGAATTAAAGAAATATAATATTGAACCACTCGTTACAATTTCTCATTATGAACCACCTCTCAATCTATGCTTGAAATATGATTGCTGGTATAACAGACAGACAATTGATTTCTTCATGAACTATGTTTATACAATTGTTGATCGCTATAGCGATAGAGTGAAGTATTGGCTGACATTCAATGAAGTTGATTCAATGATTCGTCATCCATACACAACAGGCGGATTGATTAAAGACCGTTTTGAAGACAAGAACTGGGAAGAAGTTATTTTCCAGAGTATGCACCATCAGTTCGTAGCATCTGCATTGGCTACAAAATATATTCATGAAAAAGATCCGGAAGCTAAGGTTGGATGCATGTTAACAAAACTAACATATTATCCATATACATGTAAGCCAGAAGATCAGCTGGAAGCACAGCAGAGAATGCGTGCAACGTACTGTTATTCTGATGCACAGGTATTTGGAGAATATCCATCTTATTTGTTAGCTAGATTCAAAAATCATGGATTGAATATTGTAATGACAGAAGAAGATTTAGATGTTATGAAGAAGTATCCTGTAGACTTCATTTCATTCTCTTACTATTCTTCCAGCTGTGTAGCTAAGGATACTGAAGGCTTACAGACAACAGCTGGCAATACAGTAACAGCAATCAAGAATCCATACTTAAAGGCAAGTGAATGGGGTTGGCAGTCTGATCCAATCGGATTGAGAATTTCATTGGTTGATCTCTATGATCGTTATAGAAAACCATTATTCATTGTTGAAAATGGATTGGGTGAAAAAGAAACACTTGTTGAAGATGGTAATGGCAGCTATACAGTTAATGATGATGCTCATATTGCTTACTATAAAGAACATATGAAAGCAATGTATGATGCAATTGTGGAAGATGGTGTAGATTTAATGGGTTATACATCATGGGCTTGTATTGACCTTGTATCTGAATCTACAAAGCAGATGTCTAAAAGATATGGCTTTATCTATGTTGACTGTGATGATGAAGGAAATGGTACATTCAACCGTTACAAGAAAAAATCATTCTACTGGTACAAGAAAGTCATCGAAACAAACGGTGCTTACTTATTTGAAGAGTAATACAAAAGAGAATTTCAGAAATAACATCTGAAATTCTTTTTATGTTAAAACAACGGGATTAAGAATCAAAATTCTTATATATAATATATATGTTATGAGTTTTATAGTTTACCTCATAAATTCTAGAGGAATGAGTTATGTCGAAAATAAAAATAATAAGTAATCCATATAAGAAAAATATAAGTTATGAACAATGGGATTCTATTAAAGCAGAATGGGAACCAATTAATTCAGCTAATCACCCAAACTCAAAATTAATTAGTGATGAAATGAAAACATGCTTTTTTCCGTTTAAAGTAAAAACAATAATTGATACTATTTTAAACGAATATTCAGCAGATGATGAGCATTTAGAAATTGTTTTTAAAGGAACTAGTGATGAATATGAAGATTTAAAAGAAGCTTTTCAATGCGGTGAATATGCAGAATCTCTCACAATAAGTAAAGATAAAATCGTATTGGAAAATGCTAGAGATATACTTCCACAGATAAAAAAGATGTATCAAGAAATGAGTCCACTTATTTCTGAAAGCTTAGATTTAGAAAATATAAAAAATAATTTAGATAGATTTACAGACGCTGCAAGTGATGTTGTGCCTATTTGTGTTTTAGGAAACTACAGTTCAGGTAAATCAACTTTCATAAATGCTTTGATAGGCGGAGAAATCTTGCCTAATGGAGCAGATCCAGTTACAGCTAAAATTTACAAAATTTCAAAATCACTAGATGCAGACCGTGCATCAATCATTTGTGAATATAAAAACTCTGAGCTTAGATTGGATTTTAAAAATGCTGAAACAAATATCAAAGGCATTGATGGATCTTTAGTGTGTAGTCTGAAAAAAGAATTAAATGGTACAGATGAAGATAGTTTTTCAATGCGAATTAATAATGCACTAAACATAATAAATGATTTTGAAGCTGATGCAGAAGAATCTAGCGTTTCTGATTTGATACAAGTAGTTGTTCCTTTTAGTGGTGGTATTTTGGCTGATTCACAACATCCATTTGTTATTTTTGATACGCCAGGATCAAATTCTGCTTCTAATGCTAAACACTTAAAAGTTTTAAAGCAAGCCATGTCAAATATGACGAACGGGTTACCTATTTTTATTTGTACAGCTGACTCACTAGATAGTACTGATAATGATAATTTGTACAAAATGATTCTTGAAATGGAAGAATTAGATAATCGTTTTACATTTATTGTGGTTAATAAAGCAGATGATGCCAGTGTAAAAGAAAATGCTACCGAAGAAGATAGAAAACGTATATTGAAACAAGCAGTACCTAGAAATTTGTACTCAGGTGGTATTTTTTATGTATCATCCGTTATGGGGTTAGGAACTAAAATTAATGGAAATTTTGCAAATGATATTTATGGAAATATCTATGATGCACAAGAACGCAGATTTAAAGATCCAGCAAACAAATATTTCAGATCATTGTATAAATACAATATTATGCCTGATCATATTAAACTGAGATCTGTAAAAGAAGCTAGTGAAATAGATGATGAGATATATGCGAACAGTGGTTTATTTACAATTGAAAATGAAATTAAGACATTTGCAGGTAAATATGCAGCGTATAACAAATGCTTCCAATCTCAAATGTTTCTTAAAAATATAATTGATATTACAGAAGATAAGATTGATAGTAAGCATAATGAAGTTGATGAAGAAAAAAAAGTAATTGAAGGAAAATTACAAGAAGACAAGAAAAAGTTACAAGAACAAATAAAAACAACTACAGAAGAATATAGAAATGAGTTTGATGGTAACTATTCATCATTTATGAATAATTTTTTAACTCTTGATAAAATTGAATTTAATACTGAAGAATTAGAAAATAAAGAAAAAGAACTTCTAGATAAACATGAGAAAGAATTAAATCTTGATTCGAAAGAAGAAAATATTGGAATTGCGTTCTCACAGGCTGAAAAAGATGTCAAGCAAAGCTTTCATAATGCCATAAAAGAGCCAAATAAAATAGCTGGTGCATTGAAAGATGGTTTTCAATCAGGTATTTCTAAAATTGGAGAAGCATATAAAGAACGCAAAGAAACGCAAACTCAAATATACGAAATGGTTGCAAATGAAGTAATGAAATATGTTAAAAATGGATATGAAGAAAGATTTTATAAAATCAGTAGTCTAATAGATAATGAATCAAAAAAATATTGGATTGAGAATACGGAAAAACTTAGACGTGAATTAGCTCATATTGTTACAGGTTCTGAAGTTTTAGATGATGAACAGAAAACAGATTTAGAAGAATTGATCAACAATTTTAGCAAACTAACTTTCAAAGAAGATAAAGCTATTTATTATAAAAATACAGATTATTTTCTTAAAGCATTCCGTTTTAAAGATAAAATAATTCTTCAATATTCTGAAAGATTAGATTTAAATAGAATCAAAAATGCATATAATCATCAAATTAGGCAGAATGTTGATGCATGGTATAACACGATTTGTGCAAGTCATACAAATAGTGTACACATTTGGATTGATACATTATTGAATAAGATTACTTTGAATCTAGTCAGCTATAGTCCTGAGTTATCAAAGATTGCTAACATGATAGAACAAAAAACAAAAGAAATGGATGAATTATCTAATCGTAAATTTAGATTAGAGAATTATACAAATCAATTAGATTCAATGATGGATTGGCAGCAAAATTTATAATTAAATACATAGGAGAAGATGTATGGGAATCAAATCATTTGCAAAAAAAGCAGCCATAAAAAGTGCTGATGCAGTAGCTAAGCTATCTGTTTTAAGTCCGGAGCAACTTAAAAGCATTGAGTACAAGAGGATGGATTATTTAAGTGATTTACCTCGACCAAATGACGAAGTGGCACAGATATTGACAGAAAGATTGTTAGCAGCGGCAGGAATTGATATTTATAATGAATATTTAGAGCAAATCTCGAATTTGTATGTTCCAGTTGAAAGAAAAGTAGAATATGGCGAACCGTTTATTCCTTCTTTCAATATTCGTTATTTTAATATAACAAAATGGGTAACCGATAAGAACGAAAATAGTTTGGAAAAGTTAGTGAATGTTTACGAGGTATTATCTAATGAAAATTGTAATATAGCTTTAATATTTCATAGAACAATGAACAAAACAGATGTTTATTTAGGAGTTACAAATACTTTAAATGCAAAAGATAATGTATTAGTTGATAACTATCAGATCAGGTTGAAAGAAGCGATAAAAGGGAATTTCCCAGGGTCAGAATTATCAGAGTGTGCGAAAGGAATTATACCTTTCTTGAAAAATACAGAAAAAATGTCTATAGCTTGTGCTTCCAATATTCCTGGTGAAAAATCAGAAAAGTTTATTAGCCAAAGTATAGAAAAATTAATTGATGGAATTGTTCCTGATACTGAAGAAAAAGAATATACAATTATTTTATTAGCTACCCCAATCATTGATGTTGAAAATCGTAAATTACATTTAGCAAAATTATATTCTTCTCTTGCCCCATATGCTGGTTGGCAAACAAACTATAGCTATACACAATCTGATTCAACGAATTCATCTGCTACTTTTGGAGTGAATGCAGGAGTAAGTGCAGGTGTGCAAGCAGGAAGAAATAATTCTATTGCAAATACAAAAGGAAAATCACAATCTGCGAGTGAGACGAGCACTGATACAAAAGGAACATCCTCAACTGATACAACAGGAAGTTCAATGAGTGATTCGAAAGGCAATACTTCTTCTTCTGGCACTTCTCATACAGATGGGACAAGTGAAGGAAACTCGATTTATGGAAATGTAAGTGCGGAAGGCTTAAAAATAGGACCAATTGGCATATCGGGATCTATTGGGACTGAGAAATCAAAAGGTTCGTCATCTACTGATACAATTAATAGTTCATTAACTAGCTCTACTACTAAAACGATTACAGATACAGCTAGTAAAGCTGTTACAGACACTGTTTCAAATGCAGTTGCTAAAACGTTAGGTAATGCTATAAATAATAGCCAAACTATTTCAAATGGAACATACAATGGTGCAAATGCAGGTGCTAATTTCGGTGCTAATTTTGCTCGTGCTTCTAATGTGAGCGCAAGTGTTGGAAAAGGTGAAGCCATTACTCAAACTTTTACGAATTATAATATCAAACACACATTAGATGTTTTAGAAGAACAGATGAAACGTTTAGAGCAAAGCACAGCATTAGGTATGTGGGATTTTGCAGCGTATATTCTTAGTGAAGATTCTAACGTAGCTAATAACGTTGCACATAGCTATCTGGCTTTGACACAAGGTGAAACGTCATATCTCTCAAAGACTGCTATCAACCTTTGGAGAGGGGACTTAGGCAAAGTAAGTAAAGATGCAGAAGAAATATGCTCATATGTAAAAGAATTTAGACATCCATTATTCGGCTTGAATCCAAATAAACTTGAAGAAAATATTGATTTCAATGCATATCCTTCTGTAGTTACAGCTACTACTACATTATCAGGTAAAGAACTTTCATATTCTTTGAATTTTCCTAGAAAATCAATTGCTGGACTTCCAGTAATCGAATGTGTAGAGTTTGGAAGAGGTGTTGTAACATACAATGAAACAAGTAATGGAGATTCTATTCATATTGGTAACATTTTCCATATGAACAATAAAGAAAATACAAGTGTGGATTTAAATTTGAAATCATTGGATTCACATGTATTTATAACAGGAAGCACAGGATCTGGTAAAAGTAATACTGTTTTTAAATTGTTGAGTGAGGTACAAGAAAAAAAGATTCCGTTTTTAGTTGTTGAACCGGCTAAAGGTGAATATAAGAATATATTTCATGATATTGCTTCAGTTTATGGTACAAATCCATATTTAACACCGTTATTAAAATTGAATCCATTTAGTTTTCCTGAGGGAACGCATGTTTTTGAACATATGGATCGATTAGTAGAAATATTTAATGTATGTTGGCCAATGTATGCTGCGATGCCTGCTGTTTTAAAGAGTGCTATTGAAAAGTCATATGAAGATTGTGGGTGGGATTTAGTTTCCTCAACAAATAGATATAGTAATTCTATATATCCAACATTTAAGGATGTTGCTAGAAATATCAAGTTGATAATCAATGAAAGCGAATACGATACTGAAAACAAAGGTGCATATAAAGGTTCGCTTTTAACACGTCTAAAATCATTAACGAATGGAATTAACGGATTAGTGTTTGCTTCAGATGAACTTACAAATCAACAATTATTTGATGAAAATGTAATAATTGATTTGAGTAGAGTGGGATCAAATGAGACTAAATCGTTAATCATGGGAATCTTAGTTCTGAAGTTGCAAGAATATAGAATGTCAAAGAGTAATGTGATGAATTCAAATTTAAAGCATGTAACAGTTTTGGAAGAAGCACATAATCTACTTAAAAACGTATCTTCAACCCAAGTATTGGATACAGGGAATCTTGCCGGAAAGAGTGTAGAAATGATTTCTAATGCAATAGCAGAGATGCGTACATATGGTGAAGGATTTATCATTGTTGATCAAGCACCTGGATTGCTAGATAAATCTACTATACGTAATACTAATACAAAAATAATCATGAGATTACCTGATAAAACAGATAGAGACTTAGTGGGTTTAGCAGCAAATTTAAATGGAGATCAAATACTTGAACTTGCTAAAATTCCTTGTGGAGTAGGTGCTATTTATCAAAATGAATGGATTCAACCAGTACTTTGTAAAATAGATTATTATAAAACTGATAGTAATGTGTATTCCTATACTTTAAGAAAAAATGTTGATTTGACTGATAAGAAAAAACTAGAAAATTCTTTGTTGGATTGTATTGCAAATAAAGAACTTTTTAAAGAATTAAGATTAAAGGATATTAGAAATTTAAAGAATAGTATTTTAAATTCTAATATTGATTCTAAGATCAAAGTAGATTTGATTGAATATATCAATAATGTTGATAATAATGAGATTATCAATAAACTTGGTAAATTGATTGGCTATATTAGCAAAATGGTGAATTCAAGAAATAGAATAAATGAAAAGATCAT
>OLPO01001638.1_pt1 | contig 14871 bp, 10 predicted proteins | sample 1672831 | NCBI WGS metagenome assembly OLPO01 (sample SAMEA3136728, study PRJEB25190) | human gut metagenome
GTCAGCCCGAGTTCACCCAGGTCGATATCGAGATGTCCTTCGTGGACCAGAACGATGTCATGAGCGCGCTCGAGGAGGTCCTGGCCGACGCCTTCGGCCGCATGGGTGTCGAGATGCCCACGCCGCTGCGCCGCATGGACTACTGGGAGGCCATGGACACCTATGGCTCCGACAAGCCCGATACCCGCTATGGCATGCACCTGGTCGACCTGACCGACATCTTTGCCAACTCCAAGTTCAAGGTCTTTGCGACTGCCGCAAACGAGGAGGGCTCTGTCGTCAAGGCCATCAACGCCAAGGGCGCCGGTGCCTGGGCACGTGCCAAGATCGACAAGCTCGCCGGCGTGGCCTCCACGTTTGGCGCCAAGGGCCTGGCTTGGATCGCCTTCCGCGAGGACGGCTCCATCAACAGCCCCATCGTCAAGTTCTTCTCGGACGAGGAGATGGCGGCTCTGCGCGAGCGCATGGACGTCGAGCCCGGCGACCTCGTGATGTTCGCCGCCGGCCCGCGTCTGCTCTCTGACGAGATCCTGGGCGGCATGCGTTCTCACATGGCCAACGCGCTCGAGATCAAGCGCGAGGGTCACGACTTCCTGTGGGTCGTCAACTTCCCGCTGTTCCACTGGGATGAGGACCGCAAGGCTTACGCTGCCGAGCACCAGCCCTTCACTCTGCCGACCGAGACCGACATCGCCAAGATCGAGGCCGATCCGCTGGCAGCCGGTTCTTGCACCTACGACTTTGTCATGGACGGCTTTGAGGCCGGCGGCGGCGGTATGCGTATCCACAACGCCGAGATGCAGATGTCCATGCTCAAGCTCCTGGGCTTTACCGAGGAGCGCGCCGAGTCTCAGTTTGGCTTCCTCATGGAGGCCCTCAAGTTTGGTGCGCCCCCGATGGGCGGTTTTGCTCTGGGTCTGGACCGCGTGTGCATGCTGCTCACCGGCTCCGACTCCATCCGCGACGTCATGGCGTTCCCCAAGACGGCCAGCGGCTCCGATCTTATGTCGGGTGCTCCGAGTGCCGTTTCCGGCGCCCAGCTCAAGGACGTCAGCCTGCGCCTGATGTAGGCAAGCGGCTACATATTGCCTGTAACGAGGGAAGGACGCGTGCCTTCCCTCGTTTTTTATGCGCCGAGGTTGCGAGGGCATAGGGTGACCGGACGTCGCGGAAACTGCGTCCCATCATTGACACTCGAAGTAGGATGCGGTTTCCGTCCCGCCCTCAACAAGCATCTAACGCTACAATAACTACCACGTGGCTGGGTTTTGCCGGCCGATGTGCGATGTCGCGGGAGGGGACATGGTCGAGTTTACGAAGACGATTAAAGATCCGTTGGGATTACATGCCCGCCCGGTTGCGCTGCTCTATGACATCATTGCCAAGCACCGTAGTGACGTGTCGGTTTCGATTGGTGACCGCTACACCGATGGCCGCGACGTTATAGGGCTCATGGCACTCTGCGGCGAGTGCGGCGAGGATATCGTATTCCGCGTTTCGGGCGTGGATGAGGCCTCCTGCGTCACATCGATCAGAAATCTCTCGCTCTAGGCATGATAGGGCGCGGTAAAGGATAGTCCTTTGCCGCGCCTTTTTGTTTTGTTTCGTATAGGAAACTTTTTCGAAAAACTGAACAGGACCCTTTCCAAAAAGTTAACCACGTGCTAGTTTACTATAGCGAACATAGACGTGGCTAACTTTTAACGCGTCGATGTTGAGGACGAACTGACGTTAGGAGCCACTCATGTCTTGCGGACCGCAGATGCCGGCCATGCCGCTTTCGATGGTAAAAGCGGGCGAAACCGTGCGCGTGTCGCGTGTAAAGGGCAATGAGGACATGAAGCACCACCTCAAGGACCTCGGCTTTGTCGAGGGCAACGAAATCCACGTGGTGAGCTCGAGTGGCGCCAATATCATCGTCACCGTGCTGGGCGCACGCTTTGGTATCGATTCCAAGGTTGCCATGCACATCATGACCGTCGGTTAGTCAGCAGCATTTCATAAAAACCGAAAGGGGGACAAGAGGATGAAGACGTTAGGTGACGTTAAAGTGGGCGAGAGCTCTACCATCGTCAAGCTTCACGGTGAGGGTGCGCTTCGTCGCCACCTTATGGACCTGGGGCTCATCAAGGGCACTTCGTTCAAGGTCGTGAAGGTTGCGCCGCTCGGTGATCCGGTCGAGATCAACGTGCGCGGCTACGAGCTTTCCATCCGCAAGGAGGAGGCGGCCGTCGTCGAGGTCCAGTAATGGCTCGCGACGTATATTTCTGCAGATAAAGTTAGGTATTTCTAACTTAATGCTGCAACTTTGAAGCACATTATCCAGCCTGCGCGGAGAAAGCAGCGCAGGCACACAAGGAAGAAGGATTGAATGGCGGATTCTCAGATCCATGTCGCGCTGGCGGGTAACCCCAACTGCGGCAAGACCACGCTTTTCAACCTGATCACCGGCGCCAACGGCTACGTTGGCAACTGGCCCGGCGTCACGGTTGAGAAAAAGGAAGCCAAGCTCCTAAGCGACAAGAACGTTACCATCACGGACCTCCCCGGCATCTACTCGCTTTCCCCCTACAGCCCCGAGGAGCAATGCTCGCGCGATTACCTCATGAGCGGCGAGCCCGATGTTGTCGTCCAGGTTGTCGATGCCACCAACCTCGAGCGTAACCTGTATCTGGCGCTTCAGGTTATCGAGACCGGCCTGCCCGTGGTCGTTGCCCTCAACATGGCTGACCTGGTCGAGAAGAACGGCGACAAGATCGACACGGACAAGCTCTCCAAAAAGCTCGGCTGCCCGGTTATGATGATCTCGGCCCTTAAGAACAAGGGTATCAAGGAGCTGTTCGAGCAGGTCAAGAAGTCCGCCGCTTCCAAGGGCCAGGTGCCGGAGCACAAGTTCGATTCCTCCATCGAGGACGTTCTTGACCACATCGAAAACAATCTGCCTGCGAGCGTTCCTGCTAACAAGCGTCGCTACTACGCTGTCAAGCTGTTTGAGCGCGACGCGGACGCCTGCAAGCTCATCAACCTCACCAAGGAGAAGGCCGCTCGCGTGGAACAGCTGGTCGCTCAGTGCGAGCAGGACTGCGATGACGATGCCGAGTCCATCATCACCGGTGAGCGCTACGGCGTGATTGCCCATATCATTGACGAGTGCCTCACCAAGGCTCCGGCCAAGATGAGCACCTCCGAGAAGATCGACCGCGTGGTTACCAACCGTATCCTGGGCCTGCCGATCTTTGTGGTCATCATGTTCTGCGTGTACTACATTGCCGTTTCCACCCTGGGCGGCACGGTGACCGACTTCACCAACGACCAGCTCTTCGGTACCGACGGTTGGTATGTGCTCGGCCAGGGCCGCGACGCCTATGACGCAGCTGTCGAGGCTGCGGGTGACGCCGCCGATTCGGTTGACCCGGCGGAGTATGGCCCGTATGTTCCGGGTATTACCACCATGGTCCACGACGCGCTTGTGGCGGGTGGCACCGAGGACGGTGGCCTGGTCGATTCGCTCGTCTGCGACGGTATCGTCGGCGGCCTGGGCGCCATCTTCGGCTTTGTGCCGCAGATGTTCCTGCTGTTCGTCATGCTGTCCTTCCTGGAGGACTGCGGCTATATGGCCCGCGTCGCCTTTATCATGGACCGCGTGTTCCGCCGCTTTGGCCTGTCCGGTAAGTCCTTTATCCCCATGCTCGTGTCCTCGGGCTGCGGCGTCCCCGGCGTCATGGCCACCAAGACCATCGAGAACGAGAAGGACCGCCGCATGACGGTCATGACCGCCACGTTCATCCCTTGCGGCGCCAAGCTGCCGATCATCGCTCTGCTCATGGGCTCCATCATCGGTGACTCTTCCACCACCGCCGCGTGGATCAGCCCGCTCTTCTACTTCCTGGGCGTCTTTGCCGTCATCGCTTCAGGCCTCATGCTCAAGAAGACCAAACTCTTCGCCGGTCGCCCGACGCCGTTCGTTATGGAGCTTCCCGCCTACCACTTCCCGGCGATCCGCTCTTGGGCACTGCACGTGTGGGAGCGCTGCTGGGCCTTTATCAAGAAGGCCGGCACGGTCATCTTCGCCTCCACCGTCGTGGTTTGGTTCCTGTCCAACTTCGGCAGCTACAATGGTGCCTTCGGCTTCCTGCCTGCGATGGACGGCATCCCCGAGGAGTTCATGGACTACTCCGTGCTCGCCATGCTCGGCAACCTGGTCGCTTGGATCTTCGCCCCGCTCGGCTTTAGCACTTGGCAGGCCACCGCGCTGACCGTCTCGGGCCTCGTCGCCAAGGAGAATGTCGTCGCTACCGCTGGCTCGCTGCTGTCCGTTGCCGATGCCGCCGAGACCGATCCGAGCCTGTGGACCGCATTTGCTGGTATGTTCCCGACCATGGGCGCTTGCGTGGCATTCGGTGCCTTCAACCTGCTGTGCGCCCCCTGCTTCGCCGCCATGGGTACCATCCGCAACCAGATGGACTCCGGCAAGTGGACCGCGATTGCTATCGGCTACGAGTGCCTCTTCGCTTGGGTGATCGCCCTGTTCATCAATCAGTTCTACAACCTGCTTGTGTTGGGACAGTTTGGTATCTGGACGGTTGTGGCCATTGTGCTGCTGGTTGCGATGCTCTTCCAGATCTTCCGTCCCATGCCCAAGCACGCTTGGACCGACGAGGACGAGACCAACACTGCTTCCGCCGCAGTCTCCGCTTAAGTCTGAATAAGGATTAGCCCCTTTCCAAAAGCCCGGGTGTCCCAGCGACACTCGGGCTTTTTGGTGGGGGAGATGTGGCGTTTCCGCAGATAAAACCGACCAAAATAAACCTGTCCCTTTTTGGTAGGTGGAGAATGGGGTAAAGTAAGTGATGGTTAACTAGAGGAGGCTTGCTATGGCACCTATCGATATTGTTGTACTGGCTGTTATCGGCATTGCGTTTGTCGCCGTGTGCGTGCGCATCTACCGTAAGGGCACCTGCGCCGACTGCGCTCAGGGTGGCGTTTGCACGGGACATTGCTCCAACAAAAAGACGTGCGCCGCGCTGAAAGGCGTCGACAAAATCGCCGAAGACTTGGGTCGCGGTATCAAGTAAGGCCCAGACATCTAAGCGCCTCGCGAGCATCCGTTCGCGGGGCGTTTTTCACTTTTGTGGGGTGGGCTAGAGACGCTGCATGCGGTACCCGACCCCCATGTGCGTCTGAATCATCTTGGGGTGAGAGGGGTCTGCCTCGATCTTCTTGCGCAGGGTGCGCATGAACACGCGCAGACTCGCCAGATCGCTGTCCCAGCTCGTACCCCATATCTCGCGGGTGATGAAGGTGTGGGTGAGCACCTTGTCGACGTTTTTCGCCAGAAGGACGAGCAATTTGTACTCGGTTGGGGTGAGCGAGAGCTCGCGTCCGTCTTTCGTCGCGTATCCCGCGGCGTAGTCGATATGCAGCGGACCGTTGTCGAACGTGCTCGCTTCTGTCGACTCGCTCGACGCCATCGAGGAACGCCTCAAATTCGCACGGACGCGCGCGAGCAACTCATCCACAGAAAAGGGCTTGGTGAGGTAGTCGTCTGCCCCTGCGTCAAGTGCTGCAATCTTGTCGGAATCTTCGGTGCGCGCCGAAATGACGATAATGGGGACTGCCGACCAGCTTCGGATTTTCGTGATGACCTCGATACCGTCAATGTCGGGAAGGCCGAGGTCGAGCATGATGAGGCTGAGGCCATGCGACACCGCGTCCATGATGGCGGCCTGGCCGTTGCAAACCTTGCTCACGACATAGCCGTGGAGGTCAAGCGCGGTCGAAACGAGGTTTTGAACGGTCAGGTCATCTTCGACCAGGAGGATGCGTGGCTTAGCGGCATTATTCATGAATCTCGATCTCCTCAGCGGGCAGGGTAAAACGGAAGACGGCCCCATGGGGGTGGTTGTCGCGAACTTCGATGACGCCGCCATGCGCCTCCACGATGGAGCGGCAGAGCGACAGCCCAAGGCCGATGCTTCGACGCGAATCCACGGGCCGCGTATTGCCTGAGGTAAAGAAGCGCTCAAAGATATGAGGCTTGTCGCAGTCTGCCACACCCGGCCCATCGTCTGCGACGTCCACCACGACGAACGCGCCCTCGCGACGTGCGCTGATGGTGACAGTCGAGTCCTCGGGCGTGTATTTGAAGGCGTTCATGATGAGATTCGTAAGCACCTGCATGATGAGATGGACGTCGACGCGTACCAGCAGGATGTCGTCAGTGTGCTCGATGGTGACGGCATGTCCATGCGATGCTTGGGCGACATGGCTGAGGGCGGCCTCGATGACCTCGTCGATGAGCTCGGATGTGAGGTTGAGGCGAATGGTGCCGTCCTCGACGCGTGTGATGGCGAGGAGGTTCTCCACGGTATCGATAAGCCAGAGAGAGTCATCGTAGATGGCATCGGCAAGATCGCAGCGTTGTTCGAGGCTGAGCCTCTCGTCGCTCTTCCGAAGGATTGCCGCAGATCCGGATATAGCCGTGAGGGGTGTCCTCAAATCGTGGCCGATGGAGCGCAAAAGGTTGGCGCGCAGCTGCTCGTTTTTCGCCAAGACCGCAGCCTCTTCGCGCTCTTGCGCCGCTCGGTCACTTTCGAGCGCCAAGGCGCATTCACCTACGATAGATAGGACGATCGAATGCTCGAAGGCTTCGGTCTCGCGCCCCTCCAGGGCGATGCCGATGACACCGAATACCTTGTCGCCGGTGCGAACCGCGAGGTAGAGACAGCGCGCCTGAGGCAGGGTTCGCGTGCTTGCGCCTGCGCGCTTGTTGTTGGTGTAGGTCCATGTTGCAACGGCGCGCTCGTAGTCGGTGAGCAGCGACGCGGATCGGTTTTCGGTGCCAGCGGACTCATAGAGCGCCTTGCCGAGCGTGCCGTGTTCGGCGGGGTAGAAGACCACGTCGAGTTTTAGCAGTTTGACGAGTTGGTTCATGGCGACGCGGGCGCGCTCCTCCGCGCTATGGGCTTGCTGCAAGAGCTGGTTCGTTTCGAGGAGTACGCGCGTTTTGAATGCGTTCTCGGCGGATGTACGGGCGTTGTCGGCGATGCGCGCAGTTAACTCGCCGGCGACCATAGCGGTAGCGAACATGATGCCGAACGTGACCAGATAGCTTCGGTCGTAGCTGGCGAGCGAAAACAGAGGCGTGACAAAGCAGAAGTTGTAAAGCACTACAGAGAGCACGCTCGATACGATCGTGCAGATACGCCCCGTCGTGGTGACGGCGGTCAGCAGGGCCGTGAGGATATAGAGGGATATGATGCTGGAATCGGCAAATCCCAGATGGCGGAAAGCCGTGCCGATCGCCGTGGCGGCAAGAGAGAGAGCCAGCGTGCGAAGCACGTTTCGGCTGCTGGGCGGCTGCAGGGCGAGCGCATGGCGGCGTCCTTTGGGTCGGGAGGGCGGAGTCGACTGTTCTGGAATGATGTAAATGTCGAGGTTCGGAGCGAATGTTATGAGCTGTTCTACGAGAGATTTGCGGCCGAAGAGGGCCTGACGGACGCTGCTGCGCTCGCCCGTGCGCCCCATGACGATCTTCGAAATACCCGACAGGCGCGCGAACTCGGAGATCTGAAACGCGATGTCGTCGCCATAGACGGTTTCCATATGTGCTCCGAGCTGCTCGGCTAGGGCGATATTGGCTGCAAGCTTGGCGCGCTCATCATCGCTCATGGCTTGCGTGCGCGGGCTTTCTACGAACGGGGCGACGAGCTCGCTGCGAAACGCTTTCGCCATGCGTGCGGCGGCACGGACGATGCGGGGATTGGTCGGCGCCGGGGAGACACAGACTAAGATACGCTCCCTGGTGTAGTAGTCACGGTTTCCCAGCACGCGTGCGGCGTCTGTGAGGTGACCGGTGCGATCGGCGCAGCGGCGCAGCGCGATTTCTCGGAGTGCGGTGAGGTTCTCGACGGTAAAAAAATGCTGTTGCGCTCGGTCGGCTTGTGCGGGACGGTAGACGAGGCCGGCGCGAAGGCGCTCAAGTAGGTCTTCGGGCTCTATGTCGACGAGCTCGACCTGGTCGGCATCATCGAAGATACGGTCGGGGATTCGTTCGCTCACGACAACGCCGGTGATGGATGCAACCATGTCGTTTAGGCTCTCGATATGCTGAACGTTCACGGTCGTATAGACGTCGATGCCCGCATGTAGAAGTTCCTCGACGTCTTGATAGCGTTTGTCGTGGCGAGACCCCGGCGCATTCGTATGGGCGAGCTCGTCGACAAGGATGAGCTGAGGGGCGCGTTCGATAGCCGCATCTAGATCGAACTCGCTGAGCGCAATGCCGTTGTGCTCGATGAGTTTACAGGGCACGTTCTCAAGCCCTTGTGCAAGATGGGCAGTTGCCGGACGTTCGTGCGGCTCGATGTATCCCGCGACGACGTCGACACCTCGCCGCTTGGCGGCGTGGGCGGCTTGAAGCATCGCATAGGTTTTGCCTGTGCCAGCAGCGTAGCCAAAGAAAATTTTGAGGTGTCCCCGGCTGGTTCGAGTGTCATCGGCGACCCCGTCTTTCTCAATTGCCTTGAGGATGAGGTCTGGATTGACGCGAGTGTCCGATGCGTCGCGCTGCATAGCGTAGCCTTTCTGAAGCGTTGTCCATGCGTGCATACGCGGTGAAGACACCACTGTATGCTCGCGAGGTCGAGTATAGGCGCACTGCAGCTGCAATAGTGCTTTCTACCTGCATCTTTACGGCATCTTAAGGACGTGAGCCCCGGCCCTCACGCCTCTTTAATCCCTAGAAGCGTTTACTGTCCCCAGACGCTTGCGAGGGCAGGCGTCCGAGACATCGGACCGCGTGTGAAAGGGGCGGTAAATGGACATCCTCATTCCCATCATCGGAGTCGTCTGCATTGGACTTCTTATCTATTACATCTACATTCTGATGAGGAGTGATTCGTAAACTATGGACGCTGCGATTCAGTACATCTTGTACTTTGCCGTACTCGTCGTCCTGGCCGTTCCGCTCGGTCGGTTCATGGCCCATATCATGGATGGTGAGCATACGTTCCTGTCGCCTGTGATTGCTCCTGTGGAGCGTGGCGTCTATCGTCTGCTTCGCATCGACGCGGCAGAACAGATGGGGTGTAGGCGCTATCTGGCGAGCGTGCTGGTCTTTTCGGGGATCGGCCTCGTGACTCTTGTGGCACTCCAGGCGCTTCAGTCCTTCTTGCCAGGCAATCCCCAGCACCTGCCGGGTGTGTCATGGGACCTGTCGTTCAATACGGCTGCTTCCTTCATAACCAACACCAACTGGCAGTCCTACTCCGGTGAGACCACCCTGTCCTACCTTGTGCAGTTCATGGGTCTCACTGTGCAGAACTTCGTTTCCGCTGGCACCGGTATCGCGGTCATGTTCGCGCTGATCCGCGGCTTCCGTCAGGTCAAGGAGCAGGGTCTGGGTTCCTTCTGGGTCGACCTCACCCGCACCGTCCTGTATGTGCTCATCCCGCTGAACCTCGTGTTCGGCATCTGCCTGGCTGCCGGTGGCGTCATCTCCAACTTCCAGCCGGCTCAGAAGGCTGAGCTCGTAGAACCCGTCGCTGTTCAGCCTAATGCAGACGGCGGCTGGAGCGTCATCGACGGCGCCCAGATTGAGGGCGACACGGTCAAGGTCGACGGCAAGGTTGTCGAGGGCGCGCGTGGTCACCGAGCAGTTCCTGCCCCAGGGTCCCGCGGCTCCTCAGGTCGCCATCAAGCAGTCCGGCACCAACGGCGGCGGCTTCTTCGGCGTGAACTCCGCCCATCCATATGAGAACCCCAGTGCCTTCACCAACATCATTGAGATGACCAGCCTGCTGCTGATCCCGGCCGCCTGTTGCTTCACCTTCGGTATCGGCGTCAAGAACACCAAGCAGGGCAAGGCCATCTTTGCCGCCATGTTCATCCTGCTGGTGATCTTTACCGGCATCATTGCCGTCAACGAGCATGCGGGCACCCCGCAGCTGGCCGATGGCGGAGCGGTCAATATCGAGATGACCGACGGCCAGGCCGGCGGCAACATGGAGGGCAAGGAGAGCCGTTTCGGTATCGCCTCCTCTTCTACCTGGTCCGCTTTCACGACGGCTGCTTCCAACGGCTCGGTTAACTCCATGCACGACTCCTACACCCCGCTGGGCGGTTTTGTCCAGATGCTCCAGATTGCTCTGGGCGAGGTCGTCTTCGGCGGCGTGGGCTGCGGCCTGTACGGCATGATCGGCTTCGCCATCCTCACAGTGTTCATCGCCGGCCTCATGGTCGGACGCACGCCTGAGTTCCTGGGCAAGAAGATCGAGCCGGGCGAGATGCGCTGGGCAGTTGTCCTGTGCTTGGCAACTCCGTTTGCCATTCTGGTGTGCTCGGCCATCGCCTGCACGGTGCCCGGTCTTGCCGACCAGCTCAACAATGGTGGCGCGCACGGCTTCTCCGAGGCGCTGTATGCCTTCACCTCATGCGGCGGCAACAACGGCTCGGCGTTTGCAGGCATGAACTGCAACATTCCCTGGATCAACGTCATGCTCGGCCTCGAGATGCTGTTCGCCCGCTTCATGCCCATCATCGGTACGCTGGCTATCGCCGGCTCGCTGGCCAAGAAGGGTAAGGTCGCCGAGAGCGCCGGTACCCTGTCTACCACCAACGGCATGTTCGTATTCCTGCTCGTGTTCATCGTTCTGCTGATTGGTGCCCTGAGCTTCTTCCCGGCCCTGGCGCTTGGCCCCGTTGCCGAGTTCTTCCAGATGATTGCGTAAAGGAGGGCGCAGATTTATGACTATGCAAAAAGACATGATGGGCCGCGCGGTCCGCGACTCGTTTGCCAAGCTGGATCCTCGCGTCCAGATTCAAAACCCGGTCATGTTCCTGGTGTGGCTTTCCGCCGTCATGACCTCCGTCCTGGCCGTCGCTTCCATCTTCGGTGTGCAGGACGCGGGTGTGTCCACCTACTATGTGGTCGCCATCGCGGTCATCCTGTGGCTCACCGACCTGTTCTCGAACTTCGCCGAGGCGCTCGCCGAGGGCCGCGGTAAGGCTCAGGCCGATTCCCTGCGTGCGGCCAAGAAGGATGTCGAGGCCCATCGCATCGAGTCCGTTGAGGACAAGGAGCACTTCACCGTCGTTCCCGGCACCGAGCTCACGCGCGGCGACCTGGTGATCGTACGCGCCGGCGAGCAGATTCCCGGCGACGGCGACGTCATCGAGGGCGCTGCTTCCGTTGACGAGTCCGCCATCACCGGCGAGTCCGCCCCTGTGGTCCGCGAGGCCGGCGGAGACCGCTCTGCCGTTACCGGCGGTACCACGGTGCTGTCCGACTGGATCATCGTCAAGATCTCCAGTGAGCCCGGCCAAAGCTTCCTGGACAAGATGATCGCGATGGTCGAGGGCGCCGCGCGCAAGAAGACCCCTAACGAGATCGCTCTGGAGATCTTCCTGGTGGCCCTCTCTATCGTCTTTATCCTGGTCACGCTGGCCCTGTATTGTTACTCCTGCTTCTCGGTCGGTCTTAACGACATGGTCAACCCCACGGCCGTGACCACGCTCGTGGCGCTGCTCGTGTGCCTGGCTCCCACTACTATCGGCGCCCTTCTGTCCGCCATCGGCATCGCCGGCATGAGCCGCCTGAACGAGGCCAACGTGCTGGCCATGTCCGGCCGCGCCATCGAGGCCGCCGGCGACGTCGACATCCTCATGCTCGACAAGACCGGCACCATCACCCTGGGTAACCGCCAAGCCGCCGAGTTCATCCCGGTCGACGGTGTCGATCCCGCGGAGCTGGCCGATGCCGCCCAGCTTTCCTCGCTGGCCGACGAGACCCCCGAGGGCCGTTCCATCGTCGTGCTCGCCAAGGAGCAGTTCGGTCTGCGCGGCCGCACACTCGAGGATAAGGGTATGGAGTTCATCCCGTTCACCGCGGCAACGCGTATGTCCGGCGTGAACTACGAGGGCAATGAGATCCGCAAGGGCGCTGCCGATTCCGTGCGCACCTATGTGGAGGCAGCCGGCGGCGTGTTCTCCCAGGAGTGCGACGGGGCCGTCGAGCGCATCGCCAAGGCCGGCGGCACCCCGCTGGTCGTGACCAAGAACTGCCGCGTGCTGGGCGTTGTGTACCTCAAGGACATCATCAAGTCCGGCGTTAAGGAGAAGTTCGCCGACCTGCGCAAGATGGGCATCAAGACCATCATGGTGACGGGCGACAACCCGCTCACCGCCGCGGCAATCGCCGCCGAGGCCGGCGTTGACGACTTCCTGGCTGAGGCCACCCCTGAAGGCAAGCTCGAGAAGATCCGCGAGTTCCAGCGTGAGGGCCACCTGGTCGCCATGACCGGCGACGGCACCAACGACGCGCCCGCTCTGGCCCAGGCTGACGTCGCCGTGGCCATGAACACGGGTACCCAGGCTGCCAAGGAGGCCGGCAACATGGTCGACCTCGACTCCAGCCCTACCAAGCTCATCGAGGTCGTGCGTATTGGCAAGCAGCTGCTCATGACCCGCGGTTCGCTCACGACCTTTTCGGTGGCCAACGACATGGCGAAGTACTTCGCTATCATCCCGGCCCTGTTCTCGCCGATCTACCCGGGCCTTGGCGCGCTCAACATCCTCGGTCTGGCAAGCCCGCTGTCCGCGGTTCTTTCGGCCATCATCTATAACGCGCTCGTTATCGTCGCGCTGATCCCGGCCGCGCTGAAGGGCGTTAAGTACCGCGAGGTACCGTCCGGACAGCTGCTGATCCACAACCTGCTCGTATGGGGTCTGGGCGGCATCGTTGCCCCGTTCGTATTTATTAAGCTCATCGACATGCTGCTCGCGTTCTGCGGCATTATGTAAGTGGAGGTTTGTATGTTCAAAGGTGTTGCATCGCGCGCACTGGGCGTGTTCGCGCTGTTTACCGTTGTCTGCGGCCTGGGCTATACGCTCGTCGTGACCGGCATCGCCCAGGTTGCGTTCCCGTATCAGGCGAACGGTTCACTCATTACGGTCGACGACAAGATCGTGGGCTCCGAGCTGATCGGCCAGAACTTCGAGGATGAGGACCACATGTGGGGCCGCATCCAGAACGTGACTATCGTCGAGGGGGAGGACGGCGGGCTCATGGCCTACGGCACCCCGTCCAATTTGTCCCCGGCGAGTGAGGAGTACCGGCAGCTTGTGGACGCGCGCGTCGAGAAGATTCGCGCCTCCAACCCCGATGCCGATATGGACGCTGTGCCCGTCGACCTGGTGACGTGTTCGGGGTCCGGCCTCGACCCCGAGATCTCCCCCGATGCCGCCGAGTACCAGGTACCGCGCCTGGCGAAGGCCACGGGCAAGAGCGAAGGCGAGGTGCGCGAGATCATCGCCCAGTGCACCAAGGGCCGATTCCTGGGCGTGTTCGGCGAGCCCACGGTCAACGTGCTCAAGGTGAACCTTATGCTGGACGGTGCGCTGTAGGTGAAGGAGTGGCGGACGAGGGCATGACTGACTATCTGAGCCCTCAATTCCACCCCGCCCATCGGTTGCGGTGAAATACGGACTGTTTTGGCTGTTAAAAGCCTCATCTACTCCGTATTCCACCGCAACTTTTTGAGGGTCGGGATTGAAGGTGGGGAGTGCGAGCGAGCACGAATGCGGCGGGTACTGATACGATAGGGGTGTCTGCAAGTGCCGCCGAGCGGCTTAAACGAAAGGAAGCCTGTATGGAGTCATCCGCCTATCCGATGCTCTTTAGCCCGATTAAGGTCGGTACGACCGAGGTCAAGAATCGCGTCTTTATGCCGCCGGTGTCCACGAACCTGGCCGATCATGGCTACGTGACCGACGACTTGGTCGATCATTACCGTGCCCGTGCCAAGGGCGGCGTTGGCCTGATCATCACCGAGGTCGTGACGGTCGAGCCTACCTATACCTATCTGCCGGGTGACATGTGCTGCTACGACGACACGTTTATCCCTGGCTGGGAAAAGCTCGCCGCGGCCGTCCACGAGTATGGCTGCAAGATCATGCCGCAGCTCTTCCACCCCGCCTACATGGCCTTTAACATTCCGGGCACGCCGCGCCTGATCGCTCCGTCCTTTGTGGGCCCGTCCTATGCCCGCGAGGCGCCGCGCCCCATCACGGTCGATGAGATTCACGAGCTCACGCATCAGTTTGGCGACGCTGCCGTGCGTATGCAGAAGGCCGGTGTCGATGGCGTCGAGGTCCACGCGGCGCACGCCCACGGCATGCTCGGTGGCTTTTTGACCCCGCTCTACAACAAACGTACCGATGAGTATGGCGGCTCGCTCGACGCCCGCATGCGCTTTTTGCTCGAGGTCATCGCCGAGATCCGCGAGCGCTGCGGCAAGGACTTCATCATCGACGTCCGTATTTCGGGTGACGAGTACACCGATGGCGGCCTGACCCTCAATGACATGATTTATGTCTCGCGCCGTCTGGAGAAGGCCGGCGTCGACATGATTCACGTGTCGGGCGGTACCACCATCAAGCGCGGCTCCGCGATTCCCGCCGCCGGTACGCAGCAGGCCTCGCATGCCGCCTGCTCGCGCGAGATCAAAAAGCACGTCAACATTCCCGTCGCCACCGTCGGACGTATCAACGAGGCCTGGATCGCCGAGGAGCTGATCGAGGACGGCGCTGCCGACATCTGCATGATGGGCCGCGCCAATCTGTGCGATGCCGAGTTCTGCAATAAGGCCGCTGCCGGCAACGCCGACGACATCCGCCCCTGCATCGGCTGCCTGCGCTGTCTGAACGGTATCATGTTTGGCAAGCGCATTTCCTGCACCGTCAACCCGGACGTGGAGCGCGACGAGGCTGGCTACGAGCCTGCCGCCGAGGCCAAGAACGTGCTGGTTGTGGGTGCCGGTCCTGCGGGCATGGAGGCAGCCTACATTGCCGCCAAGCGCGGCCACAACGTGG
>OLPO01001645.1_pt1 | contig 14824 bp, 14 predicted proteins | sample 1672831 | NCBI WGS metagenome assembly OLPO01 (sample SAMEA3136728, study PRJEB25190) | human gut metagenome
CATGTTGGAAAGCGAACAAGACCAGATCCACAGCCTCGTCCAGATTCATCAGGAAACGGGTCATGTTGGGGTCAGTGATGGTGATGGGGTTGCCAGCCTTGATCTGGTCGATGAACAGCGGAATGACGGAGCCACGGCTGCACATGACGTTGCCATAACGGGTGCAGCAGATGGTCGTGCCGCCCCGCTCAGCTGCCACACGGGCGTTTGCGTAGATGACGTGCTCCATCATGGCTTTGGAGATGCCCATGGCGTTGATGGGATAGGCAGCCTTGTCGGTGGACAGGCAGACAACACGCTTGACACCAGCATCAATAGCGGCGTGCAACACATTATCAGTGCCGATGATGTTGGTCTGAACAGCCTGCATGGGGAAGAACTCGCAGGAAGGAACCTGCTTCAGAGCGGCAGCGTGGAAGATGTAGTCAACACCGGGCATAGCGTCACGGATGGACTGAGGATTGCGGACATCACCGATGTAGAACTTCACCTTCTTGGCAGTCTCCGGGTGCTTGGCCTGAAGCTCATGGCGCATATCATCCTGCTTCTTTTCATCACGAGAGAAGATACGGATCTCCTTCAGGTCAGAATCCAGGAAGTGCTTCAGAACGGTAGAACCAAAAGAACCAGTACCACCAGTGATCATAAGGGTTGCGTTATCAAATGCAGACATTTTTTATTTCCTCCTACTTATTCTCTTAGATATAAGCTTAATCTTTGTTACGAGCCTTTCATGTATCGGAATGGTGCAATACTTTTGCACCGATTCCACGAAAGACCCATGCTCCAAATATTCCATAAAATCATTCCTTTTAGTCGGAAGCCTTGAGGAAGTATTCATCGGAACATTTTCATATACTGCTCGCATATCAACTTTATGACACTCTATTGCTGATTCTGCCTCTTGTAAAAGCTTCATACCCTTTGAAGAATGGCAAATAATCAAATCCGTTCCTCGGTCATCATCGAAGTCATCTATGAAGTCACTTACATTCCAGAAGTCTGCAAGTGTTATATCGCTACTCCGCTTTACTCCCTTACTTGGGCAATCATAGCACGACGGACGTAAACACATATCCCTTAGATAAGCTCTCATCATGGGATTATCCAGAAATGTACTCATTTCGACTTTACCGTTTGCGCCTTCAATCCTTACAGAATACTTTCTCCAGCCCAATAACTTATCACGAAAAGAGATCTGTGTAATTTCTGAATTGATATTATTTCTAACCGAATCAAGATACTTATCCCATACATACGGAGCCGGAACGCCATGACAAATGATATCTTGTGTTATTAGATTTTCATACTCTCTTCCTAGATAATTCTTAAAGCCATCAATTTGGCAAGGAGTACCAGAGAAATATACTTCTCGTCCACTTTCCAAAATCTCTTTAGCATCTTTAAATGTTTTTTCAATTCTGCTTTGGACGTATTTTGAACCCCTGAGCTTTTCCAAATCTTTAACCGATTCCACTCTTATATGGTGAACCTGAAATTCATCATCAAAAGCTGCTCCAAAAACCACTCCATTATGTTTCAAAACGATTTGTGCTAAAACAGAAAACACGCCACCAGATGAACTGCACTTTCTTATTTGTTCATTTTTCGAATACGCAGCGAAAGAAGCTTCTGAAAAAGATCCAAGTGTTGGCTTTTGAATTACAGGACAAACCTTCTCACATTTTTTACAATTAATACAAACATTTTGATCAACCCTGGGATACATGAAGCCTTCATTGTCATCTTCCATTGTAATACAGTTCAATGGGCAGCAATTATAACAGGCATGACATCCAACACACTTCGCTTTATCCATAACCTGTATCATATGTATTTTTTCACCACCTTTTGCACAGAGTAAACTAATTTTTTTGAACAAGCCTTTTTACTGGTTTGGCAACCAACTCTCTCTCATAATTATTCATGCTAAGTATCCAGACATTAATGCAATAAACTACACTGTATAGAACAATCCAGCATGCCAATTGAACAAGTGAATTAATCTTGACAAACGCCATTATCAGTGTTCCGAGTACTATGGGTACAATAAGTCCCTTAAACATCTTCAGAATGCTTTTCCAAAAAGAAATCACATCCACATTACATTTCTTCTGATAATAAATATTGATCAGTACTCCATTTGCAAAAACAAGCGAAATAGCCGTTCCAAGGGCACTACCAATTGCTCCCCACCATTGACAGAAGACTATCGAAACACCAAGGTTAACCAAAGCCATCAGCAAATAAACAATCGATCGAAATTTATGCTTATTTTGTGCGCGTTGAATCTCAATGCCGACATTTTGAATCAATGGAACTGTAGCGGGTAGTGTTAATAAGAGTACAACATAATATGCATCATTATAACCTTCTCCGGCCCAAAACCTAATAAACGGCATTCCAAAGAAAACTAAGCCCGATGAAACCAACGCCAATATCAAAAACTGAACTCGCCCAACCCGAGTGAACAACTCCGTGAGCTGCTTTCTTTGAACAATCAGATTAGAATGCGTGTCATTTATGATTCTGTGAACAAGCGGCGTAAAAACACCGGAAATCGCCGTAGAAACCATACTATAGTAATTATTAAGGGTATATCCAACTGAATAAACTGCGACAGCCACCGTTCCTTTATACCGTGCCAAAAGAAGTTTATCTATATTCCAGTTTATCTGATCAACAACAATATTGATTGCTATAAAAGAGGTGTAAGTAAATATTTCCCTAAACAGCCCTCGCTTAAAGCCTCGAAATACAAATCGTTCTTTCAAATGTCCAATCACAAAGATCAGATACATTGTATCTGTGAAAAGAGCTAAAAAAATTGTGATTGTAACAATTGCAACAGAGCGATAACCAGCAAATAGCAGTGGTATTGTCAGCAAAGGACTGCAAACAGTTTTTACAATTCCAAGAAGTTTTAGGAAAATAAACTGCTCATGGGCACTGATTATATCAGCAAAAACACTCATTGGAAACGAAATTGCCAGATTAATTGTAAGTAAAATCAAGAGCTTTCGAGCTAAAGTATATTCACTAGCTGTCAATCCATCTTTGAAGACAATGTCCAAATGTCCTGAAATATATAATCCGCAAATCAATGCTATCATACCAATTACGGAAAATATCAAAACAAACAGGCCATTTAATTTATAGATGCTATCTGTATCCTGCTCTTCCTTATACCTTGAATAATAGCGTATATAACTACTATTAAATCCAAGACTCAAAACGGACATCATTGAAATAGTTGACGCAACCGTATTATATAGTCCATACTCACTCTGTCCCAATATTTTAATCATATAAGGTGTATAGATCAAACTGACTATTACACCAAGAGCCATTTGGACATATGAGATTATAGAGCCTAGTTTTCTTTGATTCATCATTTGACCTCTTCTAAGATCTTATTTATGTTGCTTAACAAATAGCTAATAGAACTCTTACGCATCGTTTCAAAAGCAGTAAACTCTTTTGAATAATCTATCGAAGCAGTCTCATATATATAGTCAAATGTCGTTCTATTCGGAATATTGCAATAATGATCTTGAACGCTAAAAAGTTCTGTTAAGGACTCAATTCTTGATCCCATTGAGGACTGGAAGCTGCGATTAAAAACATAGAATTGCCTCTCAAACAAGAGCGAAAAAGCCGTTGCATGAAAGCTATCTGTAAAAACAATTTCAGCGTTTTGAATTAGTTGAACAAATTCACTAGGTGAAGCATTTATTATTCTTTCATCGCCGTAGTCAAGGTCATCTTCACTAATTTCCCCGTTTAAAAAAGGCATTACTTTCAACTTCAGGTTCTTGCATTTTGCATATTCTTTTGCAATTTTTCTTTCAGTAGAATCATTACCCAAAAAATAGCACAATGCATATCGCTCTGAATCGCATTTACTCCCGACTAATGACTTCCATTCTTCCCTTCTCAGTAAAAAGACCGGGTCAACAACCCACTGGATTTCGACGGGGGTAATAGGTCTTAGCAACTCAACCGCAGATTTTTCTCTCACGGATATCGCAGCGTAGTCCTTGAATGCCTTTTTGTATCTTCCGCTTTCCTCTGCACTCAGTGTATCTTTGGCAATGCTAGCCGCATAAGACATTTTTTTAATTCCCTCAATTCCAAAATCAAGGAGATATGCATCGCATACTGCATTTGGATGCCATACTTGGTCGCTTCCCGTAATATACAATTGATATTCTTTTGCAAGTCTATTTAATGAATCTTGTGTAAATACTTCTTTACTATGGCAAATCGCTCCATCACGAAATGCTGCAAACTTAGCTTCACGACCTCTAATTTCTTTATACAATCTCCTATACTTAATTCTTCTTGGTATCGACAGTGTGTAACGATAAGCTTTTCCCAGTCGCCGTTTGATGCTCTCACCTTTGTCTTTATCAAACTGGATTTGCTCAGCATCAAATCCCTGGTTATTTAAGAATTGACACAACGCATACGATTGGAGAACGCCTCCATAATTTTTACTGCCATAGTAGTGGGTAATGATTCCTATTTGCTTCATCAGTAATCGAAAACTCCCTCATACATATTCAACTAAATTTATCTTAATTATCAAGTAATTGTTTATAAATCTGATAGTATTGGTGACACATCTTCACTTCGCTATATTTAGTGATTGCTTCTCTGGAGATATCTTCCTTTTGGAGTTTTCGCCCTAGCATCTGTCTAAGAGCTCTCTCTAAAGCATCATCATCATTTTGATTCACAAAATCACTATACTCTTTAAGTGCTATACTTTCAGGTCCTCCTGCTTTAAATCCTACAACGGGCGTTCCGCAGCACAAGCTTTCTGCAGTGACCATACTAAATGTTTCCCTTAGACTCGTTAAAAGGCAAACGTCTGCGCTTGAATACAGTTTTGAAAGCATTTTCTGATCGGACATTCGCCCCAAAAACTTAATGTTTTTCGGGAAATCCAAACCAGATTTTACTTCACTGCCTACAACAATAAAATCAACATCCGAGCATCGTTTAGCCACTTCTATAACATGCTGACCGCCTTTTATCTTGTCGTAAAAATTCGGCGTTACATGAATTACTAGCGGTTTTGGGGGAGGAGTCGTACTATCGGGTATATACCGAAAAACAGTCGTATCCAAACCGTTAAAAACTGTTTCCACAGGGTATCCCTTAAAAAAAGGAGACATTTTAGCACGATTTGTAAGCCAGTCAGAGACATTGCATATGTAGAGTTTTTCAAATCCTTCATATGCTTTTTTCATAAGATTCCATTCATTTGCTGTGCGGTCAAAAAAATATGTAATTGGATGTTCTGCGCTCAATTTATCACACGAAAAGCAACCTGTTTTCCACTTTTCGCACTCAACTGCATGCGTGCAGCCTCCTGTATACATGAACTCTGCATGATTTGTAATTACAGTAGGGATATGGTTGTTCTTTAGGTATTCCAGTATCTTATAGATATTTACCATATACCCATTAATGCAATGGATGTGCACAATATCAGGGTTAACCTTTTTTATAAAATGAATTGCAGCCTTTGTTCCCCACATACAGCCACCATACGGATAGCCTGTTATTCTTGAACGAAATGATTGGGCTTTCCGTACTAATTCAGGTGTAGTTCTAAACTCATTTGAGTTAGTCGGTTTCTTTCCCAATCCATAGATTGCATATGAATCATCGCCCTTATTCCGCACATATTTTTGAATTGCGTAGACAATTTTACCTGTACTACCCGACTCGAGCCAGCAATTCATCTGCATCACTTTCATAAGGGTTTTCCTTTCTAATCAAAAAAAGAATTTATAATTCATTACATTTAGCGAATCATCTTTCAGCAAAAAGAAGTACATCACAAAAAACGCTGGCATAACAACTGTTGCAACTGTCCTTAGCTGATACATGTAAACATCATCTCTACAACGATTATTAATTCTACTAATTGCCACCGGAATAAACAGAATAAAATAATAATTAATTCTCGAAATTGTGGGGTTAAGAGGCGTAAACAAGTGAATAAATGTTGCCAACAGTAAAATGTTTCTTAGACCGATTTCTTCTTTTCCAGCTTTGTTTTCATCAAGGATAACATAGGAGTATATAGTAAGAAGAAGAAAAAGGATCATTAACCCTATTTGTCCGGAACTACCTGTCAAATATGAATATTTGTAGGCATACTCATCACCTGCTAATTGAAAAATCAAATTCATTAGCAAATCTCTGCGCATCATCACAAACCCCATCAGAGGAATAATCCCCCAAAGCCATTTTTTTGTTATGTGCGCATGATATATTGGGTACAACAGCAACAGCATGATTGCCGATTTATGGAAGCAATAGGCTAACGCTACAATCAGTAGATATTTGATTACTTTCTTCTCTTTAGCAAAATAGTAAGCTGGAACCGCCAAAGCAATCGCAATACTTTGACGCATCCCAGAAAAGAACATCTCGAAAAGCAGCGAGATCAGAAAAAAGGATACGCAAATCATTGATCCCTCAGCTTCTCTTTTATAAAGGTACATAACCGGAAGGACGACTAAGACTGCGCAAATTGACACAAATAGCCGTGAGCCACCAAACCACTGAATTATAGTACGAAGTACTTTAAATCCAATTTCATCACTTCCGTATAGGAGTGCCGCTTTCCAGCCAAGATTTTTAGTATATTCAAAAGTTCTTATATACCCACGGGTATCAACACCTACCGAATAATCTCTCAAGCAGAGAAGAAGAAGATATCCTATAAAAAAGAAAGTAATCGTAATCTTATCAACTTTATTCTTCTCGTAATGTAAAGCTGTAAAAAACAGATATACAAAAACGGTAAGCCCAATCAGTATCCCGTAAACAATCATGCATTATTCCTCTTTGAGTTAAACTCTCGAATAGCTCTCTCGACCACTTTTTCGAATGTAGCTGTACTACTCTCAATCGTGTGGTGTGCTTGAGTTATTTCGACGGCTTTTTGATAGAAGTTTTCTTGCAGTTCTTCGTTATAAATTAGTTCTCTGAGTGATTCTTTCAAGCTCTTTGGGTCAGTACAAACCATTGAAGCTCCCGTTCCTTTCATATAGCCCACAACGCCCGCGTCGTCCGGTCCATAGGTAAGGACTGCTGCTCCACTCGCTAAACCGTCTGATGCTTTTGTTGATAAGGAGTATTTCGTCAAATTGATATCCTCGTTCCTGAATCCCTCTGCAATAACGAAGATATCACATTCGGCGGTCTTGTTTTCGACCTGACTATATGGAATCGATCCACCGTAAACCACATTGGGAGTATTCTTTAACACACCACAAATTTCCTCATCATTCTCGTTCGAATAGACTTCCAGTCGATAATTCGGATCAATTTCAGATAAAGCTATCGCAATATCCCGCAATGCCAAATTTCGCCCCAAACGAATGCTTCCAAAATAAACAACTTTTGGATTTTTCGTATCTATAGGTCGGAACTCTCTCCGTTCCAAAGAAGAACTAAAATACACAGTCTCTCCGTGAATGCGGAAATAGTCGTTATACAGCTTCTTAATCTTGTCACTACAGTACACTGCACTACTGTTAGATGAAAGCACTTTTTCTGTCAGCTTTTTGAACCTGCTCCGAAACAACTTATAAACAGGTGATTTTGATTTCGATTCATCAAAATAATAGTTATCACCAATAATCGCTACAATAGGAATCTGATATCGATTCGCTACAAACAAAGCTATCTGCTGCGTAAATAGATGGTTACTAAAATTGTAAACAATACACTCTGGCTTAAAGTTATCCAACCAAGCAATAAATTTAGGCGTACACCAGAATTTTTTGCGCCAAAGTAATCCTCTAAGTATCTCAACGCTTGGTGAGTGTTTACTGCCAATCTTATAGCTCAGTCCAACTGCTGAACTATCCTCCATTACCTCGTTTCCATCCTCGTTACGCATCTCATCGTAGGTGTAGATTTTTCCGACCTCAACAGGCTTGTGGAGCCATTTCTTCAGTAGACTTGCATCTGTGATCTGATACATCTCACCACAATGACCTTTGTTAGGAATCCAATTTCTGCTAAAGATCTGCGCTACACGATCTTTCTCCCAATAGTGAAAGTATGCATCAAGTGTACGGCTACTATCGCTTGTACTGTATGGCGTTGTGGCAATAATCAAAATCTTAGGATGCATGAACCTTATTTCTCCTCTTCGACTCTCAATCGACTCATATATTCATCAAATCTACCAATAACCTTACATGGAACACCCGCTGCAACTGTTCCACTTGGAATGTCCTTATTCACGAGACTTCCGGCTCCAATAATGACATTATCGCCTATCGTCACATCGTAAAGAATACGTGAGCCAGCTCCGATAAAGACATTATTTCCAATATTTATTTCTCCTTGTCGGATTTTATAGTGATGCTCTATATCCATGTAGTTAAACATCATGCATGTAATGTCGTGGTTAATGAATATAACACCACTTGCCACATGAACATTATCTCCAAAGCTGATTAAATGTGGCTCTGTTCCAAAATTCCACGGTTGCAAATATACATGTTCACCAATACTCTTAAAATAATGTTTCTTCTTCAGGCACTCCGCTCTTGAGTACCCCCCCCAGCTAAAAATATGCGTAATAGCATCACATATCTTTTCAATCTATTCCACATAGCTTATCCTCAAATTCTTCCATCGAGCAGTTCAACAAACCGTTCCACTGCACCACTCGTTGCATACTTCTTACTACCATACTGATAAGCATCCCGACTCATTGCATCATACTGCTCCGCACTCAGCCGTATCGCCTCTTTCAACTTGTCTGCAAATTTCTGATTGTCGCCCGCCTCAACAAGATAACCGCTCTTTTCATCATCTACCTGCTCCGGAATAGCACCCACAGCAAATGCAATAACAGGTCGGCTATACTTGTAAGCATCGATAATAATGCCGGACTGAGAAGCAGAATTATATGGAACAATTACCCAGTCACAGTTAACGAACGCTTCTCGCATCTCTGTGTCTGTGACGTAGTCGTTATTTAACTTTACATTTTTCTCTTTGGCAAGCTGATCCACAACGCCCTGCATCTGTGAGTCAACTCGTCCAATCACATCAAACTCGATATCAGGACACAGGCGAACAATTTCCAAAAGGTTGTCTGCGCCTTTATACGGATTGATTCTCCCGAAGAACAGTGCGCGTCCATTATGTACTGGCGTCGTATATGCCGGATATCTACGCCACAATTCCAGATACTTTACACGGTCTGCGCTGATTCCGTAGCGGTCGATCATATCCTGAATATAGGTTTTGTTGCGCAGGACAATCGTATCTGCGAACTTAACCACAGCCTTGTTCATCAAATCGACCATCTTAACTTGACTGTCTCCCTCATGTGGGATAACCTCATGAATCACTTGATAGGTCTTGGCTTTTCCAGACATCAGCATAATCGGAAGATTCCATGTATGCAGGCTTTCAAAATAAATCGCATCAAAATGTTCCTTGCGGATACGATGAATTATCGAAACCAACAATGGGAGATTGAACGTTTTCTTTGTCACACCAGGTCTTTCCGGGCAATCAACTAGCCAAGTATGATCTGATTTCTGAAGTTCCACCTTCGGAGTCTTAATGCAAAGCAAGTAAGCATCCCAGTCACTTCGATTTCTCATTTCTTCGTACATTCCAAACAGCGTATCCTGATGATCCGCATTATCTGAGAATGTCACTAGAAGTACCTTTTTCATCTCGAATTCCTCTCCCACACAAAACAGCCCAGACTCAATCTCAAAGAGTCTGAGCCGTTTATTCCTTATAAAGCTCTACTAATCGTCCTCAGCAATGTGAGTCACACTGCCGCCATGTCTTGTACCGCCACAATGAACGTTGCTATGGCAAATTCAAGCTGCGGTAACTGCTGTCTTTAGCCCTGATAGCACCAACACTCGCTACGGTAGCTCTCATCTTTAGTCCTGATGGCACCACCGCTTGCTACGGTAGCCCCTACCTTTATTCCAGACTCCACTCATTCACGCCACGGTAGCTCCCCTGCTTTTGCCGGATTACCCCACACGAATGAGCATCTCTGCGACCATGTGGTTATCACCATCACGCTCACATCCGACTTGTTATCTCCAAGACCGGGATAAAATCGCAGATGATGTTATCATCGCAATCTCACCGGGAACCCTGAAACCGCTATGTGAAAGTCACCGCAATCTCGGTACATCCCCTCACAGTGCCATCTGGCATAAACCCACGAGCTATGGCCGCATCCATAAAAGTGCTTTTTCGGGGCATAAAAGCCTCAATTCAACCTCATTTTGCACTATCAGATACGCCATATCGCCTTTGTATTCAACAATTTACCGGTTTTCCAGCTTGACGCCACTGTAAGAGGTGTATTTATACCCGACTCCACTCTGGAATTTCTTCCAATTTTTAGCAGCTCAAAATGTACAAAAGCGTCGGTATTTAGTGGTTTTCTCCACTCATTGCAGTGGTTTGGCCCTCAGAAACTCCCTCGGTGCTTTCAGGCATAAACAGGATTTTTACAGTGGCAAACATAATCTTGAAATCCTCTACAATACTCGGATGAGCTATGTACATTAAATCCATAGTCAGTTTGTCGTAAGGAGTAGTATTGTACTTGCCATAAACCTGTGCATAACCAGTCAGGCCAGCCTTAGCCTGCAAGCGCAGTGCGAACTCTGGCATTTCTTCGCAATACTGAGCAGCGATTTCGGGACGCTCTGGACGGGGGCCGACGATGCTCAAGTCACCCTTCAAGATATTTATAAGCTGCGGTAATTCATCAACGCGGCAAGCACGAATGATTTTGCCAACGGGCGTGATGCGATCATCGTTTTCGCCGCTGGAAAGACGGGCGACGCCGTCCTTTTCAGCATCGACCCGCATGCTTCTGAATTTGAGAATACCGAATTCTTTGCCATCCTTCGTTAAACGAATTTGCTTGTAAAAGACTGGGCCGTGATCCGTTGCTTTGATGGCAATAGCCGTCACAAGGAAGATCGGACTCAGAATCACAAGCGCAATAGCAGAAATGACAATATCCAGTAGTCGTTTTACAAACAGGTACTCCGGCTGAGGATTATACCTGCCAACACGAAGCATCGGCAGGTGGAACATATGCATGTGATGTGCACCGGACATGATGGTGTCGCCGATGCGCGGGACAACAAATACGGTAATGTTGTTTTCTACACAGTATTTCAGAATAATATTCCGATCATGGCTGTGAATGCCGCTCAAAAACACTGTGTTGATGCCGTCCAGCATGGAAAGATTCTCGATGCACTCCCCCGCCGTAGCGGTGGAGACCACTTTGTACTTGGCATCAAGACCGTACTTACCAATCAGCTGCTCCATACCACGTCTGGTATCATAAATAACAGCTGTGGCCTGCGGCGGGAAGGTTTTAAAGTAGGCGTGGTGAGCGTTATAAGCCCAAATTGAGGCCATAATAACCTGCCCCACAAGAGCTGCCACGCCAGGAAGAATGTTGGGCAGGTGCTTGGACAGTAGCCAAATCACAATGTACATGATAAAATCGCTGACCGCTACCGCCAAAAATTGCTCGTAGATGATCTCAGAGATTCGCTGCATCGACATCAGAAAGGCGTCGTATACGCGCCCAAAGATGATGAACAGCACAAAGAACAGTGCCACGACCAAGTAATCGCCCTTTGCGTAGTACGGCGATGCAACGCGCTTAGCATAGTATAGATACCAGCACATTGCAAATGGTATCGTCATAAGCACAGCATCTAACAGCTTTATCATCCGCAAAATCAAGTCATGCCTAAACCTTGTCATGTTCTTACTCCTCGTTCTTCTTTACACATATATTATTTTAATACTGCAATTGAAATCAGGAAAAGCGGTTTTGAGCAGCAAATGGCATTTCCACAAATTACTCATGGAAAATCCTTAGCACAATTCAGCAGTCTACCAACGCAATATTTTGCCAATATATGTATTGATATAATAGCACACAATTCGACATTTATCAACAAATCGGATTCATTTTAATTATACAAGTACACAAATTCAGCACATTTTACAAATACAACCTTGTTCATAAGGTGAATGAGGCTAAAATCGATAGATTGTTATATGTAACAGTCAATTGGTACATGATTTAAATTTTGCTTAAAACGAAACTGATTCAAAAGAAAACAGATTGCTGCGCTTGCAGCAATCTGTTTTCTTTTGAATCAATATTAACTACTAACGCTCAGATCATCACCTGCGTCCGAACTTCTTCCGCTTCTTTGGCGGGTGTTTTTCCTTGTTCAATTCACGCTGATACGCATCTTCAGAACTGAAGCCAAAGATTCCTTCTGAGACCCGTTCAACCAGTGCCGTAAACATCTCGTAATCGCGCAAGTAGTTATTCCTTGCCTTGTCATCCATTACTTTAAAAAACCTTGCCATCAAACTCATGTATGCGTTATAGTCGCCATTCTGCGCAGCCTTGAGCAGGCATTCAAACCGTCTTGCAGATGGAGTCCACAGTTCTTCCCTTTTCATCTCAAACCAGCTTCTTTCTCAATTCTCTTGCAATTTTTCTTCGTGCCTTAGAAATCGTGTTGGGTCTAACCTTAAGCTTCCTCGCCACAACCTCTATAGGATAATCCAAATAAGTACGAATAATCATTAGCTCTCTGGGTGAGAGCCTTTCCAATTCCTGCTTCAATGATACCAGAAGCTCTACTCGAGCGAATTCATCTTCCGCGCGAACATCAATGACATCAGCCACATCATCAATATTGATAATAATCGGCTGATTTGCATTACCAGCAAGTCGCCTTTTCCCCTTATTCCTATATCCAAGGAGACGTTTCTCTGACCTGTATTTAATTTCCTCTTTGTCTAACAAATCAAGGATATGGTTATTGAACTAATTACTAAGCCAGTTTTTTCTATCGTCTGGTTAAGCTGGTTATAATTGGTCCATAAACGAAGTGTGCACCAAAGTTCATACATTTCTAATTCAGTCATTTTGACCTCCTATAGCGATTTGAATTTTTTCGGTCAAATCACATCTAGGAGGTCCCCTGCTCCGAGCGCAACTAAGCAGTTTCACCACAAAATCACCTATCCCCTCAGTTACAATGGATTGCGTCGCTTAGGTGATTTGGGAATCGTATATATAAATTTCACAATTCCCGCATGTGGTTTATAAAAGAAGGCCACCAGAGAAGCCAAAAAAAGACTTCTAAGGTGGCCATCATACTGACTGTATTTAATTTACTATCCGCATCCAGTTGAATGATTCGTATCATCCTACATTTATCTGTATTAGTTATAATACAACCTTCAAGCAAACAATTTCAACGTGTTTTCACTCTTTTTCTGTCGAACTTTGTTGAAATTCCAATAGAATTATATTCCAGTATTTATTTCAGGATTTTATTACCGCACTCATTTTATCGACGCAATTAATTACACTTGATGTAGTCATTCATCTTCGAACAGTATCGGATATAGACTTTTTGTGGCACTTTTGTTATAATATAGAAAATCAACGATTACGGTGCCTCGCGTATGGGCGGTAATCCAGAAAGGAAATTGTGTTTATGGCAAAAAACAATAAACGTCGCGGCTTCACTTTGGTGGAACTTATTGTCGTGCTGGTCATTCTGGCAATTCTTGCTGCCCTCTTGATTCCGGCATTAACCGGGTACATCGACAAGACAAAGAAGAATCAGGTTATCGCGGAAACGCGTATGTTGACTCAGGCTGCGCAAACAGAATTAGTGTCATTGTATGCAAGTGATGAGTTCGGCAAAAGAAGCCAACCTTCCGGCCAAAACTTAGTTGTTGCTTCTAAAGACGGCAAAGCCCCCGAAGGAGCAATTGCCATGGATAGTGCTCAATCACGCTATAATGATATGGTCTCTCTGGCAGAACTTTCAAACCTCACAAACGGCAAGGGCTCATTTTTCATTATTGCAAATTTCAACGGCGCAATCCGTTGGACGGTTTATAATGATGGAAAAGGTTATATTGGAATTTTCTGTAAGGACGACGGTTCAATGGAAGCCTTCAAAGAAGATGAAGTGGCAAATTACCAAGACTACAGCCCTTATTTCGGCAAAATCATTTGCATGAACACCGTTGATTCTCACACTCCTAACCGTGGCGACGAATCAGGAACCCCAACGCAAAAAATAGACTACTGGAGCAAAAATAACCTTTATTATGGTCTGGGTATTGACGGTTATCTGCCTGATGGATGGCACTAAAATAGTACTGTAAATCAAGCACCCCCCGTAGAGCGTTTGTACTCTACAGGGGGTGCTTTTTTGCGCTAAACCTTATTCGCAGCTTCTGTTCACGACAAATCTCAGCTGCACCATCCGCATTCTGATAGTCAAAAACGCATTGAAATCTTTTGAGGTTATCCCTTTGAGTCAGGTCGCTTACACAGATGCAGAACCTGCTGACCGCTGTTAAGAACGAACGCCTCTATCCAGTACATATGGCTAACTCTTAGTCTTTGCCACTAGCCATTGATTTTCGCCATTTGCTAAAAACTTCCGTCATGTTGCATATTGACTATTTTCCGAGAAAAGAGTACGCTATTCTGAATCGAAGGAAGGGATTATTATAAAAGTCAGTATATTGCTCATGCAGCAGATAGCTCAGCTGTTTATCGTTCTTCTGATGGGCTATGTAGTCGTCAAGGCAGGGCTTCTGAAAGCCTCAGACAGCAAGGTTTTGTCCGTAGTTTTCGTGTATCTGGTCATGCCGTGTGTTGTTCTCAACGCATTTCAAATCGATGATACGCCGCAGATTCGCACAGGACTCT
>OLPO01001646.1_pt1 | contig 14812 bp, 13 predicted proteins | sample 1672831 | NCBI WGS metagenome assembly OLPO01 (sample SAMEA3136728, study PRJEB25190) | human gut metagenome
GCGGAAAACCCGGCCGTTTGCCAATATCAGATATGCCTGCATAATTATCTCCTAGCATAAATAAGAAATAAGAAATAAGAAATAATAAAGAATGTGGGGTTTTATTGAGCAGAGCGCAGCGATGCGGTCTGCCAAATTTATTATTTATTCTTTATTATTTGCACAAGCAACGCTTACAGGGTTTGCTTGGCGGCCTCCTTCATCTTGCGGCTGCCCAGATGCACCAGAGGCAGCTTGCCCTCCTTGCAGATGGGGCACTCCTCGGGGGCGTAGTTGGGCAGGTCCAGCTTGAGGGCGCTGGCCACGATGGGGATCGGGGACGGAGCCTCGGCGCGGGTGCGGTCCACAACGCAGGCAATGCCTACGCAGACACCGCCGGCCTCCTCGATGACGCGCTTGGTCTCAAGGCTGGAAATGCCGGTGGTGACAACATCCTCGGCAATGATGCAGCGCTCACCGGGGTTGAGCTTGAAGCGCTTGAGGGTCATAACATTGTCCACGCGCTCGGTGAAGATGGCGCGCTTGCCCATCTGGCGGCCCAGCTCGTAGGCGTAGACAATGCCGCCCATGGCGGGGCCGACTACGACGTCAATGTTCAGTTCCTTGAGCTTCTCGGCAACCGGGGCCATGACCTCGGCGCACTTGTCGGGGTACTGCTGCAGAAAGGCCATCTGGCAGTAAGCGCCGGAGTGACGGCCGGAGGACAGCAGGAAGTGACCCTCCAAAAATGCTTCACATTCCTTCAAAACTTCAAGTGCTTCGCGTGCCATAGTATGTTCCTCCTGTATATTATTTGTATAATCATAGCATATTTCGTATAAAACTGCAAGATATATGAATGCTTATCTTGGTGACAGCTTCCCACTTAGGGGAAAGCTGTCGGCGGCCCTGACCGCCGACTGATGAGGGGCGGCCTTGCTGTTATAGCCCGTGAACGGACGGCTGCGGGGACGCTCCCCTCATCCGCCCTCGGGCGGGGCCTCGGGCACCTTCCCCCTGAGGGGAAGGCAATCGGTGATTTACCGTGCGCAGCCGCGGATCTCGTCCAGCGTTTTGACGCCGTGGGCATCCATCCACGCACCGATCTCGGCGGTGATGCGGGTGCAGGCCTTCGGGTCAAGGAAGTTCGCAGTACCCACCTGCACGGCTGTTGCACCGGCCATGATGAACTCCAGCGCGTCACGGCCGGTCAGGATACCGCCCAGACCCACGACCGGGATGCTGACGGCACCCACGGCCTGCCAGACCATCCGCAGGGCGATGGGCCGCACGGCGGGGCCGGACAGGCCCGCGAAGGTGTTGTTGAATACCGGGCGGCGCTTTTCCAGATCGATTGCGCACGCCTGGAAGGTGTTGCACAGACTGATAGCGTCCGCACCGGCGGCCTCGACCGCCTTGCACATCTCCGGGATGCTCTCGGCCTGAGGGCTCAGCTTGACGATGAGCGGCACCGTGCAGACCTTGCGCACAGCGGAGACGACCTCGCTGGCGTCCTGCGCGCGGATGCCGAACGCAAGGCCGCCCTGCTTGACATTGGGGCAGCTGATGTTCAGCTCAATGAAGTCCACGCCGGCGGCGCAGAGCATAGCCACGCCCTCGATATTTTCCTCAATGGTGTGGCCGCCGAGGTTGGCCCAGACGGTCGTGCCGCACTGGCGCATGGCGGGCAGCTCATGGTCAATGAAATGCTGCACGCCGGGGTTCTGCAGGCCGATGGAGTTCATCAGGCCGGAGGGGGTCTCGTACAGGCGCTCGCCCTCGTTGCCGGGCTGGCCGTTCAGGGTCAGCCCCTTGCCGGAGATGCCGCCCAGCATGCGCAGATCCTCAATGCCCGCGTACTCGGGGCCGAAGCCGAAGGTGCCGGACGCAGCCACAACCGGCCCGGCCAGCCGCTTGCCGAGAAAATCAACATGCAGGTCTGCCATCAGTCAAACACCTCCTGTGCGTTAAAGACCGGGCCGTCCTTGCAGACGGTCACTGGGCCGATCTTGGTGTGGCAGGTGCAGCCGAGGCAGGCGCCCAGACCGCAGGCCATCTTCTTTTCAAGGCTGGCAAGGCAGGGTACGCCGGCAGCGGCGCAGAGCTTTGCCACACCGCGCATCATGACCATCGGGCCGCAGGTCAGCACAATGTCGTAGTGGGTGACATCCAGCAGGTCTGTCACAAGGCCGTGGTGTCCCTCACTGCCGGAATCGGTAGCCAGATGGATGCTGTGGCACCAAGGCACAAAGCTCTCCATGCCGTAGGAGGCATCGCGGAAGCCGACATAGAGGTCGGGCCGCACACCGGTGCGGCAAAGCTCCTTGCAGAGCAGCAGCAGCGGCGCCGTGCCGATGCCGCCGCCGACAACGGCGATGCGCTTGTGGGCAGACGCCAACGCGGCGGTGTCAAAGCCGTTGCCGCAGGGGCCGGTCACTGTCAGTGTGTCCCCTGCCGCCAGCGCGGCCAGCTTCCGGGTGCCCTCGCCCTTGACCTGATACAGGAAGGTCAGCGCACCGGTCTGGTTGTCAAAGTCATCCACGCTGATGGGGCGGGACAGAATCGGTGTGGCATCGGCTGCCCAGGCGCGCAGCATATAGAACTGCCCCGCGTGGGGCTCACGGCTGCGGTCCTGCCACTGGACCGTCAGGCGCATGATGTCGACTGCGACAGTCTCCTGCCGCAGGACCTTCAAATCACAGCTTGTTGCATTCACCCTGAATATCCTCCCGCATACGCACACATTCGTTGTAGGCGGCCTCGTCAAAGGCAACGCCGGGCTGCTTCTTGTAGGCCAGCAGGATGCCGCGGCTGGAGTTGACCACGCCGCCGTTGCCCTTGGTCAGGTACTGGGCAATGTCGGCTGCCTTGCCGCCCTGTGCGCCGTAGCCGGGGATCAGGAAGAAGGTGTCCTTGTAGGCAGCGCGGATGGCGGTGGCCTCCTCGGTATGGGTACCGCCGATGACGAGACCGATGCTGGAGTAGCCGTGCTCGCCCATGTAGTCCTTGCCGAGGGCGGTCAGGCTGTCGCCGACGAGGTCGTAAACATGGCGGCCGTCATCGAGCTTTTTGTACTCAAAGTCCTTGGCGCCGGGGTTGGAGGTGCGGCACAGGACAAAGACGCCCTTGCCCTGCTCGGCGCAGTACGGCAGATAGGGGCTGATCGAGTCAAGGCCCATGTAGGGGGCCAGCGTGATGATGTCGGCCTCAAAGTCGCCGGTAAAGTGTGCCTTGGCGTACATCTCGGCGGTCTTGGCAATGTCGCCGCGCTTGATGTCGGCAATGACCGGCAGGCCGGTGGCGCGTGCAAGCTTCAGAGTCTCGGCGTAGGCGCGCATGCCGTCCAGACCGAGGGATTCATAGTAGGCGATCTGCACCTTGTAGCAGCCGGCCACGCCCTTGGTGGCGTTGATCAGGGCACGGTTGAATGCGACGACATTCTCCCCCGCTGTCTTGGCGGTGTCGGTCGTGGGCAGGTAGCTGATCTCGGTATCCAGACCCACGCAGACAGGGCCGTTCGCGGCAACGCTCTCGTACAGTTTGTCCATGTTGGTAAGCATGCTGATTCCTCCGTTTTGGTTTGCCTTCTTATATGATGTGGAATCCGTAGGGGCGGATTCTATATCCGCCCGCGGCGTCGTGCCTGCGGCAGAGCTGCACGGGCGCATATGGAATGCGCCCCTACGGGTGTTTTACACGTAAAGCGGTATTATTCTTCGATCTGAAACGTAACCTTTCCGCCCTTGATCGTTGTCACGATCTTGCCGTAGAGCAGCGCACCGTCATAGGGGCAGTTCTTGCTCTTGCTGTGCAGCTCATCGGCCTTGACCTCATACATGTGGTCAAGATCCGCCAGCACGACATCGGCATCATAGCCCGGCTCCAGCATGCCCTTGCGGTCGGCCAGTCCCAGCACGGCGGCAGGGCCGGCGCTCATCAGGAAGCTGAGCAGTTCGAGCGGCAGGCGCTGCTCGCGGCAGAGCTTGGTGTAGCAGACGCCGAAGGCAGTCTCAAGGCCCACCATGCCGGCGGCGCCCTTCTCCTTCTCCTCGGCGGTGTGGGGGGCGTGGTCAGTGCCGATGCAGGTCACGGTGCCGTCCTTGATGGCCTCAATGAGGGCGGTCACATCCTCCGCCTTGCGGATGGGCGGGTTGACCTTGTACTGCAGGCGGCTGTCATCAAACCAGAGGTGATGGGGGGTTACCTCGCAGCTGACACGCGCACCGCGCAGGCGGCTCATCCGGATAGCGTCTACGGACTCCTTGGTGGAAACATGGCACATGTGCAGCCGGGTGCCGTAGTATTCGGCCAGATGGCAGTTGCGCACGGTCTCAATGTTTTCCGCCAGACGGTAGTCCCACGGGCTGATTTCGCGGTCCTCAGCGTGGGACATGATGGTCAGGCCGCGCTCGGTGGCGATGGCGAACGCCCGCGCCATGACGGCGTTGTTCATGACGCCGTTGCCGTCCTCGGTGATGAATTTGACATCCTCGGGCAGCGTCATCAGATTGTCGAGCGTTTTGCCGTCAAAGTCCTTCGTGATCGAGACGGTCTGGTTGGCATCGCAGAGCCCTACGCGGGCGGCCTCGGCCTCAACAGCGTGGGCGATCTCAGCGCTGGAGCAGACCGGCTTTGTGTTGGGCATCAGGTTCACAAAGGTATACCCGCCGGCAGCGGCTGCGGCAGAGCCGGTGGAGATATCCTCCTTATACTCAAAGCCGGGGGTGCGCCAATGGCAGTGTGTGTCGAGGAAGGCGGGCAGGATCGTGCGGCCCTTGGCATCGAGCAGCTCTTCCCCCTCCGGGACAAGCAGGCCCAGACCGACAGCGGCGATTTTTCCGTCGCGCAGCCAGACCTCGATCGGCTTGCCTGCACAGTCCCTTGCGTTGCGGATCAGCATAGTGGGAACCTCCTGAGATATACTCTACCAGATTTGCAGCCCGCCCCTGTGGGCGCGCTTTTGGGCAAAAAAAAACTTTTCCCAGACGGGAAAAGTCAAAAAGAAGCACCGGTTTTGAAAACGGGAAAAAACACGGCACCGTGAATTTTGAAGCAAGAAACAAACTGCATCATCATTGCGGCACACTCCTTCCCCGAATTCTTACATAGATTTTACTTAATTGTACCATGTAGGGACGGCAGTGTCAATGCAAACGCCCGGATTGCGAAAGTAAGGATTTTATGGATTTTTACGCCGAGTTTTGTACAAAATGATAAACGCCCCAAAAACTCACCGCGCCGTGCGGTTGGCAAGCGTTTCCGCCATGATGCGGCTCCAGCGTGCGGCGATCTGCTCCTGCCCGCGGGCATCGGGGTGGGTGCCGTCTGCCGAGATAAGGGTCTCATCGTCCAGCAGCTGCAGGCCATCGGTAAAGATGAGCCGCTCGGCGGCGTAGCGCCGCACGATCCGGCGCATCTTGTCGGTGCGGTCGGTATCCTCATCCAGATAGCCGAAGAACGAGGTGGCGAACACCGGCCGCGGATCGCGGGCCAGCACGGCGGTAAAGCGGTCGATCCGCTCCTCAAACACCTCGAGCGGGAACTCCTTCACCCGCTCAGTGGTGTTGATGCCCATTTCCACCGAGGCAAAGTCCCAATCTCTGCGCGATACAAGGTAGTTTGCCATCTCCTCCTCCATCAGAGCGTTGCCGGCAAAGCCGAGGTTGAGATAATCGACCCCGAGCGCCTGCGCATTGCGGAACACATAGCAATCCGGCTGGATCAGCGAGAGGCTGCCGTGCGTGATGGATGAGCCGTAGGCCAGATAGGTTTTCTGCGGCAGCTGGTCGGCGGCGGGCAGGGCGGTCCGGCCTTCGACCCCTGCGAAGATCACCGGCACATAGGGCAGCACGACCCGCACGACCTCGGGCGCAAAGGCAAGCTGCTTTTCCGCCGTGATGCGGCGCAGCGTGGCGAGCTTGGCCGGGTATTCGATGTGGATGCGGGTCACATCCGCGCCAATGTTTTTGGAGGAGTACTCCCACCCGCCCTGAAATGAGCCGAAGAAGATGTGGGCGGTGGCGGACTCGGCCTGAGGGATGGTTTTCAGCAGCAGATCGACTGCGCCGTCCGGCATCGTGAAGCGCAGCTCAATGCCGGTGGCAAAGCAGTTTTCCTGCACACCGGGGCTGATGCGGGCGCGTGCTGCGGCACCGATGCGGCGGAGCAGCCAGCCGCCCTCGACCGGTTCCAGCTCCTCGACATTGTGAAAGCGGATGTTCTGATGATCCATGACCATGCAGCCTCTTTTCTTTTATGATACCATCAGTATACAAAGCGGCGCGGCATTTTGCAAGGGCGGTGCTGCGGGAAAAGTTGAAGGATCCGCAACGATCCCGCGTTGCACTCTGGCCGGGATTGTGATATACTAATAAACAAGTATCGTAAAGCAAAGAGGAAAAGAATTATGGGGCTTTGGGAAGACGCAAAAAATATCCGCGATAAGGACCCTGCGGCGCGCAATGTCGCGGAGGTCATCATTTTGTATCCGGGCTTTCATGTGCTGGTGACGCATAAGATCGCCCATTTTCTGTACCGTCACCACTGCTTTTTTCTGGCCCGCCTTGTCAGCCAGCTGGCGCGGCATCTGACCGGCATCGAGATCCACCCCGGTGCCAAAATCGGGCGCAAGCTATTCATCGACCACGGCATGGGTATCGTCTTTGGTGAGACGACAGAGATCGGTGATAACTGCACGATCTATCACGGTGTGACGCTGGGCGGCACCGGCAAGGATACCGGCAAGCGCCACCCGACCCTGGGCAACAATGTGCTGATCGGTGCCGGGGCCAAGGTGCTGGGCCCGGTCTACATCGGCGATAATGTCCGCGTGGGTGCAGGCAGCGTGGTGCTGAAAAACCTGCCCGCCAACGCAACAGCGGTCGGTGTCCCGGCGGAGATCGTGCGTGTGGGCAATGTCAAGTGCTGCCCGGCGGACGACCTCGACCAGCAGGATCTGCCGGATATTGTCAACCAGCGCATCTCCGAGCTGGAGGCCCGCCTGAGCCGCCTCGAGGCCGAAAAGCAGGGTGAGTTCCCGCCGGATAAAAAAGAATAATAAAAACGCACGCCGTGAAATTTACGGCGTGCATTTTTTGTCAGTATGGCTTCCCCTGAGGGAAAAGCTGTCAGCGGCCCCGCCCGCTGACTGATGAGGGGCAAACTTACCGGGAATTTCCCACTGACGGGCAATAGGGCAAACCCGCCCCTCATCCGCCCTCGGTCGGGGCCTCGGGCACCTTCCCCCACGGGGGAAGGCAATCAACTCATTTCAGATTCCTCAAATCGCCGCTTTCGCGGAAATCCTCGTAATCGAGGGAGAGGGACGGGCTGTAGTAGGGGTCATGCAGGATGTTTTCCCGCCCGTGGACCGCATACAGGCGGTCATGCTCGGCGTCAAAGCGGGCCTTTTTGGCCGGGTCGTTTTCATCGGAGCCGCGGGACTTGCTCTCATAATGATACAGCTGTGCATAGGGGGTCCAGACGATGCGCCAGCCGGCGTCCCGCACCCGCAGGCAGAAGTCCACATCGTTGTAGGCAACGGTGAACTCCTCGTCCAGACCATGGGCGGCATCGTAGACGGCGGTGCGCACCAGCAGGCAGGCGGCGGTCACGGCGGAGAGATCCTGCACGGTGGCCAGCCGGAACATGTACCCGCTGCCGCCGCGCTTGTGGTACTTGTGGCTGTGGCCTGCATAGCCGCCCAGTCCCGTGATGATGCCGGCGTGCTGGATCGTGTCATCGGGATAGTAGAGCATCGCGCCGCAGATGCCGACACCGGGCTGGCTGCACTCCCCCACCATCTGGGTGAGCCAGTCGCCGTTGATGACCTCGACATCATTGTTGAGCAGCAGCAGGTATTTACCCGCCGCGTACTTGCGGCCGAAATTGTTGATGCGGCTGAAGTTGAACCCGCCCTTGTAGGTCACAACGCGGGCGCGGTCGTACCGGTCGGGCAGGCGCGTGTAGTAGGCCGCCGTGGCCGGGTCGGTCGAGTTGTTCTCAATGACGATGACCTCGAAGTTTTCATAGGTCGTTTTGGCGTAGATGCTGTGCAGGCACTTCTCCAGATCATCGGTGTGATCTTTGTTCGGGATCAGGATCGAGACAAGCGGCTCCGGTTCGGGAATATCCCACACCACATGGCAGGTGCCGGGGAAAAGCCCGGCCTCCACCCTGCCCTGCCGCCCGGTGGCGGTCAGATGGTCGGCTACGGCCCGCTGCGCGGCCTGCTCAACATAGGGCTTGGCTGCCGTGCCGCCGCTGGTGGATGCCGCATGCACGCGCCAATAGTACAGCACCTGCGGGATGTGCAGCGGTTTGGCGGCAGGGTCACTGCGCTGCATCTCATCCACAAGGCGCAGAAAGAGATCGTGATCCTGTGCGCCGTCACACGCAGGGCGCTCGCCGCCGACTGCGTCAAACAGAGATTTTTTGAATACGGCCAGATGGCAGATGTAGTTGACCGCCATCAGGTATTCGGGGGCGTAGTCAGGCTTGAAGTGGCCGACACGCGGATGCTCGGGCGTTTTCTCAAACAGGGCCTCATCGCTGTAGGCAAAGGGCACACCGCTTTCGGCAAGGGCCTTGCTCATGCAGTACACTGCGTGAGGGGCCAGCATGTCATCGTGGTCGGCCAGGGCTAAATAGTCGCCGGTGGCGAGCTTGGCCGCCTCGTTCGTGTTGGCGGCGATGCCCGCATTTTTGATTTTGGCATAGACGATGCGGGCATCCTGCGCGGCGCGCGCCTGCACAGCCCTGCCGACATCGACGTGGGCGTCATCGCTGGCATCGACCAGCACAAGCTGCCAGTTGGGCGCCGTCTGGGCCTGCACGCTGTCCAGAAACTGCTGCAGAAACTGCGGCGGCGTGTTGTACAGCGGGGTCAGGATGCTGATGGTCGGCCAGCCTGCGGCATTTGCGGTGGCATCGGCGCGCTGGGCGTCCAGCGTCTGCTTTGACGGCAGGTACCGCGCCTTTTTGCCGAAGAACCGCCGCTTAAAAAAGCCGACGGCCCGCCCAGCCATAACGCCGACACCCTGTTCCTTTGTCAGGGTCCGCGCATAGCCGAACAGCTCTTTGATGCGTTTTGTTTCAAGGCTCATGGGGTGGCTCCTCATAAAAGCAATCTTTGTGCCAGAGTTGGGGGTTCGTGTCGATGTACTGCCAAATCTGTGCATATCCATGCTCGGTACGCACAACGTGGTCGTGAAAGGATTTTTGCCAGATGGAGCGGGAAAGCTGTTTGGAAACAATACCTTTAAACTGCTGCATAACAGTTGAGACTGTAGGGGCGACCATTGGTCGCCCGCCCTGCCCGTTTTGGACTAGCAGCAACAAATGAACGTGGTTCGGCATGACCGCATATTTCTCTACCGAAATGTGCGGATAATGGGTCGGAATTTCAAAAATACACTGTTCTACGATTTTTCCCGCTTCGGATAAGGCGGGCGGGTGCTGCGGGCGAGCAATGCTCGCCCCTACATCCTCGACTTCCGTGAACGTATTGCTATCCCACAAAATCTTCTGCCGTCCATGCGTGCAGATTGTGATGAAATACGCGCCGCTTTGGGCGTAATCATACTCCGTCAGGCGGTTGATTTTTCGCTTCGGCTCCATCACTTCAACCCGAAATTTTCAAACAGATTGTTGAAATGGGGGTTGTAATAGGGGTCGTAATTGTCGATATACTGCTGATATTTTGCGTAGAAATTCGCTTTCTCGCGCTCGTACCGGCGGGCGTTCTCACTTAATGTGTCAAGGCCCCGGCTCTTGCTTTCATAATGGTATGCCTCGGCACGCGGGGTGTAAACATTCAAAAGGCCCTTCTGCCACAGCTTCAGGCAGTAATCTACATCGTTGTAGGCAACGGCGAACTTCTCCTCGTCCAGACCGCCGCATTCGCGGTACAGTGATGCCTTTGTCATCAGGCAGGCACCGGTCACGGCCATGTAATCCTGCGTTGTGACAAGGCGGTACATATCGCCCACAGCGGTGCGGGGGTAGCTCTTGTGGCTGTGGCCCGCACTGCCGTTGATGCCCATCAGCACACCGGCGTGCTGGATCGTATCGTCCGGGTAGTAGAGCTTGGCACCCACCGCACCCACATCGGGGCGCTGGCTGTAGCTGAGCAGCTCGCGCAGGAAGTCGGACGATAAAATTTCAATATCATTATTGAGCAGCAGCAGATGCTCACCCTCGGCAAACGTCGCGCCAAAGTTGTTGATAGCCGAGAAGTTGAACGGGCCTTTCCCCTCAAACGTCACGACCCAGCAGGTCGGGAACCGGTCATGCAGCGTTTTATAGTAGGCGAAGGTCGCCGGGTCGGTCGAGTTGTTCTCAATGACAATGACCTCAAAATTGTCATACCCGGCGTTTTTGTACAGGCTTGTCAGGCAGCGGTCCAGATCATCGGTGTGGTCCTTGTTCGGGATCAGCACGCTGATCTTCGGGTAGCCCGTCAGCTCATACCTGACTTGGAACGCCCCGGGCGCATCGGGCACCGCCATGGCGTGCCCCGGCAGACCGAGGCGTTCGAGCTGCGCGTCGATGGCCCGCTCCCCCGCCGCGATGGCGTAGGGCTTGGCCTCCATGCCGGCTGCCGTTGAGCCTGCATGGCCGCGCCAGATATAGAGCACTTTTTTGATATGCTCGATGCGATGCGCTTTTTCTGTCAGCCGCAGGATCAAGTCGTGGTCCTGTGCGCCGTCAAACTCCTTCGACTCATAGGCTCCGGCCGCATCCAGCAGCGGGCGGCTGAACACCGCCAGATGGGTGATGAAGTTTACACCGCGCAGATAGTCCGGTGCAAAATCCGGCTTGAAGTGATACCCGCCCAGTTGTTTTAAATCAGCCGAGAGAACGATTTCGTCACTGTAGACAAAATCTGCTCCGGTGCTTTGGAGGGTCTGCACAACCTCAAAGAGGGCGTTGGCATACAGTACATCGTCATGGTCCAGCAGGGCAATAAAATCGCCGTGGGCCAGTGCGAAGCCGCGGGTCGTATTGGCGGCAATACCGCCGTTTTCGATTGGCTCGTAGACGATCACCCCCGGCACGGCCTTGGGCAGGCGGCTTTCCAGCCGCTTGTCGGCATCGGAAGCGTCCACCAGCACCAATTCCCAGTTCGTGTAGGTCTGCTTGACGACGCTTTGCAGCATCTCGTCAAAAAACTTCGCAGATGTGTTGTAAAGCGGCACGATGATGCTGATTTTCGGCCCCTGCAAGTTCGCAGCGCGCTGGGCTTTCAGCTCGCGGCGCAGCGGGATGTCTGCCCGGTGCCGCCAGTCGTCGTGGTGCATCGCCAGCCCGACGCGGAATTTCACATCACGCCACAGCTGTTCAGCGCCCTGCTCCCGCAGGGTCTTGACGCTGCGTCCCGCGAGGTCCCGCAGGTGGGCGGGGTTCAAAAGACGCCGCGCCATGCCGCCGACACTGTCCTGTACGGCCAGATCGGCGGGGCGCTCGTTGTTCGGCTTGTTGTTTTCGGGCATGATTTATTCCTCGGTGACTTTTGCCGGCATGGCGTCCTTTTTCTCGAATTTGCGGTACTCGGCCGTGATCTCCTTGGTGGGGCCGAGGCGGCGCAGGTGGCCGTGGTCGAGCCAGGCAACCTTGTTGCACATACGCTCGATCTGGTCGATCGAGTGGCTGACCAAAATGACCGTGGTGCCGCCGGACAGCAGCTCTGCCATCCGCTTTTCGCACTTTTCCTGAAACAGGAAATCGCCCACCGACAGGATCTCATCGGCAATCAGAATGTCGGGCTTTGTCATGGTGGCCACGGCAAAGGCCAGCCGCGCTACCATGCCGGAGGAGTAGTTCTTTAGCGGTACATCGAGGAAATCCTGCAGCTCGCTGAAATCAACGATGTCATCAAACTTCGAGTCGATGTACTTCGGCGTGTAGCCGAGGACAGTGCCGTTCAGATAGATGTTCTCCCGCGCGGTCAGATCCATGTCAAAGCCGGCACCCAGCTCGATAAGCGGTGCGATGGTGCCGTTGACCGTGACGCGGCCTGCGCTGGGCTTATACACGCCGGAAATGACTTTCAGCAGCGTGGATTTGCCGCTGCCGTTTAAGCCAATCAGGCCGTAGAAATCGCCGGGCATGATATCAAACGATACATCGTCCAAGGCAAAGAACTCATCAAACCGAACGCCGCCGTGCAGCAGCGCCACAAAGTATTCCTTGAGACTCTCGTGCTTTTCCTTGGCGAGGTTGAAGCGCATCGAAACATGGTCGATGGAGATAATGGGTTTCTGTTCTGCCACTTCGATGCCCCCTTACATGTACAGGACGAATTTGTCCTGATATTTTTTAAAGACAAAAATACCCAGTCCCAGACTGAGTGCAGCGCAGAGGAACGGGATCAGCAGCATGTTTGCGGTCAGGCCCTCGCCCCACATGACGCAGGAACGCACCGAGGTGATGTACCAGTAGATGGGGTTCAGGTTGATGACGAACTGCATCCAGCTTTCCATCTGGCGCGGGTCGTAGAAGATGGCGCTGCCGTAGACCAGCAGGGTGCAGAAAACCTCCCAGATGTGCATGATGTCGCGCACAAAGACATACATCGTGGAGAGGATCAGCCCGATGCCGAGGCTGAAAATAAACAGCATGACGATGGGGTAAACGGCCAGCAGCACCGTCCCGAGCGAAATATGCGACCATGTCAGCAGCGCCACAATGAAGAGCGCCACCAGACTGAAGAAGAAATTCACCAGCGCGAAGCAGCATTTCTCCAGCGGGAAGATATATTTGGGGATATAGACCTTGCGCAGCAGCGGGCCGTTTTTCAGCACGCTCTCCATGGCCATGGTCGTGCTCTCGCGGAAGAAGTTGAACATCAGCTGGCCGATGATCAGAAACAGCGGGAAATCCTCAATCCCCTGCCCGCGCACATTGAACAGCGCCCCGAACACGGCCCACATGACCAGACAGGTCAGCAGGGGGTTCAGCACACTCCACGCCACGCCCAGCACGCTCCGGCGGTATTTGAGCTTAAAATCGCGGGAGATCAGGTTTTGCAGCAGATAGCGGTACTTCCAGAAACCGGCAAAGGTGTTTTTCAGTTTCTCCACGGTGTATCCTCAATATTTTTCAAAATACTCAAACTTCTGGTCGGCAAAGGGGGTGTGCTCCTTGTCCTTGGCGCTGGTCTTGTGCGCACAGCCGCAGTCCGGCCACTGGACATTGACGGTCGGGTCATCGTAGGGAATGCCGCCCTCGGCGGTGGGGTCGTAGACATCGGTGCATTTGTAGCAGAACTCGGCCACATCGGACAGCACGACAAAGCCGTGGGCAAAGCCCTCGGGGATCCAGAGCATCTTCTTGTTCTCGGCCGAGAGGGTCACGCCGACCCACTTGCCGAAGGTCGCGCTGTTGGGGCGGCAGTCAACGGCCACATCAAACACCTCGCCCAGCGTCACACGGACCAGCTTGCCCTGCGTGTGCTTGGTCTGGAAGTGCAGACCGCGCAGCACGCCCTTGGTGGAGCGGCTCTGGTTGTCCTGCACAAAAGGCTTGTCGATGCCGGCGGCGGCAAAATCGTCGATCTGGTAGGTCTCCATAAAATAGCCGCGGTCATCACCAAAAACGGTCGGCTCGATGATCTGCACTTCGGGAATGTCGGTCTTGATAAAATTAAACTTGCCCATGATGTTGAATCTCCTTTTTATATAAATGTCAGCATATACATAGCTATACAGCTTATATTATACTCTATTCTGCCTCTGCGGGCAAGATGGCGGAAAAATTTTGTCGCTGCTGTAACAACAGCGGTTATTTTCCGTCTTGTAGGGTAAGGGCAGATATGGTATGATACCTCAAAAGGTGGGATGTACAATGACAAAACGGGAGGCACGCGCGCTGGCAAAGGCCCGGCGCGCAGAGCTGGATATGCAGGCTATCGCCTGCGGTATGGCAAGGGCGCTGTTTGCCCTGCCCTGCTGGGCGGCGGCCGACACAGTGCTGGCGTTTGCAGCCATGCCGGACGAGCCGGACACAGCGGCCATTTTGCGCCAAGCGCTGGCGGACGGCAAACGGCTGCTGCTGCCCCGTGTGCGGAGCCGCACCGAGATGGACTGGGTGGAGATACCGAGCCTGTCTTTGCTGCAGCCCGGTGCCTACGGCATCCCGGAGCCGCCCGCAGACCGGCCCGCCGCCGACCCCGGCGGGTATGCTGCCACGCTGGCGCTGATCCCCTGCCTTGCGGCCGGGACGGACGGCGTGCGGCTGGGCCGCGGCGGTGGGTATTATGACCGTTTTCTGGCACAATATAAGGGGGAAAGACTGCTGCTCTGCCCGGCGGCGGCCCTGCTGGCGGACTTACCTGCCGATGACTGGGACGCCCGCTTTGCCCCTGACGAAATTTTGACCGAGAAAGGAATTTTACGATGAAAAAGCTGCTTTTTGCAACAGCCCTGCTGACCTCTCTGCTCCTGACTGCCTGCGGCAGCCAGAAGGCTGACAGCGATGATCTGGCGAACCAACCTGCCACAAGACCTGAGGAAGGCGCGGAGCTGGACCCGGAGTTCAGCGTTGACGATGAGGATACCGGTGAGACTGCCGAGCCGCAGCCGGACGCGGAACTGAGCGGTATGGTGGACGCGATCTACCAGCTTCAGCCTGTTGAGGCGATGGGCATCGAGACGGTGGCTGTTGACCTGACCGATGAGAGCTGGTACGGCTATCTGGCGGGGCTGACTGCGGACAATGTGGGCAAGGTGGACGCCGCCGTAGTCAGCGAGCCGATGACCGGCAGTCAGGCGTACAGCTTGGTGCTGCTGCGCCTCAAGGACAAGGCCGATGCCCGCGAGATCGCCGATTCGAT
>OLPO01001647.1_pt1 | contig 14810 bp, 16 predicted proteins | sample 1672831 | NCBI WGS metagenome assembly OLPO01 (sample SAMEA3136728, study PRJEB25190) | human gut metagenome
CCGGAGCAGACGCCTGGAACAACCTATTCTATTCGCAGCGAGCGGTCGGCCTTGTCGGGCAGGCTGCCATTGCATTTGAGGCACAGCGCAGCGGAAGCAGCCAGACAACTATTTCCGTCGACAATGATGATGTTGTGGCTGAACTTCGCACGCTTCGAGGTGAGATGGCTTCGATGCTGGAACGCATGGAGAAGCTGCGTGTTGTGCTGAACACCGGTGCGCTCGTCGGCGAACTTGCTGAACCGATGGATGCGGCACTCGGACAGCGGTCTACACAAAGAGGAAGGGGGATTTAAGTTGTACCATTCGATCACATTTGGCGATAAGAACACATGGGACGATTGGCGGCTTGTCCCCGCTTCCCGTCCGCTATTCAATCCACCTGCGCAAAAGGTAAAGACTCTGGACATTCCCGGTGGGGACGGCGTCATTGATCTGTCGCAAGCCCTCACCGGGTATCCGGTGTATCAGAACCGGACAGGGTCTATCGAGTTTATCGTCATGAATGACTTCAAACCATGGCACATGGCGTACTCGGACATCATGGACTATCTGCACGGACAGACCATGCGGGCGATCCTTGAGGACGATCCTGAATATTTCTACGAAGGGCGCTTCACAGTGAACGCCTGGAAGTCGGAAAAGGACTGGTCGCGGCTCGTCATCGACTACGATGTCGGCCCGTACAAGTGGAAAAACCTTTCCTCCATCGACAACTGGCTGTGGGACCCGTTCAACTTTCAAAATGGAGTTATTCAGGCAGCTTTGTTCCGCAATATTGCGGTGACGACAGAGATGAAGGAGATCGAGCTGGATGCGGTGATGTACGGACGGGCTCCTGTCTGCCCCAGATTCATTGTGCAAAGCAGTGAGGGGCGCGGCGTTCATGTCCGATTTGTCAACCGTCAGCTCAGCATCGACCTGACAAAGCTTTTGCCGGAGGGAACCATTCAGATCCCTGAGTTTATTCTGTTTGGCGACTATGGCGGAACGATCTATCTTTGGGTCGACGAGGGAACGGGGACCGTGTCCGTTGATTTCAGACAAGGGAGGTTGTAAGCGATGTATTCTGTTTATGCCGATGGCGTCTGCATCTACAATGATGCCTTCGCATTGGACAACATGAAGCTTGCAAGCCCCAAGCTGACGCTGGAAGACAATGCGGCCGGTTCCTTCGTGATGACGGTTCCGCCCTCCAATCTCGGATACAGCACCATCATCCGTATGGTGACTGACATCGCCGTCCACAAGGACGGAAAAGAGATCTGGGCGGGGCGCGTCCTCTCTGAAAACGAGGACTTTTACAGAAACCGGGTGCTTACTTGCGAGGGCGAGCTTGCATTCTTCAACGACAGCACACAGCCGCCTGCGGAGTACGCCGGAGGGACGATCCGTGAGTACCTTGAGGCGATGATCGCCATTCACAACGCAAAGGTCGGAGACAACCGGAAGTTCACCATCGGCATTGTTACTGTGGTGGATGAAGATTTTCCGACTTATTACACCAACTATGAAAAGACCATCACGATCTTGAATGCGTTGGTGGCGCAGTACGGCGGTCATCTGCGGGTTCGTAAGGAAGACGGCATCCGCTATCTCGACTATTTGGCGGATTACCCCGACACTTGCAGCCAGACGATCCAGTTCGGCTCCAACCTCATCGAACACACCAAGGGATGGGATATGACGGAGTTCGCAACGGTCATCGTTCCGCTTGGCAACAGGCTTGACAAGAGCGAGATCGAGGCGCTGGACGCCTATCTGACCGTTGAGAGCGTGAATGAGGGCAGCCTTTATGTCCAGTCCTCCGAGGCTGTGAAAACCTATGGCTGGATCGAGAAAACAGTGACATGGGACAGCGTTTCTGATCCTGAAGCACTGCTGGAAAAGGCGAAGGCATATCTTGCCGACTTGCAGTTCGACAACATGGAACTGGAAGTGAGTGCTCTTGACCTCCATTATCTCAACGCGAATGTGGAGGCAGTGAAGCTGCTGGACGAGATCCGCGTGATCTCGCGGCCGCATGGGCTTGACCGTGTATTTCCTGTCACGAAGCTGGAGATCCCTCTGGACAGCCCGGAGAATACCAAGTTTACGCTTGGCGACACGGTGCAGACCAGTCTTACCAGTGTGAACAACCAGATCAGCGCCGCTATCCTTGAGAAAATCGAGGGTCTCCCAAAGGCGCACAATATCCTGAAAGAGGCAAAAGAAAACGCCACACAGATCATGACAGCAGCCACGACCGGCTACATCACGATCACACGGGACGAATACGGTTCGGACACGCTTTATATTTCCAATATCCGCGACTATACCAAAGCCGACAAGCTCTGGAAATGGAACATGAACGGCCTTGGCTACTCAAAGGATTACGGAAAGACCTTTGGGCTTGCCATTACAATGGATGGTTCTATTGTGGCAGACTATATCACGACCGGTGTTCTCAATGCCGATGTGATCCGTGCCGGTACGCTGAAAGATTATGGCGGAAACTTCTCGCTTGACTTCGAGAGCGGCAAGCTGACGATGAAGAAAGGTTCCATCGACATTGGAGACGGAAACTTCACCGTTGACGAAGAAGGCAACCTGACCGCACGCCGAGGCACCTTTGCGGGTACTCTGGCTGCGGCGAAAGGAACCTTCAGCGGTACGCTGGTCGGTGTGGACGGAAACTTTAAGGGCGTGGTTCAGGCCTCTGACTTCCTTGACCGAGCGGGCAACAGCATGATGGACGATGAGCGATTCAAGTCTAAATACCTGAGCGTCTACGGGCTTACCGTTACCAACGGTGTCCGCACGACCTTTGCTGTTGATTCCAGCGGTTCCGTTACCATAGACGGTAAGGTGACGCTGTCCGCCGGAAGCACGATCAACTGGGCGTCCGTGACGAACCAGAACCTCACCTCCAATCCAGCCTACTCGCTGGCAAGCACGGCGAATGCAAACGCGGCCACTGCAAAGAGCGCAGCAGACGACGCTTACGATGAGGCTTCTGCTGCATGGTCGAGAGCAAACAAGGCCTATCAGGATCGGTGCACCGACCAGAATGTGTTTGATGTGCTCACCTCCGGTGGTACGAAGTTCGGTATTTTCAGCGACTCGTACAGCGGACGGCTTTACATCAATGCCGATTATATTCGCTCCGGCACAATCAATGCTGATTATATCGACCTATCATGCGATTATGGTGGATTCTGCAAAGGGCATGGCTCTGACGGTCAGCATACGACCTACGGTGCGATGATGTATGGTTCTAACGGTCCTGGTTGGGAGCCTTATATTATTGTTACCAATGCCGGCGCCCGTATCTCCGGAACCGGAGCAGACCTTGTTGTTTCCAGCGGCATCACCATGAGTGAAGAGCCAAGTTACGGTTCCGACTTAAGGATCAAGAACAGCATCGACTATGATCTTGCCTCTTATGAGGCGTTCTTCCTGGCGCTGAAGCCATCCACCTTCAAGTATAACAAAGGTACTTCCGGGCGGAAACATTTCGGCTTTATCGCCCAGGATGTAGAACAGGCAATGCTTGACACCGGACTAACGTCAGATCAACTTGCGGCACTTGTCAAAGATCCTGTCAAAGAGATCCTTTCGGATGGCATCACGGACTACCGTTACAGCATCCGATACGGCGAACTTATTGCGCTCAATACGCACATGATCCAGAAACTCTATCAAATGGTCGAAGAACTGCTTCAGCAAAAGGAGGGATAATGTTGAAGAAACAGCTTAAAAATTCAGAAATGGTCGTGATGGTCCAGAACCTGCGGCCGCTTCTTCAGCTCCGCAACAAGATCGGCTATATCGCCGCGAGGAACTTCCGGATGCTTTCTACTGCTTTGACCGAGTATGAAGCATTCAAACACGACCTCATCAACAAATACGGAGAGCCCGACAAGGATGAAAGTGGCAACGAGACCGGAACCATTTCCATCAAGGTGGGCTCTCCTAATTTTAAGGCCTTCTGCGACGAGCTTGCCCCGTTCAACGAGATGGAGCATGAGGTCGAGCTGATGACCGCCAAGTATGAAGATACGATCGGCTGTCTGAGCGGCGAGGAGATCCTGCTGCTCGACTGGATGCTGGAGGACTAAGGAAGGAGTGATTTAGATGGCTGATATCAGCAGCTTTCTGAAAAAAATCCTCAGCGCCATTTATGGCGAAGAGGTTCGCGGCTCCATCCATGATGCTCTGGCAGCGATGAACACGGAATCCAGCAGCGCGATGGAGTTTGCCTCCACAGCCAAGGATTCCGCACAGGCAAATGCCGCGGCTGCCAAGAAGTCCGCCGAAGATGCCGAGAAAAAGGCGACAAGCGCCTCTGAATCCGCTGCGGCGGCTGCACTCTCCGAGGGAAGCATCAAGACCTCTGAGGAAAATGTCAACAAGCAGGCCGCAGACGCAAAAGAAGCTGCCGCCGGTGCTAAGGCGTCTGAGACAGAGGCGAAGAATTCGGAAGAGATCGCCAAGCAGAAGGCACAGGAGGCCACGGACGCTAAGACAGCGGCGACGCTTGCCGAGGAAGAGGTCAAGGCCGCCGAGGAGCGCGTGAGAACCATCCGCTCAGAGGCTGAGACACTGGGCGCACAGGCTACTGCTGACCGCAACGCAGCGGAAGAGGCCCGTGCTGCTGCGGAAGCTGCAAGAGACGCTGCGGTGAACAGTCAAAATGGAGCAAAAGCATCGGAAGATGCCGCTGCTGCATCGAAGACGGACGCCGAAGCCGCTAAAACGGCTGCTGTGGACGCCCGTGACAAGGCGCAGACCGCTAAAACGGCCGCCGAGAATGCGCGGGAGTCCGCCGAGAACTCTGAGGCAAACGCCAAGACTTACAAGGAGTCTGCCGCAGAGAGCGCCGCGACTGCACAGCAGTACAGCGGCAAGCCGCCTAAGCCGGAGAACGGTACCTGGTGGATCTGGGACGCTGAGAAGGGCACCTATGTGAACACCAACATCAGTTGTGAGCTGACCGGCCCGACCGGCAACGGTATTCAGAGCATTCAGTTGACGCAGGGCAATCATACGCCCGGCTCGACTGATATTTACACCGTCACGATGACAGATGGAAGCAAGTACAACATCGCCGTCTACAACGGCCTGAACGGAACTGGTACGGGCGATGTGCTCGGCATCCATTTCGATCTGGTGCTGCCGGCCTCCGGATGGTCGAACGGTTCCATCACTGTGGCGGAGAGCCGCCTTGTGGCCGCTGCCAAGTACAAATACCTCATTGATGCATATGAAGCCAGCCGTGAAGAATACCTCGAATGCAATGTGCGTCCGAAAGACATCTCCACGACCGGCTTCATCACATTTGTGAACGATACCGACCCGATCAAAGACATCACGGTGAACATCGTGCGTCTTGAACTGTCGGTCAATGCCGAAGAAGGAGGCGAATGATTTGAAAATCGCGATCAAAAGCTGCTTCACCACGCTGGTGGAGGACACTACGCTGATCCAGAACGCAGCGACGCCTTATCCGGTCGAATTCGCCTTCAGCAAGGATTGGGACGGGTTCGCAAAGACTGCGCTCTTTGAGGCAGGCGGTGTCAGCATGGCTGTGGTGCTGAGCGAGGACAAGTGCGACATTCCGGGCGAATGCCTGAAGAAAGGCGGTATCCAGCTGAAGATCGCCGTTTATGGCGTCAAGGGAGAGGAACGGAAGTCGACGGGCTGGCATGTGACCAGCAAGATCCTCTTCCCGGCCAATATCAGCGTTGGCACAGGCGGCTCCGGAGACCCGATGGGCGATGAAGCCTACAAGCAGATCATGGGAATCATCGGCGACCCATCGACGGCGGGTTTTGGCAACAAGACGCTGACCGAGGTGATCGTTGAGATCCAGAGAAGCATTTCCGGAACAGCCTCGGATAAAGAGGTCGACGATATGCTGAACGACGCCTTTGCCTCGAGCGACCCGGGCGGAAGCACACCCGATAACACCGCTTCTGACAAAGAAGTGGACGACCTACTCAATGATGTTTTCGGCGAACAGCCGTGAACAAATATATTTAAGGGGGACATGCAATATGTCTACTACCAAGCACACTACTATTGAACAGCTCAAGAAACTGGCGCTGCGCACAAAGAGCGAGATCGGCCTTGTCGACGCTAAGGTTACCGGCCTGACCACTAAGGTCAATGACCTGGTGACTGCCGGCGGCGAGCCTAACAAGCTGGAAGGCATCAAGGTCAACGGCACTCTGCTGGCCCTGACCGATAAGATCGCCGAAATCCTCATCGCTGAGGGTAAGACCAACGGCACCATCTCCGCCAACGGCATTGATATTCCCGTTCACGGTCTGGCGGCTCTGGCCTACAAGTCCGAGGTTGCTGAGAGCGATCTGGCTGCCGCTCTGAAGGCCATCATCGACGCCAAGGCGAAGCAGGCTGACCTGGATACCCTGACCGGCGACGGCGAAGGCTCCATCAGCAAGATGATCGACAAGGCTATCAACAAGTTCGCCACCGATGTGACCGATGACAATGTGGTCAACAGCTACAAGGAGCTGATCGACTGGGTTGCCAAGCACGGCCCTGAGGCGACCAAGATGGCCGGCGGCATCAGCGAGAACAAGACCGCTATCGCCGACCTGAAGACTCTTGTCGGCACGCTGCCCGAGGGTGCGACCTCTACCACCGTTGTCGCCTACATCACCGAGGCGATCAATGCTCTGAGCATCGGCGATTACGCCAAGACGACCGAGGTGACTGCCGCGATCAGCACCGCCCTGGAGTCTTACTACACCAAGACCCAGGTTGACGAAACCTTTGTCAAGAAGACGGACATCGTGATGGCTACCGACGAGGAAGTCGACGCCATGCTTACCGAAGTCTTCGGCGCTCAGGCTACCGTCTAATCCAGCATATGCGAGCGGGGGATGGGGCTTCCTGTCCCCCGTTCCACCTTTTGAAAGGAAGGTAACAACACATGGCAGAGCATAAGCTTTCCACATTTGACCAGCTCAAAAAGCTGGCACTTGCGGGGAAGAAGGATTCCGCCAAGCAGGTAGCTGAATTGGCGGAGCTTGTTGCCGCCGGACTGGAGGATCTCCAGCATATCGGCATCTCTGTTACTCTGCCGGCCGCGAATTGGAGCGGCGGAGCGCAGACTGTTGCACATGCTTCCCTCTTAGCTGACAGCAACTATATTTATCTTGTAGGCGCAGACGCCGGTACCCGTAATGTGTACGACAGTTATGGCGTGAGCGCAGACAATGTAACCACAAGCGGGCAGATGACTTTCCGGTGCGATACAACGCCGACCGTTGACTTGTCCGTCTTTATCATTCGACTGGAGGTCGGAACAGATGAGTAATGTTGGCAAGGTATTCAACCTTTCCGGCGGCGGTGGCAGCGGCTCTCCGAAGATGGAAAGTCTGACTATCGCCACCCCGCCCAACAAGACGGTCTATAAGTCCGGTGAAACTTTCGACCCCACCGGCATGGTCGTTGTGGCAAACTACGGCGAAGGTCTGATGGCAAATGTGACGGGTTACACCGTCTCTCCCTCCGTTCTTACGGACGGGGTGAGCGAAGTTGTCATCACCTACACCGAGGGTCGCATCACGAAGACCGCGACGGTTTCTGTGACGGTGAAAAAGGTGCTTGTCAGCATCGCCATCACCACGCAGCCAGCCAAGACGGTCTACCAGTATCAGGAGAGCCTTGATCCGACGGGCATGGTCGTGACCGCGACCTTCTCGGACGGGAGCACGGCGGCGGTACTGGATTACACCTATCCGACGACGAACTTCTCTACACTTGGGCGTCAGGTCATGAAGCTTGAATACACCTACGAAGGCGTGACGAAGAGCACAGACCTTGTCGTTACGGTGCAGGGCAAGACCATTGCCGTTCCGACGCAGACGAACATCCCGACCTACAACGGTTCGGATAAGACGCCGAGCTGGAACGGCTACGATCCACTCAAAATGGAGATCTCCGGCGTTACGAGCGCCTCTGACGCAGGTGGTTACACGGCGATCTTCAAGCTGTCCTACGGCTATCTGTTCCCGGACGGCACGGATGAGGCCCGCGTAAAGTGGACGATCGACCGCGCTGTCATCTCGGCTTTGCCGACGCAGACGGGAACGCTTGTTGCCGACGGCACGAGCAAGACACCGAGCTGGAACGGCTATGACACCAACAAGATGACCATTGGCGGCGATACCTCCGGTACGGCTGCCGGTGAGTACACGGCGACCTTTACACCGACTTCCAACTACAAGTGGTCCGACGGCAGCACAGGCGCCAAGGAAGTGAAGTGGACGATCATCTCGGTGCTCGTTTCCATTCCTTCGCAGAGCGGTACGCTGACCTACAACGGCAGCGCCCAGACGCCGAAGTGGCAGAATTTCGACAATGAGAACTCCTCTGTGAGCGTATCTGCCAAGACGAATGCCGGCGAGTACATGGCGACCTTTACCTTGAAGAAGGGTATGTGGACGGACGGTACGACCGCGGCAAAGACCATCAAGTGGACCATCGGCAGAGCTACCATCGCGGCGGTCCCCGCCCAGAGCGGCACGCTTGTCTATGACGGCAACCCGAAGACTCCTTCGTGGAACGCCGCCTATGACTCGGCAAAGATGACCGTTTCTGTGACGGCCGCTACCAACGCAGGCACTTACAGCGCCACTTTTACGCCGACTTCCAACTACAAGTGGTCCGACGGAAGCACCGGAGGCAAGACAGCATCGTGGACGATCGGCAAGGCCGCGAACAGCGTGACCAATTCGCCGAGCTCCATCGTGCTGAAGAGCAGTGCCAAGACCGCCACCTTTACGGTGAACCGCAAGGGCAACGGTACGATCACAGCCACCTCGAACAACACGAGCGTCGCGAAGATCAAATCCATCAATCAAAACACCGGCGTTGTGACCGTTGAGAGCGTGAACGACACGACCGGCACGGCCAAGATCACCGTCAAGGTCGCCGAGGGGACGAACTACAAGGCGGCTTCTGATACGACGGTCAATGTGACGGCCACTTTCGTCACGATCTACGGCGTTGAGTGGGATTGGACGAGCAGCGGCTCGACTAAGGGCACTCGTACGGACGCAGCGGCAAGCTTCGGCGATCCGTCTCCGGCGGTGAACAACGGCAGTGGCTCTTCTCCCTTTGACAACCTGATGCCGTGGTCCGGCATGGTGAAGGAGACCCGCAGCGGCGGCGTTGAGGTCAAGGAGCCAAAGTATTGGTTCAAGTGGACGAAGACCGGCAAGAAGCTGAAGCTCCAGATTGCGGACGGTTATGTCGAGGGCTTCTCCGTCGACCCTGTAAACAGGGACCGCGGGGACGGCCTTGGCGAGCTGGACTACTCCTACATCGGCCGTTATCACTGCGCCAGCGGTTATAAGTCCACCACGGGCGCCGCACAGCAGGTAAACATCACGAGAAGCCAGGCGCGCAGCGGTATTCATAACCTCGGCGCTAACTTCTGGCAGATGGATTTCGCTCAGTTCTGGTATGTGAACATGCTGTTCCTCGTGGAGTTTGCCGATTGGAACGGCGAGCGCATCGGCAGAGGCTGCTCTACGAACGGTTCCAAGATGAACAACGGTCAGACCGACGCGATGGGTTATCACACCGGTACGACCGCGGCAAGCCGCGACAGCTACGGCTTCACGCAGTATCGCAACATCGAAGGCTGGTGGGACAATGTTTATGACTGGATGGACGGCTGCTATTACAACAATAACGGCCTGAATGTCATCAGCAATCCCAACAACTTCAGCGACAGCGCGAATGGCACGCTTGTCGGCACGCCCTCTTCGGGCTATCCGTCCGACTTCACCATTCCGACAGCAAGCGGTCTTGAATGGGCGCTGTTCCCGAGCGCGGCAAACGGCAGTCAAACGACCTATGTCCCGGATGGCTGGGGCTTCAATGGTGGATGGCCGTGCCTGTGCCATGGCGGTGTCTATAGCCGGAGCCAGGGTCACGGTCCGTTCTACGTCTACTGCAGCTACGCGTCGAGCGCGGACGTCATCATCGGCTGTCGCCTCCAGGAACGCCCGCCAAAGGCGGCGTGACTGTTCCTCTGAAGAGGTAGGGGTGCAGGGGTGAGGGGGCCGCAGCCCCTTCCCCTTGCATTTCACTGATATTTTAAGAAAAACAACAATTTAACATGGGGTCAACTGTGCAGCAGACGATGGTCCCGGATAACTGGAACTTCAATGGTAGATATCCGTGCCTGTACCATGGCGGTAACTATAACCAGAACCAGAATCACGGTCCGTTCTACATCAACTACAACAACGCGTCGAACACGAACGACAACATCGGCTGTCGCATCCTTGCTGAGCCACAGGCTAACCCTCCATTTGGTAGTAGGGGTTCCTCACCCTTTCTATATCGCACGGTTGACCGCACAGCACTTGCTGAAGAAAAGCCGACAGGACACAGCTTAGTACACTTCGGGCCAGGTCTCGCCTTGGAACACCCCGCGGCGCTGGAACGGTTGTGAGGCTACAAGGAGGAAAACATCCCTGATGAAACGAGTTCGAGTTTACAAAGAGATCATATCGGACGAAAACCTTCGTCTGGCAATTCAGGAAGTGAACGCCGGCCATCGGCGAAACGGCAATCACAGCCTGAACAAAAAGGTCATTGAGATCGAAAATAATATGGATGAATATGTGGAGAAGCTCCGAGCATTCATCCAAGGTCTGGTCGACGGAGACGAGCACATGCACCCTCCCCTCAAGCGACGGCGCTGGGATCGCAACGCGGACAGCGGCAAGGGCAAATGGAGAGACATCAACGAGCCGCTTCTGTGGCCGGACCAATATGTTCACCACGCTGTTGTGCAGCCAATGATCCCGCACATTATGCGGAGCATGGACCGGTACTGCATCGCAAGCGTCCCCGGCCGAGGGAACTCCTACGGCGTCAAGGCATTGAAGAAGTGGATGAAGAACGATGTTGAGGGCACAAAGTATTGCTGCGAGTGCGACATCTACCACTGCTTTGAAGAGCTTGATCCGCCGTATGTCATCGAAGCCTTGAAGCGGGTGTTCAAGGACACCGAAACGCTCTGGCTGTGCGACGCCATTATGGAATACGGAGTCCTCATCGGCGCATTCTTCTCCGCATGGTTTCTCCATTTGACACTCCAGCCCTTAGATCTGATGATCCATCAAAAGCAGTATGGCGTATCACACTATCTGCGGCAGATGGACAACTTCACGATCTTCGGCTCCAACAAGCGAAAGCTGAGGAGGCTGCTGGAGGATATCAAGAAGTGGCTTGCCGAGATCGGAATGAAGATCAAAGGTAACTGGCAGATCTTCCGCGTCGGGTTTACGCCAAAAGTCGAGAGAGCACATCAGGCTTTGCCGAAGAAAAAGCAACGGCACCGCCGCCCGCGCTTACCATCGGCTCTTGGATACCGATTCGGACACGGTTACACGATCTTGCGAAAGCATAATCTATTCCGGCTCAAGCAATCGCTTCATCTTTACTACTACCGGCGAGACAGGAACCGCGTCATCTCATTCAAGAGGGCTTCGGGACTGATCTCACGGCTCGGACAGCTTCGCAAATGCAATCATCAGCAGGTTTTGGACAGGCATTACCAGCCCAAGACGATGTTTGCACTGAAGAAAGTCGTCCGAAAGGAGTGCAGAAGACTTCAGGCATTATATCCGCCATACCAGGCGGCATAAAAAGGAGTGATTTTCATGAAAGTACAGGGAATGGTCAACCCCGGCAGCTTTACTGTGGAAGAGATCCCCGGTACCAAACGAAGTCTTGTCCGTCTCTACCAGAATGTGGAGGCGTGCAAGATCGCTAAGGATGCCGAGGACAAGGAAGGCCTTGACGGGTTCCAGTATGACGAATACTGCGTTGAGGTCGAGAGTTGGCCCGGACTTGCTGCCAGCGTGCGGGAGAACTACGACACCTACCTTGCAAAGGGTAAGGACAATGAGGTCGACCGCAGTAACTATGCGTTGTTCCGCGCTCAGAAAAACACAGACTCCATCGTCCAGGATACGGACGCGATGAGCGTGGATCACGAATACCGACTGACCCTGCTTGAGCTGGGTCTCTCGGAATAATTGAGAAAGGAGGAAAACGACTATGCTGTATCGCACTCTGAAGCGCATGATCGAGCGCGGCCAGACCAACGGCCTTGAGGAAAAGATCGACATTTTCTTCGCAGCCGGCAAGCTGACCGAAAGCGAGTATCAGGAGCTCATCGCCATGCTCAAGGCAGAATGAACGCACCGGAGGATTGAGATGTGACTATTCAAGAGATTTTAGCCGGCGGGGGCGGTCTGCTCCTGATCCTTATGACCCTGGTGCAAATCGCCCCCGTCAAAATCAACCCCTGGTCAGCACTCGCCAAAGCCGTTGGCAAGGCGATCAATGCTGACATTTCAAAGCGCCTCGACGAGATCGAGAAAAAGCTGGACTCACATATCAAAACGGATGATCAAGGCCGGGCCGATGACTGGCGAGCGGCGATCCTTCGCTTTAACAATGAGCTGCTTCGTCCGATCCGTCATACGAAGGAAGAATTCGTAGAGGTACTTGGGTATATCGACAAGTACGAGCATTATTGTGAAAAGAACCCTGAGTATCCAAACAGCCGCGCGGAAATTGCCATTGAGAACATTCGAGAGGTGTATAAGGTCCGGCTGAAGAAACGAGACTTCCTTCAGGACGAGGATAAGAAGGAGGTGGCGGCGCTGTGAGCAGGTGGGGCATCGGCCTTTCCGAGAAAATGAAAGCCTGCAAAGAAGCGGAACCGTTCACTGATATTTTGGAGGGGGATGGGGGTGTTCCTGAAAAGGACCCCCCGTCTTCTTCCAAAGCAGGGTTCAAGGTCACCACGATGAAGATTATCGTGTGGGTCTGCATTCTCAACGGACTTGCATGGGTATGGTGCAGCTATATCCTTGCATTGCTCGGACGGGAGCAGATCGCAGAGGCCTTGTCACAGGTCGCGCTCAAGGAGATCATCGGCGTGGTGCTGATCTACGGTCTCAAGGCGCTGTTTGAAAACCTGAGCAAGAACAACTCGTGGCCTGACAAGGGAAACTCTACTCCGCCCGAAGACGGAGCGGGATAACAGGAGGAAAAGAATATGGAGAGTGTACTGAACTAGTCTGTCATCATCAGCATCATTGGCGTGCTGGTGGTGCTGACGAACATTGTGGTACAGGTACTCAAGAAAGTAACCTGGGACAAGCTGGCGATGATCGTTTCGCTGGTGCTGACGCTCGGCGCTTTCTTTGCATATTGTTCCATCAAGGGGATCGCTGTTGTGTGGTATATGGTGTTTGCCGCGGTGGTCCTCGCGTTCATGGTGGCTTATGCGGCAATGTTCGGATTTGACAAGCTGAAAGAAGCCCTCGGGCAGATCCATAAGTAGTGATTAGAGGTCGAAAAAGGTGTAGGAGAGCCGGTTATTTCTTGACTACTCTTACACCTATGGCCTAAAAGTGGCGTGGGGACTGGATTTGATGCTTCTACCATAGAAACATCTTTTCGGATTACTCGCTGCTAAGTGCTGTTATTTCAATGGTTTGAGCAGTAGTAAGATGTGGTTGAAAGGATAGAAATGTAGGTAAGTCATATATTATTCCTATATTATTTCTACATCGACATTCCTACACAGAATACACCCTATTTTATTTTTTCGATTTCTTCCTTCAGCCAGTCGAATTCTCGCTGGGTATAGACCTTTTCGGTGATGTCGGATATCTTGTGACCGACCATATATTTGATTGCATATTCGTCAATACCGGCTTTCTTTGCGGCCGTGACAAAGTGCTTTCTTCCGTCATGAGGACGATGCTCCGGGTTAAGATTAAGCTCGTCACGGATCATCTCAAAGCCGGCCTTATAGCGTTGATAGCTCATCATCACAGTCTTGCCGCTGCGCTTGTCTTTGCAGTTGAAGAGATATTGGCTGCCGATTTCTTTGGCTTTATTGTAATGTCGCTCCACGAGGTAACGAATTTTTGAGTGGATAGGTACGACGCGGTCTTCACCAGCTTCGGTCTTGATGCCGCCTTTGAAAGTACAATTCTCAAGGTCTACATTGGCAAGCTCAATTAGGCCGAGCTCTTGTGGACGCCATCCAGAATAACACTGAATGAGTATCACATCAACGAAATTCTTATCGTCGACATGCTCCCAGAGCTTTGATATTTCTTCGTCCGTAAAAGGTATGTGCTCTTTCTTGACTTTCTGGATCTCTTTGATCGTTTCGTCAGTCAGCTTGAATGTGCGCGAGTAGTTTCTGTCGACGATCTCATATTCCAGAGCATAGTCAAGCATCAGGTTGAACAAGGACTTGATCTTGTTCTTCATGGATGCGCTGGCGTGTTGCTCTTTCCCTCTGACAGTGGCAACACCCTCGTCCATACAGCCTTTCACATGGCGGGCACGGACATCCATTACTCGCATATCGTAGACAGCCGAACAATACTTCCAAGCTGAAGTAACGGCTCGTGAACTGCCATCCGATTTGAGCGTCTTGAAATACTCTTCCGACCACTTGTCGTAAAGCTCTTTGACGGTGATCGCGGTGCCGAGGTCGTAAGGGTTCTTGTTATATTCTACGAGCGCTGCATACGCGTCGTTGTAAGTTGAAAAATATGAGTCAGGCTTGAGCGGTTTGCAAATAGGCTTGCCGTCCTGAGTCTTTCCTACCGTAACCATCGCCCGAAAGGGATTCCGAAGGTTGCGGTTTTTTATTTCGCTGATTTGGCCAAACCCGTTCGGGAGGCGTCTTCGTTTATTGTTTTTGGCTCTCGGTTTTCGCTTTACTGACGGCTTCATTG
>OLPO01001659.1_pt1 | contig 14745 bp, 15 predicted proteins | sample 1672831 | NCBI WGS metagenome assembly OLPO01 (sample SAMEA3136728, study PRJEB25190) | human gut metagenome
TATTGAAAGCGAAAGTGCTATTCGGAGAACTCTTTCACGTTAAATTCAACTAAGCGATCTGGCGTCCGTTGGTAAGCGATGAATCAACGGAAGAAACCATTTTGATAAGTGCAGTGGCAGTGTTGAAAGAATATATGGAAGGATAGTTAGGTATGAATGACTTTAATGAAAAAATGGAAGTATATAGAAAAGTGGGAACACGTTTGCGTTTGTTACCAGATACAGTAACTCGCATAGAGAATATGGAGGATAAAATGAAAAGAACGAGAATTGGAAGAAAAATTCTTGTATTTAATTTATCAATACTTTTAGTATCATTACTTATGATTCCATTGACGGCTTATGGAGCGTATCAAGTATCACAAGTATTGTATGAAAAGGTACGAAATGCGGATTATTCACAAGAGCAAATAAAAGAATTAGATGCTCAATTAAAACAGCAGGAATTTTCAGATGATGATATAACAATTTTAAATGGTTTAAATGTGAATGAATATGGACAGACATATGGACCGGATGCCTTGGGAGCAGATTTAATTGAAGTTATTTCAGATCAAGGAGAAGTCGGTTATGTGTATAGAGAAGACTTGGAGGTAACAGAGGCAAATACGTTAAAGGAAACATTAGAAAATGAGGAGGTGTATATAATAAAAGTATATGAAAATGATGGAAAAACTGAAATAGGAACATTTACACTTACAGACGGATTGGAGGACTACTAAGAATATCCTAGTGAAGGAGGAACTATATGAAAACAAGAAGAATGAGAAACTTATTGTCTTTTTTGTTAATAGGAGTATTGCTTTTAAGTAGTAGTTTATGTGTATATGCAGATACTAGTTCAAGCTGGCAGACAAAACAGTGAATGGTTATTCATATGATTATTGTTCTAGTGTATGGGAACGCGGTTTTACCTCTGGACACACGCTTGAAGCAGTTGCACAAGTAATAACAACGAATAGAAAAAACGCACCGACGGGTTATATGGGAGCTCAAGCAAGACTATATACTTCTAGTGGGACACTCAAGTATTCTAGCAGCATGGTTTACAATGATAGTCCTGTAATTAATATTTACGCTTATTCATCGAGAACAACTTCTTCTGGCTATTTTTATGCACAGTCAAAAGTAAGCTTCTACAATGGAAATGGCTACACCTCCTATACAGCTAATAAATCGCCAAATGCATCAGTAGCATCCACTTTTGGTTCAAATATTGGATATAGCGTAAATGAAAATAATGAAACATACGGATCAGGTCTTTTGGCCGAAACAATTGGCATCGAACCTGATTTGATAGCAGCAGTCGGAATAGATGGAACGGAAGGATATGTTCGTTCAGAAGATATTTCTCCAACTCCAAGTACTCCACAAGAAGCCGTGGCCATAGCAAGCTTGGCTAAGACAGATAGATGTATTCCGTTATATAATTTAGATGGAGAAGTTATTGGTGAATTCATCGTAAACGCTGTTGAAGATGCTGAAGTAAATAGTATAAAAGCTTTTTATGGTAACTGATTAAATAATTTAAAGAAAAAGGATATTCTTAGTGTAAATAGAATTGCAGTATTAATTAAATGAACATCAGTATTTCATTCATTTTTATAGTAAAAAAAGAATAGCAAACGTCCGGGTATACCAATTGATATCTTCCGGACGTTTCTTTTTTTAATAGTTTTTACATATACCAAATAAATATGTGTCAAAATAGTAAGAAATATAGGGGAAATTCTGAATGAGAAACATCTAAAAAAAATGTCACTGGTGGTCACTATGCAGATGTATTTTTGATTTATATAATAGAGCACACAGGAGGTAATGTGATGTACATTGGAGATTGTGACATAGGCGAGACGATTAGAATATTGCGTACTGAACGTGGGATGTCTCGTGAAGAACTGGCAGAGAGAGTAGGAATCAGTCGTTCTCATTTGAATAAGATAGAGGCTGATATTAAGAGGCCAAGTATCATTACATATCAAAAGATTATGGATGTCCTTGAAGCAGATATATCTATTCGTGATGAAGAAAAAACAGAAAAAGGAAAGTGTGTTGCAAAAGCCAGAGATATTTTAATGAGCAAATCAGAGAAGGAAGTTAAATATCTGGTAAAGGTACTGGAGTGTGCCGCGGATAACTTGAATCAAGTAGTCTAGTAGTATATAACAGTTGTTAGTCTGCCAAAGTATATCAAAATACTGTTATATTTTGGCAGACTGGCAAAAATTAGTCTGATTGAACCTTGAAAACAGAATATCAGTATGGTGATATTTTTTTGAATAGAATATGTCATTTCTGACATTAAAAATAGAAATATCTTAGAGGACACAAAACATTCAAAACATCCATTTTAGGATGATGAGGGGCAATGAGCTGCGCGAAGAGGTATTTGTCTGCGTGACGGAATATTGGGACGGGAAGATTGCAGATCAAACAAGGAATCGTAATAGAAGAAGGAAAAGTATGAGCGGCACTCTGACATAGGATATTGGTGGCAGATATTCTGAAAGTTTGAATGATAATGATACCTTTGCTGAAACGAAAACACGGCAACCAGGGTAGCGTCTGGTGCATGTTGCGGCGGGACAGGGTGCCGCAGGGTGTAAGGCGGTCAGCCGGACCGGTCCTACATACTCCGATCCACACCGGGGAGATAAATAAAAACCAAACCAAGCATATATGCCGTTCAGCTTATATGTCTGGTTTGGCGTGTGGATATATTTTTTAGAGAGGATTGAATGGATGAAATTATTTGGCTATATTATGTGGGGGATAATCATTTTTGATTATATTATGATTTTTTTTATTCCCCCATTGCTTTTGTTTAGTATTTTCCTCGTTTTTAAGAATGATTCATCCCGGAGATATGCGAAAAACGGTTTTTTCGTATATCCCTGGGATGAAAACAGAATAACGGATTCTGTATGGAATGGGCTGAAAGCTTGTATGGCTGGCAGCCCGTTTTCATTTCGCAGGAAGACGGAAAACGCATAAGACACATATGCGGTAACTTACCCACAGAAAAAGGTTCTGTATGAAAGAAAAGCACTTATAGAGAAAACGGTATAAAGAAAACCGAAAAAAGAATTTAAAGAAATGTGGAGGTAAGAAATTTGACAGCAGCAGTATATCTCAATTTTTCAGGACCGGATGCCCGGTCCCGTTTAGAAACATATAGGGAGCAGGCGTTTCAGTATTGTGAAAAGAAAGGGTACGATTTGCTTGTCCTGATTGAATATGTAGGACCGGAATCTATCGTAAAGGAACAGGGGAGAAAGAGAATACTTCAGTTAGCCAGAATGGAACTGGTAGATACGATCATCGTTCCTGACCTGCATACGATTTCCGGTTTCCTTCCGGAGTCGCTCCATGTGCTGCAGGAGATATACAGTTATGGTGTAAAGGTAGAAGATCTGAATTGTGATTCCGTGGAGCATGATATCTTCCTGCAACACCATAAAAGGATGAAAGCAGTAAAAGGAAAAGATAAAGTAAGAGAAGGCGGGGGCATTTTCATTATACCTGCATTTATGGAGGGCTTTTTGCAGGAGGCAGATTAGGAGGACATCATATGCTGACAAGAGAACATCTGTTACATATGAGAAATATGTCCTTTGAAGATGTGAATCCCGATGAAGTTCCGGATATTAAAGATCTGGACATTGATGTTACAAAAAGTAAAGAAGAAAAGATTCTGGAGGTTCTGCAATCCGGAAGAAACCCTTATTTCATAAAAAGTGGAAACATTCTTGTGAAAATAGGGTTTGCTTCCACCAGCCGTACCATAGAGGAAGCACTGGAAAGTCTTGTACAAATGAAGTGGTAACACAGAAAAAACAAGAGAAAAAGCAGTTTGCGCCGGCAAATTGCGGGGTGGACAGGGTAAAAAATCTATGGTATGATGATGGCAAGTAGTTAGTTATATGAATAAGCGGCTAGAGCGCCAATCATCGATCATATTTAGTTAGTGATGCTGACTAATTTTAATGATTGGAGCTGTGGCAATGAAAAAACAAATAGTTCAAAAAATCTTTCGTGTTGTTCTGTATCTGCGTCTTTCTTCTGACGATGGAGACAATAGAGAAAGTGACAGCATATCTAACCAGAGGATACTGATCAATGGTTATCTGAAAGAGAGATCAGAGTTCGTTGTTGTAAAAGAATTTGTGGACGATGGTTATACCGGCACAAATTTCAACCGGCCTGATTTCCAGAACATGATAAAATTCCTTGAAGAAGGGAAAGCAGACTGTATTATCTGTAAAGACCTTTCCCGGTTCGGCAGGGATTTCGCCGGCGTTCTGCAATATGTCGAACGTATTCTTCCTAAAATGGGAATACGACTGATCTTAGTAAATGATAGCTATGACAGCAGCATCCCAAATCATGATTTTATTACCCTTAGAATGAAGAGCCTGATAAATGACATTTACCCCGCGGACACTTCCAGGAGCGTGAGGGCGAATATTTCTGCAAAAATGGCAGACGGACAGTGTGTGGCGGCATTTGCATTTTATGGCTATTTAAAGTCACCAGAGGACAAACATAAGCTGATTATTGACCCGGTTGCGGGAGCGGTAGTAAAGGATATCTTTCATTTAAAATTGAAAGGATATAGTTTGTGCGCTATTTCTGATATCTTGAATGAACGCGGAATACTGCCGCCTCTGGCATATAAACAGGTTTGTCTTGGGCTGAAGCAGAAAACCGGATTTAAAACCGCCGGAAAGAGCAAGTGGGAGCCTACTATGGTACGGCGAATCCTTCTGGATGAACGCTACACGGGAGTGCTCCTGCAGGGAAAAAGGACAACACCCAATCATAAAGTCAAAAAAGTCATATATAAGGCAGAAGAGGAATGGGTGCGCGTTGAAAATGCTTTTGATGCCCTTATAGACCGTCATGTTTATGAGGTGGTAGTACATCTGTTGGGAAGAGATACCAGGAGAGCAGCAGACGGGATCGCACTGCTTGGCGGTCTGGTAGAATGTGCAGACTGTCATCAGAGCATGGTCCGTAAAAGCCCGGACAAAAAGCATTATTATTATATCTGTTCCACATCGTTATATGAAAAGGAATGTGCTTCCCATAGCTTCAGTGAAAAGAAACTGATTGCTATTGTAAAGGAGAGCATCCGGTACTATGTTTCTGTAATTGTAAGTTTGGAGAAAGTTCTTACATATGTTAAGAATACTTCCCTGCCGGAACAGAGAATATTTGAGGCTGACCAGCAGTTAAAGACGCTTGAGCGGGAATGCAGCCGCATCATGCAGATAAAGAAAAATCTGTATGAAAGCTACTGCGAAGGACTACTGAATGACGAAGAATTTAAGTCTTATAAAAAATCGTATGATGAAGACTTGAAACAGAAAGAAGCTGCAATTAAGAAGCAGCGGGAGAGTATTTCCGATATGCTGTCCATGATGGACAAACAACGGGAATGGATGAAACATTTTCTTGTGTTCAAAGATATGGAAGAAATTGACCGGATCATGGTAGCAATGCTGGTAAAACGCATCTGCATTCATTCTGATAAAAGTGTTTCTATCGAATTTTGGTTTGAAGATGAATTTGAACGTCTGATAGCATTTTTGGAAACTGCAAACAGGATAGAGCCGAACAGTGTTCTGGCCTCCTTCTTCGCCCAGAAGAAAGGAGGGGCCCAGAGTGCCTAGAGTAAGCAAAAGAAAGAAAAAAGGCGCGGTACAGGCGGCGTCACTGGCGAGGTATTACCGGACCGCTGTTTATGTCCGGCTTTCCCGAAAGGATGGTGGGCATGGACGGCGGGACTCCATCTATATCCAGAAACAGATCTGCACGGATTTTGTTAAGAAACACCCGGAAATGCTTCTGGCAAAAATATATGTGGACAATGGAGTAACAGGGACAACTTTTAGCCGGGAAGAGTTTGAACGGCTTATGGCAGATGTCCGTGCGGGAAATATAGATTGCATTGTCGTAAAGGATTTTTCGCGTTTTGGCAGGGATGCAATAGACGCTGTTGATCTGATCGATGTTATCTTTCCTTCTTTGGATGTGCGATTCATTTCTGTTTTAGATGATTACGACAGCGAGAATCCGGCTTGTACGCAGGACCGGGTAAGTAATATCTTAAAGCATTTTATGAATGATTACTATGCCAGAGAAGTCTCTGCAAAATTGGTACAAGCCCATAGACAGTCTAGGGAAAAGGGAGAATTTTGGGGAGCCAGACCGCCATATGGTTATAAATGGTCTCCGGAATCTAAGAAAATCCTTATACCGGATGAAGAGGAAAAGAAGATCGTCCTGCAGATATTTGACTGGTATGTGTTCTGTGATATGTCCAGTTATGATATCGCAAAAGAGCTGAACGCATTAGGGGTATGGACACCACAGGAAAGCCATGAAATCCGGGAATATGGGGAACGGAAACGGAAAAAGAAATTGCTTTGGCATAGTGCTTTTATCTGTCAGTTGATACAAAATCCGGTTTATATTGGCGCTGCCGTATATGGAAAGACACGACAGATGCTTGCGGACAATGTGCCGCTGTATCTGGTTCCGCGACAGGAATGGGATATCAAGGAGAATGTCCGGGAACCGCTGATTGAAAGAGCCATTTTTGATAAAGCGATAGAAATTGCAAAGCAGCGTTGGCGAGAGGCCCTTGAAGTATGGGCGGTAAATGAAAACCGTCCTCATAGTGCAAATGGGCCGTTGTTGGGGAGAATCTACTGTGAAAATTGCGATAAGAAACTGCGGAGAAGAATGTGTGTAGATGGAAAAAACCAATATCCTGCCTATTATTGCCCTACGACAAGAAATGCTGACCATGTATGTTCGTTAGTATATATAAATGAAAAATACATCTTTGCGGCAATTGAAACATCCCTAAAGTACCAGATTAAACTCGCGGTTGATTATCAGAAAAAGTATGGAGCCGAGTTTTACAAGAGACTGGAGGACGAATCAAAAAGTAATATCAGAAAAGCAAAAGAAAAATATGAATCGTACAATGGAAAAATAAAACAGTTATTCGAGCATTACGCAATGGGGCTGTTGGATAAAGAAGAGTATATGGCAATTAAAGAAAGCTATACTACCGAGCATGAAAAGGCTCATGAAGAGCTGGTACAGATTCAGAACCGTTCACAGGGAAATTTAGATATGCTGCGGGCGAAAATGGACTGGGCGGAAGAATTGCTGAAATATCAGAATTTTACAACTGTCACAAAAGAGCTTGTTGACCGTTTTATTGAAAAAGTAATTGTGAAAAGCTATCAGGAGATAACCGTATGTTTTTGGTTTGGCGATATCTTCCGGGAAGAAATATCAAATCTGGAAGGGGGCCTTGTAAATGCGGTATAAATACATACTTGCTTACCTCCGGCTGTCTAATGACGATGATGATAAGACTGACGAGAGTAACAGCATTAAGAATCAGAGGCTGTTAATTGAGCATTTTGTTAAGAACAGCGAAGAGTTTCAGGGGGCTGAAATAGTTTCCTTTGCAGATGATGGCTTTTCAGGAACTAATTTTGAACGGCCTGAATTCAAAAGGATGATTGCACTGGCAAAACAGGAAGGGCAGTCTTGTTGTATCATTGTAAAAGACTTGTCCAGATTTGGAAGGGATACCATAACGGTACAGAACTATATTGAAAAAGTCTTTCCGTTTTTACAGGTTCGTTTCATAGCGATCAATGATTATTACGACAGCAATAGCAGTTACAGCAGCAGGAAAGACACGGAAATAAAGTTCAAGAATCTGATCAATGGCATTTATCCGGCGATCTGTTCCAAAAATCTCAAACAGGTTGTCCGAAAATGCGCAGAAGCCGGGATATATATGGGGTCAGTCCCTCCGTATGGTTATCTTTTTGCTGAGAATACAACAACAGTCTTGGTCATTGATGAGGAGACAGCTCCGGTTGTCAGAATGATTTTTGACAGGAGACTTGAAGGAGCCGGGTATAGTGAGATTGCAAGGGAACTGGAAGAAAAAGGAATACCATCACCGTATGCATATCTGACCGGGAAAGGATTTGTGTGTTATAAAGTGAATGTTCGTCTGCAATGGACAGCAGACATTGTAAGCAGAATTTTAAAGAATCCGGTTTATGCCGGTATTATGGAGAACCATAAGACAGAAACAATTACGCCGGCGTCCAGGGCAGCACGCCAGATTCCAAAAGAAGAACGGATATATGTAGAAGGGACGCATAAAGGGATTGTAACAAAAGAGGAATTAGCGTGTGTTGCGGCAATGGTAAAACATCCGAAACCTGCTGATCCTGCGAAAAGAAAAGAGAAATATCTTTTCTCTGGAAAAATGCGATGTGGCCATTGCCGGAGGATGATGCGAATTAAGACAGAGTATAAGATTCCTAAAATCAGATGCAGAACTACACGTACAAAAGGTTCTGAATGTTTTGTGGGTGTTTATTCTATGGAGCCGATTGAAAAACTGGTGCTTCAACTGATCAGGCAACAGGCAGCAATGGCAGAAGACACATTGAAGCAGCTAAAAGAAATGAATAAAACGCTGGATATTTCAAAATTAAGAAGAAAGAAGGGTGCATATGAAGGGCGGCTAAAAAACTGTAGGAGCAAGAAAATGGAGCTTTATGAATCATTTGCGACAGGTAATCTGACAAAAGAGGGATATCTGGAGCAGAAAGGGGAAATCTCCAAAAAGGAAGAGCAATACAAAGCACAGGCCATTGAACTGCAGGAAAAGATTGCAGAGGCCGAAGCACGAAAAGCGAAAGAGGAGAATCCGGACCTGAAGGCATTTGTCAAATACAAGAATCTGGAAGCTCTTTCTTATCCGATCATACAGGAACTGATAAAAGAAATCCGTTTTTACGATCCGGAGCATATAGAAGTGATCTGGAATTACCAGGATGACTATATGGAAGCAGTACAAAAGAATGTGGGTTAAATAAAAAAGTAGGAAGGTTTGCGTATTGCGGCCTTCCTCTTTTATTTGCATTGAATTGGGATTCATGGGTCTGTAGATTCTATAAATTTGGAAAAGAGGAAAAAGGATGTATCTTGAAAGTATGACGATTGATGAAATAATGGAACTGATTGAAAACAAGGGATATATGTCTTTTGAAACTATGGCAATCATGGAGGAAATCGAGTGCTCAAAACGCATCTATGACCGTCTGATTGCCACACAGGGAACCGGAACTGCCGGGTGCTTCGTTTTGGAGAATGCTGTAGTGAGGTACTATTTATTCCAGCTTGACCAGTTAAAAAGCAGATTGCCGTATGATGCAATGGGCGGGCAATTTGTTGTGCCGATCTTATTAATGCAGGAATTCCGGGATAGTTGTACTGTTAATAAAGTACGGAGTTTCTGCGGGCCTAATGTATATTTGAGCGAAAGAGAGATAAAGGGGGAAATACAAAAGTTTATTACGGTTCATCTTGATCCGCAGGGCATTGTCCTCTATATGGACATACTGGGGCATTTGTCGGATATGAAAGAGAAGGAAGAAAACGATAACAGGCAGTCATTAGCCAAAAGATGGGAGGTAGCCTTTGGTAAAAGAAAGAAAACTTGCCGTGTCTGACCCAACGATATTTATAGCTCAATTGTCGGCAGGAACCAGACATATTATCCGTGAAGATTTAAGACAACACGCACGGGAGAACGGATACCGCCTGGAGTGGGATTGGGAAGCAAAGGACTATGTAGGCATGGCAAGACGGTTTTGCGATATTGATGAAATATACAAAGATACCAAACTGATATTTTGTGAACAAGGAGAAGACGTAATCGAATTTGAATTGAATAAACAGCGGAATATAACACTGAAATTACCGGATGACGATGTTGATGCGTTATGTAAGAAAGCTGGAAAATATCAACTGACAGTTGCTCAGTTAATAGAAAATTTTATAGCTGATCTGATTGAAGGCTCGAAAACGAATGGCTCGGATGAGCGTATGTATGCACAGCAGTGGTTTGATCGCTGCTGGTTCAGCACTCTTAGTGATAAGACTTTTCTTTCTTATCTGATCGGTTTTGACCGGATAGATTCTGTAATAGAAATGTGGGAAGAATTGCAAGATTACAAAAGACAGGATGAGTATGATAAAGAAGAGATGGAAGTGCTTCAGGAAGAATTGGAGGAAATGTTTGAGGATTATAAGGAATGGTATAGTGAATCTGCGGATGCAACGCTTCAAGAAGGAATGAAGAAAGTTGTTGCATGGAGCGAGGAACGTGAGGGACTAATGAATGGAAGCAAAAACATAGAACAGAAGAAAACGAGATAATATTGTAGAAAGGAAGAACTGATATTATGGTTCATACGCTGACGAAAGCGGAAAGACTGATTTTGGAGGAAATGTACCCGGCTGGCAGCCGGGTACAGCTTGAATATATGGAACCTGACCCATATAGTAAGTTGAAGCCGGGAGACATGGGGACTGTTCAAATGATTGATGATGCCGGAGGATTGCATATTTCTTGGGACTGCGGCGGCAGTCTTGCTTTGATTTACAAGGTAGACCGATGTAATTGCCTGATGAAGAGGGAGCAGATGGACGCTTTATTTAATCATCTGTTCATAATGCCTTTTGAAAATTGCGAAAAAATGAAATCATGGATTGAAAAAAAGTTAAGACCAGCGTTTCCGGCAATGAGCTTTGATAATGGTACGAAAGGCAAATTGGAAGTGAGCTTAAATGTAAATGCCTTTGAAATGAAAAGTCTTAAAATTGGTATTGAATATCAGACTGATGAAAAAGGGCATTTGTTCATTAAAAAGTGTGGATGGATACAAGACGCTCCGGCAAAAGATAAAATCAATAAGGCACAGAAAACCAAGAGATAAAAAAATTGCATAAATCGACAATTTTTTTTGGGAATTACTTGACACATGGGGGAAAAACCATGCTGGCAAGACGCCTGCCGACGATCATGCCCAGACTGACTTTTGAAGAGAGCCTGGAGATCACGAAAGTGTACAGTGTGGCAGGACTTCTTACAGAAAGTGACCCTCTGATCAGGGAGAGGCCTTTTCGCAGCCCTCATCATACCAGTTCCCCACAGGCACTGGCAGGAGGCGGAAGGGTTCCGGGACCGGGAGAAATTACCCTCGCACACAGAGGCGTTCTCTTTCTGGATGAGATGCCGGAATTTTCAAGAAAGAGCCTGGAGATCCTGCGTCAGCCCCTGGAAGATAAGGAAATCCATCTGTCCAGAGCGGCAGGAACCTATACGTTTCCTGCGAGTTTTATGCTGGCAGCAGCAATGAATCCCTGCCCCTGCGGATTTTATCCGGATATGAACCGATGCCGCTGTACTCCGGGAGAGATCACGCATTATCTGGGGAAAATCAGCCAGCCACTTCTGGAACGCATAGATATCTGCACAGAAGTTCCGTCGGTGAGTTTTTCGAAGATGAAGAAACGGACACCAGGAGAGCCTTCCGCAAAAATACGGGAAAGAGTAAAAACTGTCCAGGAGATTCAGAGAAAACGTTACCAAAAAGAGAAATTTTGTTTTAACGGAGAGCTTGACGGAAGAAATCTGGAAAAATACTGTGTTATGACAGCAGAAGCGGACAGACTGCTGGAACAGGCATATGAACAGTTTCAGTTCAGTACAAGAGCTTATCATAAGATCTTAAAAGTAGCCAGGACTATTGCGGATATGGAAGAAGCAGAAAAGATCCTGCCGGAGCATATCGGGGAGGCTCTTGCCTATCGGGCTTATGATAAAAAATACTGGTCATAAAACAGCAGAAAGGAAGGTACTTTATAATGGAAGAAATACAGAAAACAGAGATCCATTATGTGGAAAAAAACAGCAGCATTTATCCGGCAAGGCTTCGGGAACTTTCCGGTATGCCAAAACAGTTATATTATATTGGAAGATTTCCGGAAGATAATAAACCGACAGCAGCGATCGTTGGGGCCAGATTATGCAGTGCCTATGGAAGGATACAGGCATTTCGGTACGGGAAATTTTTGAGCGAGCACGGGGTACAGGTGATCAGCGGTATGGCAGCAGGAATCGATGCGGAGGGCCATAAAGGTGCACTGGAAGGAGGAACGCCTACATTTGCGGTACTTGGAAATGGTGTGGATATCTGCTATCCTTCATCCAGCCGTGGGATTTATCGGAGGATTCCGCAGAAGAACGGAGGGATCATCAGTGAGTATGAACCTGGGACCAGAGGCAGGGCTTATCATTTTCCGGCAAGGAACCGGATCATCAGCGGACTTGCAGACCTGGTGCTTGTAGTGGAAGCAAAAGAAAAGAGCGGATCACTGATCACTGCGTCCTGTGCTCTGGAACAGGGGAAAATGGTCTATGCCATTCCGGGAGCAGTAAATGATGCGTTGAGCCGTGGATGTCATAAGCTGATTTATGATGGAGCGGGAATCGCCTACTCTCCGGAAATACTTCTGGATGAGTGGGGACTGTCTGTGAAAAAAATGACAAATTTGTCGGGAAAAACCAAGATAGGACTTGCAACGGATTTGGATTTGGTGTATAGTTGTCTCGATTTACGACCAAAAAATCTGGATCAGATTATCAGAAAAACCGGTTTTTCACCGGGAAAAACAGCCGGTATCCTGGGACAGCTCATGCTGATGGGACTGGTGAAGGAAACCGGAAGACAGAATTATATCAGACTTGAATAACCGCCTTTTTGCCGGCAGCAGTGAGATTTTTTACACCGGACAGAAGGCAGAATAAGATTAGGAGAGGTAAAATGGCCAAAAATCTGGTGATAGTAGAGTCACCTGCTAAAATGAAAACAGTAAAAAAGTTTCTGGGGGCAAATTATACAGTAGAGGCATCCAATGGCCACGTAAGGGATTTTCCAAAGAGCCAGTTTGGTATTGATGTAGACAATGATTTTGAACCCAAGTATATTACGATAAGAGGAAAGGGAGAGCTTCTTGCAAAACTCCGTAAAGAAGCAAAAAAAGCAGATAAGATCTATCTCGCAACGGACCCTGACCGTGAAGGAGAGGCAATCTCCTGGCATCTGATGCAGGCACTGAAAACAGATACTTCAAAGATGCACAGAATTACATTTAATGAAGTAACAAAAACAGCAGTCAAGGCGTCCATCAAACAGGCCAGAGAGCTGGATATGAATCTTGTGGATGCACAGCAGGCCAGACGTATGCTGGACCGTATGGTAGGTTATACCATCAGCCCACTTCTCTGGGCCAAAGTAAAAAGAGGATTAAGTGCAGGCCGTGTGCAGTCTGTAGCACTGCGTATCATCTGTGACCGAGAAGATGAGATCAACGCATTCATTCCGGAAGAGTACTGGAGCCTGGAAGGTGAATTTCAGGTAAAAGGTGAAAAGAAGCCGTTAACGGCCAAGTTCTATGGAACTGATAAAAAACTTCCAATCAAAAACCGCCAGGAAATGGATGAAATCCTGAAAAATCTGGAAAACTGTAAATATGAAATCACAGAAGTAAAAAAAGGCGAGAGGATCAAAAATGCTCCGCTCCCGTTTACAACCAGTACACTGCAGCAGGAAGCGGCCAAGACTCTGAATTTTTCCACACAGAAAACCATGCGTCTGGCACAGCAGTTATATGAGGGTGTTGATGTCAAGGGAAGCGGCACAGTAGGTCTGATCTCTTATCTGCGTACAGATTCCACCCGAATTTCCGAGGAAGCAGATGCAGCAGCAAGAACCTACATTTCTGAACAGTACGGACAGAATTATGTTTCTCAGACAGAAAAGACAGTCAAAAACGGACAGAAGATCCAGGATGCCCATGAGGCAATCCGCCCTACAGACATTACAAGGACACCGGTTCTTGTGAAAGAATCTCTCACCAGAGATCAATTTCGTCTGTATCAGCTGATCTGGAGACGCTTTGCGGCCAGCAGAATGGCACCGGCACGTTATGAGACTACATCTGTCAAGATCGGAGCCGGCGAGTATGTATTTACGGTTGCGGCATCCAAGGTTGCGTTTGATGGTTTTATGTCTGTGTATACAGAAGAGGGCGATGACAAAAAAGGCAATATTTTAAGTCAGAGCCTGGAAAAAGGCATGGAGCTGAAACTGAAAGAACTGAAACCGGAACAGCATTTTACACAGCCACCGGCACATTATACAGAGGCATCACTTGTAAAAACCATGGAAGAACTGGGAATTGGACGCCCGAGTACCTATGCGCCGACGATCACAACGATCATCAGCCGACGCTACGTATCAAAGGAACAGAAAAATCTTTACGTTACAGAGCTTGGTGAAGTTGTTAACAATATTATGAAACAGGCATTCCCGAGTATTGTGGATGTAAACTTTACAGCTACCATGGAGGGACTTCTGGACTGCGTGGAGGCAGGCACTGTGCAGTGGAAGACTGTTGTACGTAATTTCTATCCGGATCTGAAACATGATGTGGATGAGGCGGAGAAAGAACTGAAGAAAGTTGATATCCAGGATGAGGTTACAGATGTAGTCTGCGACAACTGTGGCCGTAACATGGTAATTAAGTATGGTCCACACGGAAGATTTCTTGCATGCCCGGGATTCCCGGACTGCCGTAATACGAAACCATATTATGAAAAGATTGGTGTTGCATGTCCGAAATGTGGCGGTGAAATTGTCATGAAAAAAACGAAAAAGGGCAGAAAATATTACGGATGTGAGAATAATCCGGAATGTGATTTTATGTCCTGGCAGAAACCATCCGCAAAGAAATGTCCGAAATGTGGCAATTATATGCTCGAAAAGGGAAATAAGCTGGTTT
>OLPO01001661.1_pt1 | contig 14706 bp, 13 predicted proteins | sample 1672831 | NCBI WGS metagenome assembly OLPO01 (sample SAMEA3136728, study PRJEB25190) | human gut metagenome
GTACATTTAATACAGCTATTATTATGCTAGAAAATAAAGAAATTATTACTTTTTATAAAATTAACAAATTAAATAGCATATATTTAAATCATAATAAAATAACAGATACGTTTGATATGAAAAGTAGTTTTAAGAAGTCAATTGAATTTTTAATAGATAATAAAGAGAAGGTTTATAATTGGAATTATAATAATCTATTAAAAGAAATAACAACATTAAAAGGAGATAATATGCAAAATGAATAGTATATTCATTGAATCTATAGAATATATTGGAGAAAATTATTATTATAAAAATGATAAATTAAAAAAAGGTGTTAATATAGTTTTAGGTGAAAATAAACATGGAAAAACAACTTTTACATACTTAATAATGTATGTTTTAGGATTTAATATAGAGTCATTTAAGAAAAATTGTGATGATAAAATTGCAGAAATTACAAATGATAAAGAAAACTATATTTCTATTAAAATTAATATATCTAATGAAATATATATATTAAAAAGGAAGATAGGGGATAATGTTATAAGTATAATACAAGAGGGGGATGTAAAAATACTTCCTATAAAGAGAAATAATACTTTATTTAAAAAAGATGATGAAATATTTTCTGATTGGTTAATGAAAAAATTAAATATTAATTTAATAAAAGTAGAAAACATATTTTCGTCAGAACATTATTTAAACTTTGATGACTTATTTAGGTTTAGTTATTATGATCAAGAGACAAATAAGAAGCAGATGATAAGTAATTTTGGCTTAAATAATAATATTGTAAAAAATAGTTCACAGATGAAAAAATTTATATTTGAAACAATTTTATCAAATCAAAATAGTAAATTCTACAAAAAACAAAAAGAGGTTAAAGAGCTAGAGAATAAAATAAAAGATAAGAAAGCAGAATTAAGATTTAAAAAAGATATATATGAATATGTATCTGCTAATATAATTTCTGAAGTTGATAATTTTTCAAAACAGAAAATAAAAAATAAAATTTCAATTCTACAAACACAAAAGAATAACTTAATTAATCTTCCTAACAGTATTTCTGAAAAGAAAAACTATTTAGATGCTTTAAAAGATGATGTTGCTGAAATTAATAAAAAAATATTTACTTATAAAGAAAAAGAAGATGAATTAAATTTAGAGTTAAAAAATGCAAGACGATTAAATAAAATAGAAAGAAAAGAAATAAAATCATTAGAAATATTATCAGAATTGCCTAATATATATGAGGATAATGAAAATCAGTGTCCAATTTGTGGAAAAGATATTATAATAGAAAAAGATAAATGTATCTGTGGAAATAATATAGAACTTGATTTATTTCATTTTATATATACTAAAGAAGACTATATTGATATATTAAAATCTAAAGTATCAGTAAATAAAACGACAAAACAAGTGATTAAAGATTTAGAAATAGAAATAGAAGATATTAAACGTAAAATAGAAGAAAGTAATAAAAAAATAGATAAATTATTGAATTCTATCGATAAAATAAATGAAGATATAATAACACCTGATGTTGAAGTATCAATAAAAGAAATTAATTCTGAAATTGCAATTTTAGATGATTTGTATTTAAGACTTACAATGATAGAAGATGAGAATGCATCTTTGGAAAATATAAATAAAGATATTTTGAAGTTAGAAGAAAGTTTGAATACAAAAAAATCTGAATTGAGGGATCTTGAAATTAAAAAGTATGAGATGTTAGAAGAAAGTTTAAAGCTATTTGAAACGACTTTAAATAAATATCTAGATAGATATTATAAAGCGTTAGGAGAAAATCATGAATATAAAATAAAATTGAATAGAGATTACTTACCGATAAGAGGAAACCATATACCCCATAGTGAACTTACAGAAATAAAAATATTTTACTATCTAACAATATTAAAGCTAAGTATAAATAATAATAATATTACTTATCCAAAACTATTAATAATAGATACAATAAAAGATCACGGAATAGATATAAAAAGGTTAGAAAAGATATTAGAGATAATATGTGAGTTTGATGATAGTGATTGCCAGATACTAATGACATCAGGGTATGAAGAATTTAATAATCTAGAGGATAGATATAGTGACTTAGTTATAGAACGCATAGGCAAATTAAAACTACTTAAAAAGAGATAATAATCTTTTTATATAGGTCATATGTATATTTATTAAATAAGAGATGTTAGAATCTCCCAATATAAGGAATAATAAATATTAGGAGATATATAATATTAATAGATACTATCTCAATCCAATTATATTTTTAGATAATTCATTAATACTATCAGATAGAATTTGTAGCTTCCCTTCAATCCTCACAAGTAAATACATACTAAGGGCTATAGGAAAGCCTACAGAAGCTATCAGAGTTTGTAAATCTGAATTCATAAATACACATCCTTCCAATAAATTTAGATATTAGAAAAGCTATGCCTAAAGCATAGCTTTTTATAGTTCTTATAACTCTAAGTCATAAGGTGTAGTATCTGTAACAACAACTTTAGCCTCAACAGCTTGTACTATATCACCACCATTTGGAGCGAAGATATTTTTTGATACTATCAAATCCATAGCTGATTTTATTTCACCTTCTGTAATATCCTCTCTAGGATCATCTATTGATAAAGATACTTTTTTATCATCAGAAGTTTTAAAAGTCATTAAAAGTCTTTTAGTTTGTTCCATATTTATACCTCCTTAAATTTAATAATTTTAAGCAACAGACTTTTTACTAAGCTAAAGTAGTGTTATCTATCTTAGCTATTTCAAGTTGGTCATATTCTTGAAGTCCTATTAAGGCTTCTGCAACGTCATATACATCTTGTGCAGGTGCATCATATTTTAATGCTGAAAATGTTTTGCTTCTAACCTTTGTTTTACCATCTTCCATACCTAAGTTTAGCTTTATTCTTAGGCTTGATGGGTTTTGCATTTCGTTAACAGCCATATAGCCACCTCCATTTATTTATTTGAAGAGTAATCTCTTCTTGTTATTAAGTATAGAAATAGATGGTTTGGAGATATATTAAAGTTTTTGAATAAAATATTTTATAAAGAATTAAATTATATAAGCGTTATTAAAGCCTTTGGATATAGCTGTGTTTTTTAATTGAATAGCATCATTTTTATCTTTGAATTCACCTATACAAACTCTATAAAAGATTCCATCATCAACTATAGATTTATTTACAAACGCTAGTAGTGATTTTGATATACTATCTGATATGTCTTTTATATATTTATCAGATTTTAGTGAAGCTTCTACTGATGAGTTAGATATAAAGTCTATTTCTATTAATAGTGCTGGCATTTTAGTTTTTCTTAGTACTGAGAATGATTTTGAAATTTTTACTCCACGATTAGGTGTATTTATTGTTTTTGATAGGTTAGAGCAGATATTTTTTGATAGTGTATATAGTTTACTTTTTTCATCATATACCCATACTTCAACTCCTTTAGCAGATTTATTAGTGGCAGAGTTCATGTGTATGCTTACAAAGTAATCACAGTTTTCTTTGTTTGCTTTTGAGCTTCTATAATCTAGAGAGTAGTATTTGTCATCTTCACGTGTGGTTATTACTTTTTCAAAGGCTTGTTCAAGATTCTGTTTTACCATCATTCCTATTTTTAATACTGTATCGCTTTCTTTTGTTTTATTAGTTCCAAGTGCACCTGAATCTTTTCCTCCATGTCCAAAGTCTAGATACCATTTCATAGTATTACCTCCTATATTATTTTAGTAAAGTTAATTTTTATAATAATTTAGTCTAGGATTGTTTAAATAGTATATTAAAAGATTTTATAAATTTAGTAGGATGCTTTGATTTTGATATAGAATATATAGTTATAATGTTTTTGAGGGGGGATTTTAGTGTTAGATAGTTTAACTAGGGATGATCTACCTGATAGTGTTATGGATATTGTTGATAGTATAGGGGTTGATGCTTTTAAGAATTTGGTAAGGTTAGCAGGAGGTAGTAATTTGTATATTCCTAATGAGTCAAGTATTGTTAAGTCTTTTAGGAATAAGAAGATTAGGGAAAGTTTTAATGGGGATTATAAGGCTATTTCTAGGAAGTTTGGTATTAGTGAGGCTCAGGTTAGAAATATTGTTAATTATAAGTAAGTTAATCTCTAAATATACTAAAAATACTAGATATAGTTTTTTGACTACTGTATTTTAACACATTGAAAGTAAGTATTTTTAATGAATAAATTTAAATAACACAATGGGTTTAGTTAATATATGTTAACTATAGGTACTTATAAATGGTATAATAATACTTAGATACAATACTTATTGAAATAAATGGAAATTTTATAAAACTAAAATGGGAGAAAATAAACGATGTCAAACTTTTATTTTTTAGATAGATGGCCTAATCTAAAAAAGTTAGGAATGCAAGCAGAAAATTATATAACTACAGACTCAAATGCTTCCATGTTAAAAACTAGAATATTAGGTGAACAATTAATAGACTTAGTATTAATAGCGTTAAAAGTAGAAGTAGATAAATTTGCAACTCAAGATGATAAAATAAAAAAGCTAAGAACTATAAATATAAATCAATCAATACCAGATTGGTTTAATATAGTTAGACTTCATGGTAATAAAGCAATGCATGAAGCTATGGATGATAAAGAAAAAGCTAAAGAATCACTAATAGCTATGCTTAAAATAAGTGCTTGGTTTTATATAAATGTAACTAAGGATAAGTCTATACTTCCTCTTAAATTTAAAATATCAAAACCTACATCTAAGAAGGTATATAAAATAGATGATTATAAAAAAGAAGTAGAAAGTATAGAAGAAAATAATAAAAAAGAAGTACAAGAAGTAAAAGAAGAATTAAAACAAACTTCTATAATAGATAGTTATACAGAACTTAAAAAAGTAGAAGATGAGCTTGATTTAAATGAAGCAGAAACTAGAAAGAAATTAATAGATGTGTTATTAGAACAAGCAGGATGGGATGTTTCTAGTAGTAAGGTAGTAAAAGAATATAAAATAGATAATTATAAAGGTGAACCTGGAAAAATAGGGTATGCTGATTATGTATTACTCGATAAAAAAGACAATCCTATAGCAGTAGTAGAAGCTAAAAGAACTATGGTAGATCCATATGTAGGTCAGGATCAAGCGAAATCTTATGCTGATGGTATAGAAGCTCAAACTGGTGTAAGGCCTATAATATATTTCACTAATGGATATGAAACTCATATGTGGGATGATAAATATAGTGCTCCAAGACTTGTATGGGGATTTTATAGCTTAGAAGATTTAGAATATGAAATGTTTAAACATAAAAATAAAAGATCACTTAGTAGTGTAGAAATAGATATAAGTATAAGTGGTAGAAGTTATCAAATAGAAGGTATAAAAAGTGTATATGAAAAGTTTGAAAAAGGATATAGAAAATCTCTAGTAGTAATGGCTACAGGATGTGGAAAAACAAGAACTGCAATATCTTTAGTAAAAGGGATGATAGAAGCTAATCATGTAAAAAGAGTATTGTTTTTAGCTGATAGGGATGAACTTGTAAAACAAGCAAGTAGAGATAAAAGTAGTTTTAAAACATTTATGCCAAATACCCCACAAATAAGAATAACATCAAAAACATCTAAAGATAGAGAATCAGTATTGTATTTTTCAACTTATCAAACAATGATAAATTATTACCATGAATTTAGTATAGGTTTCTTTGACCTTATAATATGTGATGAAGCTCATAGAAGTATATATAAAGTATATAAAGATATTGTAAACTATTTTGATGCTTATATAGTAGGACTTACAGCTACACCAGTAGGATTTATAAATAGAAATACATATACATTATTTGATTGTGGTGATAAAGACCCAACATTCTCATACTCTTATGAAGAGGCGGTAAATAATAGACCACAGTATCTTTTAAGATACAAAGCAAAAGATGCTTCAACAGAGTTTTTAAGAAAAGGTATAAAGTGGAATAATCTAAATGAAGAACAAAAAAGAGATTTAGAAGAAGATGGATTAGATGAAGAACAAATTGACTTTGATAAAAATGAATTAGAGGAGTTTGTAAGTAATAAAGATACTAATAGAAAAATACTACAAAATCTTATGGAAAATGGAATTAAAGTAAAAGATGAAATAGGTAAGAGTATAATATTTGCTAAAAATAAAAATCATGCTACATTACTTTTAAAATTATTTGATGAAATGTATCCTCAATACAATGGTAAGTTAGCAGCTATAATACATTCAGATATAAAAAATAAAGATGATGTATTAAAAAGATTTAAAGAAGAAGAAAGACCTAAAATAGCAATATCAGTAGATATGCTAGATACAGGAGTTGACGTTCCAGAAGTAGTAAACCTGGTATTTGCAAAACCTATATATTCAAAAGTAAAGTTCTTACAAATGATAGGTAGAGGTACAAGACTTTGTCCTAATCTATTTGGTGACGGAATAGACAAAGAAGAATTTTATATATTTGACCATTGGAAAAACTTTGAGTTCTTTGAGGAAAAGCCAGAGGGGATAGTTCCAAGAGAAAATAAATCATCACTTCAACTTAGGTTTGAAAGTAGATTAAAGCTTATGGAAATATTAAAAGCTAAAGGATTGGCTAAAGAATTAAATAATATTATAAAACTAATAAGAGAAGATATAGATAGCTTACCAGAAAAATCAGTAGAAATAAGAAAAAATAAAAAACTTATAGACTCATTAAAGCCTGATAAAGTATGGGAAAATATAGATAAAAACTTATTAGATAAGTTAATGAAAAATATAGCACCACTAATGGGGTGGGTAGATGTAAGTGAGCATAGAGATGCGATTATTTTTGATAACTCAATGTATAAGATGCAAATATTAAAGCTTAATGATGACCCTAAAATAATTACTCATGTATCTAAGGTAGTAGGAGATTTATCTAGACTTAATACAAGTATGAATCAATTTAATGGAGTTCGTGAATATATAGGTGAACTACTTAAAATAGAAAAGTGGGGAAGTTTAAATTACAAAGAGTTAGAAGAAATAAGAATGCTTTTAAGAGATTTAATGAAGTATAAATCTAAAAAAACAAAACCATTTGTAGAGATAGATATAAAAGATAGTGATATATTAATAAAAGAGATAGATACAAGTGATACTTACGCACAAATAAATGTAGATGGCTATATAGAAAGAGTAAAAAATACACTTGAAAAAGAAATGGGTATGAATCTAGTTATTCAAAAGATAAGAAAAGGTAAGGAAGTAACTAAAAAAGAATTAGAGAATATTTATGATATATTTAATTCTGGTAAAGTAGAGTTTACCTTAGATGAATTATCTCAAAAAGCTCATGTGAGTAAAGAAGATGTTATAGGTATAATAAGAAAGTTCGTTGGAGTTGATGAAGAAGAATTAAATACTAAGTTTGATGAATTTATAAATATACATCACTCTAAGATGAATGTAAAGCAAATAAATATGATTAAGATGATAAAAGATGATATAATAAAAAATCGAGGGATATCATTTGCTTCATTATATGAAGGAAAATATACTACTTTAAGTAAAGATGGTATAGATGGAATATTTAATGAAAAACTTTGTAATGAAGTGTTTGATTTGATAGAACCATATAGATCAGAAGAAGATGATATATATGCATAAATATAGAAAGAGGTAAAAATAATGCTTAACTCAGAAATAAAAAGTAAAATAGATAGACTATGGGATAGCTTTTGGTCAGGTGGTATATCAAATCCCCTAACTGTTGTAGAGCAAATATCATATCTATTATTTATAAAAAAGTTAGATGATATAGAAATAGCAAAAGAAAAGAAAGCTAAAAGAATAAGAAGACCATATACTACGGTATTTGAAAAGTACATACAAGATATGGAGCAAAGTGAAGTAACTAGACTTAACTTAAATACTGATAATTTAAGATGGTCGGAGTTTGTTCATTATGATTCTGAGAATATGTTTAAAAATATGCAAGATAAAGTATTCCCATTTTTAAAGTCATATTCAGATGATGAGTCTATATTTTCAGATCAAATGAAAGATGCAGTTTTCTTAATACAAAAGCCAAGTTTATTATATGAAGCAGTTCAATTAATAAGCTCTATAAACTTAGATGATAATGATACAAATGGTGATTTATACGAGTATTTATTATCAAAACTAGCAACAGCAGGTGTAAATGGTCAGTTTAGAACACCAAGACACATAATAAATATGATAGTGGAACTTATGGATCCAACAATAGAAGATGTAATAACAGACCCATCATGTGGTACAGCTGGATTTTTAGTAAGTGCTAGTGAATATATACTAAGAAAGTATACTGATAAAGATAGTGTGTTTATTGATGAAGATGGAATACTTCACGATAAGATAGGCGACAAAATAGATAGTGATGGATGGGATCATTATAAGAATAAGATGTTTAATGCTACTGAATTTGATCCATCTATGTTTCGTATAGCAGCAATGAACTTAATGCTTCATGGTATAGAAAATCCACAAATAACTCAAGTTGATGCTTTATCTAGTCAATATGATGAAGAAGATAAATATTCGCTAGTTCTAGCAAATCCACCATTTAAGGGTAGTATAGATGAAGGGGATATTAATAAGAGTTTAAGAAGTGTAGTTAAAACTAAAAAGACTGAGTTATTATTCTTAGCACTTATAGATAGGATACTTGATATGGGTGGTAGAGGTGCTGTCATAGTTCCAGAAGGTGTATTAGTTGGAGCATCTAATGTTCAAGTAGAACTTAGAAAAAAACTTATTGAAAATTGTGAACTAAGAGCTGTTATATCTATGCCTAGTAAAGTATTTAAACCATATGCCAAGGTATCTACAGGAATACTTATTTTTACAAAAGGTGGATATACAGATAAAGTATGGATGTATAAATTAGAAAATGATGGATTTAGTGACAATTCTGTTAGAGTTGAAACTCCGAATGAAAATGATATACCAGATATATTAAGATTATGGGATGATATAAAAAATAAAAATTATAAAGAGGTTCCAGGTAAGCATAGATTTGTAGATAAACAAGAAATAATAGAAAATGATTATCAACTAATGCCAAGGTTATACTTAGACAAAATAAAATTAAATGATAAATATGAATACCATAAATTAGAAGACTTATGTACGGTTGAAAAAGGAAGTATATCTGCATCTACTAAATCAGAGGGTGATTTTAAGTTTGTTACAACAGCAGAGGAATTTAAACGTTGTAAGGACTATGTATATGATGATGAGGCTGTATGCATACCACTTGTATCATCTACTGGACACGGTCATGCTAGTATAAAAAGGTTACATTATGTGTCAGGAAAATTCTCAGTAGCAACCATAATGGCGGTATTGAGAGTAAAAGATAAATCAAAACTAAACACTAAATACTTATACTATATGCTTCAAAATTTTAAAGATGAAATGCTTGTTCCACTAATGTCAGGAGCTGCAAACGTATCATTAAATATTCCTAAAATACAATCAATAAAAATTCCTGTTCCATCAATAGATGAACAAAATCAAATTATAGAAAAATTAGAAAAAAATATTTCTACAATGATTGAATTAGAAAATAAATTAGATGAATGTAAGAGATTGCAAGAAAAGTATAATAGTGAATTTAAAAATATATTTATATAATTAAAGAGATGTATTAAGTTTCATTAGAGAGTAGTTTTTATACTCTCTTTATTATTATAAAATAATAATGGAGTAGGATTATCCTACTCCATTTAGCGTATAAATACACAATATAAAATATTGTAAAATAAGTATTTTATCTAATATAAATGAATATAATAAAAGTATCTATAGATAATTAAATTAGTTGACAACTAATATTAGTATGATATATACTAAAAATATCTCATCTACCAAGTTGTAGAAGGAGTTCCTGGAAACGTCTTTATACCTATAAAGGCGTTTTTTGCTGACTATTTTTATATCTTTCATACTTCTTAAGTTGTTTTTTAACCTGGTGGCTGTACTCCATATGAAAACACGTTATGAATAATACATAATCGTTTCTTTCTTCTAAAACAACTAAAAAATTAACATCTTCAAATAATAAGTGTATGCGAACATTATTTTTATAATCTTCCTTCCACATTTTTATCTTGTTGCAGTTACATTCATCATTGCACAAATAGTTATCTATTATTTCTCTAGGCCATGCAATTCTCTCACATCGCCTAAAGTCAGGTGTTCTATCATTAGGGTCATTTGTTTTAGCATAATCACTGTTGCTAGTAATATGAAAGAATGTCTGATCTTTTTCATTAATAGTAGGATTCACCCTTATACGTATAGGCTTATTAAAGATATAAGCAGTATTACGCTTAAAATCATCAAGATAAATTTCATATAGATAATTTTCGTACTCAAACCAATCTTTAAAATCATTGAATAAAATTAAATTAGGCAACCATTTACAATAAAATTCACACATAATTAACCTTTCTGAGCATTCCAAAATAGCATATTAAATTTATCTTCTCGATATAATGTATTTTTAGTCCATGTATAATTAGATTTAGATTTTATATGATTCATAATATGTAACTTAGCAGAACTAGTATCTAAAGATCTACTGCTATAACCAACAGCACCAATTAAAATGTCAGTAAGTTGCATTAATTGACTTTCATGAGATCGTATGTTTTGGACTTTTTTTATTTTATTTAAATCAAAATCATGTAATTTATTTCCTAAATATTTTTGCAAATCTTTTACTTTATTAGAACTTCTAGTATCTTTGATATCTAGGTATATATTATATTCTTCTGTTGGTATTAATATAGGTATGATCATGTTATAATACATTTTATAGTACCAGTCATCATGACTTTGATTAAATTTTTCATGATTCAAATCTGATTTATTTGTTATAACTAAACATCTAAAATGTAAATCTTCATTTGAAAAAAAATAGTTAATAATGTCTTCATACATATTAAGCTTAGATGGAGAGATTTTAGTCCATTTTAGTTCGGAATATTTACTTAATCCATGTTTTTGTTTTATAGAATTAATATCCATAGTTATAGACTTAATTTTATTAGATGGACACCAAATGCCTCCTAGAACCATACTTTTTTGATTATCATTTTCTAAATGACAGCTTTCATCGCAGTAAATATTATACAAGTACGGTACCTCCCTTCATTGTAGTTAATATTAATTATATCAGATAAATTAATAATTCTAATAATATTTTGATTTATTATAGAAAAAAGTTATTTTTATAATTATAGGTATATCAGATTAAGGTTAATTTCTAAAATTGTGTATTTATTAATAAATAGAAATTATATAAGTATAAACGGGGAAAATAAAATACTAACACTTATAAATTGAAACTCATACATATGTAAAATAGATATGGGTGGGATGACCTATAAAAATGTCCGTATAAATGTCCTTTTCATTACATAAATAATTACTTATACTAGAAATACAACATCACAAGGAGGACAAAATAGCAAATGCATATAGGAAAATACTTAAAGAAAAAAAGGGAAGAAATTGGATATAGTCAAGAAAGACTTGGAGAATTAGTAGAAGTATCAGAGCGAACTATTAGACGAATAGAAAACAATTCGAATCCCAAAGTAAATAGCACATTTGAAGGAATATGTAATATATTGAATATTCCATTATCAGATGATAAAAATATAAAGAAATTAAATTTTAATAAAGATGTAGACTATTTAAAACCATCTGAAATGTTATCAAAACTAGAATTAGAAAATTCACAAGCATTATATTTTGAATTAGACAATAAATTGATGGATGCATATAGATTAGCTCAAGAAGGAAATTATGAAGATTCTTTAGATATATACTTAGCTTTTTCAGTGATACTTCCAAAAGAGTACATATACATAGCATGTGCTAATATGTACTATATGTTAGATGAGTATAGTATTGCAATAGAATACAGTGAAAAGGCACTAGCAATAAATGAAAATAGTTATGAGGGACTGATAATCAAAGGGATAAGTCTTGGAAAATTAGAAGATTATGATAGTTTAATAGATGTATTACATAAAGCATTAGAAGTTAATAAAACTGATGAAGTGTATTATAATATAGGTGTTGCATACCATATGACTGAAAAATTAGATGAAGCAATAAGTTACTATGATAAATGCATAGAGATAAATCCTTATTTTGAAAGAGCACATTTAAATATTGGGGTATGCTACTTTGCCAAGATAAATTTAGAAAAATCATTATATCATTTTAATACGGCTATAAAATTAAATCCAAATATGTATAAAGCACACGCAAGATTAGGTGGATATTACAGATTTATAAGTGAGGATGATAAAGCTGTAAAGTATTTTAAGAGATGTTTAGATTTAGATAAATCGAATAAGCAAGCTCTGTTTGGAATTAGTATGAGTTTAATAGCATTAGGCAAAATATCTGAAGCAATAATATATTTTGGAAGATTATTTAAATTATATCTAAAAGATTATGTTGATATAAATAAAGCATTTGGGGAGAGCTATGCAATAGTTGATATTGGATATAAAAAGACAAATATTATTACATATGAGTATTACAGAGATTACATTATATTATCGATTGAAGGAAAATCATATAAAGTCAATCTAAGTACAAGTGATAGTTTTATTTTTATTGGTGCTCTACCAATTTCAGATGACACAGGTACAATATTATATCCAACACTAGGTAAGATATTTAAAAATAAAGAAGAATTTAATGATACTATAGAGCAAATAAAATCATCGGTTCAGTTGATGCAGTATTTTGATAAACCAATACATATAAATTTTGAAAAAGAAATTAATGTTAATATTGTAGAAAGAAAAAAAGATGTATTTATGGAAATTATATTTGCTAATAAATATAGAATTATTGGAATAACGGATATAAAAGGAGAAGGATTTAAAACATTTATTAAATTGTTCAAAAAGTACGGGCAATTTAGAGTTCATTTAGAGTTCGAGAGAGAAGTGTTTATTATTGATGCATTAAAAAATATTAATTTAAACTTAATATAATTTAAAATCAAATAGTTAGAATTACTTTACAATTTATGATTAGATAAAAGGGGATTGGGAATAGTGAATGAAACAATAGGTTCAAGGATACAAAAAATAAGAGTAAAGAAAAACTTAACAATAAGAGAACTATGCAATTTAACTAAAATAGATGAAGTATCACTGTCTACATATGAAAGTGGAATAATAGAGCCAAGTGTTAGAGAAATAGCAATAATATCAAGAGTATTAAATGTAACATCAGATTATATATTAGGACGTATAGATGAAGAAACAAATGATTTATATATACTAAATAGATATAAATATTATAATATAAATAGTTAATAAAATAATAAAAATAACTTTATCGGATAGTGTAAAAATCATTTAATAGTGAATTGTTTTAACTATATATAAAATGTGGTATAATAAATTAGATAGTAAGCAAATAATTGAAGTTGCCACTAGGGATTATATAAAAGTAAATATTAAGAGCTCTGGAAACTTTATAAGACCAGAGCCTTTTTAGTACTATAAATTTTATAAATATATAAGAGGTGATTTAGAGATGAGAAATATATCGCAGGAAACTAAAGACTCAATAGTAAATATATTTCCTAAAGAAAATACTCTAGCAATCATAATATTTGGTAGTTTTGGTACAGACAGAGCAACCTATAATAGTGATATAGATATAGCATGGATACCAACTAAAAAAGTACCGATTACAGAACTTGCAATTAAAACTCAATCTCTAAGAAATGTATTAGACATTAATGTAGATTTAAAGATTGTTACAGACAATTATACAGTAGAACTTAGAAAAAATATATTTGAAGGTGATATCATATATCAATCTAAAGAGTTTAAAGACTATCTAAATAATTTTTATATTGAGAACAGTGATGTTATAGATATTTTAAATTGGAGTAATATGTATGATAGCGTTAAGAATAAATTAGCTTGGAGTTCTATAGAAGCTGTAAATAGAGATTTTGGGTCATGTTTATATGATTTACAAAACTTTAAAATGCTATATAACAAAGAGGATATGCCACCTTTATGGGAGAGATACATTAAGGAAGGTTTTAAAAATTACATGGTTTCTTTCTTGGAATTAACAAAAGCTATGCTATATTATAAGACTATTGATTTAAATATAAAATCTAAGAATTTTTATGATTATCTTTTGGCTTGTGAGTATCATAATTTATTGCCTAAAAATTCTGCAATAGTTATAGAAACACTTCGTAAATTAAGAAATGATGATTCACATGGCTATGATATACCTGAGTTTGAAGAAATGTATGAGCTGTTTACAGAAAATGAAGATGTGTTTGTTAGTATAAGAAATAGTTGTAATAGTAATTTATAATAGATTAGAAAAAGATTTAATAAATAGTATGTATGTTAATTAAATTAATCTAATTTGTTGTGCTAGTTAAAATTATTTTCAAAATAAAGTAAATAATTTTTTAAAGAAACACTATCCAATAAAGATTAGTATTTGTAAATATTAAACAAATACTAATCTTTTTATCTTAGCTATAGAATCATCATTTCTCATAAATTTATTTATTAGAAATGAAATATTATGAGCCAAAACTTTTATTGAGGTTCTAGTCATAAATCCTAGCATTGATTTACTTTTAACCT
>OLPO01001662.1_pt1 | contig 14705 bp, 7 predicted proteins | sample 1672831 | NCBI WGS metagenome assembly OLPO01 (sample SAMEA3136728, study PRJEB25190) | human gut metagenome
GAGAAGAAGGGATAAGAGAAGGGGAATCTCTTGGAGAAAACAGGATCAATCAGCTAATTTTAAAGTTGTCCGAACTTAACAGAACTGATGAGATTCTCAAAGCAGCTGCTGACAGGGAATATCAGAAAAAATTATTGAAGGAGTTTGGACTTTAAAGAGAGCTGTTGCACATAGCAACAGCTCTTTACTATCTTGTCTCCTTCCGTTTCTTCCACAAAATGAATCCAACTCCTCCAATTGCAATAATCACAAGCACGAACGGAATCTTTGTGTTCATATCTGCAAGTGTCGGTACTGATCCGTTCTTTGTATTTACAAATGAAACGTCTGTATCGGCTTTTATTGTTCCTGTAGCATTCTTCTGAGTTACTGTATACCCATTCGATTCACCATCCACCTCGGTAACTGTGTAAGTACTTTGGGAAGGAATTCCTTTGATGGCTATAGTCTCCTCATGTGCCAATGTGAATGCATATACATCTCCATTAGATTTTATCGTACCATTCTCGTCACCTTTTGTATACTCCAATTCTGTCGGCAAGACTTGTCCTTCCGGAGCTGTCAACTTAAGTTGGAATTGGAATTGTTTTGTCTTGCTTCCCATGCTTCCTTCTACTGTCTTCTTGACTGTCAACTGGCGTTTTTCTTCATAGGTATTCTTCACTTTGATTTCTGACGTTATACCCTTCTGAATCGTTCCGCTCCAAGCAGTGCCATCTAATAAAGAAGGCGTCCAGTCTACATATGCCGTTTCTTTCACATCATATGTAGTTCCCTCCGGAAGTCCGGTGATATAAGCAGATTCGCTATCCTTTAAGGAAATAGTTCCTTTTCCGTTTTCATCAAAATAAATGGTTCCGGTCTTCGTTCCTTTCCCTTTTCCGCTATCCAACGGGAAACTTCCCTGAAGTGCATTTCCATCTTTCGTCTTCATGGTAAGTTCAAAACGGAATTCTTTCTCTTTATCCGCCCCTGTTCCATCGACTGTCTTGGATAACCGTAAATCTCCGGTTGCTACTGTAGATAATGTATTGGTGATTGTATACTTATCTGTTGTTTCATCCTTTGTAACTACAGATTCATATCCAGCCACCGGATCTTCTTTGACTGTATAAATATATGGAGTTTTACTGTTTATCGGACATCTATCCATGTCTTTAAAAGTCGTCTTCCATCCACCCGACTCGTCTAGTTTTGCGGTGGCGATCATATCGCCCTCTTCTTTGTCTGATGTACTCTGATACAGGCGGACTGTGATTTCTGACGGACGTTTTGTAGAATCTGCCCCATCATTCCAGCTTTTTTCCACTTCGATATCTACCGTATCCGCTTTCGGTGCCGGTTTACTGTTAGTAAATGTAATCAGTGCTTTTTCACCTGCATCCAAAGTCTCTTTCTGTGTGGACAACTCCTTCTTTGATTCATAATTTCCATTCTGGCTCATGACCGCTTGGAGATTGTCTGGTTTCTCTTCATCTGTAATCTCGTAGGATGCTGTATAATCATTCGCATCTTCCTTGATCTGATAGTTGCTTCCGATTGGAAGATTAACAAATTCAGCGGTTTCTCCATTCTTTAACTGGAATTGTACATAAGCTGTTCCGGCAGCATTTGAAGTTATTGATAAATCTTCCTTCGGAGTATTATCTGCCTTTGCAATTTTTACAGTATACACCTTCTGTGCCTTCAGGCCGGTAAGTGCAGCTGAAAAATAGAATTCATCCGCATCACTTCCATTTTCAACCACTTTCTTTACCCTGAAAGAACCTGGCGGGTCTTCCGGTGTCTCTCCTCCACCTGGGGTGGAACTGATCTTTGTGTTCGTATATGCAACTTCTGTTGTTACATCTTTTTGAATCTCTCCTGTCGAAATATTGGCCTCTGTCGCAGAAACATTTCCTACAGCCACTTCTGTCTTATATCCCTCTGTCGCTTTTTCTTTGATCTCCCATGTAACACCAGCCGGGATATTCCTTAGTTCAACAACATCTTTATCCTTCAAGTAAACGGTTGCCTTTCCATCTTTGAAATTCACATCACCGAATGTGATATTTCCATTTAACTTATCACTAAGTGCAGTATCCGTAGATGTCAGATTGATCTCAAAGAGGAAATTCTGTAATGGATCAGCGCCCTCACCGGCAACGACTTTCGAAAGCTTTAGTGAACCATATTCTGGCTCTGTAACGTTTTCCTCTTCGTTGGTGATGGAAAATTCTGACGTAACATCACCTGTTACTACTGCATAATATCCATAACCATTTCCGCACCCACTATTATCTGATCGGAATCCAAAGGTAACGGTATCTCCTGCAATATCACATTCTACTGTCGTTCCATTACCTCCACCGAATTTCTTTGTGCCGTTAATACTGACAGCCGTGCTATAATTATATGCTGTATAGTCCGGATGATTTCCTTTCCACATACAAACCCAATCATAATCGGCACTTTCCCCTCCGTAAGTTAACTCAACATGCAGTTTCGTTGCCCCTGGTATCGTGATAACATCATTTAATTTCGAATTATTTGCGTAATTACCACTCTGAACTCCATCGTCACTGATATTCGGTGTATGAGAGTATTTTGATGTTACCTTTTTATTGGTTGCAGGATCCTTTCGTTCGCCCTTTCCAACCACCTTGTATCCGTCCGGAACGCTCTCCTCCCAACCATAATACGTTGCATCCGGATCTTCTGTCTGGAACAGATATTCCCACTGATCCCCCTTTTTCACCAGAGTCACATCTATTTCCCCATCGCCATTCGTATCCATCGTCCAGGTATTCTCATCTACCTGAACCCATTCGCCTCCTGTTGTACTATATGTCGCATCCTCTGCCGAAGTACTCCCTTCTGTTGAATACGTCGTCGTAGTACCGGGTATTCCACCGGATGCTGCAAATGTGGTCATCCCAAAAAGCAGGATCACTGCGAAACATTCCAGTATCTTTTTTGATAATCGGAATGGTTTGTCTCTTTTTTTCAATTTCTATCAACTTCTTTCTCTTGCCTCATCCACATATTCTCTTCCTGTTGATGTCTGTCTTTGATATTTTTTCGCCATATTTTTCGCCGCCCTTACGGGCGGTCCCTCTTTTCTTCCTTCTCGTCGGGATACGGGGACTATGCCCCGCATCCCTGGTAAATTGCTTCTCCCCATATCGTGCCACACTTTTTGATGACTCGTGTCATCGCTCAAGCGTGAAGCCGACTGAAACACCATAGGTGTAGTACGCATTACTAGAGCCGACGGGGCCCGCATTACCTAGCATCAGCACGTATTGATTAAGACCTCCATACGACGAGCGCAGCCACGCCCCAAAAAAACCACCGATTGCGTTTCCAGTGATTGACTTTACAATGCATGGTCTTCTTGCATATTCAACGCCTTCGAATGTATATTTAAACTTCTTATATACACTGCCTTCTAACGGATGGTTATAAACACTATAGCTTATCATATCCGCCACTTCATTTGAACTAAATAACCACAGTTTATCATTTGTTGTTTTTAGATTATCTTCATTCTTCTGATTATTTACGGAATCATACTTCACTTTACGCTTTCCGATTGCATCCTTCAGTTCTTGCGGGAAGGTTGCAAACAGACAGTTGTCTGCTGTATAAACACTTGCAGATTTATTCACATCACTTGATGCTTCACTACTGTAGTTATCCTCTCTTATATCTGTCAACTCGTCTGCGCCGTTTAGCATTGCACGAATTCTTGTTGCCCCCCAACCTCCGATATTGGTTCCATATCTTCCACCATTCGGATGCCATCTCAGGTTTTCTTTACAGTATCCATTCTTTGTTGCAAGTTCATAGTACAAAGCACTCGGTCCATCTCCGGTTTCCTTGATAGAATCGAATTGTTCACTTAGGATTGTTGTTGTTGTATTTTTACTAAGTACTACGCTGTGGGTACAACCTTCTTTAATACACTGTTCATATACATATGGGTCTTTCGTATTCCATTCGATGATTGTATTCCAGTCATCATCATGTACACAACGATGTGTATTTCCTGACGCTGTTGTTTCGCTTGGAACATGGCGCTTAAAGCTCTGTATATAATTTTCTCCCAGTGCCGGTCCAAAGGTTAATCCTCCTTTTGAGATATTACCAGTTGCTTCATCATATACATCATCCACACAGATTCCATAGATTGCTACTGCATATTTCATCGGTGGCTTATAATGAGCATAAACGGTGATATCCTCTGTTAAGTTTGTAACAGGTTTTCCTGACTCATCCACCACATATTCTGTTCCATCTTTGTCTTTCGTATACCATCCAAAGAAACTACTATCTCCATTTGTCGGCTTGTAATATGTTCCGTCTACTTTAGTTCCATCTGTCGAATATACCATCTCATTTGTAGTCGCACCACCTGCAAAGGTTCCTCCATTTGCATCAAAGGTAATCGTATATCCTCTGAGATCTTTCAAAGGCTTCTTCGTGGAAATTGTCATATCCGGAATACTTCTATCCGTATTGGTCTTACTGTCTTTCCAGATCTTTGTAAGCTTTACCACTCCACCTGTCGGAATGTTTTTGAAATCATAGATTTCTGCCGATCCCATCTTTATCTTTTGAAGCCCATCGATCGTAAAGTCCCCATTGCTCTTTACAACAACAGTATAAATCGTTGTATTTAATTCATAATTCTCCGGTGCTTTTGTCTCTTTCAGCTGGTAAGTTCCCGGCTCCAGCCCTTTGATCGTTACGATTCCATCACTTCCAGATGCTCCTGTTTTGTCTGTATTCGTGCCATAATCGGAGATTCCAGTCAACGAGAATTCTGCACCTGTAAGAGTGATATTTGTTCCATAGGTACTCGTCTTGATAAAGCGGATACTGTGAAGTGGCTCGTTTTTGATTAGATAAGTACTTTCACTATTTTTTTCCACTTCGCTTCCATCCGGATTACGAAGGATTACCATACCGCTTTCATTCACCTGAACCGTCCATTCTGTCCGGCTTAAGATATAACCATCTTTCGCCTTTGTCTCGGAAAGCTTGTATGTTCCAAGTTCCACATTGTTAAATGTCACCTCACCGGCATCATTCTTTCCTGCATCTTTTCCTTCGGATGCCGCCTGCTGGAATACATCGTTTCCATAATCAGAAGTTCCGGTCAGAAGGAATTCCACATCATTGATTGGATTTTCAGTAATGCTGTCTATTTTCTTAAAGTGTATGTCACCATGAATACGAGGTGCATCCTTTACAAGGAACTGTCCGTTTGCATCCCTGCTCTGCCCTTGCATTGTTACAGTTCCGTTTCCGTCAATCTTCACAGTGTAAACAGTTGTGTTTAACAGCCAGTCATTCGTACAAGCTGTCTCTAAGAGTTCGTAGGTTCCTTTCTCAATCTCTGTAAAGCTGAATTCTCCCTTTCGGTCAGATACCTTTGTAGTCTCATAGGTCGTTCCGTAATCAGACGTTCCTCGAAGCAGATAAGTCGCTCCGGATGCAGGGATTGTATCATCTGTCTCATCCACCTTTTTCAGCCTAATATCTCCGGCCACACGGTAATGCAGCGAAGTATAATCCTGATGCAAGAACTGTGTTGTTCCCTCTGAATCCACACCTTCTCCATGGAGAAAGTCCTGCTGCATATAGATATTATTGTAAGCCACTGGATCTGCTTTGTCCGTGCTGTCTGACTCTGGTGCTTTCATATAAAGGGTAAAGGAAAGGGACTTCTGCCCTTCCAGAATGAATTCTGATCCGTCTGTCTTCTTGCTTGCATCAACTGCGACAGCATGTGCATTCTCAAGCTCATGCTTCTTTAAGAATTCATTATATTCGATCCATACCGGTGTTCCATCTTCCTGTTTTTCTGTCAGATCATGATGTTGATTGAGATTCATCCGATCCACAGTTGACAGGTATACAACCGGCTGGATTCCATTCTCTCTTATTGTAGAGACATCAATTCCTGTAAGTGTTCCTTTCCAGTCGGATTTCTTTACTTCTTCTGTCTGATCAGATGAATTATAATAACTTTCCAGTGAATCATAGAAGATAAGATTTTTGCAGCGGGTCACTTTATTGTTCGCCACATGGATTCTGTAGGAATAGTTTCCACCCTGGCTCACATAAGATTCATTCCGATACTCGTCTTCTTTTTCATTCTTTACTTGCTTTTTCAGGCCATTGTTTCCTGCCATCAGAACATGGATATCATGTCTGGCTTCTGCATAGAGAAATTTATTTCCACTTGAAGCGGCATTCAGTCCTGCCATCAGATTCTTCTCTGTGATCGAACCGCCATCATCCGGCGATCCACTCGCGATTTTCGCATTCCCGGTCTCATAGGCTGCTGAATTCAACAGATTTTTGCCGTGATCCTGGATCGCATCATAATCATGTGAAGTCTGATAAGAAACCTGATACCCTGTTGTAGTTGGTTCTTTGATCTGTATCGTCACTAACGTACGTCCTGTGTTATTATAATTTTCTTTTAATGTAATGTTATAATTTCCGTCATTCAATTTTAACCCGGAAGCCTGCACTTCAACAGAGTTCCTTGTCAGTGCTGCTCCTGCCGGAAGCAGATCATAGAAGGTACCTGCATCCTGGCGCAAATAATGTACTCCTTCGTTATCTGTATAACACTCCTGCGCCTTAAGACGCCAGTTTATAAGATACCGTTTCTTTCTCTTATCATTTTTTGTCTGTGTGACATCCTTTCGCATCTCGGAGGTCGGTATCACCTTCTGAATATAGTCTGATCCGCTCCGCGTTTTCTGAAAGATGATTCTATCTCCCTGCTGCATCGTACTTTCAGCCTGATTGTTCAGCTCGATCTTCGTCTTGTTGCCAATGATTCCAAGAACGTTCGCTGTCCTTTTCAATGAGACAGACAGATCCATATTCAGAGTGGTATAGTAGTAAGCATTCTCACAGGATAACCGTACGCCTTTGACTCCGGCTGCGAATGTCAGATTTCCGCCGGAACTATCCGTTACCAACGTACTCTCTATAGAGTCATAGCTGCCTGTCTTCATACTGTAGACCGCTGCTGTTTTCCATGCATCAGCCCCATCCTTTGCGCCGGTACGAACTTCAATTGTTATTTTGTCTTCGTCTTTGTAGTCTTGAATTGCTGTTTCTGTAAAACTTTTCTTATCTTTATTATAAGTAGCAGTGCGCATCTTTGCGCTCCACCGGATTCCAAGGATATCATAGTCCTCATCTTTGAGTGATGTTCCTTCCAGAGATAAGGTATCATCAACAAGCTTATAAGATACCTTCTTCTTACCATAATGACCTGCCAGTGCATCTGCTTCTGTTCCTGGTCCTTCCCCTTTCTCTAGCGTGTATGGATACGAATATCCTGTCATGGACATACTAAATTTTAATGGATCTATGGATTCTTTCGTTTTACTGACAAGTTCTTCCAATGTATAATCTGAGATATCCTGTGAAGAATATACTCTTGAGTCCTGACCATAGATACCGTATTTCTCTAAGTACAGTGCCGCAATTGGAATCTTGTAACCCGGATCATTCTTCTCCTGGATCTTATAGGTCCATGTCTGTGAAGCATCCGCTGTGGTTTTCGCATCCATTCCGTCTGTTGCTGTCACGGTTGCTTTGATCTTATTGGAGAGCGTATATTTTTTATCCGTTTCCAATTTCCCATCTGCCTGTGTTTTGCTATAACGGGTTAGTACGTAGTCATAACGGGTTCCGTCCCAGCGGTTATTTTCTGAGGTATTCTTCTCTGTAAAGGTACTTTGCCCTGAGAATTTATACCTCACCACATCTCCTGACAGATCTGTGAACGTATCGTCTAACTGAAATGTATAAGGGGACGTAATCTCGTTGACAGAACTTCGAATTTCCCACACAAGATAATAATATCGATCCGCATCTGCCGGTTTGTCTCCCCATCCGCTTTGCCATTCCTGATAATAAGAAGGATTTGGCATTTTCTGTGTCCATGCAATCGTAGCATGGGTATCTATATATACCGGATCACCTGTCGCTGTTCTCTCAGCACTGGTGCCATTTGTTCCCTTTACCTGAATCGAAGCGGGCAGGTTCTCAGATGGTTTCATATCTTTATAATCCAATGTGGATTTTGTCGTACTGTATCCAACTTCGATATAACCTGCACTTGTAGTGATTTTTTTATAATTAGAAATGATTATTTTATTATTCGCTTCATCAATCTCATAGACAAAGTCTATGTCATCCCCTTCCTGCACTTCCGACTTTGAGATATACGGACATTCGAATGTATCTGCCCAGTTTCCATCCCTGTCTTTTAAGATGTGCAGCGGAAGTTCGAATCTCAATGCTCCCGGCTCGTCTGAAACAGTTCCGGAGATAGAATAGGACAGCTCATAGACAAACATATGTCCTGATGCCGATTCTGTCGGATTCCATACCCATTGACCGGCTGAATTCTTTGTAGCTCCGTCTGAAAAAGCGACGTTAAAATTATTCACATTTACCTTATCTTCCGAAACCTCGGAAGCGGTTCCTTCTGCTGCTGTATCGGAAGGAATTTTCTGAGGTTTTGGCGCCTCTATTTTCTCCTCTTTTTTCTCCTCTTCCTTTTTCTCTGTTGTCTCTACAAACAGGAATGGACTCATGCTCTCTGTTTTGAATTCAATGTACGCAGGAGCATCCTCTGTCTTATCATAAAACTGGTAGTCCAGTTTCTCCCATTCATTTCCTTCTTCTGTTTTTTTCTGATGATAAAGAAGTAACTTTTCCTCCTGATTCAGTGCTTTCAACTGCTGATAAAGTTCTTCCTCACCTGGTGTTACAGTTACTGTTACTTGTTCTTTCTTTTCCTGTTCTTCTCCGGCTTCATTTACAAAGCCGATTTCCATTGGAAGATGCACTTCCAAAAGTTCTTGTTTGTCTTTCTCAAGATAAAGGTTTAAGGACTTCTTTAAATTGTCAAGACCTTCTCCCTCTAAGACATTGATCTTTCCAACAGCATTTTCCGGAAAGTCTGTCTGCGCTGTCAGTGTCACAGACAGTTCCGGACTGATCTTTTGCTGTGCATCTGCCTTTTGTTTCTCTTTCTGTTCTTCTCGCTGTGCTGTATTATCTGCCTGCAGAACATTGGCCGGCTGTACCTGTTCCTGATCTGCTGTAGTTTCCTGTGGCTTCTGGCTCTCCTGTGCTTCCTGTGGTTGCACTTCAGACTGTTCCTGTAAGTTGTCATTTTCCGGCGTTTCATCCTCTGGCACTGCATCTACTTCTTCCGGATCTATTTCTTCCGCCTGAACCTGACCGATGTGTTCAAAATGTGGCAGGATAGAGCTGTTGACCATAGCTATGATCAGACAAACGCTTAAAATCCTTCGATACCATTTTCTTTTATCTGATGGATTTTGGTTGTTATTCATGCTCTTTTTCCTCCCCTCTGCTTCTGTATTTCTTCCAAAATGCAAGTATCAGAAGTATTCCTGACGCACCCAGGATTACACTCCACTGTAACAGATCTGTCGCATCTCCTGTTTTTACTTTTTGTTTGGTTTGCCCCGTCTGTCTGGTCTCGGTTTTTCCCTTCGCTGTATCCGGGTTGTTCTGAGACGGTTTTTCTGCTTCCCTTGTATTTTTAAATACAAGTTCTGCTTTTTTCTCATCCGACCCTTGCAAATAAAGGATTGGCTGGGCGAATAATTTGCCTTCCTCGTTTTCTATCACACAGACATCAACCTGATATTCTGTGCTGTCATACGTGGTCTTCTTATCCGTCCCGGCAATCTGGCTAACGGTGTAGTAATAGGTTCCCGGATAGGAATAACTTATCTGGAAATATCCTTTTTCTCCGCTTTTCAGTCCCAGCTCCGTCTGTATTATCTCTTCGAATTCAGACGGAGCTCCCTTTATCTGGTATTGGAAAGTTTCTTCCGAATCAACTTTTTCACAAGAAACCGGAATGCTGACTGTTACCGACTTTTCTGTATGCTCTGCTGCCTCCACACTTATGGAGTTACATACTGCAGCACTTAGCAGTGTCATGACCAGTATTGTAATCGCTATGACATTCTTTTTCTTATCATGCATTCGTACATAACTCCTTTCTCGTATAGGATTTCTTCCCTGCATACTATCTACCTTCCTTATCGGATTACTCTGCGTCGTCCTCTTTCTTTCTCATCTTGATTGTTACCATTCCGGCTGCGCCAAGTAATGTTACGGCTGCGAATGGAGCAACTGTCATGATGACACCTGTTGGGATGGCACCTGCACGGGTGTTGAGGTAACCTGTTGTAAGGTCAGTAGATACGATTGTTCCATCAACTGGTGCGGCTTCTGTACCTGTCTTTGTATCTACAACTGGTGTATCCTTTGTATTCGCTGTAGACTTGTAATCTTCTGCATTCTCTTTTACTGCATAGGTTGTATCTTTTGCAATACCCTGAACAGTTACCTGCTGTCCGTGCTGCAGATAGAATTTCTGTGTTGCTTTACCACTAGCGTCTGTTGTAATAGATGTAACGTTTGTTTGTCCAGCGTTTGCGCCGATTGTTGCTGCATTTGTTTTGGATGTAGCGTCTGCGTCATCAATAACAACATCATATTTTGTATTCGGCTGTGCCTTATCAATATTCAGAGTAAACTCAAAGTATTTATCACGAGAAGCCTGATTACCTGTAACCTGTTTTCTAAGAGTCAGGTCAGATGTATCATAGCTGTTTGTGAATCCCTGGGATTTTCCTGTTGGATCTGTGCCTGTTGTTCCAAAATCATCACCTGAAGTAATCTCATCTTCTGATGCATGCAATACATATCCTGCGATTTTCAGTTTCATTGTGCCATCTTCTCCTGTAGCATCCTCTACATACACATCAAGAACTCGAGTCAGGGCAGCATCATTTGTAATAGCCTGCTGGTTAGTGTCATCCTCTGTGATGATATAACGATAAACACCTGGCTCTGTGAACTGTACTTCGGAAAGATTAAGAGTTGCTGTTTTCAGCGCATACTTCTTGCCTTTTTCAAGACCCTTTACCATACTATCTTTGGTTGTGTCATGTGTATCAGAACCATCACCCTGTTTGAATACAATTTCGTTTGCCTCAGCGCCTGCGCCAACTCCTGCCATTGTAATCTTGTCTGCATCTACTCCCGCAAGAACCTGGAATTTCTTTCCGTCAACATCGTAAGCTTTTGCCTTACCTGCTGTTACTGCATATGTGAATGTTGCATTCGGTACATTTGCTTGACTGTCCATTACCAGATATTTGTCAAAAGTAGTTGTTTTTGTTCCTTCAATTATTGCACCATAGTTTGCTCCTGCTGCCGCAAACACTGTTGTTCCGTTCAACAGCATTGCCATAGTTAACATCGTTGCCCCCGTTTTTGCAATTGTTCTTTTTTTCATAGTCTTTTCTCCTTTTTTCTTCTTTGTTTCGTATAATTAAGCAAGTAGACTTCTTGCTAATTATCATGTGTTTTTGTCGGATGTGGATTTGTCAATTCTGCGAACACAACAACTCGGTAAACCGAATCCGGATATTTGCAGGTAGACAGTGCCACGATCCGGGTATCTTCCGTCAGATGTTCCTCTACATCTTTTCTGTAATTTTCTGATGTCTTTCTTATATGATCGATGATGTCTTGTAGCTTATAGGTTGTCGGTGAGAAGATCAGATCATCTGTCGCTTCCGTATTCATAACAGCAAAGAGATTAAGATCATAGGTCGTATCCCCAACGATCAATTCTCCCTTCGTATGCTTCTTGAAAAAATCTTCTTTTAGATAAGAATGAAGTGACCCGAACATATAGTTTCCTTCCATGTGATGACCGTAGATCAAAGAATAGGAATCTGTGAAATCCGGCTGATTCCGAAAGTCCAGGAAGATAGACCCTGACAGGGAATAGTCACCGTATGGATCTTTATTCAGATATTCTTCATTATCAATACCCTGCATGACAGGATAATCAATATTCGTACCTTCCAGAGATACCCACGCCACCATATTTCCTACAATTTCTCTGTCAACTTCTTCCGCTTCATAGCCTGGTTTATGTTTCAACAGACTCGTGTCGTTTGCATGTTGATAGACAAGGTAACTGTCGATCAATGCATATAAACCGATCAGAAACAGCAGAACACAGATCAGAAAAACGAACGCATCTTCTATCTCACTTAAGATATGGATAACTTTTTTAAACTTGCTCATGTGATTTTCCCCAATTTTAAAAATTCCTTCGTCTCATAAGGAATAAGAGCTTTCCTTTAATCTGACTCTTTTTAATTCCACCGAGCTCCCGGCTATCAGTTGTGATCTGCCGGAAATCATTTAAAATAAAGTATTCATCTTCTTTTAGCAACAGCGGATAGTTCACCTTCCCCTTTTCCGCTTTATAAGTCTCATATGGATTTTCTTCAATCGGCTGATAATCATTGACCAGATATCCGCCTTCTTCTGCAAATGTAACACTTTGACTTCCGGATGCAACAATGCGTCCTACCCGCTCTTTCCCCTTTTCATCCTCATAGAGGACAACATCATTCAGATAGATCTTGTCTAACCGATAGAAGATACAGAAGTCTCCATCTTTCACATATGGATACATGCTGTTTCCCGTCATTCGGAAAATTTGGAATACAAATGTCAACAGACACACGATAATCAAGATCAGTACAACCGTTTTCCGTATAAAACGAAATAAAAACCTGTATTTTCCCACTTTTTTCTTTTTGTCTTTGGTACTTTCTTCCACCAGCAAACTCCTCCACCCGAGTTAATCTATCTATAATGTCCTATGATTTCAACAATATGTTTATTTTTTCGATCATTTCTACCAATTAATTATATATTTTTAATATTTTTTGTGTAATGCACCAAATGGTTATATTTTAGCCCTCTCTTTTTGTCTAAAGTGTGCCAAAAAAAATAATGAGCTATCGCACGAAGCGACAGCTCATTATTTTAATCTCTTATGAACTTTATCTGATTTTTCACTACATCTTTTCAACGATCCGCATCAGCATCAATCCATTACGGACGATCAGCATTTCTGCCGGATTGCTAAAGTCTATCCCTGTTATCTCTACAATCTTACGCAAGCGATACATAATTGTTCTATAGTGGACGAACATCTCTTTTGAGGTTTTCTTCTGACTTTGATTATTGTTCAGAAAGCATTCTAATGTATCAACCAAATCTCCTTTTTTCTGAGTATCATAATCATATAGTTTATACAAGGATTCTGGTATACAGGACCACAACTGTTCTTTGTTCTCTGGTTTTGCAAGCATACGGAAAAAGCTGAGTTTTGAAGAATCCACGACGGATCTGTCTTTATCTCCAATCACGGTTCGAATCATATCTATATATTCGATCGCTGTCTGGGAATCTTCAAACGATTCTTTCAGTTGTGAGTATCCTTTTACGCGCTTTCCAATACCGATCACGAAATTGATCTCTATTTCTTTTTGAATCAGTTGATTTTGTATGTTCTGTTGAATATTCTCCAGGTTCTTCCTGAAATCGTATTCGCTTTCTTCGTCCTGTTCTTTATGAATATAGATAATCTGATTCGTATTACAATAAATATAGCTTTTTGGTAACAGCTGCAGAAGTTCCTGTTTTACAAACTCTGTTGTTTCCAATTGAAGTGGAGTGAATTTTGCTGCATTGTCTGGCGGCACCAGACAACAGGTAATGACCCGGAACTCATCTGTTTTCTTAAAGCCCAGGATATCTGCCACTTCTCTAAGTTCGGTGTTGGTAAGAGAACCATTTAACATGCGGTAGCCAAGATCTTTATGGTATTTCTTTGCAATGTTCTCTTCTGCTGCCCTCCGCATCAAAAGATATTGTAAAACAACAATTGCATTTTCCAAACTGATAAAGTCTAATGTGGTTAATGCTTCATTTTTTTCCGTGATAACCAGATAGAATCCCATCTGTGTATAAACATTAAATTTCTTGATGTATTCTGTATACACTCTCGTCTGACGCAGATAGGGATATTTTGCAACCGTGACATCGGGTCTGTATTCTTCCACTTCTTTAGTGAGTTCAAATCCTGTCAACGCCGGATCCGTAGAAGCAATGCAATTCCTGTTTTCATCATATAAGGACAACGGATTTCCAACCATTCTGTCTATCTGCTGAAGAATGTTATCAATATTTTTCAAGATGTCTAATTCATTTAACAGAAGTACACTCAGATTATCATGTGTTGTTTTAAAATAGGACAGCTTTGCGATCTTCAGATCGAATATCTGCATCAATACATATTTAATAATTCCCCAATAATACATATCTGCCGGTATTTCTATAACCGGCAGATGATATTCTTCTGAATACTGCATCAGAAGATCAAATAATCTTTTTTGGGACTCTGTCTGTTGATTTCTCTTTACAATAAACCCACTGATCTGTAATTTCACAAATGCTTCCATGTGTTTCTGAAATTCGCTCTCACTGACGCCTTCATATGCTTTCAGGCTTGTCATGAGAATTTCTCCGCCGGACAAATATCTTTCCATATCCGATATCTCGATAATCTGGATTCCGCTTATCTCCTTATTGCCCCCCCCGAAGCACTATTGAGCAATTTCATCCCCGGAAACTGATTCGAATTAAGCAGATCTTTGATTGTATAGTTCATGGACTTCACTCTCTTTTCCCCAGTCGGACATCAATTCTACAGATGCAGAACTCTCTCCTTGATCTCCTGCGTTCTTCCCTGATTCCAG